>JAABUQ010001244.1_pt1 | contig 55936 bp, 44 predicted proteins | sample 5560001 | NCBI WGS metagenome assembly JAABUQ01 (sample SAMN10711888, study PRJNA513371) | rock metagenome | isolation source: Antarctica rocks | place: Antarctica: Victoria Land, Finger Mt nord | collected 2015-12-18
CGAGCTTCCGGTTCTGAACGGCTCGGCCTTCTCGAAGCGCGATCGGCCGGGGAATTTCCCCGGCCGATTTCGGTTGCGGGTCGGTGCCTCGTTTCACCGTTGGGCTGGCAGGCCACCCGTTGACTGGTGTGGGGCGTCCCCTTAGCCTGGGTCGAGGAGGGGCCGCTCAGTGTGTCCGGCCCGGCGTCACTCCCGATTTCCCGCACGCCGAAGGAGCGCCTCACATGGCAGCGTCGAATCCCCCGTCGGGCCCGGAGCCCGTCTCGCGCCGCGAGTTCGTCAAGGCGGTGGGCGTAGCCACCCTGGCCGCGGCGGCCCCGATGTCCGTCGGGGCGCGCCCGGCCCTCGCCGCTCCCGCCGGGCCCAGCCCGTCGGCGGCGGCCGAGACCACCGTCGCCCGCTTCTTCGCGTCGCTGAAGGACGCTCAGCGCAAGATCCTCTGCTTCCCCTTCGACGACCCCTTGCGCTCGAAGGTCCAGAACAACTGGGCGATCGTCAAGCCGACCATCGGCGACCTGTCCGGCGACCAGAAGGCGCTCTGCCGCGAAATCTTCAAGAACCTCTGCAGCGAAGAGGGCTACGAGCGGTTCCAGAAGCAGATGGACGACGACTACGGCGGCTTCGAGAGCTACCACGTCGCCGTCTTCGGTGAGCCCGGCTCCGACAAGCCCTTCGAGTGGGTCCTGTCCGGCCGGCACGACACCCTGCGCGCCGACGGCAACAGCGTCGACGGCGCGGCCTTTGGCGGGCCGATCTTCTATGGCCACGCCGCCGACGGCCACTTCAACGAAGACTCCAAGCACACCAACAACGTCTGGTGGTACCAGGGGCAGCAGGCCAACAAGATCTTCGCCAGCCTCGACGACAAGCAGAAGGCCCAGGCCCTCGTTGCCAAGGCCGAGGACGACGCCCCACGCTCCGTGAAGCTGAAGGGGGACGCCCTCGGCGACTCCGGCCTGGCCGTGGGTGACCTCGACGGCCAGCAGAAGCAGATGGTCCAGAAGCTCTTGAAGGACCTGACCAGCCCCTTCCGCGCCTTCGAAGCCGAGGAGGTCCAGGAGTGCATCCGCGAGGCCGGAGGCGCCGACAAGCTCCGCCTGACGTACTTCAAGCAAGGCGACATCGGCGAGGACGGCGTCTGGGATATCTGGAAGCTGGAAGGCCCCGCCTTCTCGTGGTACTTCCACGGCGAGCCCCACGTCCACACCTGGGTCAACATCGCCCGCAAGGCCCCCGCCACGCAGGGCTGATCGACGGACGGACACCATCGGACCCGCGCGAGTCAACGGCTCGCGCGGGTCCGACTTTTCCCGCGAGGGGGTGAAAATGTCTGCCGGGACGCAGCCGACCCTCTTCGAGGCCACGGAGGCCGTACCCTTCGATCGACTCTATCGCCTGAGCGTCGACCAGTATCAACAGATGGCCGAGGCGGGCATCCTAACCCTTGAGGACCGGGTGGAATTCCTGGACGGCCTGATCTACCTCAAGCCCGCCGGGTCTTATGGACGCCCCGACCGGCTCTATCGCCTGAGCGTGGGCCAGTATCACGAGATGGCCCGGCTCGGCATCCTGGCCGAAGGGGCGCCGATCGAGCTGCTGGATGGGTGGCTGGTCACCAAGATGCCGATCAAACCGTCGCATCGGATTTCCACGCATTCCGCGCGGGTCGCCCTGGAGCGGGTCACGCCGGCTGGGTGGTACGTCGACCAGCAGAATCCCGTCCTCTTGGGCAACAGCGAACCGGAGCCTGACATTTCCGTGGTGCGAGGCGATACGCGCGACTATCGAGACCGGCATCCCGGCCCCGAGGATGTGGCCCTGGTGATCGAAGTCTCGGAGGCCACTCTCGGCGGCGATCGAAAGCTCAAGAAGCCGCTGTACGCGCGGGCGGGCATCCCGGTTTACTGGATCGTCAACATCCGCGATCGTCAGATCGAGGTCTACACCGAGCCTTCCGGGCCCGCCGACTTGCCGGACTATCACGGTCGGCAGGACTACGGGCCGATGGACGCGGTGCCCCTGGTGATCGAGGGCCGTGAGGTCACACGCCTGGCCGTGGCCGAGCTGTTGCCTTGAGGGGTGGAAGGGCGTGCGGAGCCAAACGCATTGGCCGCGCCGGAGGGACCCTCCGGCGCGGCCAATGCGCGATTCCAATCCAAGCGGATTCGCCTCGCGATGTCACGAGCAGCCCATGCTGTTGCCGCAGTTGAAGCAGCGGTAGCAGGTGCCGCAGCGGACGGTCAGGGCGCCGCAGTTGTCGCAGGCGGGGGCGTCGCTCTGAAAGTGGGCGAACTGCTCCTGCTGGACGGCCAGGTTCTGGACGATCGGCAGGGCGTGGGCCGGTTGCGGGCGGCCGACGGCTTCGACGTGCTCCAGGTCGGCCATGGTGGCGGTGCGATGGCCATTGACCTTGATGACCGGGGCGACCGGGGTGGGGGCCTCCTCGGGCTCGCGCCTGGGGGCGTTGGCCTCGCGATAGCCGGGGAGGAACTCCATGCCGAGCCAGCGGAAGATGTAGTCGGTGACACTCTTGGCGATGGGGATGTCCGGGTTCTTGGTGAACCCCGCCGGCTCGAACCGCTGGTGGGCGAACTTGTTGACGAAGACCGACAGCGGGACGCCATACTGAAGGCCCATCGAGGCGAGCGTGCCGATGGTGTCCATCAGGCCGCCGATGGTCGAGCCCTCCTTGGCCATCGTCACGAAGACTTCGCCGGGCCGGCCGTCCTCGAAGAAGCCGACGGTCAGGTAGCCCTCGTGCCCCTGGACGTCGAACTTGTGCGTCAGGCTTTTGCGGGTATCGGGCAGGCGTTCGCGACGGGGCTGAAGCCCGGGCTTGGGCGGGGCGATGGCAGGCGCGGTCATCGTCGCGGCGGGCACGGCCGAGGTCGCGGCGTCGGCGGCCTCGGGGGCGGGCAGGGGGGAGGCCGCGGCGGCCTTTTCCTTCGCCTTGTCCTTCTCGGCCTTGGCCGAATCCTCCGACTGGGTGGTCACCGGCTGACTCTCCTTGGAGCCGTCGCGGTAGATCGCCAGGGCCTTGAGCCCGAGCTTCCAGCCTTCGAGGTAGGCGACCCGGACGTCCGCGACAGTCGCCTCCCTCGGCATGTTGACGGTCTTGGAGATCGCCCCGGACAGGAACGGCTGGACGGCGGCCATCATCTTGAGGTGGCCGCGGGGGGGGATGCTGCGCGTTCCGCCCCGCGGCGTGAAGGCGCAGTCGAAGACCGGCAGGTGCTCGTCCCGCAGGCCGGGAGCCCCCTCGATGGTGTCGCGGGCGTCGACGTGATCGAGGATGCCCCGGATCTCCGGCTCGTCGTAGCCCAGCGTCCGCAGCGCCATCGGCACCGTGCGATTGACGATCTTGAGCATGCCGCCGCCGGCAAGCTGCTTGTACTTCACCAGGGCGATGTCGGGCTCGACGCCGGTGGTGTCGCAGTCCATCATGAAGGCGATCGTGCCCGTGGGCGCCAGCACGGTGACCTGGCTGTTGCGGAAGCCGTGGCGACGGCCCGCGTCGAGGCAGGCGTCCCAGACCGCGCGGGCCTCGGCCAGCAGGTCCGCGGCGCCCGAGGGGTCGATCGACTCCACGGCGTCGCGGTGCATCTCCATGACCCGCAGCATCGGCTCGCGGTTCAGCGCGAAGCCGTCGAAGGGTCCGACGTGGCCCGCGTGCTCGGCGGAGGTCAGGTAGGCCTGGCCGTGCATGATCGCCGTGATCGCCCCGGCCAGCGCCCGTCCTTCGTCGGAGTCATACGGCCGGCCCGAGGCCATGATGAGGCTGCCGAGGTTCGCATACCCCAGCCCCAGGGGCCGGAACTTGTGGCTGTTCGCCGCGATCCGTTCGGTCGGATAGCTGCCGTGGTCGACCAGGAGTTCCTGCGCCGTGATGAAGATCCGGCAGGCGGCCCGGAACTTGGGGGCGTCGAAGGTCCCGTCCTCGCGGCGGAACTTCATCAGGTTCAACGAGGCGAGGTTGCACGCCGAGTCGTCGACGAACATGTACTCGGAGCAGTTGTGGACGACGAGGCCGTTCGCGCCGAAGTGGTCCGTGGCCGGCTCGGTGAGGTCGAAGACCTCCTCTTCACCGTCGAGGACGAGCGCGTCGACGGCGTCGTCCATCCGGTCCTGATAGGCCCCAACCGTCTGATTCAGCAATTCGAGCTTGGCCTGCTTGTGGCTGCCGGGCCAGAACCCCACTTCCTTCTCGAAGCGGAGCCGAGAGGAGCGGCTGATCCGCAGGGAGTGCATCTGGAGGACGGCATACTCCTTCGTGCCCCCCCTGCCGTCTGGCATGACGGTCGTCAGCGGGCCGACGCGGCGGTTGGTGTAGAGCTTGGCCTTGATGCCGAAGCCCAGGAGCAGCAGTTGCACTTGGCGGAGCAGGTCGAGCGAGACCGAGTCGAGGCTGATCGACTGGCTCTTGGCCCCATAGTTGTAAAGGCAGCCGTCGGCGGTAAAGAGGCCGCGAAGCAGCCCAGCGACCGCCGCGCGGTTCAGGCCGAAGGCATCCTCGGTGAGGCGCTTGCCGACCGAGCCTTGATCGAGGACGGCGTAGCGCTCGAAGGTCTCCGCAACGGCCCGTGAGCCGGTGGCCAGCCGAGCGACCGTGGCCAGTCCGCCCTCTCCAATCTCGATCGGACGGCGGCCCCGACCGTCTTCGGAGCGGGTCTTGAGGCGGTTCAGGCGATCACGGACCTCCGCGACGATCGGCCGCTCTAGGTCCGAAGCCATCGTCAGCGTGGCGATCGGCTCGCCGTCGGACTTGGCGCGGGAGATGCAGCCGTCTCCCAGCATCAGGCCGATGACCTCGGCGATCTCGACGTCGAGGTCATCGCCGCCGAAGCCGACGGGGTTCAGCGCGACCCGATCATTCTTGGTGAGCTCGCGGGCGGGGACGTCGCCCCGGTTGACGGTGAAGACCCGGTGGTCGGCCGTCAGCCGGAGCTGGTAGCCCGCTCGTGTCGTGAGCCGATAGACGGGCTTGCGACCCGTCGGGAAGACCTCCTGGATCGGGCGCCGGACGCCCGCGCGGTCGACCAGGAGGACTTCCTTCCCGACCAAGTCGGCGATCCGTCGATAGCCCTCGGCGGTACTGACGAGGGTCTCCCCGGTCACACACGGGTTCGACGAGTTGATCGGCGCGGTGTTGGGGCAGGTGTGCCAGCGCTGGATGGTGTCCTCGTACTGCATGCCGGGGTCGCCGCAGAGCCAGGTCCCCTCGGCGATGCGGTCCAGCAGAAGGCCGGCGGGATAGGTCTGCATCGGCCGCCCGGTCGTCACGGCGCGAGTCGTCCAGTCGCCGCCGGACTCCGCGGCGCGCAGCAGGGCATCGGTGGCGCGGACCGAGAGGTTGGCGTTCTGGAACATCACCGAGCTGTAGGCTTCGCCGTTGAAGTTGGCCTCGTAGCCGGCGCGAATGAGCGCCTGGGCCTTCTTCTCCTCCTTGGTCTTGCACTCGATGAATTCCAGGATGTCGGGGTGCCAGCACTTGAGCGTCTGCATCTTGGCCGCGCGGCGGGTATTCGCGACGAAGACATGGGTTCCGAAGATCGACGGCTGGCCGATCGGCGAGATGGCGAAATTGTGCTCGCTCCAGGGCCGCTTGTCGTCCGGCTCGTCGTCGAACACCTCGATGTCGTAGACATCCATGACGCCCAAGGGCCGGATGTCGAGGACCTGATGGTTGCCGGCGCGGAGTTGCCGGTAGAACTCGGCATAGGAGCCGAATTCCCGGTCGAACTTGGTCCGCTGGCCCGGGACGCTCGGGCACCGGCGACCGGCCGCTTTGCGCGCCTCGACATAGCCCTCGAAGCTGGAGATGTCGTGGCCGGCGTTGACCAGCTTGTATCCGGTGTTCAACATCCGGACGCGCCGCGCCGCCGCTTGCATGTCCACCGCGGCGCCGCGGGCGGCCATCACGGCCGCCTGCTTGGCCCGGTAGTCTCCGGATTTCGCCGGGTCGGCCCAGAACGAGGACGAGGCGTGCATCCCATTGGATGCACCGTCGTGGGGGAACCTTCGGGTCTGGAAGATGTGCTCCCCCCGCCCCACGACCTCGCAGGCATGGAAGCCGGCGTGCGCCCCCTGTCCCATCACGTCGAGGTTCTCGGGGCGGCTGTCCAGCCAGTTGCCGTCGCGGTGGTGGACCGACTGGCCCGCCAGGTCGAGCCCCATCACGTCGGCGGCCACCATCCGATGGAGCAGGTCGCGGCCCTCCTCGCCCTGTCGACCATTGGCCAGGCCCACCCGCACATATCCTTCCCCGTGCGCGTAGGTGGAGGTGGCCATCAGGCTCATCCCCCGCCGGAGGCTGTGGATGGGGACCATCTCCCCGGTCTTCAACATCATCGGGTGGTCGGCCGAGAGGTGGAACTCCCCCTTGTCCGTCACCAGCGCCACGACCTCCTTGCGACCCGAGCGGAAGGCTTGTGCCATCTTGGCCGCCACCCGCCCCAGGCGCTTGGAGTAGGACAGGATGACGAAGTCCCGGCCCGCCTCGGCGAGCTCCTGGACCGTCCGGAGGCCCGACGCCGTGAAGACGGTCTGGTTCGGGGCGAGGCACTTGCCGCCCGACTTCACGACGCTGGCGACCGCGTCATACACCCTCATGAAGCTGACCGGCCCGCTGGGCCGTCCGCCGCCGGAGAGCTTCTCCTTGCTGGAGCGCAGGCTCGACAGGTCCGACCCGGTCCCCGACCCGTACTTGAACAGCATGGCCTCGGAATGGGCCAGCCGCATGATGCTCTCCATGTCGTCGTCGACCGACTGGATGAAGCAGGCCGACCCCTGCGGGTACTTGTAGGCGTTGTCGGCCTTCACCACCCCGCGCGTTTCCTCGTCCCATCGCCAGTTGTTGGCCGCCCCCTCGATCCCGTAGCGGTGGAAGAGCCCGACGTTGAACCACACCGGAGAGTTGAACGAGCCGAACTGGTTCAGGCACAGCGCCGTCAGTTCGTCGTGGAAGGCGTCGGCGGCCTCGGCCGAGGCGAAGTAGCCGTCCTCGCGCCCCCAGTCGGCGATGGTCCGCGTCACGCGGTCGACCAGGTGCCGCACGCTCGTCTCGCGCTCGGGGGTATTCACCTCGCCATAGAAGTATTTGCTGACCACCACGTTGGTCGCCAGTTGACTCCATGCCTTGGGGATCTCGCAGTCGGCCTGCTCGAAGATCACCCGCCCGCGTTCGTCCTTGATGGCCGCGGTCCGGAATTCCCAATCCACCTGGTCGTACGGGCTGACCCCCTCGGTGCTGAAGACGCGCGGGACCGCCATCCCCTTCCGTCCCGAAGCTGCCCGAAACTCTCCGGTGCCCGTCGTCGCCAGCGTCTTCTCTGCCGTCGCCATGGACATTCTCCGGTTGGCCAGATCCAATTTTTCCGTGCCGAAGCGTGAGTTTATCGGACGAGCCACTCGTGGTCAACTGTTCAATATGGCCTTCTGTCCATAGCCACGGGATTGCACGTCCGATGATCGACCGACCACCTAGGGATTCTCAGCATGCCTGACGCCGGATGTGAGCTTCCGAGAGTCAAGCGGCGACCCAACCGTCGATGGCGGTATTGTCCAATATCCCCCACGGCGCAAGGGGCAAGGGCCGAATCGATCCATCCCTGCTTCGGAAATTGGGGAGTGGCGCGGTCATGCGGCGCACGCAGGTCGCTGATCCGGTGGATTGTATCGGTCGTGAGGCTCGGGATGTGAAGGCGGGAAGAATTGTCGGGAAAGAAAAGGTCCCGCACTGCCGGTCGCGAGAGGGGGGCGAGGCGTCATCCTGGGGCCTCTTGACGAAGCCCGAACCTGGGCGGCTTTCGGCCGACTCACCGGAAAGCGGCCCCAGTCGCCAAGTCTCTGATTCAGGCGACGGCCGCCGGCGCGATCGCCATCAACTTCGACAGGTTGTCTGGTATTGCGGTGCGGTGAACCCAAGAAAAACGCCCACCGACGCGGAGTTCGCGGCGGGGGCGTTGGGGAATTCCACACAGGCAGCCGACCAAGCTTCAGCCCGCGACGACGCTGGTGACCTGCACGGTCGTGTACGACTGGCGATGGCCGCGGCGACGGCGCATGTTCTTGCGTCGGCGGAACTTCTGGATGATGATCTTCTTGTCGCGGAACTGACGAGTGATCTTGGCGACGACCTTGGCCCCTTCGACGAGGGGAGCGCCGATCGTCGGCTCGCCGCCGGTGCCGGCCAGGAGCAGGATCTTGTCGAAGGTGATCTCGGTGCCGGCCTCGCCGTCGCGGCGGTCGACGGTAATGAAGTCGCCCTCGCTGGCCCGGAACTGGTGGGAGCCATCCTCGAAAATCGCGTACATCGGCCGGAACTCCTCAGCGCCCCGGGCCACGACCATGGCGCGCCGGGATCTGTCTTGACGAAAGGGTCAAATGATACCAGCCCTCCCCGGCGGAGGGAAGGGAATCTCCGGATGGCGCCGGCCCGCCGGCCCGGACCGGGAGGTGATCCGGGGCCGGCGTCATCCGGTTCGGGTCAACGGCCGCGACGGGCGGGGGGGACCGCGGGCGGCAGGAGGCGGACCTCGTTGTTCTGGCCGTCGAAGCACTCGAGCAGCAGGTGCTCGGCCGGGACTTCTTCCTCATGGCGGATCTGGACGGTCATGTTGGCCTCGGTCTCCAGCCGGGTGAGCTCGCGACGCTTGCGGTTGTTCAGGAAGGCCGAGACCTCGGCCGAGACGATGATGTTGACGCGGCGGACATCATCGCGGTTGACCGCCAGGGCCAGGAGTCGCATCACGTCGATGGACATGCTCTCGACGGTCTTGACGACCGCAGCGCCCCGGCAGTGGGGGCAGTCTTCGTAGACCGATCGCTTCAGGCTGGGGCGGATGCGCTGGCGGGTCATCTCGATGAGGCCGAACTGGCTCATGCGGAGGACCTTGGTGCGGGCCCGGTCACGCTTGATCGCGTCGCGGAGGGCACGCTCCACACCCCGGCGGTTGCGCTCGTCGCGCATGTCGATGAAGTCATTGACGATCACGCCGCCGAGGTCGCGCAGGCGGAGCTGGCGGGCGATCTCCTTGGCGGCCCGCAAATTCATCTCGTAGGCGGTTCGCTCGGCGTCGTTCTCGACCCGGAAGTTCCCGGAGTTGACATCGATGGCCACCAGGGCCTCGGTCTGATCGATGACGATCGATCCCCCCTCGGGCAAGGGGACCTGGCGCCGCTGGATCTTCGCGATCTCCTCTTCCAGGCCGTACTTGTGGAAGAGGGGGACCTTCTCCTGGTGGAGCTTCAGGCGGTCGACGAACTTGGGCATGACGACCCGGAGGAACTCCTGGGCCCGTTCAAACGCCTGGGGCTCGTCGATCCAGATGGTGTCGATCTCGGCGGTGAAGATGTCGCGGATGGTCCGCGTGATCATGTCGGACTCTTGGTAGATCGGCGCGGGGGCCTTGGCCTTCTTGATGCGGCGGAGGATGACCTTCCAGAGCCGCAGCAGATACGCCAGGTCGCGGGCCAGCTCGCGCTTGGTGCGGTCCAGGCCGGCGGTCCGGACGATGAAGCCCAGGCCCTTGGGGGGGTTCAGCTCGGTCATGATCTCGCGGAGCTTGCGGCGCTGGCCCTCGTCGGCGATCTTGCGAGACACCCCGACGCGGTTCAGGCCCGGCATGAGCACCAGGTAGCGGCCGGGGATGCTGATGTAGGTCGAGAGGGTCGGACCCTTGGTGCCGATGCTCTCCTTGATGACCTGGACCAGGACCTCGTCGCCGCGGCGGAAGATCTCCTGCAAGGGCGGCTTGGCCGTCCCTCGGCCACGGGGGGCCCGGGCGCGGTCGCCGGGGGCCGACGGCTCGTCGCCACGGCGGGGGCGGGCCTCGGTCGTGCCCCGCAGGCCCATCTCGCGCTCGAGTTCGGCGATCTCCTCGATCTCGCGACGGATCTCTTCCTCAAGCTCCGGGTCGATCCGGTCGTCGAGGGCGGTCGCGACGCGGGCGGGCCCCGCGACATCGTCGTCGTCCTCGTCGTCGTCCTCGTCGACCTCGTCGTCCTCGTCCTCGTCGCCAAAGTCGAAATTGTCGGTCAAGGGGCCATCGATCACGACGGTGTCGCCGCCGTCCATGACCTCGTGATCCTGATCCTCGTCCCCTTCCCCATCGGCGTCAAGTTCGTCGTCGGCGGAGGCGACTTCGGGCTCGCGATCGCGGCGACGGCCCCTGCGGCGGCGGCGGCGGCGGGGGCCTTCGACCTTGCCGGATTCCTGGGTGTCGACTTCGGACTCGGAATCGGCGGCCTCGGCGTCGGGGTCCTCCTCGCGCTCGCGCGAGGGTTCGAGGTCGAGCCAGTCGAAGGCGACAGGCTCGACCTCGGGGGCGCCGGCGGGGCGTGATCGCTCGCGACGGGGGACATAGCCGGGCTCGCCGGCGCGGGTATGCGTCGTCTTGGGGCGATCGCGGGCCGGCTCCGCCTCCGGCGCCCGGCCGCGAGGCTCGGCTTCCCGGGGCCGCGACCGGGTCCGTTCCGGCTCCGCGGCGCGGGGGCGTTCGACCTCGGCGCGGGGCCGTTCGATTTCGACGCGGGGCCGTTCGGGCTCGGGGGCTCGTGGGCGTTCGATCTCGGCGTTCGGGGGCCAGTTCCTTGGGGCGGGCCGGCTCGCGCTCGCCGCCTCGAGAGCGGATGGCGGCGCGTCCCCCCGCGCGTCGCGGGGCGGGCTCGGGAAGGTCTCCGGCGATCGGGTCGGCGTCCAGGGCTTCGATTGCCTCGGGCTCGATATCGACCCGGGCTTCCAGCTCCCGGGGCGGCCGGCCCCCCCGTCCGCGTCCGCCGCGTCCCCGCCGCGGTTCGGCGGACGCGGACGGCTCGGGTTCGGATTCGAGTTCGGGTTCGGGTTCAGGTTCGGGCTCACGCATGGCGGCAGGGGCGCGGGGGCGGGCGGGCTCGGCGAGGTCGCGGTCCACCGGCCGGGGGGCGGCGGTCCGTCGGCCCGTGCGGCTCGGCGGCAGGTCCGGCAGGTCGGCGTCGCCGGAATCCGCCGGAGGGCTCTGCCGCATGCGGGGTTCCTCGGGCTCGACGGCCCGGGGCTGGCGATCGGCGCGACGGGGGGGCGGCGCGTCGGACCACCCGAACGACGGGTTCTCCTCGACGACCCCGCGCGGTTCCTGGGCCTCGGGAAGCCTGGGGAGGCGTTCCGGCTCCCTGGCCTCCACGGGCCTGGAGGGGCGCTCGGGCTCCTCTCGAAGCGGCGGGGCGGGGCGGACGGGGGCGGGCGGCTCGCCCCAGGGCTCCTCGACCAGCCCCTCGCCGAAGCGCCGGGGCTCGCGCCGCCCGCGCTCCGAGCGGTCGGGACGATCACGATCACGATCACGGTCGCGCTCCCCGCGCTCTTCGGAGCGGGGGGGGCGGGGTTCCTCGCGTTCGCGGCGGGGGTCGCGGCCCTTGTCGCGGGCGCCCAGCTCGGCGTCGTCGGAGAGGTGGCGGTGGTAGTACTGGGGCTCGACGTCGGAGACGTGCAGGAAGCCGTTGCGACCGACGGAGAAGTCGATGAACGCGGCCTGGATCGCCGGCTCCAGGTTGACGACCTTCCCCTTGTAGATGTTGCCGGTGTAACTCTCGAGGCTGGTGCGCTCGACGTACAGCTCCTCCAGGATGCCGTCCTCGACGATGGCGATGCGGCATTCCTCGGGCTGGAGCACGTTGATCAGCATTTCTTTCTTCATGCGAGCGGTCTTCCTGGCGCGGGCGCGTGTGTCATGGTTTCAGTAAACGGGCCCCCCGTCCCCATCAGCGCTCGCGATTTCGGGTCGCGTCGTGTGAGACCTTCGTGGGGCGCCTCGAGGGAGGTCGGGGCCCGGCTCGGTCGGTTCGAATCGGCTTGGCTTGGCTCGGCTCGGCTTGGCTTGGCTCTACTCAGGGGGAACTGGGTTCCGTTGACGGATCAGGTCGGTCGGCGTCGTTGCGGGGATCGTGGAGTTCCACGTCGGTGCGGGCCAGGACGGCGCCGCAACCGAGCAGGTCGCGCAGGCCCAGGGCTTCGACCACTTCCTCGGGCCTGGCCGAGCCGTTGGGCGTCATCTTCAAACGGAGGTGCAGAATCCCCGCGGCGTCGAGGTCGGCCCCGAGCACGAAGGGGCGCAGGTCGGCCTCGACGGTGCGGTCGGGCCGGTGTCGGGAGTACGGCCAGGATGCGGCGGCCAGGAAGGTCGACAGGGCCTGCCGGGCGACATCGCGACGGTCGGCTGGGATCTCCAGGAGGTAGCGAACCGCCCCGGCCTGGGCGGCGCGGCCGGGGCCCAGGGCCTCGGCCTCCAGCCAGTCGAGCCCCGGGGGCGACTGGTCGGCGAGGCGGCGGAGCAATTCGGCCGGCTCCATCGGTTCGGACAGCTCGACTTCCACGACCTCGCGACGACCCTCGATGCCCAGGGCCAGCGCCAGCGGGAAGACGACCTTGGGGCGGGGGTTGAACCCCTGGCTCAGGGCCATCGGGACCTCGGCGCGCCGCAGGGCCCGTTCCAGGCAGCGCATCAGGTCGTGATGGCTGACCATGCGGAGGTCGCCGCGTTTGGCGAATCGGAGCCGCACCTTGGCGGACGCGGACGGAGCAGTCATCCCGAGGGTCCCGGGGCCGCCGACGGTCGGCGGGCCCTGCGAAAGGTTGAATTCAGTTCAGTGTGATTCCGTTTCCGTCCGGGGGCGTCGGCCCTTGCCCGCGGCCAGGGCGCGGCGCAGGGCCTCACGCAGACCGCACATGACGGCTTCGGCGGTGTCTCGTTGCAGGGCCTCCGTCGCGACGGCCCGGGCCTCTTCCAGGCTGATGGCGCGGATGACCCGCTTGATCTCAGGGAGCTGGTGCGGAGGCATGCTCAACTGCCGGAGCCCCAGCCCCAGAAGCAGCATCGTGTACAGCGGGTCCCCCCCCATCGCGCCGCAAACGGTCACGTCGATGCCGCGGCCGGCGGCGGCGGCGACGACCATGGCGATCAGCCGCAGGACGGCCGGGTCGGCGGCGCTGTAAAGGTCGGCGACGGTCTCGTTGGTCCGGTCGACGGCCAGGGTGTACTGGATCAGGTCGTTGGTCCCGATGGAGAAGAAGTCCACCTCCTTCGCGAGTTGGTCGGCCACCACGGCGGCGGCGGGGACCTCGATCATGACGCCCAAGGGCAGGTCGGCGCGGACGGCAACCCCCTCGGCCGCCAGTTCGGCGGCGACGTCCTCCAGCATGACCCGCGCGCTACGCAGCTCGCCCAGGGTGGAGACCAGGGGGAACATCACCCGGACGTCGCCCAGGGTGCTGACCCGCAAGATGGCCCGCAACTGGGTGCGGAACAACGAGGGCTCACGCAGTGACAGCCGCAGGCTCCGCAGCCCCAGGAACGGGTTGCGCTCGACCTGCGCCTGCCCCTGGTAGGAAACGAGCTTGTCGGCCCCGAGGTCCAGCGTCCGGATGGTGATGGGGAGCCCTGCCAACGACTCGACCACGGCGCGGTACGCGGCGACCTGCTCGGCCTCCGTCGGCGGGTGCTCGGCGTTGAGGTACAGGAACTCCGTCCGGTAGAGTCCGACGCCGTCGGCGCCCCGCTCCCGGCAAGCGGCGACCTCGCCGGGGAACTCGATGTTGCCCAGCAGGCTGACGCGCAGGCCGTCGCGGGTCTCGGCCGGCAGGTCGGCCAGGCCGGCCAGGCCGGCGAACCGGGCGGCGCGGCGGACCGAGGCGCGGCGATACCGGGCGCGGGTCGGCGCGTCGGGGTCCAGGACGACGAGCCCCTCGTCGCCGTCGACGATGACAGTGCGGCAGCGGCGGGCGCGGTCCAGGAACCGGCCCAGGCCCACCACGGCCGGGATTTCCAGCGCGGCGGCGACGATGGCCGTGTGGCTCGTTCGACCGCCGGCCTCGGTGGCGAAGCCCAGGACATGCCCGGGGTCCAGGCCCGCGGTCTCGCTGGGCGAGAGGTCGTGGGCCAGGGCCACGCTGGGCTCCCCCGGGGCGTCGAGGGCCGAGGGGGGGGCGCCGCCGGAGAGCCGGTCAAGGATGCGCCTCTGGATGTCGCGGACGTCGGCGGCGCGGGCGGCCAGGTGGCTGTCGGCCAGCCGCTCCAGGCGGGCCGCGTAGCCGTCGAGCACCTCACAAAGGGCGTGCTCGGCGGCAACCTTGTCGCCAGCGATGCGGTCGCGGGCGGCGCGGCGCAGTTCCGGGTCGGCGATCAGGCGGGCGTGGGCCGCCAGGATGTCGGCATACTGGGGCCCAAGCCTCCCGCGGGCGTCGTCCTCGGCGGCCTCGGCCTCGGCGCGGGCGGCGTCCAGGGCGGCGTCGAGGCGCTCGAGCTCGGCGGGGACGGCCTCGGCGGTGATGGAGCGGGCCGGCAGCAGGAGGCCGCGGGAGTCGACGACCAGGGCCGGGCCGATCGCCACGCCGGGGCTGACGGCGATCCCCCGCAGGGTCTGCATGAGCGAGGGGTTGACGACCCGCCGCGCGGTGGGGTCCCAGCGCTCGGGCTCGGGCTCAGGCTCGGGGCGTGAGGGGGTCGGCGGCGCCGAGGGGCCCGGGCGGGGGCCGGCGGAAGGGGGCCGGGGGGCCGGATGGCCCGGTGGCCGGGCGTCCCGACGGCTCATGGGGCGCGGTCCTTGTCCTGGCCGTCGTCGGTCTCGTGGAACTTGGCCGACACCAGATCGGCCAGCGCGGCGACGGCCTCCTCGGCGTCCGGGCCGCGGGCCTCCAGGTCCAGAAGGGTGCCGCACTCCGCGGCCAGGGTCGTCAGGTCGAGGATGCTCTTGCCGTTGAATTCGGCCCCGTGGTGGAAGACGCGCACGTCCGACGCGAACTGGTGGGCCAGCCGGACGAACTTGTCGGCCGGCCGCAGGTGCAGGCCCAGGGCGTTGGTGATCTCGATCTGGCGACGGGCGACGTGGGACATCGGCGGCTCAGCTCGGCTCGGATCGGACCGGATCGGATCAGTCGATCGGGAGTGGGCGATCGGATCGACAGGCCGGCGGGCCCTTCCGGCAGGGGGCCGGTTGCCTCGGCCCGCCACACCCCGGCAAGGACCGCCGATCAGGACGTGCCCTGGTCGGCCTCGTTCAGTAACTCGACGACCTGCTCCCGCGTCCTGGCCTGGCGCAGAAAGCTGACGAAGCGGTCGTCCTTCAGGTGCCTGGAGATGTTCTCCAGCGCTCGCAGGTGGTCGCCGGGCTGGTTCGGCGGCGAAATCAGCAGGAACAGGGTGTCCACCGGCTCACCGTCCAGCGCGGCGAAGTCGACCCCGTGCCGCGACAGGGCGACGGTGCCGATGAGCCGCTGAACGGTCGGGTGCCGGGTGTGGGGCACGGCGACTCCCTGGCCAATGCCGGTGGATCCGAGTTCCTCGCGGCTCAAAATGGCGCGTGACACGCCGTCCAGGTCGGCCTCGGCCAGCCGGCCGGCGTTGTGCAGGCTGCGGACGATCTCGCGGATCGCCTCTTCCTTCCCGGTCGCTTGCAGGTCGACGAGGATCGCCTCGCGAACCACGAAATCCGAAAGCTTCATCCGGCCCTCCATCGTCGTGCCACCGGGCCCCTCGACCAGGCGCGTCACCAATCGGGGCCCGGGTGGTGTGGGAACGGCCTCGCCGGACGATCGGAGGCCCGGGGGGGGCGGTGACCGGACCACCCGGGAGGCTTCGTCTCGGAGGCTCGGGACGCGTCCCCACGCCCCGGCTGGGTCTGGGGTCTGGGTTCTGCGCTTTTCCGCTCGCTTCACGCCTCGTCAGGACGGTTCGGGGGCAGGGGCAGGTCAGGGTGCGTCGGCGAGGTTCCCCCCTGGGGGAGGGCGTCCCGATGCTGCTGGACCTTTTCCTTGTAGCGGCGGAGCTGCTGCTCGACCTTGTGGACGCACTGGTCCATGGCCACCTCGGGGGTCGGCCCCTGTTCGGTGGCGACAAAGTCGTGCTTGTGCTCGGCCGAGGCCAGGATTTCGACCTGCCAGGCGTGCTTCACGGGCTCAACGGCCACCTCGATCGCCATCAACCGGCCGAAGTACTTCAGCAGCTTCTCGGCCTTCTCGCGCAGATAAGCATGCTGGTCCGGCCCCAGGTTGCCGTGGCGGATCGAGATCTCGATGTGCACCCGTCCACACCTCCGTGACACCGTCCTGCCCAGGCGTTGGGCCCCGGGCGCTTTCAAAGACTAACGCGGCCCGCCCTCCCCGGTCAAGGGCCCTCCGACGCCCGGCCCGGATTCGCCACCGGTGGGTATCGCGCCCCGGCCTCTTGACGTATCCTGGGAGCCCCGACCGACGTGGGGAAGGGTTCCGCGCGAGCGACGGGGAGGAGAAGGGCCGTGTGGACGCAGCTTTACGACCCCCTGAGCAACCCGCTGGCGTCCACCGCGGTGGCGGCCCTGCCGATCCTGGTACTGCTGGGGCTGCTGGCCTCGGGGCGTGTCAACGCCTGGCAGGCCGCCGCCGCCGGGCTCGCGACGGCGACGGCCGTGGCCGTCAGGGTCTTTACCATGCCCCCCGCGCTGGCAATGGCCAGCATCGGCTGCGGGCTGGTCTTCGCGCTCTTCCGGATCGTCTGGCTGATCGTCGGGGCGATCTTCCTGTATGACATCGCCGTGCGGACCGGCCAGTTCGAGGTCATGAAGGCGTCGATCGCCCGGCTCTCCGGCGACCGCCGCATCCAGGCGGTGCTGGTTGCCTTCTGCTTCGGCGCCTTCATCGAGGGGGCGGCCGGCTTCGGGGCGCCGGTGGCGATCTCGGCGGCCTTCCTGGTCGGGCTGGGATTCCGCCCCTTTCAGGCGGCCTTGCTCTGCCTGATCGCCAACACGGCGCCGGTGGCCTGGGGGGCGATCGGCACGCCGATCCGCACTCTCTCGACGATGACCCACCTGGACGTTGAGGACCTCAGCGCGATGTCGGGGCGCATCCTGCCCCTGCTGTCGATCCTGATCCCGTTCTGGCTGGTGCGGACGATGGTCGGCTGGCGGCAGACGCTGGCCGTCTGGCCGGCGCTGGTGGTTGTCGGCGGCTCGTTCGCCGCGGCGCAGTTCTTCTGGTCGAACTTCGTCGGGTTCGAGCTGGTGGACCTCGTCTCGGCCGTCGCCAGCCTGGGCTCCGGGGTGCTGCTCCTGCGGTTCTGGAAGCCCCGCGAGGAGTGGCGCTTCCCCCACGACGGAGAGGCGCCCGAAGAGGTGCCGGCCCACGACAAGGCCCTGACCCCCGGCCGGGTCGCCCGGGCGTGGATGCCCTTCGGCCTGCTATCGGTGGCCGTCCTGATCTGGGGCATCCCGGCCGTGAAGCAGAGGATGGAGACGTACACCTCCTGGAAGGTGGAGATGCCTGGCCTGCATCAGCGGGTTTTCAAGGGCCCGGCGATCACGGGGGTCGCGGAGCCCCGGCCAGAGGACCGTGAGAAAGCCATCCTGGAGATCGTTCCGATCTCATCCACCGGCACGGCGGTCTTCCTCGCGGCCGTGGTCAGCGGCCTGCTGCTGGGGGTCCGTCCGACCGCCCTGGTGGCGACTCTGGCGCGGACGATCGCGAGGCTGATGCCGGCCTTCGCGGCGATCTTCTGCATGTTGGCGCTGGGGTTCGTGACCAAGTATTCGGGGATGGACGTGGTACTCGGGCTGGCCTTCACCCGGGTCGGCCGCGACCTGTACCCGATCTTCGGGACGCTGCTGGGCTGGCTGGGGGTCGCCCTGACGGGCTCGGACACTTCCAGCAACGTCCTGTTCGGCAACCTCCAGCGGATCACGGCCGAGCGGCTGGGCCTCAGCCCGATCCTGATGGCCTCGGCCAACACGACCGGCGGCGTGATGGGCAAGATGATCGACGCGCAGTCAATCGTCGTGGCCGCCGCCGCGACGGGCGAGGGGGGCAATGAGGGGCGCCTGCTCCGCGCCGTCTTCTGGCACAGCCTGGCCCTGGCGCTGCTGGTCGGGGGGATCGTCTGGCTGTACGCCCACGTCTTCCCGGGCCTGGTTCCGACGGCGATAGGGCGCCTATGATGCGGGAGGCTCTTGACGGAGTGCGGGGTGGGAATCCTCCGGTCTTTCGTAGGGCGTGAGAATCACGCCATTCACTCCCCGCAAGACCGATTGGCGTGATTCTCACGCCCTACGAAATTGCTTGATGCGTCGGATGCGAGATCGTGACCGATGAGCATCGCAGGCTCGCTGCTCCTGGCGTTCACCGTCGCGTATGGCTGTGCCGTAGTTGCCCCTCTCATACGATTGAGATCTCGCGGCAAGCCCGCTGTCCTGGCGACCTGGTGCCTGGTGCCGGTGGTCCTCGCTTGCCCTTTGCTCATCCCCTCGGCGAGCCTGGGGCTGCGGGCGGCGTCTGCTGTGATTTCGGGCGACATCGCCTTCAAGATCGTCGATTACTTCCGCCGTTGGGATCGTTTGGACCGTAGCACCATCCTTCGCAACTACTACGGCCTCCTCATCCCGTTCCCGGCGTTCGCCGTCGTCTATCCCGGCCACAGGCGTCGACTGCTACGTCCGGAGAGTCCTTGGCCGCACGTCTCGCGCCTCGTGGTCGGGATCGCCGGTGTCGTCGGGGCCATCCTGACGCTGAGGGGCCTATCGGGCAGCGTCCTGATCCGATCGAGCTTCGCGCTCAACCACGCGGCGATGTTGTTGACGTTCGTCGTGGCGATCGAATCGCTCTCGCGCGCCCTGTGCGGGCTCGAACACTTGGCCGGATTCGACACGACCCCGATCATCCGAAACACTTACCTGTCGCGTACCGTGTCCGAGTTCTGGCGACGGTACAACTACCGGGTCCATGACTGGCTGTATCGAAACGTCTTCCAAACGACCGGCGGCCGACGTGCCCCCGTCCGCTCCGTGGTGCTCGTCTTCCTCGTCAGTGGCGTGCTCCACGAACTGATGTTCGGGATCGCAACCTCGCGATTCACCGGGTATCAATTGGCGTTCTTCACCTTGCAGGCCCCGGCCGCGCTCGCCTCGGGACGCCTCGAACGCTTCGCAAAGCGCGGCGGGATCACTGGCAAATTCGTCGCCCATGGCTTCACGATCCTCTTCCTCGCCGTCACATCTGTCCTCTTCTTCGACGGCGTCCACAAGGTGTTTCCCTTCATCTATGCAAGCAAGTCGCCGCTGTCCTAGCAGGCAAACCCATGAAGACCTCCGATCTCGAGATCGGTTGAGAACGTGAAAATCGCGACGGATTGGAGGGCGATGAACGGCGGCGCGAAAACTAACCGGATTAACTACTTGACTCCAAATAGTTTAGGGGATTTCCCGTTTTCCGCTAACCAGAAACTAATCGGGAATCCGCGTCGTCGTAATGGGCAGAGATGACGAGCGGGAATGAAGACGCCCCGCCCGCAGGTGAGGGCGGGAGGGGCGTCGGTTCCGGCCTCGGGCGCGATCGGTTCGTGGCCGGAGAAGAAGAACGGGGCGGTGGGGCCTGCGGTGCCTTGGGAGAGGTCCTGGCCCGACCGCTCAGCTCTGGCTACGGCCTTGGGTGAACTCGTGTTCGAGGGTGTTCATCCGGCCTTCGCCGGCATCGGGGGCTTCGTGGACGCGACCGGAGCGGGCCTCGGGAGCCTCTGCGGCGCGACGGCCCCGGTCGGGGGCCTCGGTCTGTGGGACGACTCGGCCCAGGGAGCCGGAAGGGCGGTCGGACTGAGACTTGTTGGGGCGGGTTGCCACGTCCATCGGACACCTCCCCGCGCAACGCGGGTGAAGCCAGGGCGAGGCGTCGTCGACCCACGAACGGGGCCGGTCGGCACCCCACCCGCGACCGACCGTTTCCACTCGGCCGGTCGCGCATCAGCCCGCACGTCGGGCCGACCTCGAACCCCGGGACCCCCTGGCTCGCCCGCCGCAATTGGTCGCGGCGGGGGGTGGCCCTCCCGGAGGCTCGACCTTCTAATCTACTGCGCCGAGGGGGCCACGGCCAGCGGAATGTCGGCAGCGCGGCCGGCATGCCACGCCCACCGGGGGCACGCGGCGGGGGGGAAACGATGCGGATCGGGATCATCTCCGACACCCACGACCAGGTGGCCAGGACGGCCAGGGCCGTCGCCCTGCTGGTCACCCAGGGGGCCGAGGCCCTCATCCACTGTGGCGACCTGACCGGCGCGGCCGTGGTGCGCGAGTGCGCCGCCCTGCCGTGCTACTTCGTCTTCGGGAACAACGACCACGACGAGGCCGGCCTGCGCGCGGCGATGACCGCCATCGGCGGGGTCTGCCTGGAACGGGGCGGTGAGGTCGTGCTGGGCGGGCGGCGGATCGCCGTGACCCACGGCGACTCCTCGGCGCAGGTCCGACGCCTGGCGGCCGGGGCGCCCGACTACCTGCTGTTCGGCCACACGCACGTCGCCGCCGACAACCAGGAGGGGCCAACCCGCTGGATCAACCCGGGCGCCCTGCACCGCGCCTCGCCCTGGACCGTCGTCCTGCTCGACCTGGGGGACGACCGGCTCTTGTCCATTTCCGTCCGGTAGGGGGATGAGAAGGGCGCTCTAGGGTTGATCTGGTTGCGTGATCGTTGCCGTCGCTATAATCGGCCGCGCCGCCGGGACTCTGGGGTCGCGTCGGGCGCCGATCCCCAAGAGGAGACAACGATGCGTCTCTGCCTGGCGGAAGACAACGCCTCGGCCGACCTGGAGCCGCTGAGCCTGACCCGCCCGGTTTGGGAACTGCGCCTCGGGGCCGGGACGCTCGGCGGCAAGATCGCCAGGGCTTTCGGCGTCGGCACCGGCCCGGCCCGCCGCGGGGCGGTGGTCCGGACCCACCTGGCGGCCCTGCAACACGAGCGCGATCCGCACACCGCGACCAACGACCGCGACTGGCTGGCGCGTGGGCCGGTGCTGGTGGCCAACGCCCGGTGGGTCCCCCCGGCGGGATTCCTGCCCCCGGAAGACGGGGCGCCGTGGGTCGGCACCTGCGAGGGCCTCCCCGCCTGCGCCTGGGTCGGGCCGGATCGCGTGGCGGGGCTGGAGCCCGGGGGGGTGGACGGCTGGTTTGAGGCCCTCGCCGCCGTCGCGCCGGCCGTGGACCTCGGCGGCGAGTGGATCGGCAGGCCCTGGGACCTCGTGGCCAAGAACGACGACCACCTCCGCCGCGACTTCGACCACGAAGGGTCCAAGGGCCTCAGCAATCGCCACCTCTCGGCGATGGCCCTGGTCGGCCCTTCGGATCGCCTCTCGATCCACGAGACAGCGCGGATCGACCCCTACACCGTCTTCGACACGACCAGCGGGCCGATCACCGTGGCCGCGGGGGTGGTTGTGCAGCCGTTCACCCGCGTCGAGGGGCCCTGCTACATCGGCCGCGACACCCAGCTTTTCCGGGCCAACCTGCGCGGGGGGGTAACCCTGGGGCCGAACTGCCGGATCGGCGGCGAGGTCGAGCATTCCATCGTCCACGGGCACTCCAACAAGTACCACGAAGGGTTCCTCGGCCACGCCTACGTCGGCGAGTGGGTGAACCTCGGGGCGATCACCTCCAACAGCGACCTGCGCAACGACTACGGCGAGGTGGCCGTGCCCCTGGGAGGCGACCCGGTGGCCACCGGCCAGGTCAAGGTCGGGTGCTTCCTGGGGGACCACACCCGCACCGGCCTGGGCAGCATGATCAACACCGGCACGGCCGTTGGCGTGATGTGCAACCTGCTGCCGGCCGGGCCGCTGCTGCCCAAGCACATCCCGTCGTTCGCCGCGGTCCGGTACGGCCGGGTGGCCCCCGGGTTCCCGCTGGAGCAGATGTTCGCCACGGCCAGAACCGTCATGGGCCGTCGCGGGCGGGAATTCACGCCCGTGGAAGAACATCTCTATCTGGACCTCTACGAGCGGACCCGCCTGGAGCGCGAGCGAGCCTTCCAGAAGGCCCACGACCGCCGCAACGAGCACTGGCCGACCGCCACCGCCCGGCTCTGAGCCGCCCGCGGTCCGAACCCCGGCCCGGCCCCGGCGTGTCTTGCCGCCGTCCCTACGATGTTGGGGTCGGCACCAGCACGACGCGTCGGATTGGGGAAGGGGCCGCCCCGGCCAGGAAGGGCAAACATGGCAGTCGCGGAGTTCCCAGTCACCACCACGACGGCCACGCCCCCGAGGGTCGACCTCGGCGCGGCCGTTTATCTGGCCTTGATGGTCCTGATCGGATCGACCACCGCGACGGCCGCCAAGTTCGCGGTCCGCGACCTGCCGACCGCCTATCTGCCGCTCGTGCGGTTCGGCGTGGCGGGGCTCTGCCTGCTGCCGGTCGCCCTGGGAATGGGAAGCGGGGCCTTCCTGCGCATGATGCGCGGCGACACCCGCCGACTGCTGGCGGCGGCGGCCCTCTGCGTGCCGATCAATCAGGCGCTCTTCCTGAACGGGGCCCGCCTGACCTCGACCACGCACATTGCCTTGATCTACGCGGCCTGCCCGCTGGTCGTGCTGATCCTGGCCTGCGTCCTGGGGCAGGAACGGCTGTCGAGGGCCCGGCTGCAAGGGGTCCTGGCCAGCGTCTTCGGGGTGGTCCTCATCGGTCTGAACAGCCTCTGGAGCCGGGGAATGACGACGCCCGCTTCCGGGCCGAATCCCCCGCTGGGGGACCTCCTGGAAGTCGGCGCCGTGGTGACCTGGGGGGCGTACCTGACGGTCTGCAAACCGCTGGTCGCGCGGCATGGCGCCCTGCCGGCGCTGGCAGGGACGTTCCTGGTGGGCGCGGCCTTGCACCTGCCGATCGCCGTCCTGAGCCTCCCGAGCTGGCCGACGTTCGCGTCCGCCCCGCCCTCGGCCTGGTGGGGCCTGGCCTTCCTGACGCTGGTCGTCAGCGTGCTGGGCCTGTCCTGCCAGAACCAGGCCCTGCGGCGGCTCGACGCCAGCCAGGTGGCGGCCGTGGGGAACCTCGCGCCGCTGCTGACCGTCGTCTGGGGCATCTTGCTGTTCGGCGAGGAAGTCACTCCGGCCCTGGCCCTCGGCGGCGCGTTGACGCTCGGGGGCGTCGTCTGGGCGGGCCGACCTCCCCGGCGGGCCGACGTCGAGGTCGAGACGGTCCCGTGAGCCCCGAACTTGACCGGCGTGACCGCCGTTGGCGATAATCCGGCCCCGAGCCAGGCGGCCCGGGCGGGGGATATCGAGCCTATGGCCAATCGCGGCGGCCTGGCCGTCTACGTCACCAGCCACGGCTTCGGCCACCTCAACCGCGCGGTGGCGGTCATCAACCGGCTTCCGGCCGACCTGCCGGTGACGATCAAGGCCCACCCGGACCTGTTCGACCACTGGCGGGAGCGCCTGCTCCGGCCAGCCGTTCTGCGGGCGAACGTCTCGGACGCCGGCGCCTTGAATCCCCCCGGCGACAGCGCCGCGACGGACGGCCCGGCGACGCTGGCCAGGGCGGCCGAGGTCCACGCCGCCGCGATGGCCCGGGTCGACGACGAGGCCGACTGGCTGCGTGATGCGGGCACGGCGGCCGTCCTGTGCGACGCCCCGCCGGTCCCCCTGGTCGCGGCTCGCAAGGCGAGTGTGCCGGGCTTCCTGCTGGCCAACTTCACCTGGGCCGACATCTACGCCCCCCACGCCCGCCAGCTCGGCGGCGACGCGCCCCGGCTGGTCGCCGAGCTGCGGACCGCCTACCGGCACGCCACGGCCGTCTTCCGCGCCGAGCCCTCGCTGAGCCTGGCCTGGGTGGCGCCCCGGATCGAGGTCGGCATGGTCGTCACCCCCGGACGCGACCGCCGGGCCGAGTTGCGGACACGGCTCGGCCTGGCCCCCGGCGATCCGGTGGTCTACTTCTACGTCGGCCGCTACGGCCAGGCGAACCTGGGCTACGACCGCCTCGCCCGCCTGCCCGGGGTCCACTTCGTCGGGTTCCACCCCGCCCCCAATGGCCCCTTGCCCAACTTCCACGTCGTCCCGCCCTCGGAATGGACCGGCGCCGACCTGGCCGCCTCCGCCGTGGCGATGGTCGCCAAGGCCGGCTACGGCACGGCCTGCGAGGCGATGGTCGCAGGCACCCCCCTGATCTACCCCCCGCGCACCGGCTTCGCCGAGCACCGAGCCCTCGACAACGCCCTCCGCGCCTGGGGCGGCGGGCTCCCCACCACCGACCGCGAATTCGCCGAACTTCGCCTGGAGCCCCTGCTTTCGCGAGCCTTCGCAATGTCCCCAGGCCCTCCCCCTTTCCCCGCCGACGGTGCCCAGCGAGTTGCCGCGCATTTGATTGCCATTTGTCGAACGGCGCGATAATTCAGCCCAGACGGCCAGCACTCCCCATTCGCGTGATGTACGGACGATTCCCGAGGGCCTCGTTGGCTTCGTTTCGCAGGGGCTCGGTCGCCCGTCGGGACGACCTCCGGATTGGCCATCTCCACCCCAGCCATTGGGTTCGTTTCGTCACCGTTGCGCGGGGGTGAGGCTGGCGCCGTCCGGGCCGCGGGACGCCCGTTCGACTTCGATCGCCCCTCCGAAGAACGGATTGGTGCGGCCGTGATCGATTGCAAATCGATCCCTGCCAGCGAGATAGAGGATTCATTGGGTTCGTTTCGTATTTGCGAGCCGTCGCGTCGGATTCGGCCGTCGAGAGCACCTCGACGGGCCGGATGAATCCGCAATTGGGTTCGTTTCGCGCGGGCGTAACACAGGTCATTCCGGGTGGGGTCGGCCCGGTCGCGTGGAGAACTTTGTCGACGTGTTGCCGGGACCGATGGCGGCGAAGCGCTCGGGCGAAGTTTTGTCCGTCCGAAGGCTTCGCTGCGTCGGCGATGGGCTGGCCCCGGAAGGTGCGCATTGCTGTGCTCACTCGGAGGACGGTGGAACCTGGAGGAGGACGGAGGGGATCGCTCGCGATTCAGGAATTTCTCCGGACCCTATTTGGGTGGCTGGGGTGTGTACCCAGACCCCGGAATCTGCCAGTGTGGCCGACTCGCGGGGGTTCCGGGGTCGGTCTTCCGACCCCAGCCACCCGGCAATTGAGATCCAACCTCCAGAATCGTGAGCGACACCTGAGAGCGGTGGACAGTGGCCATGACGGGTCCGCTGAGTTGACAATCGCGACCAGGGGCGTGGATGGCGCAGGTTTTTGAGAAATCGCAGGGCTACCCTTCGCATCCTGGGCTCATCGCGACACCGTCAGCGTCCACTCCCAAGGGATCGGGTCGGGCCGCGGAGGGTTGCGGCCCTGCTCCAAGAGCCAGCCGCCGCTGGAGCATCGCCAATCGGCTGCTCGATCCACGAGGCCCCGACGAATTGGGTTCCCGTGGAGGTATTCGATCGCCGCGATCAGCGTCCGGGGCTCGACAAGATTGCGGTCGTACCCACCCCCGGATTGCCAGAAGAGCCGCTCCGTCCGGAGGCCTCGAACGCGGGTGATCCGGGGCAGCCAGTCCGGGGCGTGGGTCTTCAGGTAATTAATGCTTCGCTGGCCGACGGGCTGCTTGATCGCCTAAGGATGGCGGAGACCCCGGCATCGCGGTCGGGGCGGACGATCAAATGGACGTGCTCGGGCATGAAGACGTAGGCCCACAGCGCGAAGCCGAGGCGTTGTCGTCGCGCTCGATGGCTTCGGCGAGCCAGGTGCAGGTTCGCTCCGCGTTCAGGAAGCGGAAGCGGCGGTAGCAGACGAACGTCAGTGCATGTGCGTGACCGGGCTCATCGTAGCTGCGCCTGCGGTGGGCTCGGTCACGGAAGTGCATGGCGCGAGTCCAAGGAGCGTCAAACGAGCCTGCAAGTAACGATCCACACGGGCTGAAGCCCGGTGGCTTTCTCACTAGGCCCGGAGGCCCGCGATTTCGCGCCGCGTTACTTCAGCGCCTCCCAACGACTGCGTTTTCCGAGAATGCGGTGTCGTCGGTATGAAGCCGCTCGGACGACTAAGGTCCATTCTACCACGCGGAAGATCAACCGAGACGCGTAAGCCTCTTTTTATCAACACACGCAAGAGGGCTGGCTGAAGCCAGGGGACGTTTCCTCCACTTCCACTGAAGTGGAGTGGCTTCCACGGGCTAAAGCCTTAATATCTGTGAACCCACCCGGCACCCGCCGAAAACCGGGGTCTGGGTACCGACCCCAGCCGCCCGCCGAGGAGATTCTATTCAAAGGGCCACGAATCCCGCAAGAATATTCGAATGTTCTTGGCAAGGAGCCGCAATTTCAGGAGGCTTATCACAATTGAAGATCGTCGTGCATCCTCCGATCGAGGCCGACCGACTGGCCATGTTGAGGGCGGAGGCCCCAGGCGCGGAGTGGGTGAATGCGGCCGATCTCGCGCGGGCGGAAGGGGCCATGCCGGGGGCGGAGGCGTTTCTCGGGAAGATCACGCCGGGGCTGCTCGCGAGGGCCGACCGGTTGCGGTGGGTCCAGTCCTTCACGGCGAGCCTGGAACATTACCTCTTCCCCGAACTGGTGGCGCACCCCTGCACCTTGACGAACATGCGCGGGCTGTTCGGAGACGTGATCGCCGACCAGGTGTTGGGGTACATCCTCTGCTTCGCGAGGAACCTGCATACCTACGTGCGGAGGCAGGCGGAGCACCGTTATGAGCCGCTCGGGGGCGAGGGCGGCCGGGTCGATTTCGCGGGGGGGCCGGGGACGGTCAACGCTATCGACCGGGCGACGATCTTCCTGCCGGCGGCGACCCTCGGAATCGTCGGCTTCGGCGCGATCGGGCGCGAGGTGGCCCGGCGGGCCTCGGCCTTCGGCATGACGATCCGCGCCGTTGATCGGCGGCCGGGCGACGGGCTCTTGCCGGCGGGCGTCGAGGTCGAGGCGGTCTGGGGGCCGGAACGGCTCGCGGAACTGCTGGCCTGGAGCGACTTCGCCGTGATCGCCGCGCCGCACACGCCCGAGACCGCCGGCCTCTTCGGCGCGGCGACGCTCGCCCACATGCGGCCGAACAGCTACCTCATCAACGTCGGGCGGGGGGCGATCGTGGTCCTCGACGACCTGGTGGCGGCCCTGCGCGCCGGCAGGCTCGCGGGGGCGGCGCTGGACGTCTTCGAGGAGGAGCCCTTGCCGGCCGATCACGCGCTCTGGGACCTCCCGCAGGTGATCCTCACGCCGCACACCGCCGGCTATTCCACGGCGATCGCCCCGCGCCACCTGGCGGCCTTGGCCGGGAACGTCGGCCGGTTCGCGAGGGGTGAGCCGCTGGCCAACGTCGTCGACAAGGCCCTCTGGTTCTGAGGGCTCCCGGCCGGGTATGGTTGGGGCCGCGTCGCGAGCAGCATCGAGATCGAGAGGCAATTTCCCCATGCAGAACCGACGGGCCTTGCTCGTAATCTCCCTGACCCTCGCGGCCGGGTCGCCGGCAATGGCCGAGGGGCCGAAGGTGTCGACGGCCAACGACGTGGTGTACGCCAAGCCCGGCGGCGGCGAGCTGAAGCTCGACCTGGCGCGGCCCGCCGAAGGGGACGGGCCCTTCCCGGCGATCGTCGTGATCCACGGCGGGGGCTGGCGGGCGGGGAACAAGGCCGACAACCGGCCGATTTTGGCGGAGCTGGCCAAACGGGGGTATGTGGCGATCTCGCCGCAGTATCGGTTCTGCCCGAAGGACACGTTTCCGGCCCAGGTGCTCGACGTCAAGGCGTCGGTGCGCTGGCTGAAAGCCCACGCCGAGGAATACAAGGTCGACGGCAAGCACGTCGGGGCGATGGGCTTCTCGGCCGGCGGGCACCTGGCCCTGATGCTCGGCCTGACCGGGAAGGACGACGGCCTGGAGGGCGACGCCCCGGCCGATGCGCCCGACACGCAGGTCCTGGCGGTCGTCAACTACTTCGGGCCGACGGACCTGGCCGCGGACGACATTCCCGAGGTCACGCGGCCCCTGGTCAGCGACTTCCTCGGCGGCCCGGCCGCGGAGCAGGCCGAGGCGGCCAGAAAGGCATCGCCCCTGTCCTACGTCTCCAAGGGGGACGCGGCGATCCTGACCTTCCAGGGGACGAAAGACCCCCTCGTGCCTTACTCGCAGGCGGTGAAGCTCAACGACGCGCAGACCGCCGCGGGGGTTCCCGGTCGCGTCGAACTCCTGATTGGCGCCAACCACGGCTGGAGTGGCGACGACATGATCCACACGATGGGCGAAACCGTCGCATTCTTCGACCGTTACTTGAAGCCGGCCCGCCCCTGAGCCGATCAGGCACGGGAGGGAGTGAGGGCGTTCCACGGCCCTCCTCCCCCGCATGTTCATAAGACGAAGAAGACATCCCAGGGTCGGGGAAGTTTCCGGGAGGTGACGGCCGGGCGCGTCCAGGGGATCGCGACGGTGGGAGTCGGGGCGTCGGCGGCTTCGGGAATGGGTGCGATCGCGGGGGTCGCGGGGCCGCCGACGGACACGCCGGCCGGGGCGCCGAAGGTCAGGCCGCCCGAGGCGATCCAGGCCATGGGCGTGGGGCTTTCGCCCCCTCGGCCGAGCTGGGCCAGGTAGGCGTTGGCGTGCGCGGGCAGGATCGACCAGACGGCGTTCGTGGTGCGGAACGTCGCGATGTCGGTCTCGCCGCGTCCGGAGTAATTGGCCGGCACGGGCATGTCGACGCTGGTGGCGCCGAAGATGGTGACCTGGCCGCCGCCGGAGGTTTTGAGGATGGCCCAGACGGCGGTGGTGGGGCGGAAGACGGCGAGGTCCGCCTTGCCGTCGCCGTCGTAGTCCCTTGGCAGGGGGATGTCGAGGTTGGGGGCGCCGAACTGCTGGAGGAAGCCCCCGCCGCCGGAATACCGGCCATACCAGGTGGCGTTGTCTGGGCGGAAAACGGCGAGGTCCGCCTTGCCGTCGCCGTCGTAGTCCCTTGGCAGGGGGATGTCGCCCTGCTGGCCGTAGTGGGTCACGTGGCTGCCGCCGGCCGCGTCGCGCCAGAACCAGTCGCCCGAGGAGGGGCGGAAGACGGCGAGGTTCGCCTTGCCCTTGCCTTCGAAATCGGCGGGCGCGGGGATGTCGCCCGGCTGGCCGTAATGCTGTTTGACGATGGTTCCCTGCGAGTTCAGGTAGAACCAGTCGCCGGAGGTCTTGCGGAAGACGCCGATCTGGTCCTTGCCCACCCCCTCGTAATCGCCGGTGACGGGGATGTCCACGCCCGGCTGGCCGAAGTTGACGACGCGGGGCCCGCCCGGGCTCTGGATGATCCACTGGGCGGTCGAGGGGCGATAGACCGCCACCTCCGCGCGTCCCAGGCCGTCATAATCGCCCGGCACGGGGATGTCGGCCACCTCGGGCAGGGTCGGGGGCGCGGGCGCGGGTGTCGGTGTCGGTGGGGGCTGGGCCGGGAGGTAACTCGCGTCCCACTCGACGTTGTCGGCGCCGATGGTCACGACGTTGCCTCGGGGGCCGGGCAGGGTGGAGCCCGCGGCGGTGACCTCGTAGGTGCCCTGGGGCAACGGGAGGGAGTAGCCACCGGAGCCCCAGGTCTGCACCTGGAAGGTCCCCTCACCGTTGCGTCCGACGGCCCGGATCGTCACCCCGCCGAGCCCCTCGCCAGGTTCGTAGAATCGGCTGGCGTTGTCGTCGCGGTAGGCGACCCCGGTGAGGAAGGAGTTGCCGGTCTTCCAGGCGAACTCCTGAGTCACGAGGTCCGGCCCGACGCTGAGCCCGGCGTTGGCGTACGGGGCCACGGTCGGGGTGGCGCCCGTCAGCAGGCCGATGCCGATCTGGGAGTAGGGGTAATGCCCCCCCGGCGTCGTTCCGCCTGGCCCGGGCGCGAGGATGTTCTTGAGGTGGCCAAAATCCGGGTTCCCCCAGTCCAGAAGGAAGCCCTCCTCGAAGTAGTCGATGACATCCTTCGGCGTTGAGGCCCGGACGTTCCGCGAATACGCGAAGATGTTCTCGCCCGTGGCCCACGAGGCGCCCGCGGTCGAGAAGTACGCCTGGCCGTCGGAGGCCGTGGCGACCGCCGGGTTGTTCAGGAACCCGTTCGGGGCATGCACCTGGCCATTGACGGCCAGCATGTCCGCATTGTGAACGCGGGCCGCCTCGATCAGCCGGGTGTTGAAGGCCAGCGGCGGCAGCGGGCCGAAGGCGTTGATCTGCTGCTGGAAGGTGTTCAGATTCCAGTTCGCCACGCTGGCCGCGATCACCGGGTCGGACTGGGCGATCGCCAGGAGCCGTCGCCCTTCGGCCGCCGGGTCGCTGCGGGCGCGGTTGACCAGCTCCAGCATGTATTGTTCTTCGGGGGTCGGCTCGATCCCGCCGGAAAGCAGAGCACGCGACTCCAAGGGCTGAAGGTCTGGCGAAAATCGGCGCTTCGCGAACAGTCGGGAGCTACGGGCCTTCCTTGGCCTCCCCTCGGCGCGGAGGAGAGGACTCAGCATTGAGAGACCTTTCTCAGTGATGACGATCGGCAACGATCCATCGCGGAAAGCCCGGTGGATTTACCGGACGTGATGCCGAAATGTCATGACTGTTCGGAAAAGGGTCATCCACCTCCCTTCCTGGGACCAACCTCGTGTCCGATCCTGGCGAACGGCTGCGAAAGCTCAACGGCTCATCCGGCGATCCAGGAGAAGCCTAGGCCACGTTCGGCCGATTTATGTGGTTTATTTTATCGGAGGGAAATGTGAGAGACTGTGGGGAGTCTGGGGAGTTTCCGCGTGCGGAGGTGGAATCCTAGCGAATGGGAATCTGGGGATTGTTTTCCGAGTTCCCAGGGATGAACTTAAAGTGGAACCTGTGCGGGTCGAGGGGCCGGGTCGAAAGGTGGGGCAACGCTCATGGCCAGTCGATTCCTGAAGACGTTCCTGGCCGCGGGCCTCGTGCTGGCCGCGACCACGGCCCCGGCAGGCCCGATCGCCTGGGACGGCGAGGAGAACCCCGCGCGTGGCAAGGGTTGGGCGCAGCCAGCGACCAGCCGCATTGCCCCGGCGCCCGGGGCGCGGGAGGCCGGCGGACATTGCTTGAAGATCGACCTGAAAGGCGAGGGCTGGAAGGGGGCGGGGTGGAACTGGTTCGGCTGGTTCCCGCCGGAGTCCGGAACCGATGCCAGCGGGGCGGCCGACCTGGTCTTCCGCCTCAAGGCCGCGCGGCCCGACGCCACGCTCCAGGTCCGGCTGGTCGACAATCGGAAAGGAGCCTCGGCCCTGCTCGACCTGCGGGACGCCGGCCTCCTAAAAGAACTGCCCGCGGACTGGCGCGAGGTCCGCGTCCCGCTGGCGGCCCTTGGCGAGGGGTTTGACCGCTCCCGGCTCTGGGAAATCCATTTCGGGACGACCTCCCCGGGCGACCTGACCGTGTGGGTCGACGACATCGGCTTCGGGGGCGAGCCGCCGGGGCGGCCCAGGACGGGCAAGCCGTATGCGGCGGCAGTGGTCGTGGAGGCTGACCGGCCCCTGCACGCCATCCCCCCAACGATCTACGGGGTGTCGGCGGTCGACCCGAAGGCCGCGGCGAAGTCGGGCCTGAGCGCCTTGCGGTGGGGGGGCAACCGTTCGTCCCGGTACAACTGGGAGGCGGGGGCCGACAACGCGGGCTCCGACTGGTTCTTCCTCAACGGGAAGGTGGAGCACGGCTGGGAGGAGTTCGACGCGGGGGCACGCCGGGCCGGGATGACCGCCTATCTGACGGTGCCGATGCTGCCCTGGGTGGCCAAAGGCCCCGAGGGCTGCGGCTTCTCGGTGGCGAAGTACGGCCCCCAGCAGAAGGTCGAGCCGTATGGGGCCGACCGCGGCGACGGCCACAAGCCCGACGGCACGCCGATCCGGGGCAACGACCCCCGCGACACGTCGGTCCCCTCCACGCCCGCCCTCCAGGCCCGGGGGATCGCCCGCCTGGTTCGCGATCGCCGACGCCACAAAAGCGCGGGCGATCCGCCCACGGTCTACGCCCTCGACAACGAGCCGATGCTCTGGGGGCACACGCACCGCGACGTCCACCCCGAGCCGCCCTCATATGACGAGGTCTTCCGCATGGGCCGAGACCTCGCGCTGGCGATCAAGGGCGCGGACCCCCTGGCGGAGGTGGCCGGCCCCTGCTCCTGGGGATGGACGGACCTGACGTACTCGGCGCTCGACGCGGGGTCGGACCATTACGCGACCCACGCGGACAACGCTTCGCACGGCGGCGTCCCGTTCCTCGCCTGGTATCTGGGCGCGATGAAGGAGGCTTCCAAAAAGGCTGGCCGTCGCCTGCTCGACGTGGCCGACGTCCACATTTACCCGCAGGGGCAGGCCGACGGCCAGGGGGTCTACGGCGGCCAGTCGCACTCCCCGGCCATGCGCGCCTTGCGGCTCCGCTCAACCAGGGCGCTTTGGGACCCCTCGTACAAGGACGAGTCCTGGATCAACGAGCCGGTCGCGTTGATCCCGCGCGTCCGGGGCTGGATCGACCAGCACAACCCGGGCACGAAGCTCGCGCTGGGCGAGTACAGTTGGGGAGGCGACGACGACCCCAGCGGCGCGATCGCGCAGGCCGAGATCCTCGGCATTCTCGCCCGCGAGCGCGTGGACCACGCCTACTTCTGGGCCGGCCTGGGCGGCGTGCAGCGCTTCGCCTTCGCGCTCTATCGCAATCCCGAGGGCGACGGACGGGGCCAGGGCTTCGGCCAGCGCTACCTGGCGAGCAAGACCGACGCGCCGGGACGCCTCGACGCCTTCGCCGCCCGCGGGGATGACGGCGCCCTGACGATCGTCCTGATCAACGCGGACCTCGACCGGCCCGCCGAGGTCCGCGTCGACCTGGGCCGCAAGAGCGATTTCCGCGCATCGGCCCGGTTATTCCGCCTGCCGAACCCCCCGGGTCCGCCTGCTCGGGAGGACCTCGCGATCCGCGGGCGCGACGCCCAGTTAACACTGCCCCCGCTCACGGCCGCGTTGCTCGTCGTCCCCTGATCGGGATCACCGCGCGATCGGCATTCCCGAGATCTGGATGGCGCCGGCGGAAGTCTGCGCGGGGGACAGCATGTAGAGCGGCCCCTGGGGCGTGGCGGCCGTGGCCGAGGAAGACGCCGGCACAAGCTGATAATAAACGGGCGCGCCCGCGGCCCCCGGGCTATACAACGGCGTGGACACGGCGCCCTGCGGATAGTAGGCGTTGGTCGCCACCGCTTGCGTGGGCAGCGGCGTGTACACCACCTGTCCGTTGAAGGGGGTCAGCGTCGGGGACGGCACCGTCGAGGGGGCGAGCACCACCGTCTGTGTCGCCGGCACCGCGGCCTGGACCGGCGCGACCGCGACCGTCTGGACCGGGGCCAACTGGATCGGCGCGACCGCGACCGTCTGGATCGGCACCGGCGCCGGCGCCGACACCACGGTTAACTGGACGGGTTGAGGCGCCGGAGCGGGCACCACGATCGGAGCGGGCGCCGGGACAGGTACGGGTGCGGGTGCCGGCGGCGCCGGTGCCGGTGTGGGGACCGGGGGGGGCAGCGTGATGCGGGCCCCCAGGTTCTTCTTGGTCAGCGTCATGTCGATGCAGCCGATCTTGCCGTCGCCGTTGAAGTCCGCCGCCGCGTTGTAGCGGGGTTGGCCCACGTGCGAGCCATAGGCGGCCCGGACCAGGGCGATGTCGCGGTCGTCGACCACCCCGTCGCCGTTGGCGTCGCCCGGCAGGAACGCGCTGACGGTGGCGTCGCCGACCCGATTGTTCATCGACAGCACGTCGACGGCGAAGGCGCTCGGCTTGCCGACGGGGAGGTTGAGCTTGGTGATGAACTCCTCGCCCGTGGTCTTCCGCTCGGGGGACCGCTGCCCGCCCGCGGGGCCGAACACCCTCGCAATTTGCGGGGAGGCCGCCGAGCCCGTGGTTGGCAAGGCGTTGAAGCCGAGGTAAATGGGATTCGAACGATCGGAGGTGATCTCACCCGCCGAGAACTGGAACGTCGCTCGCGTCGGCGCGGTCGGGGACGTGAGATGCACCGGCACCGTCGCGAAGGAGGCCAGGGCGGTGTTGCTCAGGACCTCGCGGCGTTCCAGGCCCTCCAGGGTGATCGCCGCATGGGCCTTGGACCTGCGCGAGGCGGGGGTGGCGGCTCGGGAACGCCGGATCGCCGCGCCCAGACCACGCGCCCATCGCATCCATGCTGTCATCGCGGCGACCTCCTTGCGAACCGACAAAGCGCCTTGCTCTCTCGGATAGTCGTCTGGAGGCCGCGAGGGACTTGAGCGCGTTCGGGCGGGCTCTCAGGTTCCGGCGCGGTGGAAGATGCTGGGCTCGACCGCCGGGCCCCCGAAGAGGCGGTCGTGGAGCATGCGTTCCAGCGCTTCCAGGTCGCCCAGGACGGCCGAGGCGCGGGCGCGGTCCGTCGGGGTCGGCCGGCGGCTCGGATAGGCCTGGACGACGGCCAGGCGGTCGAGCAGAGGGGGGTGGGCGTCGGCGATCGGCTGCCGGTTGGACAGGATCTGCCGACGCATGGCGGTGAGGACCGGCTCGGGCAGTCGTGCCCAGAAGGCGCGGAAGAAGGCATACAGGTTCGGCGCGTCGGGTCGGCTGGGGTCGTAGTGGTCGAGCACCTCGCGGAAGAGCGGCTGGACCAGCGCGACCTTGACCAGGGCCGCGGCCGCGGCGTCACCCCCGGCGATGGCCGCCGCGGTGCGGTCGGCGCGGGCCTCCTGGCCCAGCGCGATCGGCGCGAGCAGGGCGGCCCCGCCGCGCCGGCAGAGTTGCGCCCAGCGCCGCAAGGGGCCGCCGGAACGCCCCGGCGGTCCGTCCAAAGCCCGGCCGAGCCCCTGGACGAACCGCGCCGATCGCGCCGATCGCGTCGCGTCGCCCCGGGCCAGGTGTGCCAGCTCGTGCGCCAGGATCGCGCGCAGCTCGGCCACGCTCAGCACGTGCAGCAGGGGCATTCCGATCATCAAGGCCCGCGACCGCCGCCCGCGCCCGGCCGTCACCCCGCAGCAGGGCAGGTACGACAGCCGGATCTGCTCCGGCGGGCGGGCCCCCAGGCGCCTGGCCACGTCCTGCACAGCGGTGAACAGCCCGGGCGCATCGGCGTAGGCCAGCACCGGGCCGAGGTCGGCGTCCGGGTCCTTCGACTCCACGACGAGCCGCACCCCGCCCAGCGCCTCGACGACGTCCCCCCAGCTCGCGACCTCGTCGCGCAGCCAGCCGTCGGCGACCCGGACGAACCCCCCAAGCGTCAGCAGCGCCGCCGACCCGCCGACCATGCCGGCGCGATAGGCCCACTCCACGCCGATGAGCCCCAGCCCCCTGGCCCGCAAGGCCAGGTCGCCCGCGGGCGCCGGGGCCGCCGGGCTCCCTTCGCGATACGACTCGCCGCAACGCGGGCAAGACAGGACGGTTCCCTCGGCGTCGGGCTGTAAGGCCGTCCGGCATCCCCCGCACAGCCAGGTGGCAGGGCCCTGCCCTCGGCCCATCGGATTCGGCTCCACCGGCCCAAGGTCCCCATCCTCCGACCACAAGAGACACCTGTCAGAAGGGGATTGACGCCGTGAGACACTTGTCTTAGGCTACAAGCGATCGACGCGACGGTCAACAGATGCGCCACCCCGCGCGAGACCTTCCCCCCATGGCCAAGCGACCCCCGACAATCCCCGACTCGGAGCTCGACATTCTCAAGGTCTTGTGGGACCGGGGGCAGGGGACGGTCCGCGTCCTCCGCGAAACCTTGCTCGCCTCGGGCCGGCAGTGGTCCTATGCGACGGTCGCCACGCTGCTGGACCGCCTGGAGACCAAGGGGATGGTCACCAGCGACCGCCGCGAGCTGGCCTTCGTGTACAAGCCGGCGATCTCCGCCGCCGACGTCCGCCAGAAGCGGGTCAAGAGCCTCGTCGACAAGCTGTACCAGGGGGAGCCGGGCCTGCTGGTCCTCCACCTGCTGAAGGCCCACCCCCTCGACGCCAGCCAGGCCCGCCAGGTGCGCGACCTCCTCGAAGAGATGGGCGGCGAAGCGGGCGGGGCGGAGTAAGGCCCACTTGCTGGCGACGCGGCGGAGGAAGCGGAATGGAAGCGGCCCGCGATCAAGCGTATCGCGGGTGGCCGGGCGGGGCGCGAGGTTCAAGACTTTGCGGGCACCTTCCACTTCCAATCGCGGATCTCGGGCATGTCCTCGCCGTGCTCGTTGATGTAGAGGCGGTGCTCGATCAGCTTGTCGCGCACCGCCTGCTTGGCGTAGGCGGCCCGGCCGCCCGGTTGTGGCAGGCGGTCGACCACGTCGCCGACCAGGTGGAAGCGGTCGAGGTCGTTCATGACCGCCATGTCGAACGGGGTGCTGATCGTCCCCTCTTCCTTGTAGCCGCGCACGTGCAGGTTGCGGTGGTTGGTGCGGCGATAGGTCAGGCGGTGGATGAGCCAGGGGTAGCCGTGGTAGGCGAAGATGACCGGCTTGTCGCGGGTGAAGAGGGTGTCGAAGTCGTGGTCGGAGAGGCCGTGCGGGTGCTCGGTCGCGGGCTGGAGCCGCATCAGGTCGACGACGTTGATGACGCGAATCTTGAGCTCGGGAACCTGCTCGCGGAGGATCTGCACGGCGGCGAGCGTTTCCAATGTCGGCACGTCCCCGGCGCAGGCCATGACGATGTCGGGCTCGGCGCCCTTGTCGTTGCTGGCCCATTCCCAGATGCCGATGCCGGCGGTGCAATGCTTGACGGCGGCGTCCATGTCGAGCCACTGCGGCGAGGGGTGTTTGCTGGCCACGACCACGTTGACGTAGTGGCGGCTCCGCAAGCAGTGGTCCATCACCGAAAGCAGCGTATTGGTGTCCGGCGGCAGGTAGACGCGGACGATCTCGGCCTTCTTGTTGACGACGTGGTCAATGAAGCCGGGGTCCTGGTGGGTAAAGCCGTTGTGGTCCTGCCTCCAGACGTGCGAGGCCAGCAGGATGTTCAGGCTCGCGATCGGCCGCCGCCAGGGGATGCCGCGCGTGACTTTCAGCCACTTGGCGTGCTGGTTGAACATCGAGTCAATGATGTGGATGAACGCCTCGTAGCAGTTGAACAGGCCGTGGCGGCCCGTGAGGAGGTAGCCCTCCAGCCAGCCCTCGCACTGGTGCTCGCTGAGCATCTCCATGACGCGGCCTGCCGGCGCCAGGTGGTCGTCGGTGGGGACGACCTCGGCGAGCCACTGCTTGTCGGTGGCCTCGAAGACGGCGCTCAGGCGGTTCGAGGCGGTCTCGTCGGGGCCGAAGATGCGGAAGTTCCGGCTCTCCCGGTTCTCCGCGATCACGTCGCGGAGGAAGGTGCCGAGGGTGCGGGCATCCTCCCCCGACACGCCCCCGGGCTTCGACACGCGGATGGCATAGTCGCGGAAGTCCGGCAGGCGGAGGGCGCGCAGGAGCGTCCCGCCGTTGGCGTGCGGATTGGCGCCCATCCGCCGCTCGCCTTGCGGGGCCAGCGCGCGGAGTTCGGGAATGAGGCGTCCCGACTCGTCGAAGAGTTCCTCGGGACGGTAGCCGCGCATCCAGGCTTCGAGGAGTTTCAGGTGCTCGGGGTGCTCCCTCGGCTCCGACAGGGGGACCTGATGGGCGCGGTACGTCCCCTCGACCGGCAGGCCGTCGACCACCTTCGGCCCGGTCCAGCCCTTGGGCGATTCCAGGACGATCATGGGCCAGCGCGGCCGAGCCTTGAGGTTCCCCGAGCGGGCCGCCGCCTGGATGCGCTGGATCTCGGCGACGGCCTCGTCGAGCGCCGCGGCCATGAGCTTGTGCATCGCCTCGGGCTCGTGCCCCGACACGAAGTGGGGCGTGTAGCCGTAGCCGAGCAAGAGGTGCTCCAGGTCCTCGCGGCCGATGCGGGCGAGGACCGCCGGGTTGGCGATCTTGTAGCCGTTGAGGTGGAGGATTGGCAGGACCGCGCCGTCGGTCGCGGGGTTGAGGAACTTGTTGCTGTGCCAGCTCGTGGCCAGGGGGCCGGTCTCGGCCTCGCCATCGCCGATCACGCAGGCGACGAGCAGGTCAGGGTTGTCGAACACGGCGCCGAAGGCGTGGCTGAGGCTGTAGCCGAGTTCGCCCCCCTCGTGGATCGAGCCGGGCGTCTCGGGCGCGACGTGGCTGGGAATGCCGCCGGGGAAGGAGAACTGCTTGAACAGCCGCTTGAGCCCCGCCTCGTCCTGCGAGATGTTCGGGTAGACCTCGCTGTACGTCCCTTCCAGATAGGTGTTGGCGACCAGGGCCGGGCCGCCGTGCCCGGGGCCTGAGACGTAGATGACGCTGAGGTCATGTTCCTTGATGACGCGATTCAGGTGGACGTAGAGGAAGTTCTGGCCGGGCGTGGTGCCCCAGTGGCCCAGGAGCCTCGGCTTGACGTGTTCCAGCTTCAGCGGGACTTTCAGGAGCGGGTTGTCATACAGGTAGATCTGCCCGACCGACAGGTAATTCGCGGCCCGCCAGTAGGCGTCCATCTTGCCGAGGAGTTCCGGCGAGGGCGCGGTCGTCATGCGGTCGTCTCCGGGAGGGGCGTGGCCAGGAAGTGTGCGGCGGCCCTGGCGATGATCGACTCTTCGTCGGTGCGGAGGACGCGGACGGTCGTCCGGGCCTCGTCGGCGGAGATCACCGCCGCGTTGGCCGCGTTGCGGGACGCATCCAGGGCGATCCCGAGGAACTCCAGCCCCTCGCAGATGCGGAGGCGGGCCTCGGGGCCGTTCTCGCCGATCCCCCCGGAGAAGACCAGGGTGTCGAGCCCTCCCAGCGCGGCGGCGAGGGCGCCGATCGCCGTCTTCGCCCGGTAGCAGAACAGCTCGACCGCCTCCGCCGCGCGGGGGTCTTCGCCCCGGATGGCCAGAAGGTCGCGCAGGTCGGAGCTGGTTTCCGAGACGCCGAGCAAGCCGGATTCGCGGTTCACCAGGACGTGGAACCGATCGGGGGTCATCCCCTCGGCACGCGCCAGGAAGCCCGCCAGCCCGGGGTCAATGTCGCCGGCCCTCGTGCCCATGACCAGCCCGGAGGCCGGCGTGAAACCCATCGTGGTCTCGACGCAGCGCCCGTGTTCCACCGCCGCCAGGCTTGCCCCGGAGCCGAGGTGCGCCAGGATGACGCGACCCGCCGCCGCCTCGGGCCCGGCGAGGCGGGCCAGTTCTGCGAGCAAATACTCATACGAGAGCCCGTGGAAGCCGTAGCGGCGGACCCCCAGGGCCTCGTACCGCCTCGGTACGGGCACGATCCGCGCGACGCGCGGCAGGTCGCGGTGGAAGGTGGTGTCGAAGCACGCGAACTGTGGGACGTTCGGGGCCACCCGCCGGAAGGTCTCGATCAGCGCGATCTCGCCCGGCAGGTGGTCCGGGTCCATCGGGATCGCCCGGCGCAGATCCTCCACGAGGGCATCCGTCACCCGCTCCGGCCGGTCGTGCCGCCCGCCGCCGTGGACGACCCGGTGCCCGACGGCGGCGACGGCCGCCATCCTGAACTCCCTGCCGATCCACTCCACCAGAAGGTCGCCGGCCGCCCCGGCGTCGGGCGCCACGACCGACCAGCCTTGCCGGGGTCGGCCGGCGGCCTCGGAGATGAGGAACCGCGCATCCGGCAGCCCGATCCGCTCGATCTTGCCCGAGATCACCCGCGTGGGAAGATCGCCCCCCTCGAAGAGCGCGAATTTAAGGCTCGACGAGCCGGAATTGATTGTCAGGATTCGAGAACGATCGGGCGTGTCGCCCATGACTAAATCACTTCCAGAAGACTTGCGCGATCGGGCCCGCGCGAGCCCATCTCGTCGGCCGACGGCCGCGTGGAGGATATACATACCCGCGCGAACGGGTCAAGTTGCCGGAGGCCCTGCCGCGACGCGGGCGGGCGCTGGTAAGGTCACGCCGGCAGGGCTCAGGCCCCGAGAACGTCCTTGCCCAGGAAGGGCCGCAGCACCTCCGGGACGTCGACGAGCCCGTCGGCCCGCTGGTAGTTCTCCAAGACGACGATGAGGGCCCGGCTCAGGGCGACGGCCGTTCCGTTGAGGGTGTGGACGAACCGCGTCCCCTTCTGCCCCGCCGGCTTGTAACGGATATTGAGCCGACGCGCCTGGTAGTCGGTGCAGTCCGACGTGCTGGTGACCTCGCCGTACTCGCCGGCCTCGCCCCTGCCGGGCATCCAGGCCTCGATGTCGAACTTGCGATACGCCGGCCCGCCGAGGTCGCCCGAGGCGATGTCGAGCACGCGGTAGGGGATGCCCAGCGCCGTGAAGAGACCTTCCTCGATCCGCAGCAACTCCCGGTGCATCGCGTCGGAGGTCTCGGGGGTCGTGAAGGCGAACATCTCGACCTTGGTGAACTGGTGGACGCGGTACAGCCCCTTGCTGGCGCGCCCGGCGGCGCCGGCCTCGGTGCGGAAGCAGTGCGAGAGGCCGGCGTATTTCCGGGGCAATTCCGCCTCGTCGAAGACTTTGTCGGCGTGCATCCCGCCCAGGGTGATCTCGGCGGTGCCGATGAGGCTGAGGTCCGAGTTCTCGACCGAATAGATCTGCGTCTCGTGCCCGCGGGGGGTAAAGCCGATGCCTTCGAGGATGCTGTTGCGGGCAAGGTCCGGGGTGACGACGGGCGTGAACCCGGCCTCGACCAGCTTGCGGGTGGCGAAGTGCTGGAGGGCCATCTCCAGCAGGACGGCGTCGTTTTTCAGGAAGTAGAAACCGTGGCCCGAGACCTTGCCCCCGGCCTCGAAGTCGATCAGGTCGAGCGCCTTGCCGATCTCGACGTGGTCGCGAGCCGGGAAGTCGAAGCCGCGCGGAGTGCCGACTCTGCGCAGCTCGCGGCTGTCCTCCTCGGCGTCGCCGACGGGGGCCTCGGGGTGGGTCAGGTTCGGGATGCGCCCGAGGCGCCGTTTCAGCTCGGCGTCGAGCGTCTTCAGATCCTCTTCACTCGCGGCGACGTCGGCCTTGAGCGTCTTCCCCTCGGCGACCAGCTCGACCCGACGGCCGGGGTCCTTCTCCTTGCCGGTGGCCTGGGCGACCTCGTTCTGCCGGCGCCGGACGGCCTCGACCTCCTGGAGCCGGGCCTTGCGGCGACCCTCCAGCGCGACGACCTCATCCACCTCGGCGACAATGTCAGCCGGGACGTTGCGGATTCGGCCGTTCTGCTTGACGGCCTCGGCTTTGGCCAGGACGTATTTCAGGTCGAGCATGCGAGGGCCTTTGATGCGGGGGCGTCGTGGTTCCCACGATCTGATTCTTGATTGCGGATCGCCTCTTTATGGGGAGACTCGTGCCAGTTCGTCGAGCAGGTGGGCGCTCGCCTTGATGCCCCGGTGGAAGTCGGCCAGCGAGAATTTCTCGTTCGGGCCGTGAAGGTTGTCGTCGTTCTGGCCCCACCCCAGCAGCAGGGTGTCGACGCCGAGGTGGTCCTTGAGCAGGCCGACGACGGGGATCGACCCCCCCTCGCGCATGAAGACGGGCGCCTTGCCGAAGCCTGCCTCGATAGCCCTGGCCGCCGCGCGGACGCCCGGGGTGTCGACGGCGACCACGACGGCCGGGGCGCCGTGGTGCTCGATCACCTCGGCCGTCACGCCCGGCGGGCAGACCGCCGCGACGTGGGCGCGGAACTGCTTCGCGACGGTGGCGGGGTCCTGGTCGGGGACCAGGCGGAAGCTCAGCTTCGCGCCGGCCAGGCAGGGCAACACGGTCTTGGGGCCGGGTCCCTGGTAGCCGCCGTAAATCCCGTTGACGTCGCAGGTCGGCCGGGCCCACCGGCGCTCCAGCGTCGTGTAGCCGGCCTCCCCTTCCAGAGAGGGGACGCCCAGGCTTTCGCGGAATTCCTCCTCGGAGAAGGGGAGCTTGGCGAATTCGGCCCGCTCCCAGGGTTCCAGGGGGCGGACGGGGTCGTGGAAGCCGGGGACGAGGATGCGGCCGTCGGGCCCCTTCAGGCTCGCCAAGATGGCCGCAAGGGCGTTGCCGGGGTTCGCCACGGCGCCGCCGAAGGTGCCCGAGTGGAGGTCGGTCCTGGCGCCCCGGACGATCACCTCGAAGTAGGCCAGCCCCTTCAGGCCGTAGGTGATGGCCGGGATGCCGGGGGCGAACTGGCTGGTGTCGGAGATGACGGCGAAGTCGCAGGCGAGCTTGGCGGTGTTGGCGGCCACGAACGCCGAGAGCGAGGCGCCACCGACCTCTTCTTCCCCTTCGATCAGGAATTTGACGTTGATCGGCAGGCCGCCGACCGCCTCCAGCCACGCCTGGGCGGCCTTCAGGTGGGTGAACATCTGACCCTTGTCGTCGGTGGCGCCCCTGGCAAAAAGGTTGCCATCGCGGACGGTCGGCTCGAACGGGGGAGACAGCCAGGGCTCCAACGGCTCCGGGGGCTGCACGTCGTAATGGCCGTAGACCAGCAGCGTCGGCAGGCCGGGGGCGTCGAGCCATTCAGCGTAGACGAGCGGATGCCCCCGGGTCTCGATCAGCTCCGCGGCGAGGCCCATCGCCTTGAGGTCGTCGCGGACGAACTCCGCGGCGCGGTGGGTGTCGGCGTCGTGGGCGGGCTGGGCGCTGACGCTCGGGATGCGTATCAGGGCCTTCAACTGCTCCTCGAAGGCGCCGCGATGGGCGTCGAGGTAGGCGTCCACCCGCTCGATCGTCATGGCCGGAAATCCTCGACGGATGTCGACCCGGGCGACCTTCCGCCTTCGGGGCCATCACTATAGCATCGCCCCGGCCTTGGGGCGACGGCCGCATCCCCGAAGTCCCGTTCTCCAATTCTCGGGCGCCGGCCATTGAGGATCGGGGCAACCCGGAGGAATGCGTTGCACTCCCGAAACCAGAGGCCTCGCTTCGGATCGGCGGGGAAGCGTCGTTGAAAGGGACGGACCTCAATTGGTCATTCCTACCCGGGTCGACGACCGGGAGGGGGTCGAGGGGCCTGCCCGATTTTGACTCAAGTGGATGAGGCGTGCGGCCGGAGCCCTTCTCAGTCGTTGCAGGCCCGATTGTCGGCACTCCGTTTGCATTTCGCAGATTTTCGGCTCAAGCGCCTCCGGACACGGGCGGCGAAGGTCAAGCCGGGTCGCGATCGCTTCGGCCTGGCGCCCGCGTCCCCTTCACTTTGTTTTGCACCACGGCGGGATTTCCCCGCCGAACGTGGTATATATAGGAGAACGGCAAACGAGCGGCGCCAACGGGAAGGCGACCGTCCCCGGGGGTGGGTCTCAACTCCCTTCGGGCGCGGTGTCGGACGAAGGCACGGGATGGCTGGGTCCGGGGGGCAGACGAGCCCCGGTTTCGTCCGACGCGGTCCGAGGGCTGATCCAAAACCATGAAATTTGTCGAAGCGGGAGGAGGGGACCCTTTCCCATGAGCTTCCTTCAACGGTTCCTCGAACGGGTACTGCGGACCAACCCGAGCCGGATGCCTCGGACCAGCTTCGATGACCTGAGCCCCGACCAGCTTGACGCCCATCTGCGCGTGGGCCGTTACGGGAGCTTCGCGTTGACCGACGCGGTCCGTCCCTCCTTCGGCCTGGAGATCGTCCCCCGCGAAGGGTACCGCCGGGACGTGTACCGCGACCCGGAGACCGGCAACACCATGCCCGTCCTGGCCGCGAGCGTCTCCTCGGAACGCCTCTTTGAAATCTTCATGGACCTGCTCGACCCCCTGGGCGACGAGGTGGACGTCGTCATGGAGTCCAGCCACGAGAGCGAGCCGGGCGTCCACTCCGACCTGTATCGCGAGCACATGGACACCGTCATCCTCAAGAGCACCCTGTACGATTACGAGGAACTCCTGCTGAACGACGGCTGCACCGGCCTGGCCGCCCTGAACCCCGACGGCCCGATGGAAGTGCAGTTCGACGAGCACAAGCTCCTCTTCGTTTACGCCCACGACCTGGAGCCCTTCGAGGAAGTCCTCGTCCAGGCCGGCCTGAGGCGCGACGACACCATCAAGTTCATCTCCGAGGCCGAGCACCTCCACTCCACCGACGACGTTTATCGCGAGCGGTTTGAAGAGCTGCAATATCGCCTGGGCATCGACGTTTGATCGCGGACCTTCCCTCCGAAACACCTCGTTCCGCACCTTGCGGGGCAGGCCACAGGTTCGCCTGGGGCCTGCCTCGCTGAGTTCCCGGGCCTGGCGTCGATTTGACCGTCCTGGTGCGGGTTGCGTACCATGACCGATCCGCGAGTGCGGGAAGGCGCGGGCCTCTTGAGGACCGGGGAGGTCGAGGATGCGAGGTTCGGTCGGACTGCTGGCGGCGGTCGGCCTCTGCGCGCTCGTGGGCTGCGACCTCGGCAAGGGGACGCAGGCGCCCCCCCCGGCGCGGCCGTTCGCGGGGATCAAGCTCACGGTGGCGGCCGTTGGCGACCCCGCGATCCTGAAGACGGTGGCCCCCCAGTGCGGAGACTGGCAGCGCGAGCACGACGCCGAGGTCGCCATCCACCAGGGCGCGGTCGAGCTGGGGCAGGCCGCCGAGGTGGCGGATGTCCTGCTTATCCCCGCCGACCGCCTGGGCGCGCTGGTTGACGTCGGCGCCCTGGCCGTCCTTCCCCAGTCGGCCGTGCGCCCGACCGCACCCAAGGCCGACGAGGCCGGGGAGGAGCGGGGGCCCCCCGCGGACCGCTTCGCCTTCGACGACGTGCTGCCCGCGTTCCGCGACCAGGTGACCCGGTACGGCAAGGATCGGATGGCCCTGCCCTACGGGGGCTCGGCCCTGGTCCTGGTGTATCGCCGCGACGCGATGGCTGGCGAGGCCAACCGCAAGGCCGCCGACGGGGCCGGCCTGCGGCTCGAACCGCCTGCGACCTGGGAGCAGCTCGACGCCCTCGCCGGTTTCTTCCAGGGCCGCGACTGGGACAGTGACGGTTCGCCCGACTCGGGCATCGCCGTGGCGCTCGGGAAGGACACCGAAGGGCTCGGCGAGGACACCCTGCTGGCCCGCGCCGCCGGGGCGGGCCTGCACCCCGACCAGTTCTCGTTTTTGTTCGACGCCGACACGATGCAGCCGAGGATCGCGTCGCCGCCCTTCGTCGAGGCCCTGGCGGCGTTGGCGGCCTGGAAGACCCTCGGCCCCCCGGGCGCGGAGGGCTTCGACGCCGAGGCCGCCCGTCGCGCGTTCCGCGAGGGGAAGGTCGCCCTGCTGATTGACCGGGCCGAGCGCGCGGGGAATTGGGCCGATCCCAAGGCGAGGGTTGCCGTCGGGGTGGCCAGGCTTCCGGGGTCGCGTCGGCTGTACGACCCGGATCGCCGCGCGTGGGAGGAGCCCCCGGCGCCGAACCGGCCGAGCTACCTGCCCGGGGGCGGGGGCTGGCTCATCGGCATCTCATCGAGGGTCCAGGGGCTGAAGGGCAAGGCGGCCCTGGAACTGATCAAATACCTGACGGGACCGGAGGCCTCGGCCCGCATCCGGGCCGACCGCGCCTTCCCGACGCTCCCGGTCCGGGCCGACCAGCTCGTCGCGCCCGACCAGCGCGCGATCCCCGGGGTCGTGTCGCTCCAGTGGTCCAAGGCGGTCGCCGAGACGCTGACGGCCCCCCGGGTCGTGCCCGGCCTGCGCATCCCGGGCGCCGACGGCTACCTGGCGGACCTCGAGGTCGGGCGGGTCGCGGCCGTCGGGGGCGAGCCGGCCGAGAGCGCCCTGCGGGGCGTCGCGGCGGCCTGGGCCGAGCGGACGAAGCGCCTGGGCACCGCCCGCCAGCTCTGGCATTACCGCCGGAGCCTCAACACCTTCGAGACCCCGGCCGATCCCCCGGCCCGCTGACCGCCCGCCCGCGAGGCCCTGCGCCTGATGGACGATCCCGACGCGCCCGCCCCGCTGGAAGTCGCCGACGCCGAGACCCGGCAGTTGCTCGGGCTCTTCGACGTGCCGGCCTTCGCCAGGAGGGGCCAGGACCTCGAATACGCCCTGGCGCGGCTCCACGCGCGCTGCACCCGCGAGCGGGCCGCGATGCTGGAGATGGTCGGGGTCCGCCTCCGCCAGTGGTCCGCCGCCTCCACGGGTCCCGACGCCGCGATCGCCCCCCTCTGGCCCGCCAGCGGGGCTCAGCCCCCCACCTGGGCCGATCGCCCCGCCCCGGATCGGCGCCGACGCGCGATCGCCCGCGACCTCGTCGCCAGCGTGGAACGCTTCAACCGCCGGTGGACCCGGTTCCTCGCCGACATGGACCTCGACGCGATCCACCGGATGGTCGACCGTTACAACCAGTATTATCTCCTGGAAAAGGAGTGCGTCCTGGGCTCGGCGCGTCTGGCGGCCCGCTCCTTCGTCCCCCGGGAGCGCCTGACGCCCGAGGGCCTGCTGGCATCGTATCCGCTGCTGCCCGCCCCCGAACGGCTCGTGTAAGTGACCCCAGGGAGGCCATTCGGAGCGTGCGCGCCGAGTCGGTCCCTGGCGGGGGGCGACACCCGAGGAGCCACGGAGACCCGACAGGGCGGGGCGGGCCGTGCTACAATTCCACTATTGAACTATTTGACTTCCGAACTTGACGAGCTTACCATGTTGGAGAGCCGTGAGAAGGGGGGGCCGGACGTCCGCGGCATCCTGGCCTGCCTCTGGCAACTGATCCAGTCGGTGATGGACGACTCGGAGCCCGACCTGGAGGCGCTGGGGCTTTCGCCCAAGGCGTTCTTCCTGCTGGCGGCTGTCGAGGAGCACCCGTTCCCCGCCGTGCTCGCCCGCCGGATGCACCTGCCGCCGCCCACGGTGACCTACATGGTCAAGCGACTGGAGAAGAAGGGCCTCCTGGAGCGGCGGGCCGAGCCCGGCGACCTGCGGAAGTTCCGGCTCGTCCAGACCGCCGCGGGGAGGGAGGCGCTCTGTAGGGGCACCGAGGCGCTCCGCCTCGTGCTGGACGAGCGGCTGCGGCGGCTCGATCCCAAGGAGGTCGTCATCTTCGACCGGATCGTGAAGCGGCTCGCCGAGCGGACCGGCGGGGGCGACCGGCGGTAATCAGGCACGGCGGCGGTCGCGTTCGACTTCCTCTTCAACAGGGCAGCGCAGCCCGGCTCCACGTGTCGTGGCCGGGGCGAAGCAACTCCGTGCAATGGGGAGCGATCATGAGCCTCAAGGGTAAAGTCGGTGTCGTGACGGGAGCGTCCAGGGGCATCGGCCGGGCCATCGCCCTGCGGCTGGCGCGGGACGGGGCGCTGGTCTGCGTCAACTACCACAGCAACGCCGAGGCGGCGAAGGCCGTCGTCGGGGAGATCCAGTCGGCCGGCGGCGAGGCGTTCGCCCTCCAGGCCGACGTGAGCTCGGTCGAGCACTTGAGCCGGTTCTTCGAGGCCCTCGACGCCGAGTTGACCGCACGCCGGGGCGACCGCCGCTTCGACATCCTGGTCAACAACGCCGGGATCGCCGTGGTCGGGCCGACGGCCACGGCCACGGAGGCCGACTTCGACCGGGTGTTCGCCACCAACGTCAAGGGGCCGTTCTTCACCACCCAGCACGCCATCCCCCGGCTCCGGGACGGCGGCCGGGTCGTCAACATCTCCTCGGGCCTGTCCCGCCGCCCGATGCCGCAGTATTCGGCGTACAGCATGACCAAGGCGGCGATCGACACCTTCACTATCTCCCTGGCGGCGGAACTGGGTCATCGGGGGATTACAGTGAACACGCTCGCCCCCGGCCTGACCGCCACCGACATGAACGCCGGGCTGCTGGAAAACTCGAACGTCGATCGGGCCTTCTCGGCGATGACCGCCCTGGGCCGGGTCGGCAAGGTCGAGGACGTCGCCGACGCCGTGGCAGTGCTCGCCTCCCCCGACTCGGGGTGGGTGACGGGCCAGTACGTCGAGGCCAGCGGCGGGCTGGGGCTCGTCATGCCGGGGCTCGGCCAGGGCTGAACCCCGATTCCTCGTCCCGGGCCGGGTGGCAAAGGAGCGTGGCCGATGGGCGAGCCCGACAAGACCGTGATCGTCACCGGGGCCAACTCCGGCCTCGGATTCGAGTGCGCCAGGTCGATCCTCCGGGCCGACGACGGCTGGCATGTCGTCGTGGCCGGGAGGAGCCCCGAACGGAACCGGGAGGCCGTCGGGCGGCTGGCCGCCCCGGCCGGGTCGGGGCTCAGCACACGGACGCTGGACCTCGCCTCGCTGGGGTCGGTCCGGCGCTTCGCCGCGGAGTTCCCCGCCCACGGCCTGCCGCCGCTCCGGGCCCTGGTGTGCAACGCCGGGGTCCAGCATGTCGGCCCGACGCAGCGCACTGGCGACGGCTTCGAGGCCACGTTCGGCGTCAACCACCTCGGCCACTTCTTGCTTCGGCGTGTATGCGTTCGATCCGGGCCTCATGCCGGGGACCGGGCTGGCCCGAGGCGACGGCCCGGCCGCCCGGTTCGCATGGTACTCACTGGGGTGGCCCCTGCGTTGGTCCATCCGGCGGTTATCCGCCAATGTCCACCACCCCGAGGAATCCGGGCGAGCCCTGGCCCGGCTGGTGCTCGACCCGGCCCTGGAGGGCGTGAGCGGGCGTGACTTCGAGGGACCCACCGAGATCCGCTCGTCCGCGGAGTCGTACGAGGAGGCGAAAGCGGCGGCGCTCTGGGAGCAGAGCGCCGAACTCGTCGGGCTGGGCCGGGAGGAAGTCGTTCGACGCCCCGGCACCGCCATGCCCGCCTGATCTCCCGGCGGTGGATCGACCGGCGATCCGACCGCCCGAACTCACTGGTGCCTATCAACTTCGAATCGGAGGAACGAGCCAACATGCGATACCGACTGCTCGGCAAGTCCGGCCTGCGGGTCTCGGAGCTTTGCCTGGGGACGATGACCTTCGGCGAAGACTGGGGTTGGGGGTCGTCGAAGGATGAGAGCCGCCAGGTGCTCGATGCCTTCTTCGAGGCCGGTGGCAACTTCATCGACACGGCCAACATCTACACCAACGGCACGAGCGAGTCGCTCCTCGGCGAGTTCCTCAAGGGGGACCGGGACCGGGCCGTTCTGGCGACGAAGTACACCAACGCCATGCCCGGCACCGACCCCAACGCCGGGGGCAACCAGCGGAAGAACATGGTCCGCTCGGTCGAAGCCAGCCTGAAACGCCTGCGAACCGACTACATCGACCTCTACTGGCTGCACATCTGGGACAAGGTCACGCCGATCGACGAGGTGATGCGGGCGTTCGACGACCTCGTGACCCAGGGCAAGATCCTGTACGCGGGCGTCTCCGACATGCCCGCCTGGGCGGTCGCCAGGGCCAACACGCTGGCCGAGCTTCGGGACTGGACGCCGTTCGTGGGGCTCCAGATCGAGTACAGCCTGATCGAGCGGACGGTCGAGCGGGAACTCCTGCCGATGGCCGAGGCGATGGGGCTGGGGGTGACGGCCTGGTCGCCGCTGGCGGGGGGCGTGCTGACGGGCAAGTACGCCCAGGGGAAGGCCGACGCCGACGCCCGGATGAACAGCGAGATGATGAAGGGCTACAACCGTGCGGATGAGCGTGCGAAGGCGGTTGTCGCCGAGGTCCAGGCGGTGGCCCGAGAGGTCGGCCGGTCGCCGGCCCAGGTCGCCCTGGCGTGGCTCCGGCAGCGACCCGTGTCGGTCATCCCGATCGTCGGTGCGAGGCGGCTGGAGCAGTTCCGGGACAACCTCGCCTGCCTGGACCTGAAGCTCCACGGGTCGCAAGTCGATCGCCTGGATTCGGCGAGCCACGTCGAGTTGGGCTTCCCGCACGACTTCTACGCCAGGGACCTGGTGAAGGGACTGGTCTACGGCGGGATGCGGGACCAGATCGACGTGTGACCGAGGTCGGGGCGGGCGGGAGTTCCGCCCCATTTTCGGGGGATTGATCGATGGAAACGACGAAACCTGACGGCAAGGTGGCCCTGGTCACTGGTGCATCCAGGGGGATCGGCCGGGCCATCGCCCTCCGGCTCGCCCGAGACGGTGCCGCCCTGGTCGTGAACTACGCCGGGAACGCCGAGGCGGCCCGCAAGGTGGTCGCCGAGGTCGAGGCCGGGGGAGGCCGGGCCGTCGCCGTTCAGGCGGACGTGGGCGTGGTCGCCGACGTGGCGAGGCTGTTCGACGAGGCGATCGAGCACTTCGGCAAGCTGGACATCCTGGTCAACAACGCCGGCATCATCCTCTACAAGCCGCTGGCCGAGGTGACCGAGGAGGAGTTCGACAGGATTTTTGCCGTCAACGTCAAGGGCACCTACTTCGCCTGCCAGCAGGCGGCGAAGAGGATGGCCGACGGCGGGCGGATCGTCAACTTCTCCTCGTCCACGACGGCGCTGATGCTGCCCACCTACTCGGCCTACGTGGCCACCAAGGGGGCGGTCGAGCAGTTGTCGCATGTCCTGGCGAAGGAACTGGGCCCCAGGGGCATCACCGTCAACGTGGTCGCGCCGGGCCCGATCGACACGGAACTCTTCGGCCAGGGGAAGACCGCGGAGGACAAGCAACGGTTCGCCCAGATGGCGGCCCTGAACAGGCTGGGGCAGCCGGAGGACATCGCCGACGTGGTGGCCTTCCTGGCGAGCGAGGAGGCCCGCTGGGTCACGGGCCAGAACCTCCGGGCCAACGGTGGGCTCATCTGAACGCCGTCGCCGGTCGGACGTACCGACGCCGTCGGCCCAACTCTGAGAGGACATGCGATGCACGACAAGAAAGTGGCCCTCGTGACGGGGGCGAACAAGGGGATCGGCTTCGAGGTCTGTCGCCAACTCGGCGGGCACGGGTTCACCGTCGTCCTCGCCGGCCGTGACCAGGCCAAGGTCGCCGACGCCGCCGCCCGCCTCCGGGGCGAGGGGCGGGACGCCCAGAGTGTCGTGCTCGACGTGACCGACCCGTCCAGCGCCGAGACCGCCGCCAGGTGGGTGGACGAGCGGTTCGGGCGGCTCGACGTGCTGGTCAACAATGCCGGCGTGTTCCCCGAGTTCGCCACCGGCGCGAGGCCGTCGCAACTCACGAGGGAGACGCTGCGGGCGACCTACGACACCAACGTCTTCGGCGTGTTCGCCGTCACCCAGCACATGCTGCCCCTGCCGCGGAAGTCCGCCTCGCCCCGGATCGTCAACCAGTCCTCGACGCTGGGGTCGCTTTCCACCCTGAGCGACCCCCGGTCGCCCCCCTACGGCAACAACTGGCTCGCCTACAATTCGTCCAAGGCCGCCCTCAACGGCCTCACCCTGGCGTTCGCCAAGGAACTCGCCGGGGACCGCATCGCCGTCAACTCGGCCTGCCCCGGCTGGGTCAAGACCGACATGGGCACCGACGCCGCCCCCCGCACCGTCGAGCAGGGGGCGGTCATCGCCGTGAAGCTGGCGACGATGGACGACCCGCCCACCGGCAAGTTCCTCGACGACGCGGGCGAGATCCCCTGGTAGGAGGGAGGAGCGATTCCCGACGGGAGATCGGGGTCATTGATGCCAGGGGCGTCGGATCTCGTATGGATACGATACGATCGCGGGCCGGACCCGCGGTCGTGCCCGTCCGTTTCGAGCGGAAGCCTCAACTCAGGGAAAGGCCCCTATCGCGATGAACCAGACCCCCGCCCCCCGTGCCCTGCTGCTGGACCTGGATGGGACGATCGCCGACACCTTGCCGCACATCTTCGACGCCTACCGGCACGCCGTCGCCCCCTGGAGCGAACGGCCGCCCAGCGACGCGGAGGTCGAGGCGACCTTCGGCCCTTCGGAGCGTGAGTGCATCGGGAGGATGGTCCCGAGGGCCGACCTCGATGCGGCGGAGGCCCGCTTCCACGCCTATTACGAGGGGCAGGAGCACGGCAGGCGCGTCCGGGTCGTCGACGGGATTCTCGCCGTGATCGACCGCGCCCGCGCCCTGGGCTGGAAGGTCGGCATCTTCACCGGCAAGGGGCGGCGCTCGGCTCACTTCACCCTGGCCGAGCTGGGGCTGGCCGACCGCATCGACTGCCTGGTCTCGGGCGACGACGTGTCGCGCCCCAAGCCCGACCCCGACGGCGTTTTCCGGGCCTCGGATGCCCTGGGCGTGCCGGTCGGCCGCATCCTCCTGGCCGGCGACTCCCCGGCCGACGTCCGCGCCGGCAAGGCCGCGGGCGCCCTGACGGCCGCCGTCCTCTGGGCCGCCTTTCAGCCCGACCGCCTCGCGCGCGAGGGGGCCGACTGGACGTGCGAGCGGGTCGACGAGCTGCTGGCTGCGGTCGAGCGCCTGGGAGTGCCCGCGCCCGGGGCGCGGCTCCGAGGCGTGATCTTCGACATGGACGGCGTGCTCGTCATGTCCGAGCCGTTCATCGCCGAGGCGGCCCTCCGGATGTTCGCCGAGAAGGGCGTCGCGGTGCGACCCGAGGAGTTCCGCCCGTTCGTCGGCATGGGCGAGGACCGCTTCCTCGGCGGCGTGGCCGAGGCGCGTGGCGTCGCGCTGGACCTCGCTCGCGACAAGGCCCGCACCTACGCGCTCTACCTCGGCCTGATCCGCGGCCGGCTCCATCCCCTGCCCGGCGCCCGCGAGTTCATCGCCGAGTGCCGCGGGCGTGGGCTCTCGGTGGCCGTCGCCTCCAGCGCCGACGCGATCAAGGTCGAGGGCAACCTCCGCGAGATCGGCCTGCCTGTGTCCGCCTTCGACGCCGTGGTCAATGGCGGCGAGGTCGCCCGCAAGAAGCCGGCGCCCGACCTCTTCCTCGAAGCCGCCCGCCGGATCGGCCTCCCCCCGTCGTCCTGCCTGGTGGTGGAAGACGCCGTCGCGGGTGTCGCCGCGGCCAAGGCGGCCGGGTCGTTGTGCCTGGCGGTGACTTCCACCTTCTCCCCCGAGCAACTGGCCGCGGCCGACTGGATCGCGGCCGATCTGGCCCACGTCCCTGAGGGCGCGACGGGCTGGTGATCGGGCGGCCCGAGGGCGTATCCTGGTGCCGGGTGGGGTCGTGGCCGGGAGGGACCGACGATGAGCACAGCCGAACGAACCCAGGCGGGGACGCTCCCGCCCCTGGTGGCGGGCCAGCGCCTCGACCGGGCGACCTTTCACGAGCGCTACGAGGCGATGCCGCCGGGCCTCAAGTTCGAGTTGATCGGTGGGATGGTCTACATGGCGTCTCCCGTTGGCTACCGGCACGGTCGAGAGCACAGTCTGGCCGTCATCTGGTCGGGTCACTACGAGCGATTCACCCCAGGAGTTGAGGTCCTGGACAACGCATCGACGGCCCTCGACGACCTCGGCGAGCCGCAGCCCGACGTGTCCCTGCGCATCGTGCCGGAATGCGGGGGGCGGACGCGGGTGGAAGGGGGAATTCTCGCGGGCGCGCCGGAACTGGTGGTGGAGGTCGCGAACTCCAGTCGCAAGCTCGACCTCGGCCCGAAGAAGGCTGATTACGAGCGGGCCGGCGTGCTCGAATACGTGGTTTTCGCCCTCGATCCCGAGGAGGTCTTCTGGCACGCCCTTCGCGATGGCAGGTTTGAGCGCCTGCCGCCGGGGCCGGATGGCCTCTTCCGTTCCGAAACGTTCCCCGGCCTGTGGCTCGACCCCAAGGCGCTGTTCGCCCGGGATTTGAACGGGCTGATCGCGGCCCTCGACCGGGGGCTCGCCGCGCCCGAGCACGCGACCTTCGCGGCGAAGCTGGCCGGCGGCGCTCGTTGACCTGAAACCGAGGCGGGAATCTCCCCATGCCAGTCCTCGACCGCGAGGAATACATCGAGCAGGGGTACTTCTTTCACGCCTTCCGCGAGCGTGTCCTGGACGGCATGCCCGCGCAGGACGTGCTGGCGCGCGTGGGAGAAGAGCTGCTGTCGACGACCAAGCTGCCGATGGCGATCAGCTTCATGCTCAGCGAGATCAAGGTCCTGGGCCTGATCGGCCCGGCCATGGCGCGGCTGTCGCACTACTTCACCGGGTTCCAGACCTTCGTCGTGAGCCGGGCCGAGGACGAGGTCGGGCGCTTCTCGACCGACCAGGCGCTGTTGATCCTGGAGCGCGAGGCGAAGTACAAGGCGGAGGGGCCCACGCCCGCGGGGCTGTTCGTCTACCAGTTCGAGGCCCTGTCGCGCAACCGGCTCGGCTACGGCGCCGGGCTCTCGGCCCTCGCCGAAGACCCCGCCTATGACGAGGATTGGCGCGAATACATCGTCCGCCTTCGCGCCAAGCTCGGCGACGTCGACTTCGCCGACCTGATCTACGTCCGCTCGGCCTACTTCGTCGCCGAGCGTCGCCGGCGCGATCCTGATTACGTCCCGAAGTTCCCCGCGCTCTTCGGCGAGAAGGAAGGCAAGATCGCCCGCGCCAACCGGGGCCGCGACCCCCTCTACCTCTTCTCGGCCCTTCAACGGCAGCTTGGCTATCCCGAGGTCCCCCGACCCCAGCGCCCCGACGAGGCCGAGGCCCGTCTCGCCCTGCTGGAGCAACGCGTCAACCTGCTCGAAAACCGGCTGAAGGACGCCGAGGCCGGCCTCCATGCCGATGGCGAGATCGACCTCGCCCAGCTCGCCGTCAAGCCCGAGGACACCGCCGGCCCGCCCGCCGGTTGGGGCGAACACGCGGCGGACTGAACGCCCGGCGGCTTCGGCCTTCGACCCAGGGGAACCGGATGGATTTCAGTCATCTGAACCCGGCCAAGCGAGCCCGGACGATCTACGACGAGTTCCGGGCCTTTGCCTTCAAGGGAAGCGTCATTGACCTGGCCGTCGGCGTGATTATCGGCGGCGCCTTCGGGGGGCTCGTCAAGTCGCTCGTCGACAACGTCATCATGCCCCTGGTCGGCATCCTCCTGCCCGGCAGGGAGGGCTTCGAGGGGTGGAAGGTGGTGGTCGATGGGAAAGTGATCCCATTCGGCAGGTTCCTCGGGGACCTCGTCAACTTCCTGTTCGTGGCGGCGGCCCTCTTCCTGTTCATCGTCAAGTTCCTGGGCTGGATCATGAAGTTCAAGAAGGACGAGGCCGCCACGCCCCCGCCCCCCTCGAAGGATCAGGAATTGCTGACCGAGATCCGCGACCTGCTCAAGACGCAGGCTCGACCCCACGATTGAGGATGTCTCGATGAAGCGAACCGGACGGGGAATCGTGCCGATCGCCCTGATCGCGCTGGGGACCTGGGCGGGCGCGGGCCAGGACGCACGCGGGGCCGACCGCCGCCCGCTGCCGAAGTTTGAGCGGGTGGTCATCGACGACGCGTTCCCGGGGGGCTATCAGGTCGAGGTGGCCGACGTCAACGGCGACGGCAAGCCCGACGTGGTTGGCGTGGGGGGCGGGACGTGCGCCTGGTACGAGAACCCCTCATGGACGAAGCGAATCGTGACTTCCGAGGCGCGGACTCCGGGGATCATCAGCAGCGCGACGGCCGACCTCGACGGCGACGGGAAGGCCGAGATCGCGATCGCCCACGAGTTCGCGATGGACAAGCCGTCGCGAGGGAAGCTCGTCCTGGCCACGCGGGGGCCCGGGCTGGAGGACGCCTGGTCCTTGGCGCCGATCGCCGAGGTCGGGAGCATCCACAGGTTGCGCTGGGGGGACTTCGACGGCGACACGCGTCCCGAACTGGCCGTGGCGCCGATCTTCGGGCCGATGGCCCGGGGACCGAAATTCGACCAGGACGCGGCGCAGGTCGTCGTGTTCCGCCCGGGGGCCGACCCGAGGCGAGGGGCCTGGGAGGTCGAGGCCGTCGGCGCGCGGCCCGTCCTGCACGCCATCGACGTCGTGGACTTCGACGGCGACGGCCGCTCCGACCTCCTCGGGGCGAACGGCCTCGGCGTGGCGTGGTGGGGACGGAAGGCCGGCGCCGGCAAGGACTGGTCCGACCGGACCATCGCGGCGGGCGGGGAGGGTCAAGCGGGTTGCAGCGAGGTCCACGTCGGCAGGCTCGCCGACGGAACGCGGTTCCTGGCGACCATCGACCCCTGGCACGGCAACGAGGTGGCGATCCGCGCGGCCCTCGGTGCCTCGGAATTCGGTCCGAGGCGCGTCATCGACGCGACCCTCGCGGAAGGCCACGCCCTCTGGGTCGCCGACGTGGACGGCGATGGCGACGACGAGGTCTTCGCCGGCCACAGGGGGCGCGACGCCCGGGTCTCGGCCTACGACTTCGACGGCAAGGACTGGGTCCGCACCGTCCTGGACGACCGGCTCACCGCCCAGGACCTGCGCGGAGGCGACCTCGACGGCGACGGCACCCCCGACGTGGTGGCCATCGGCGGGCAGTCGCACAACGTCGTCTGGTATCGCCCCGTTGCGGTCCCCAAAAAGCCCGACTGACTGCTTGCGGACGCGCCCCGTCGGTATCTTCATTTAACAGTAATCATTTCCTTGATCTTGCCGAACTCGACTTCCTTGATCCCCTTGATCTTCATGACATCCTCGATCGAGGCGAAGGGGCGTGCCTTGATGATCTGCTCCGCGCGG
>JAABUQ010001245.1_pt1 | contig 55902 bp, 62 predicted proteins | sample 5560001 | NCBI WGS metagenome assembly JAABUQ01 (sample SAMN10711888, study PRJNA513371) | rock metagenome | isolation source: Antarctica rocks | place: Antarctica: Victoria Land, Finger Mt nord | collected 2015-12-18
GATCGTCGAGCGGACACTCGGCTGGCTCGGCCGCTGGCGCCGCCTGTCCCGGGACTACGAGCACCTGCCCGAGGTGTCCGAGGCCATGGTCACCCTCGCCATGATCCGCCTCATGCTCCACCGCGCCATCCATCCAAACCGTAAGCGGTTGGCCGCACCATGACTTCGCAAACGGGGTCTAAGACTATCTTGCTGGCGAAGTATGGTGTCACGAGCTTATAAAGCCCGTGAATGATCAAGACCTGCACCCGCGGATCGAAGGTCGGCGCGGTCCGTAACGCAGACACGCTCTGCGCCCCTACTGCTATGTGCTGTATATCCGTCAACGGAACACGCCGTTGCTGATACTGCGGCGCCCTGTCCGCATGCCAGCCCAGGTGTTGGCATAAAGGCCAGACACTGCTACCCCGAGGACAATCCGCAATGCGTCCCGGCTTCGCACCGTTGCGGACTCGTATGGCACGCCCAGTTGGCGGCGGGATGCCAACCACCCCGCCCGTCATATTCTGTACTGCCGGGTCAGGCCCGGCCGGACACGCCCTCATGCGGCCCATACTCGGACCGCAGTTCGCCCGAGCGGATGCTGCTCACCGCATTCTGCAACACACCCACAATGGCATCATCCCCCATCGTCCGCGCCAACAGCCCCAGCGAGCCGCCCAGCAGTGCCGACGCGATGGCCAACGCGCTCAGGTTCTGGCCCATCATATATTCAATGGCCTTATCCACCACGGCGCCGGCGTGGCTCAGGTCGGCAGGTGGCGCATCGGCCTGGCCGGCTCCGGCACCATTATGCTCGCTTGGCATCGGCAAAACTCCCTTTCCCGGGAGATGGCGACGCCGCTGCCCCATCCAACCCTGGCCGGCAGTTAATGCGCGACCACCGGCTCCGCCACCTCCCCCTGCTCGGCCTGCAGCGCCCACATGCGGGCATACAGGCCGCCCTGTGACAGCAGCGAGGCATGGGTGCCCCGCTCCGCCACCCGGCCCTCCTGCAGCACCAGGATCTCGTCGGCATCCACGACGGTGGACAGCCGGTGCGCGATCACCAGGGTGGTGCGGTTGGCGGCGACGGTGCGCAGCGCCGTCTCAATCTCGCGCTCCGTCCGGCTGTCCAGCGCGCTCGTCGCCTCGTCCAGGATCAGGATGCGCGGGTCCTTCAGGATGGTGCGGGCGATAGCGACGCGTTGCTTCTCGCCGCCGGACAGCTTCAGCCCACGCTCGCCGACGCGGGTGTTGTAACCCTCCGGCATACGCATGACGAAGTCATGCACCTGCGCCAGCCTAGCCGCCCACTCGATCTCGTCCTGGGTAGCGCCGGGGCGGCCATAGGCGATGTTATAACCGATGGTGTCGTTGAATAGCACGGTGTCCTGCGGCACGACGCCGATGGCGGCACGCAGGCTGGTCTGCGTCATGTCTCGCACGTCCACGCCGTCAATCTCCACCGCGCCCTCCGTCACGTCGTAGAAGCGGAACAGCAGGCGGCTGATGGTGCTCTTCCCCGCGCCGGTCGGCCCGACCACCGCCAGCTTGGACCCCGGCGCCGCCGTGAAGCTGACGCCGCGCAGGATCTCGCGGTTGGCGTTGTAGCCGAAATGCACGTCGCGGAACGCCACCGTGCCCTCATGCCCCGGCGCCGGCCGGGTCGGCAACACGGCGGCGCCGGGCCGGTCCGCGACCTCTTGGTTGACGGACATCAGGCGGAACATCTGCTCCATGTCCACCAGCCCCTGCTTGATCTCCCGGTAAACGAAACCGAGGAAATTCAGCGGCTGGTAAAGCTGCATCAGGTAGGTGTTGACCAGCACGAACTGGCCGACCGTCATCGTCTTGGCCTGCACGCCGTCCGCTGCCATCAGCATGACCAGCCCCAGGCCAAAGGCGATGATGACCGCCTGGCCGAGGTTCAGCATGTTGAGCGTGACCTGGCTTTTTACCGCCGCATGCTCGTAACGGGCGCGGGCCTCGTCGAAGCGCCGGGCCTCGTGCGCCTCATTGCCGAAATACTTCACCGTCTCGAAGTTCAGCAGGCTGTCCACCGCCTTGGTCTGCGCGTCGGAATCCGTGTCGTTCATCAACCGGCGGAAGCGGACGCGCCAGTTGGTGAAGACGAAGGTGAAGCCGATATATAGCACGACGGCGGTGAAGGTGACGGCGGCGAACCGCCAGTCGAACAGATGCCACAGGATGGCCGTGACCATCAGCACTTCCAGCAGCGTCGGCAGGATGTTGAACACCGCCAGGCGCAGCACGGCCTCGATCCCCGCCGTCCCACGCTCGATGGAGCGGGACAGGCCGCCGGTCTGGCGGTCCAGGTGGAAGCGCAGCGAAAGCTGGTGCAGGTGCTTGAACGTCTGCAGCGCGACCTTGCGGACCGTGCTCTGCTGCACCGACGCGAACACGGCGTCCCGCAGCTCCGCAAAGCCGGCAGAGGCGACGCGCAGCAGCGCATAGGCGATGATGAGGCTAAGCGGGATCGTCAGCGGATGGTCGCGCGGCGCCAGCGCGTCCACCGCCTTGGAATAGACGATCGGAATGTAAACCGTCGCCACCTTGGCCAGCACCAGCATGATGACGGCCAGCACGACGCTGATGCGGGCCCGCACCTCGCCCTTGGGCCAGAGATACGGGAGCAGGGAGGCAACGGTCTGGAAGCCAGTGCGGTGCGGCTGCCCGGTGGCAGCCACCGGTGCGGTGTCGAGGGGTCTCATGCCAGGGATGTGGCCACTGCCACCCTGTTCAGGAAGGTGCCGGGCCTGGGATGGGCTGGCGATGTGCCTATAACGACGACATGCCAGACCTGCTCCGCCACATCGCCGCCTGCAACAATGCCGCCATCCCCGGGGAGCGGCTGCCGTTCCGCCTGGACGGGGTTGCGGTCGGCTGGGTCCTGCCGGACCTCGCCGGCGCGCTGCTCGCACTTGGCGCCGACCCGGCGGCGGGCGGCGTGGACCTGCCGCCCGCGCTCCTTGACCCAGCCACGCGCGCCCTGTCCGGCGCCGGGCGCTTCCGCTGGCGCCACGAAGCCTTCGACGTGCGCGCCCACCCGGACGGCCCGGTGCTGGCGCAGGTGGACCGCGGCGCCCTGCCGGCCCTGGGCATCGCCGCCGAGGGTGTCCACGTGAACGGCCTGGTGGAACGCCCGGACGGACCCTGGATGTGGCTCGGCCGCCGTGCCGCCGACAAGCTGCTGGACCCTGGCAAGCTCGACCACATCGTCGGCGGCGGCGTTTCGGCCGGGCTGACGCCATCGGAAACACTCGTGAAGGAAGCAGGGGAGGAAGCCGCCATCCCCCCCGCCCTGGCCGCCAGCGCCCAGCCCGTCGCGACGCTCTCCTATGCGATGGACCGGCCAGAGGGCCTGCGCCGGGACCGGCTGCACTGCTACGACCTGCTGCTGCCCGAGGCTTTCGTGCCCTACCCCAGGGACGGCGAAGTCGAGGCGTTCGAGTTGTGGCCTCTCCCACGCGTCGTGGAGCGGGTGCGGGACACCGACGACTTCAAGTTCAACGTCAACCTGGTGCTGATTGACCTGGGCCTGCGCCGCGGCCTGATCGGTGGCACGGAGGGCCGGCGGCTGCGGGCGGCGCTGGACAGGCAACCGGAAGCCAGTCCCGGTTAGTGCAAGTTGCAATTAGGTTCGCGCACGCAACGAGAGGACCTGGACCTGTAGATCTATGCTCGCAACCAAAAAAGCGGGACCGGTTTGCGTCCAGACCGGACGCAAACCGGTCCAGCCTACGCAGGACGCTGGCTACGTTGCGGTCCAGCCAGACCCTTCATAGCGTCCGTGATGCCGGCTGACGCAGGAATGCGTCCGGTTTCGGCTGCCAGCATCGTTCCGGCCTGTTGTCAATCTACATCGGGGTAGCCCTCTCTCCCACCTGACATAATTGGGTAATTGGTTAAGAATTGTTCTCTGGATGAACCAAGAGCAGATGTTGTGCGATAATCCCTCATCAACAGAGGATTAATAATGATGGAAGCCATCTACCGGGTCCTGGTCGTAGATGACGACGTCGAGCTCGGCAACGCAGTTGCTGAGCAGCTTGTAGCTGCCGGCGGCTTCGCAGTGGACGCCGTGACAACGCTCAAGGCAGCCGAGGAGGCAGTCTCGTCCCCGACATCGGATGTGTCTGCAATCCTGCTCGACGTCCGTATGCCCGATGGAGATGGACGGGAACTGTGTGCCCGGCTGCGTCAGAACGGCATGACCCTGCCGGTCATCGTGATCAGCGGGCTGGATCATGAGGACGATGTCGTCCAAGGACTCGAGCTTGGCGCTGATGCCTACGTGCGTAAGCCGTTTGCCGCGTCCGAGCTGATCGCCCGGCTGCGGCGGTTGCTGCCCGCGACGCCGGTTCCTAGCAACTGAAGCCATGCTGCACAGGGAATGGCCCGGCTGCCACGGCCAGCCAGTGCACGGTTGGCGGCCACGTCGGACACGGCGAACCACGCTTTGCGCAGCATGACAGCCAACTCCTGCCTGCTCCTTTCCAACCCGTAGGGGCGAGAAGCAGGCGGGAGCCTCAGCCCCATTACGGGAACCAGGACCCGGTTGCTAAGAACCGGGGCGGCCCAGCGGCTACTGGGCCGAGCGCTCAGCGATGAACCGATCTGGTATCAGCCTTCAGGCGGGGCTGCGGCGATCGGGATTTCGCGCGCGTCGCGCACCTCAGCCCCATCGCCTGGCTGCTCGTCATCATCCCGGTCGGCGTCATCGTCACGCTCGCTGCGCCCTTCCTGGCCGCGCTGCTCGTTGCTTTGGGGCTGCTCGCCTTGCGGCTCATACTGCTGCCTGCGCCCGCCGTGCTGTTGCTGGCCGCCACCCTGGCCGCCGTTGACCGCCGGGTTGGCCTGCGCCGCCTGGTTCATGGCGTTCAGGATGCGGAAGTAGTGCTCGGCGTGCTGGAAGTAGCTTTCGGCCATCACCCGGTCGCCGCTGCTGGTCGCGTCGCGCCCGAGCTGGAGATACTTCTCGAACAACTGCTGCGACGTGCCGCGCACACGCAGGTCCGGGCCACTACTGTCGAAAACATGATTGCGGTTCAGCGGCACGTTGCCGCTCTGGTGCCGGATCGGGCCGCCGCCCCCGCCGCCGCCGTGGCCGCCGGGGCTCCGATGGTTGCGTCCCCGCGTGCGCTTCATATTGTTCATCGGTGTTGAGTCCTCTTCGCAGCCGCCCCGCCGCATCCGGTGGGATGCCGCCCCAAGCAGCCAGGGATGGTCATGTGCCCGATCGGATGGGCAACGATGCCCTGAGGATCCGGCGGATGGGGCCTGCTGTCCGGCGCCTGCGCGCACGGACAAGACGCGGCACGGCCCCGCTTGCATCCGCAACGTAGTGGCCCCGGCCCGGTCTGCCAAACTTTTTCTTATGCTTCGCCGGGCTGGTGCAGCACGATGGCCCTTTCAATGCCCGCTAAGTCCCGGCGCAGCGCAACCGTCCAGCCCTCCGCCAGGCCGGAAACGGCGGCGGCCTGCCCGGCTCCCAGCTCCAGCACTGCGGTGCCGCCGGGCTGCAGCAGGGCCGGCATGTGGCGCAGCAGGTCGCGGTAGGCGTCCAGCCCATCTGGTCCGCCATCCAGGGCGCGGCGCGGCTCGTGCAGGGCGACCTCCGGCATCAGCCCGGCGATGTCAGCGCCCGGAATATAAGGCGGATTGCTCAATATCAGGTCGAATCGGGCATGGAGTGCGTCGTCCCAATGGGCGCACAGCATCGCGGCGCGGCTGGATAGGCCGAGCGCCGCGGCGTTGCGCCGGGCCAGGGCAGCAGCGCCAGGGGACAGGTCCACGCCGATGCCCCAGGCCGCGGGATACTCGGTCAGCGCCGCCAGCAGCAGGCAGCCGGTGCCGGTGCCGAGGTCCAGGATGCTGCGCGTCCCCGCCCGGTCGGGACGGGCCATCAGCGCGGCCTCGATCAGGGTCTCGCTGTCAGCCCGCGGGATCAGGGTGTCGGCAGACACGGCGAACGGCAGGCTCCAGAACTCCTGCCATCCGGTGATCAAGGCAAGCGGCTCCCGCGCCGCGCGCCGGGCGAGCAGGACCACATAGGGTTCCATCTCGACGGGAGCGTCGCGATCCCGCAGCAGCGCCTCCTGCTGCAGCCCGGCGGCATGGGCCAGCAGCAAACGAGCCTCCAGCCGCGGCGACTCCACCCCCGCGGCGGACAGCACCGCCGCCCCGTGGCGCAGGGCGCCGGCAACCGTCATTCCTGCCCTGCCCACCCCCTGAGTGGAAAGGCCCGCAGCCTCCCCGGCTACGGCGTGCCGTCCGGCGAGCCGGAGGCGCCGCTGCCGGGCGGCATGGCGCCAGGGGCGACCTCGGACGTGCCGCCGCCGTGCTGCTGCTCGTGCGGAGCCGGCGGCATCGAGGCAGGGTCGGCCTCGGATGCGCCCGGCTCCTTCTCCGTTTCGCTGCCGCCCGCCATACTGGCCATGTGCGCGTCCATCCTCGCCTCCAGCGCCGCCAGCCGGACCTCCGCGGCCTCCTGCCCGGCGCGGGCGTTGGCGGCCATCTCCATCACCGCGTCCAGGTCCTCCCGCCGGACCAGGTCCAGCTTGCGGATCGCCTCCTCGACGCGGGCGCGGACCAGGCTCTCCGCCTCCTCGCGTATGCCGGCCAGGGCGGAGAAGGCGCCGCCGGCGACGCCGGCCAGGTCGTCCATGAAACGCGGTCGTTCGGCCATGATGGTCTCCTCGGAGTGAACGCCTCATACATGCGCACGGCCCAGGGCTATGTCAGCCCGTGCCGCGCGCCTATAACGCGCCTCCATGATCCTCGTTACCGGCGGCGCCGGCTTCATCGGCTCCTACCTGCATGCCGCCCTCGCTGCCCAAGGCCGCCCGGCTGCCGTCGCGGACTGGCTGGGAACCGGCGACAAATGGCGCAACCTGGCCCGGCACCCGCCGGCGCAGGTGGTCCGGCCTGACGCGCTCGACGCCTACCTCGCCACCAACCCGGCGCTGCAGGCCGTCATCCACCTCGGCGCCATCAGCGAGACCACCGCAACCGACGCCGACCTGACATGGGAAACCAACGTCGAGCTGTCCTGGCGCCTGTGGACCTGGTGCGCGCAGCACGGGGTGCGGTTCATCTACGCCTCCTCGGCCAGCACCTACGGCGACGGCGCCCTGGGCTTTGACGACGATCCGGCCCTGCTGCCCACCCTGCGCCCGCTCAACCTGTATGGCTGGACCAAGCACGCCTTCGACCTGCGGGTGATGGCCGCCGTGGCGCGCGGCGACCTGTCGCCTCCAGGCTGGGCAGGCCTGAAGTTCTTCAACGTCTATGGCCCGAACGAGTATCACAAGGGCCGCATGATCTCGGTCGTGAAGGTGAAGTGGGACGAGGTGGCCGCCGGCCAGCCCGCCCGGCTGTTCCAAAGCGACCACCCCGGCCTCTCGGACGGAGCGCAGCGGCGGGACTTCATCTGGGTCGGGGACGTGGCCGACGTGATCCTATGGCTGCTAGACCGGCAGGACGTGTCCGGCATCTACAACCTGGGCACCGGAACGGCCCGGAGCTACCTCGACCTGGCCCACGCCGTATGCGACGCAGCGGGCCAGCCGCGCCGGGTCGAGTTCATCCCAATGCCGGCCGCGCTGCACGGGCAGTATCAATCCTTTACGGAGGCGTGGATGGACCGGCTGCGCCAGGCGGGCTACGCCGGGCAATTCACGCCGCTGGAGGATGGGGTGCGCCGCTACGTGCGCGACCACCTCGCGGGGACGGAGCGATACGTATGATGCGGGTTTCGAGCCAGGACGGCATGGTCGCCCTCCTCTCCCTCTCCCTCCGGGAGAGGGTCGGGGTGAGGGGGTCTCCGAGGACCGCCCTCTCCAAAGCAGGGCCGCGTGCCGTCAGCACCCGCGGCGCCCTGCTCCGCAGCCAAGACCCCCTCACCCCAACCCTCTCCCGCAGGGAAAGGGAGACCAGGCAGCGCCGCCGCACGGACCAGCCCGCATGATCGCCGTCATCAACTTCACTGACCTGGGCCTGCATCCCATCCTGTTCCAGGTAGGGCCGCTCGCCATACGCTGGTATGCGCTGGCCTATATCGGCAGCCTGCTGCTGGGCTGGCGGATCATGCGCCGCCTGGTGCGGCTATCCCCGCCCGTCGCGACCGAGCTGCAGACCGACGACTTCCTGACCTGGGCCACCCTGGGCGTCGTACTCGGCGGCCGGCTAGGCTACGTGCTGTTCTACAAGCCGCTAGAGTATCTTCAAAATCCTCTCGAAATCCTCAAGGTGTGGACCGGCGGCATGAGCTTCCACGGCGGCACCCTGGGCGTCATCGTCGCCCTGGTGCTGTATTGCCGGCAGCAGCGCATCCCGCTGCTCGGCTTCGCCGACCGGCTGGCGGTCGTGGTGCCGATCGGCCTGGGGCTGGGCCGGATCGCCAACTTCATCAACGGCGAGCTATGGGGCCGGGTGGCGCCCGAGAGCCTGCCTTGGGCAATGGTGTTCCCCAACGCCGGGCCAGAGCCGCGCCATCCCAGCCAGCTCTACCAGGCGGGGATGGAGGGGCTGCTGCTGCTGCTCGTGCTGTCGTTCCTGTGCAGCCGGCCCGCGGTCCGGGCGCGGTTCGGCACGCTGACGGGCGTCTTCCTGGTGGGCTACGGCATCGCCCGCATCATCGGTGAGAGCTTCCGCCAGCCCGACGATTTCCTCGGCTTCCTGGTGGCGGGCGCAACGATGGGGCAGTTGCTGTCGCTGCCGATGATCGCAGCCGGCCTCTGGCTGATCGGCCGCGCCCGGCCCGTGGCTGCAATGGCAGCGTAGGGTGGAACGGTTGGACGCCTTCATGGCGCGGGCCAACGCGGCCTATTACGCCAACCACGACCCGTTTGCCGACTTCACCACGTCGCCGGAGATCACCCAAGTGTTCGGCGAGGTGCTGGGCCTATGGGCGGCGGTGACCTGGGAGGCGATGGGCCGGCCCGACCCGGTGCTGCTGGTGGAGTGCGGACCCGGCCGCGGAACCCTGATGGCCGATGCCCTGCGTGCGGTGGCCCAGGCCGCGCCGGGCTTCCGGACGGCGCTGCGGGTGCACCTGGTGGAAACCTCGCCGCGCCTACGGGCCGCGCAAGCGGCAGTGCTGCCGGAGGAGGTGGCCTGGCACGACGACCTGGCGTCCGTGCCGTCCGGCCCGATGCTGCTGCTAGCCAACGAGTTCCTGGACGCGCTGCCGATCCGCCAGTTCGTACGTCGGGACGGGGCTTGGATGGAGCGCTTCGTGTCGGACAGATCCTTCGTGGAAGCACCGGTTAAGGACGGCACCTTCCTGCTCCCTCTCCCTCCGGGAGAGGGTTGGGGTGAGGGGGTCTTGACTGCGGAGCGGGGAGCAACGGGCGCTCCCGGCACACAGCCCCTATTCAGCTACGCCCGCACTGACCCACCCCCTCACCCCAACCCTCTCCCAGAAGGAGAGGGAGCAGTATGCGAGTTATGCGAACCCGCGCGAAACATCGCAGCAAACGTCGCCACGCGTGTAACCCGCAATGGAGGAGCGGCACTGTTCCTAGACTACGGGCCAGAGCAGAGCGCCCCAGGCGACAGCCTGCAAGCCCTGCAAGACGGCAAGCCGGCGAACCCGCTAACAGCACCAGGAGAAGCAGACCTGACGGCGCACGTGGATTTCGCCGCCCTCGCCCGGGCGGCATCGGGCGCGAGGGTGCACGGGCCGGTGGCGCAGGGTCTGTTCCTGGCGCGGCTCGGCCTGTTCCAGCGCAGCGGCCGGCTGGCCCGCACGCAGCCCCCAGCCAAGGCGGCATCGCTGATGCAGGCGGCCCAGCGCCTGGCGGAGCCGGACCGGATGGGCCGCCTCTTCAAGGCCCTATGCATCGCCCACCCGGACCTACCCGTACCCGCCGGCTTCGAGCCATGACCGGACCGGAGTCTCTGACCAGCGCCGCCCTGCCCGTCCCGCACGGCTTCTTCACCCGGCGCGGCGGCGTCAGCACGGGTCCCTATGCCAGCCTGAACGGCAGCATGAACGGCGACGACGACCAGGCGGCGGTGCAGGCCAACCGTAACTTGGTGATGCGCTGCCTGGGCGCCTCGGCAATGGTCGGGCTGCAGCAGGTCCACGGACCCATCGTCATCACGGTGGACCAGCCCTGGGCAGCCGGCGCCGAGCCGCGAGGCGATGCGATGGTCACGCGGCAGCCCGGCATCGCGCTCGGCATCATCACCGCGGACTGCGCGCCCGTGCTGCTGGCAGACGCGGAGGCCGGCGTGATCGGCGCGGTCCACGCGGGCTGGCGCGGCGCCGTCGCCGGCGTCCTGGAGGCGACCGTCGCCGCGATGGCCGCACTCGGCGCCGACCCGGCGCGCATCGCCGCGGCGGTCGGCCCCTGCATCCGCCAGCCCTCCTACGAAATCGGCGCCGACCTGCGCGACGCCGTGCTGGCGGAGCGTGCGAACGCCGCCCAATTCTTCGCGGACGGGACCAAGCCGGGGCATTGGCAGTTCGACCTGGCGGGCTACTGCGTCATGCGCTTGGCCGGATTGAGCCGGGTGGACCTGGTGCCGGCCGACACCGCCGCCGATCCCGGCCGGTTCTTCAGCCATCGCCGCCGAACCCTGGCAGGCGGTGGCCCGATCGGGCACCAGATGTCCGCCATCACCCTGTAGGTTCAACGGTCATTCGCTCTGTTCATTCAGCGTCATCGCGAGCCGTTTGCGGCATGGCGGCCCAGGACCGCCAGCACAGGCTTACGGCCCTGCGATGCCGCGTCGCCTCGCGATGGCGGCATGACGGCATAAGGACCGGAGCAAACGAGTCTTGATAAGGAGGCGGCATGGGGCCGTACATCTTTCTGTTTTTCGTCATGTTCGCACTGGTCGGCCTGGTGAGCTGCATTGGCTCGTTCTAGCCCGCTGCCGGCGCTGCGCCGGGCTGCCGGGCGGACGCGCTGCGGCCTCCTGCCATCGCTCCTCCTGGCTGCCCTGCTGGCACTGCCGGGGTGCGGCGACCTGCCGCAGCCATTCCTGGGACGGCCTGGCAGCCTGGCGTCCCGCCTGTCGCAGCCGCCGCCGTCCCGCCTATCTATCCCGACGCCCACGGAATCCCTGCTGCCGGACGCCGGCGCCAACGCCTGGGCCGGAGCCATCGCAGAGGCGCTGGTCGCCGAAGAAATACCGGCCGCAGCCAGCCCCGCCCGCCGCCGCGGCGACTGGTCGCTGCTCCTGTCCGCCGAGCTGCGCGGGCGCGACGTCGTGCCGACCTACACCGTGCAGAACCCGGCCGGGGTGGCGCAGGGCTTCTCCGAGGGCGCCCCGGTGCCTGCCGCCGACTGGGCCGGCGGCAACCCGGCGGTGCTGAAGGCCGCCGCAGCGCAGGCCGCGCCAGGCGTCGCGTCCCTGCTGCAAAAGATCGAGGCCGCACGGCAGCTCAGCAACCCCAATAGCCTGATGAACCGGCCATCCCGGGTCTTTTTCGCCGGCGTCACCGGCGCGCCGGGCGATGGCAACACCAGCCTGGCCACGCAGATGCAGACGCGGCTGACCGGGCTGGGCCTGGTGGTGCAGGACACTCCGCGCGGCGCCGACTTTGCCTTGCGCGGCGAGGTCAAGACCGCGCCCGGCGCCAAGGGCGCCATGCGGATCGAGCTGCAATGGGTGGTGGCGAACGCCAACGATGCAGCAGCGGAGCGCGGACGGGTGGTGCAACTGAACGAGGTCCCGCCGGGCAGCCTGGACCACTACTGGGGCGACATTGCGGTCGTGGTCGCGACCGAAGCGGCAAGCGGCGTGCGCGACGTGATCCTGAATTCAGGAGGCGGCCGCGCCCCTCCAAAGGCAGAGCCCGCTGCTGCTCCCTCTCCCTCCGGGAGAGGGCCGGGGTGAGGGGGTCTTAGCTGCGAAGCGGAGCACAGTCAGCGCCACTGGCCCACAACCCTGCATCGGCGAGCGGAGCGCCTAAAAGACCCCCTCACCCCAACCCTCTCCCGGAGGGAGAGGGAGCAGCAGAGACCAGTTCCACCCCACCCATATACGGCACCAGCACCGCCGGAACTTCCACTGACCCATCCGCCTGCTGATAGGTCTCCATCACCGCAATCAGCGCCCGCCCCAGCGCCACGCCCGACCCGTTCAGCGTATGCACCGGCCCTGCCACCTTGCCGTCTGCCCCGCGCATCCGGGCGTTCATCCGCCGCGCCTGAAACGCGCGGGTGTTGCTGCACGAACTGATCTCCCGCCAAGCCCCCTGCCCCGGCAGCCAAACCTCCAGGTCATAGGTCTTTGCCGCCCCAAACCCGGTATCCCCCGAGCACAGCAGCACCCGGCGGAACGGCAATTCCAGCGCGCGCAGCACCGCCTCCGCACAGCCCGTCATGCGCTCATGCTCGTCGTCGCTGCCGTCAGGATGCGTGATGCTGACCAGCTCCACCTTGCGGAACTGATGCTGCCGCAGCATCCCCCGCGTGTCGCGCCCGGCGGACCCGGCCTCACTCCGAAAACACTCGGACAGGGCGGTGACGCGGATTGGCAGCCGGTCCTCCGGCACGATCTCGTCCATCACCAAGGACGTCAGAGGTACCTCGGCGGTCGGGATCAGCCATCGGCCATCCGTGGTGCGGAACAGGTCCTCGGCAAACTTCGGCAGCTTGTCCGTGCCATAGGCCGCGGCGTCGTTGACCAGCAGCGGCACCGCCATCTCGGTATAGCCATGCTCCCGCGTGTGTAGGTCCAGCATGAACTGGCCCAGCGCCCGCTCCATCCGCGCCACCGGGCCGCGCAGCAGGGTGAAGCGTGCGCCAGACATCCGCGCCGCCCGCTCGAAGTCCATGCCGCCCAGCGCCTCGCCAAGTTCAAAGTGCTCCTTTGGAGCGAAGTTGACGCGACGTGGTTCGCCGTGCTGATGGATAACTTCGTTCCCGGACTCGTCCGTGCCATCCGGCACCCTGGCGTCCAGTATATTAGGCAGCACCTCTAGCCGCGATCTAATCTCAGCGACAATCGCCGCAACACGTGCCTCATCCTCCGCAATCTTCTTACGAAGGCTGACTGCAACTGCCTCATCTTTTGTTGTATCTCGACCAGTACGGCGCCACTCTCGGATCATAACGGCTGCGTCGTGCCGTGCTCTTTGATTATCTTGAATTTCGCCAAGCAACGCTCGGCGCCATCCATCTAACTCAAGCAATTCAGAGGCTATTGGAAGTAGCCCGCGCCGGGCAAGAGCAGCATCGAAAGTATTAGGGTCGGCGCATATCGCGCGTATGTCGTGCATCAGTCCACCACAGCCGGCTTCGGCGCCACCAGCCCCGCGGTGAAGATCGAAATCTCGTAAAGCAGGATCAACGGAATCGCCAACCCAGTCTGCGTAATCACGTCCGGCGGCGTGATGATCGCCGCAACGATGAACATGCCGACATACGCATATCGCCGGTACTTCCTCAGCCCTGCCACCGTGATGATCCCCACCTTGGCCAGCAGGGTCAGCAGCACCGGCAACTGGAACGCCAGCCCGAACGCGAAGATCAGCCGCATCACCAGGCCCAGATATTCGCTGACCTTCGCCTCCAACTGCACCGGCAAGCCCCCGGCGCCGTCCGACGTCTCGAACGACAGGAAGAACGTCCACGCCGCAGGGAACACGAAGTAATAGGCCAGCGCCGCCCCGCCCACGAACAGCACCGGCGTCGCCAGCAGGAACGGCAGAAAGGCCCGCTTCTCGCTGCGATACAGCCCGGGCGCCACGAATATCCAGATCTGCGACGCGATCACCGGAAAGGACAAGAACGCCGCCCCGAAGAATGACACCTTCAAATACGTGAAGAAAGCTTCATACAGCGCCGTGTAGATCAGCCGCCGGTTGCCGCCGCGGCTGATCAGGATGTTCGCCAGCGGCTGCGCCAGGAAGGAATAGATCCCCTTGCTGAAGTGGTAGCAGACGAAAAAGCAGAGCATGAACGCGCCCATGCTCCACAGCAGGCGCGTCCGCAGCTCAATCAGGTGATCGAGCAGCGGCATCGGCTTGTCGTTGATGGGGTCGTCCGTCACCGGATCGTCCGTGGTGGCCAAGCTGGGTGCTTCCTTCAGCCGTGCAGCGACGGCTGCTTGACGTCCGCTGGAGGGATAGCGGGCAACGCCGCCTCAGGCGCCGCCGCCGGGCGCGCCGCATCGGCCACCGAAGCATTGGACACGTCCGCAGGGTGCACCGTCGCGGGCGGCAACGCCGCCGGGGGCGCCGCCTCGTGCGGCTCCGCAGCCGCGTGCTCCACCATCGGCATCGCCTCGGTGTCCGCCGGGGGAGGAGGCGTCGTCAGCGTCGTCGAAGCAGCCATCGGGTTATCCGTCATCGTCTTGCGGATCGTGCCGTCGCTGTCCACCGCGCTCAGGATTTTGCCCTTGATATCCATGCGGCGGAGGTCATTGAACTCACGCCGGACATCCTGCAGGTCGGCCTCGCGCACCATCTCGTCCACGTGGACCTGGAACTCGCCGGCCATGCGCCGGGCCTTCTTGATCAGGGCGGCGACGGCCTTGATGGCGACGGGCAGGTCTTTCGGGCCGATGGCGACCAGGGCAACGATCCCGATCAGCGCAATCTCGGACCAGGCAAAATCGAACATGGCAGCTTGCATCCCCTCCTGGACGTCGTAGCACGGGTATGGGGAGGGGGAAACCTCGCCGCTAGGCCAGGGCGCAAGACGGGCGCCGCAAGAACCGGGGAAGCCAGGCGGCGGCGTCAGGCGTCGTTGAAGCTGAGCCGGAGGACCCACTCCACCAGCCAAGGAATGCCCCGGTCCAGCGCCTGGCCGACCGGATCAAACGCGATGCCCACCCCCTGCAGCACCCGCGGCAGCACGAAGATGCATAGCAGCACCACAAGGATGCCCGCCCGCTCCAGCCGCGCCCAGGCCTCGGCGGCACGTGGCGGCAGCAGGCCGACCACGATACGCCCGCCGTCCATCGGCGGCACAGGCAGCAGGTTGAACATGCCCATGGCCAGGTTGGCGAGGATCAGGAACGACAGCAGCATGTCGCCGCCCTCGAACCACCCATCCGGCAGCAGAGGCAAGCCGTGCAGCAGCAGCCCGGCCGCCCAGGCCAGCAGGAAGTTCGACGCCGGGCCAGCCGCCGCCACCAGCGCCATGCCCCGGCGCGGGTTCGGGAAGCGCCACGCCTGCACCGGCACCGGCTTCGCCCAGCCGAACAGCACGATGATGCGTCCGACCAGCGCGAGCTGGATCAGAACCAGCGCGCCGGGCAGCAGGATGGTGCCGACCCGGTCCACATGGCGCACCGGGTTCAACGATACCCGGCCCATCCGCAGGGCAGTGTCATCACCCAGCCAGAATGCGGCGCAGCCATGCGCGGCCTCGTGCCAGGTGATCGCCAGCACCACGGCGAACACCGCCATCAGGATCTGCGGCAGGGTATCGGTCATGCCAGCAGCCGGCTGCGCTCCGCCGCCAGCGCGGGCAGGTCCAGCTCCCGCCGGGATGCGGCGGCCCGGGCCAGCCCGGCAGCCATGCGGGCCAGGGTCCGGCCAGAAGCCGGGGGCACGGCGGCCAGCACCGCCTCTGAAGCCGCGCGGGCGCCGGTGCAGTGCAGCGCCAGGTCGCACCCAGCCGCCACGGCCTGCGCCGCAAGTTCGCCAGGTGTGCCGTCCAGCGCGCGCATCTCTAGACCATCCGACACCAGCACCCCCTCGAACCCAATCCGCCCGCGTATAGCCTGCCCGATCACGGCAGGAGACAGCGTACCGGGCCGGTCCGCATCCAGGTCGGGATATAGGAGGTGCGCCGTCATCATCCACGGCAAGTCTGCGTTTACGGCGAACGGGTGCATATCATCCGTCAGATCCTGGCCCGGAAGTACGCTCGGCAGCGCAAGGTGGCTGTCCACCAGGGCGCGGCCATGCCCCGGCGCATGCTTGACGACCGGCTGCACCCCCGCGGCCATCAACCCGTCCGCCACGGCGCGTCCCAACTGCGCCACCACGGCGGGATCGGCGCCATAGGACCGGTCCCCGACCACGTCATGCGCGCCGGGAACCCGCAGATCCAGCACCGGCGCGCACACCAGGCCAAAGCCAGCCGCCGCGCACTCCGCCCCGATCAGCGCCCCGGTCAGCCACGCCGCACGCAGCCCGGCGGCGGCGTCCAGCGCATGCAGCGCGCCGATGCGCCCGGCCGCAGGGTGCGCCATCCAGTGCGGCGGCCGCAGCCGGGCGACACGCCCGCCCTCCTGATCCACGGCGATTACCGCCTCCGCCGGCAGGCCGGCGCGCAGGCCGGCGGTCAGGGACCGGAGCTGATCGGGATCCCCAACATTGCGTGCGAACAGAATAACTCCGGCCGGCGGCAGCCGCCGGAACAGTGCAATCTCGTCCGCGTCAAGGACAGGTCCAGCAATGCCAACAATGGCAGCCTGCATCAAAACGCCAGTTGCTTACTGCCCCCTCTCCCCCCGGGAGAGGGCCGGGGTGAGGGGGTCTTGGCTGCGGAGCGGTGACGGCCGGTGCCACTACGCCACGCCTCTCTACGTGCGAGGACCGCATTAGCCCGCCCCCTCACCCCAACCCTCTCCCGCAGGGAGAGGGAGAAGAACGCCCCCCGCAAATCAGAACGCAGCGATGGTGCAAGACGCGCCCTTGGCGCGCAGCCGCGAGCAGAACGCCGTGGCATCGGCCACGTCGGAGAACCCGCCGGTGCGTACCCGCCACACCGCCTTGCCGTCGCGCTCCGCCCGTTGCAGCACCAGCCGCCGGTCGCCCAGGGCATCCGGCATCCGCTTGGCCAGGCGCTGCCACTCGGCCTGCGCCCCCTGCTCCGTATCCACGGCCGCAAGCTGCACCAGGGTCACGCCGGCCACTGGCGCCGCAGCAGGCAGCGCCGGCTTGGCCGCGGCAGCGCCGGCACGGGCAGGCGGCCGAGGTGTGTCTGGCAAGGGACTGACGCCAGACCCTGCAACAGCGGCTGGGCTAGACGGCGCCGCAGAACCCGGCACAGGCGTGGCCGCAGCCGGCGCATCCGGCAACGGCGGCAACTGCTGCTGCGCCCGCAGCGCCTGCGGCGCCGGCGCCTCCGCCCGCGGCGCCATCGCCCCCGCGCTGCGGGACTGCTCGCCCATCACCTGCTCGTCCGCCCCGGCCACCTGCATCCCGCCGGCGTTGTCGGGCTTCACCCGCAACGGCCGCGTATCGGCCTCGATCACCGGCACCGGCCCGGAGTGGTGCCCCAGCAGCGCCCACCCCCCCATGCCGGCCAGCAGCACGCCGCCTAGCCCCACGGCAGCGATCAGCAGCTTGCGCGTCATGCCATCCATTCCGCCGGAAGGAGCGCGGTAACTGGCGCGGTAGCCATAGCCGCCGGCGGAGGGCGGGATTTGCAAATCGTCAGGCACAGTCCACTCCAACTAAGAACGCAGTTCCTCGACAGGCACGACGCCCAGCACCGCCAGGCCAGACCGGATCACGGTCGCCGTCGCCTCGACCAAAGCAAGCCGCGCCAGGGTATCCCCGGGACGGTCAGGCTGTATGAAACGCAGCGTCGCATCATCCTGCCCACGGTTCCACAGTATATTAAAGTCGCCCGCCAAGTCATAGAGAAAAAACGCAATCCGGTGCGGCTCATAGGCCAGGGCCGCTGCCTCAACCATGCGCGGCCACGACGCCAGGCGCCGGATCAGCGTCATCTCCGCCTCGGCCCCCAGCACGTCGAGCGGCACCACCGCCAAGGCGCCCGGGCTGATGGCTTCCCCCCCCAGCGCCTCGGCCGCCCGCCGCAGCACGGACCGGCAGCGGGCATGGGCATACTGCACGTAGAACACCGGGTTCTCCCGCGTTTGCGCCACCACCGCATCCAGGTCGAAGTCCATCTGCGCGTCCGACTTACGCATCAGCATGGTAAAGCGCACCGCATCCCGCCCGACCTCCTCGATCAGGTCGGCGAGCGTCACATAGGTGCCGGCGCGCTTGCTCATCTTCACCGGCTCGCCGCCGCGCACGACCCGGACGATCTGGCACAGCACAATCTCCAGCGGCACCGGGGCGTTGCCGGACAGCGCCTTCACTGCAGCCTTCATCCGGGACACGTAGCCGCCGTGGTCCGCCCCCCAAACGTCAATCATCAGCCCGGCGCCCCGCCGCATCTTGTCGTCATGGTAAGCGATGTCATTGGCAAAGTACGTATTGCTGCCGTCCGACTTCCGCAGCGGCCGGTCCACGTCGTCGCCGAACTCGGTGGCGCGAAACAGTGTCTGCTCTCGCGGCTCCCATTCCTCGGGCAGCTTGCCCTTCGGCGGCTCCAGCATACCCTGGTAGATCAGGCCCTGAGCATCCAGCCGCTCGATGGTGCGGTCGGGAGCGCCGGCCTCGACCAGGGCGCGCTCGCTGCTGAACACGTCGTGCTCCACGCCCAGCGCGGCGAGATCGGCGCGTATGGCCGCCATCATCGCATCCACCGTGAACTCCCGGACGGTATCAAACCAGCCGGCAGGGTCGGCGACGGCGCCATCAGGTCCGGCCAGGCCGCCGCCATGCGCCGCAAACAGCGCCTGCCCGACCGGGACAAGATACTCGCCGCGGTATTGCAGCCCGCCGGGCACGGCGGCCGCGAACTCGTCCTCCGTCAGCGCCGTGCCGCAGGCTTGCAAATAGCGCCAGTAGGCCGCCCAGGCCAGCGCCGCCACCTGCGCCCCGGCGTCGTTGATGTAATACTCCTTGGTGACGGCGAATCCGGCCTTGGCCAGCAAGTTCGCCAGCGCGTCCCCCACCACCGCGCCGCGGCAATGCCCGACATGCAGCGGCCCCGTAGGGTTGGCCGACACATACTCGACGTTCACCGGGCGCCCCTGCCCCGCCGTGCTGGTCCCATATGCCTCGCCCGCCCGCAGCACCGCGGGCACCACGGCCCGCAGCGCCTCCGGCCGCAGGTGGATGTTGACGAACCCCGGCCCGGCAGGCTCCGCCCGCAGCACGCCCGGCGCATCCGCCAGCGCCGCCGCCAGCGCCTGGGCGATCCGGGCCGGGGCCTGCCGCGCCGCCTTGGCGCTGACCATCGCGGCATTGGTCGCCATGTCGCCATGCGCGGCTTCCCGAGCCGGCGTCACCTCCACGCGGGCAGCCACCTCGTCCGGCAGCTCCGGCACGGCCTGGCGCAGAGCCGCCACCACGGTGTCCCGCATGGCGGCAAAGATGTTCTCGGACATATGGAAATCAGCCTATGTGGAAGGGATCGGTCAGCCGCCGGTGCTCTTCAAGCGCAAAGCGGTCCGTCATGCCGGCAATGTAGTCCGCAACCGTCAGCGCCGCCCGCTGCGCGTCGCCCACGCCGGCCTGGGCGCGCCAGCCATCCGGCAGCATGCTGACGTCGCCGTGCAGCAGGCCGAACAAGTCCTCGGTCACCAGGCGCGCCTTGTTGGTCATCCGGTTAACGCGCCAGTGCCGGTACATGTGGGCGAACAGGAACTCCTTCACCGCCCGGTTCGCCTCCGCCATCGCCGGGCTGAAGGCGACCACCGGCTGCTTGGCCCGGCGTATCGCGTCAGCGTCCGCCGGGTCCAGCGCATGCAGCCGCCGCCGGCTTTCCCCGATAATGTCCATTACGAACGCATTGATAACCCGGCGGATCGTCTCATGCCGCAGCCGCGGCGGCGGCACATCCAGGCTGCAGACCCGGGCGCGAGCCAACGCATCGCCCACCACCGGCAGGTGCGCGATGTCGTCCGGCCCGAACAGCTTCGCCCGCATCCCATCGTCCAGGTCATGCGAGTGATACGCCACGTCGTCCGCGAACGCCGCCACCTGCGCCTCCGCCGAGGCATGGCTGTGCAGGTCCAGCGGATGCAGCGCGTCATACTCCGCGATATACGGCGGCGGGTTCCGCAGGGGCCCGTTGTGCTTCGCCAGCCCCTCCAGCGTCTCCCACGTCAGGTTCAGCCCGTCGAAGGCGGCGTAGCGCGCCTCCAGCCGCGTCACCACCCGCAGGCTCTGCGCGTTGTGGTCGAAACCGCCATACCGCTTCATCCGAGCGTTCAGCCCTTCCTCCCCGGCATGGCCGAACGGCGGATGGCCCAGGTCGTGCGCCAGCGCCAACGCCTCCGTCAGATCCTCGTCCAGCCGCAACTCCCGCGCGATCGAGCGGGCGATCTGCGCCACCTCCAGGCTGTGGGTCAGGCGGGTGCGGTAATGGTCGCCCTCGTGGTTCACGAACACCTGGGTCTTATATTGCAGCTTGCGGAAGGCGCTGCTGTGGATCACCCGGTCGCGGTCGCGCTGCCAGGGGCTGCGGCCCACGCTCTCCGGCTCGGGATGCAGGCGTCCGCGCATGGTCTCGGGCCGGACGGCATAGGGGGCGTGGTGCATGGGCGGGGACCTGGGTACGGCGCGGGGCTTATCACATGCCGGGCCATCTTCAATGTGGCCCGCTTCCAACCGGCGGTCTTACCGAGATGGCCTTCAATCTGCCCGCCCAACACGCTATGTATTCCCGCATGGATATGAACCCGGCTCCCGCCTTTTCCGTGTCCGACCGCGCCGCGGAGCGCGTGGCGGAGATCGTCGCCGCCCAGGGCAAGCCAGCAGCCCTCCGCGTTGCCGTCCTGGCTGGCGGCTGCAGCGGCTTCCAATACAAGTTCGAGCTGGACGAGGCGGCGCAGCCGGACGACCTGGTGCTAGAACACGGCGGCGCCCGCATCCTGGTGGACTCCGCCAGCCTGGACCTGCTCGGCGGCTCGCAGCTCGACTACACCGATGCGCTTATGGGCGCCCACTTCACAGTGAAGAACCCGAACGCCACCTCGGCCTGCGGCTGCGGCACCAGCTTCTCGCTGGATTAGGTTCCGCGGGGTGACCGGCCGGCGCATACGCCTGCTCCCTCTCCCTCCGGGAGAGGGTCGGGGTGAGGGGGTCTTGGCTGCGGCACCGGGCGCACATGTGCTGCCGGATCATAGCCTACAGCAATTAGCGATCGCCCTCCCACTCACCCCGACCCTCTCCCGGAGGAAGAGGGAGAGTGCAGCGTCCGCCCCCGATGCGGCAGCCCAAGGGTGGGCCGGCTCCCTGATCCAGCCTGCATGAAGATCGCCACCTGGAACGTCAACTCCATCCGCATCCGCGAAGGGCTGGTGGCGGACTGGCTGACCCGTATGCAGCCGGACCTACTGCTGCTGCAGGAGATCAAGTGCGAGGCCGCAAGCTTCCCTGCCGCGGCCTTCGAAGCCGTCGGCTACCAATCCGAAATCGTCGGCCAGAAGTCCTACAACGGCGTCGCGGTCCTGTCCCGCATCCCCGTCGAGGTGACGCACCGCACCCTCCCCGGTCTGCCAGCCGATGACGCCCAGGCGCGCTACCTCGAAGTTCTGGCCGGCGGCGTCACCATTGCCAACCTGTACCTGCCGAACGGCAACTCCGGCGGCGAGGCCGGCTATGCCTACAAGCTGTCGTGGATGGAGGCGCTCGCCGCCCGTGCCCGGGTGTTGCTGGACGCCGACCAACCCTCGATGTTCGCTGGGGACTACAACGTATGTCCGGCCGATGTGGACTTCGCCCCGGGCACCCTCTCAGCCACCGACGCGCTCGTGCGCCCAGAAACCCGGGCACGGTTCCGGGCCATGCTGTGGCTGGGCTTGACGGACGCCATACGCGCGGTGCAGCCGGATGGGCCGGTTTACACCTTCTGGGACTATCAATCCGGCGCCTGGCCACGGGACCTCGGCCTGCGCATAGACCACGCGCTGCTCTCGCCGGGCCTGGCGGAGCGGCTGGTGTCAGCCGCGCCCGACCGCGCAGAACGGGACAAGGTGCAGCCATCCGACCACGTCCCGGTGGTGGTCGAGCTGGCGGAATAGGACAGAGCGCAGCCAAGTCCAGGCGCCATGCGGCCCGACCCGGCACTGCGGGTGCCGTTTCGCAGACGACGGAGCGGCAGCGATGGCGTCAAGACCCCGCCGCAGGCCGCCGCAGCCGCCTACAGCGTCAGCATCACCACGACGCGGCTATGCGGCACGTTACGGTCCACCTGGATCGCCTTGGCGCCCTCGCCCTTGGCCAAGGCTGTGATCAGGCGCATTCCCAGGCCGGACCTGCGGCCGGGGTCGAACGCCTCCGGGAACCCGGGGCCGTGATCCTCGACCACAACCTCCAACCCCGCCGGCACGCGACGCAAGCTGACGAGCACGGGACCATCGCCATACTTCAGCGCATTCGTCACCAGCTCTGACACAACCAGGCCCAGCGGCGTCACCTGGTCGGCCGTCAGCATCATCGGCTCGGCCTGCAGCACGATCTCGCGCCCGCCGGCGGCGTCCGCCAGCATGGTCCGCATGTCGCCCAGCAACGCCTCCACATAGGCAGCGGCGTCGGTTTCCACGACCGACCCGCCCTCATAAAGCCGTTGGTGGACGGCCCCGATGGTCATGATGCGCCGGGCTGCCTCGTCCAACTGCGCCCGCGTCTCGTCGCTGGCCGCCCGGCCCTGCAATTGCAGCAGGGTGCGGACAAGCTGCAGCGAGTTCTTCACGCGGTGATGCACCTCCTGCATCAGCAGGTCCTTGTCCCGCAGCAGCGCATCCTTCGCCCGCTCGCTCTCGATCTCGGCGGTGACGTTGCGCGACATGGCAACCAGGCGGAACGGCTGCCCATCCCCATTCAGCACGGGGGCGACCAGCACATCCCACCATATCGTGGCGCCAGCCAGATTGTGGGTCGGAGCGGTGAAGCGGCCGACCGTGCCGCGCGCGGCATCGGCAACGGCACCGCAGACGGCCGGCTGCGACTCCGCCGGCCACCACTCCGGCCATAGGTGTCCGACCAGCTCGTCCGGTCCTGCGGCCTCCATGGCCAGCGCGCCGTTGACGTTCATCGCCAGCAGCCGCCCTTCCAGGTCCAGCACCTTCACGCAATCCGGACTGCTTTCGAACACCTGCCGCGCCAGTGCCGCCCGCTGCCCTGCTTCCTGATCCATGTCGGAGCGGACGACCGCCGCGGCGAGCACGTTGCCTAGGGATTGCAGGAAGGTGGTGTCGGCAGCCACAAACTCGTGCCGCGCCGTGCTGTCCACCTCCAGCACGCCATAAGCCTTCTGCCCGGTGCCGCCGATGGGCACGTTGATGGCGCTCTGCACCCCATGCTCCGCCAGCAGCTTCGGCATCCGGAAGCGGCCCTCGCTTCGCAGGTCGTTGGACAGCACGGGTTGCCCGCTATGCAGCGCGAAGCCGGCCGGGCTGTCCATGTCCGAGCCGAGCGTGGCGTGTCCGACCACCCCCGGTCGCCAGCCCACACCGGCAACCACCAGCAGGTCGTCGGCTTGCGGCCGCGGACGCAGCACCTTTGCAAAGCCGGTTCTCAGCCCGAGCGCAGCCACCCGGCAAGCTTCTTCCATGACGACGTCAATGGACGCCGCCCCAAGCGCATACAAACCCAACCCGACAACCAACTCCTGCTGGGCAAGCCGCATTGCAAGTTCATCAAAGGGCGTGTCGTGTGCTAGGGGCGTGTCGTGTGCTAGGGCTGTCAAAGTCGCACCGTCATCCTGTCCGCCTCATCCGGATGTCACGTGAACGTGAGTATGTTGGACGTATTAACATCAGAACGGGTGGGCGGGAATAACAAAATGCACGCAGTCTGTCATGCACCAGGGTTAGGCACGGTCAAAAGTTACAGCAAAGTGTTACAATGCCGCTGACTAACAGAAAACTGTACTCCAGAGTACAAAACACTGACCACAACTCTAGTTCATCACTCTCCTAAGTAGCCGCATGTTGACCACTGGCAACCCACCAATGCGAATTGGCGGGTTACCAGTCCAACGTGTCAGCCCATCACCTTGTCAATCGTGATCGGCAGGTGCCGCATCTGCTGGCCGGTGGCATGATGGATCGCGTTGGCGATGGCGGCGGCGGTGCCGACGATGCCGATCTCACCCAACTCCTTCACCCCGATCGGGCTGACGATCTCGTCGTACTCGTCCACGAAGATCACCTCGACGTCCGGCACGTCGGCGTTCACCGGGATGTGGTATTCAGCCAGGCTGTGGTTCATGAAGCAGCCGAGTCTATGGTCCGCCATGCTCTCTTCCTCCAGCGCCATGCCGACGCCGAACACCACGCCGCCCAGCACCTGGCTGCGCGCCGTCTGCGGATTCGGTATCTTTCCAGCCGCCACCGCGTCCACCACCCGGGTGACCCGCACGCTGCCAAGCTCCTCGTCCACCCGGACCTCCACGAACCAGGCGGAGTGGGTAAAGCCGATGTAGCGGAGCTTGCTGATCTGGGTGGTGCTGGCGGTTTCCTCGGCCTCGATCGGGTCGGCGCCGGCCATTACCTCGGCAATGGTGACCGACCGTGAAGGGTCCTGCCGCATCGCCTCCCGGCCGCCTGCGAACCATGCATGATCCAGGTTGGCGTTGCCCAGCGGCGAGTCCGCCAGGCCCCGCACCCGCTTGAACAGCTTCTCCCGCACCGTCATGCAGGCCATCTGCACCGCAGTCCCGGCCGAGGCCGCGGTCCACGACCCACCCACGACCGGCGCCTTCATAGCGGGGCGTAACGTCATCCCCGGCTTGAGGTCCCCGCACAATCATGGAAGGCAACCCGTCCAGGGATGGCCGGCCAGCGCCCCGCCGCGCCGCCGCCGGGCCGCTACGAGACTGTCCGAGACTGCGCTGTGCTGAGTCCGCTAGCGTGCGGTTCCGAGCACCGAAGCGAAGCGGGCATCCCGGCCGCGAACTCCGCCCAACGCCTACGTTGGACAAGGGAAACACAGGAAAGCCGCGTCAGACGGCCAGCACAGCAGCATTGTCAAACAGGCTCAAGGCTCCCGCTGCGCCGCCGTCATGATGCGGTCGAACGCGCCGCTGCTGCGCTCATCGGCCAGCCAGGCGTTCATCAGCCCGGCCAGGTCAGGATCGCGCGGCAGCAGGTAGGCCTTCTCCAGCCGGGTGAACGGCGCGGACACGTGCGCCGGGCATAGCTCCGGGTGCAGGAAGCTCTGATGGTCCACCTCGATCCCATCCGTCACCATCACGTCGGCACGGTCGGCAACGATCTCGTCGAACACGGTGGCGTTGTCCGGATGCACCGTCACCACCGCGTGCGGGAAGCGGGCGCGGGCGAACTCCTCGTTGGTGGCGCCGGGATTCACGACGACACGGACGCCGGGCTGGTCTATCGCCTCCACGCTGATGAAGCGGTCCTGGTCCGCGCAGCGCGCCACCGGGCGCTTGCCGTCCACGAAGGTGACGGTGGAGAACGTGCCCTTCCCGGCCCGCGGCGGCGTCACCGACACGCCGCCCATCGCCACGTCGTAACGCCCGGCAACAAAGTCCGGCAGCAGCGACGCCCACGCCGTCGGCACGATCTGCAGCTTGACCCCAAGCCGGTCCGCCAGCCGCCCGGCCAGCACGATGTCGGCGCCGGTGTAGCTGCCGTCCGGCTGCCGGAAGCTGAAGGGCTTATAATCCCCAGTCGTGCCGACCCGCAGCACGCCGCGCGCCCGGATGGCATCCATCGCCTCCCCGGCCCAGCACGGCACGGCGGCAGACAAGAGCAGCATTGCGGCGATCAGGCGCTTCATGGGCCGTCCAGGAAGTGGAATGGCGCGCCCTGAGGGATTCGAACCCCCGACATGCGGATTAGAAAGCCGCCGCTCTATCCAACTGAGCTAAGGGCGCTCGCCGTCAGCTATACAGCTAATGCGTCCAGTTTTCACTGCGCCCATAGCGGAAATTGTCGGCATACGCCTTGGGCTTCACCGGGCGCAGCGCCGGCGGTGCCTCGACGTCATAGGTGATGCCGTGCTTCTCCGCATAGGCCTTGGCGTCCTCGGGCGTGTCGAAGCGCAGCCGCACCGAGCCCAGGGTGTCGCTGCTGCCCCACCAGCCCATCAGTGGATCGTTCAACTCGCGCTCAGCAGGCTGGAACTCCAGCACCCAGTTGCCCGAATGGGCCTGTCCCGACTGCATGGAGGTCTTTGGGCGTTGAAAGATGCGGGCGCGCATCAGTGGTCTCCGTATGGAAAAGGACTGGTCGGGGCGGCCGGACTCGAACCGGCGGCCTCGTGTACCCAAAACACGCGCGCTACCAGGCTGCGCCACGCCCCGGACCTGCGCGGCAACCTAGGGGCCGGGGGGCCGGGGCGCAAGCGCCGCGCCGGGTTTGAGCAGTGTCTCAGTTTGAATGTCTGCTTGTGGTGGAAAGCAGACTCTCGGCGGCGGCGCCCACAGCGTGCCCAGACGGACTATGCGGGCGGCAAATCGAGGCCGTTCGGTAGTGAGATCCAGATGACAGTTTGCGCCTCTGCGGAATGGCGTGACAGATGGCCCTTGCCGTGTGTGTCCTCCACTAACACGAAGCTACCCGCCTGAACGTGGCGCACCTCTCCGTCGCTCGTCTCGTATTCAACCGAACCATCCAGCCTGACCGTAAGCACTGGCTCTGGAACCGTATGCCAAGCAACCTCGCGCATGCCCGCTGGGATGCGGGTGAGGCGGACGCGGGACGCCTGATAACTGGCCGAAACCTCGAACGGCACGGCATCGGGGTGCACCGACCTCTTCGTCGTCGGCAATTCGACTTCGTCGAAATGCGACTCGCCATCCGGGGTGGCATAGATGCGCAGGCACTTCATTGCGGCTGACTCCCTCTGGTTCGCCATGCCGACACGAAGCATGCCTACTATGAAGGAAGCGGGGACACCACGGATCTGGTGCGAGAGTCCGGTGTGGGTCGTAAGCCGACGTTCAAACTGAGACACTACCCGGGTTTGCCGCTTATTGACATGCCCCTGCCCCGCAAGTAGCAAGCGCACGCCGTCCCGGCACGGTTCCCGCACAGCTTCGGGACTGCAAAGGGACGCGCATGGCGACAGAGGATGGCGGCTCGTTCGAGGACCGGCTAAAGGCGGCGCAGGCCAAGCAGGCCCTGAGCAACCCGGCGCCGGCAGCCAACAAGGCCGGAACTGCAAGCCCGATGGGCATCGGCGTCCGCGTCGGCGTCGAGTTGGTATCGGCTCTGGCGGTGGCGGTGCTGATCGGCTGGGGGCTGGACCGCTGGCTCGGGACGACGCCGATCTTCATCGGCCTGTTCGTCCTGCTGGGCGGCGCGGCCGGAGTGGCGAACGTGTGGCGTCTGATGATGCCGAAGAAGGGTTGAGGGAGCAGGACGTTGGCGGCTGAGGCTAATTCCAAGATAGATGCGCTCGGCCAGTTCGAGCTGCACCCGGCCCTCGGCGCCCTGGGACGGTCCGTCAACTTCACCAACTCCAACCTCATGATGCTGTTCGCCGGCGCCCTGATCCTAGGCACGCTGTATTACGGCATGCGCAACCGCGCCGTGGTGCCGGGACGGCTGCAGTCCCTGGCGGAAATCGCCTATTCCGGCATCCTGGGATTGACCGAGGGCAGCATCGGACCCGAAGGCAAGCGGTTCTTCCCGTTCATCTTCACCCTGTTCTTCTTCGTGCTGATGGGCAACCTGCTGGGACTGCTGCCCTACAGCTTCACCTACACCAGCCACATCGCCGTCACCTTCGGCCTGGCGCTGCTGGTGATCGTGATCGTCACTGTGGTGGCCCTACGCATCCACGGGCTGCACTTCTTCAGCTACTTCTTTCCGGAAGGCGCGCCCAAGCTGCTGGCGCCGCTCATCATCCCGATCGAGGTCATCTCCTACTTGTCTCGCCCGGTCTCACTGTCCATCCGGTTGTTCGCCAACATGGTCGCCGGGCACGTGATGTTCGAGGTGTTCGCAACCTTCATCGTGTTGCTGGCCGGCGCCGGGGCGTTGGGCGTGGCCGGCAGCATCCTGCCGCTGGCCCTCAACGTCGTGCTGATCGGGTTCGAGCTGCTGGTCGCCGCCCTGCAGGCCTACGTCTTCGCCATCCTGACCTGCATCTACCTGCACGACGCCGTCCACCTGCACTGAGGCAGGACCCGGCGCCCGCGTGGACCACTCTTCCCAAACATCAAAAAAGGACTGATCGAATGGACGTTCTCGCTGCAAAGGCCCTCGGGGCCGGCTTGGCCGTGATCGCGCTTGCGGGCGTGGGCATCGGCATCGGCAACATATTCGCGGCGATGGTGACGTCCGTCGCCCGCAACCCGTCGGCCCGTGACGCCGTGTTCCCGATCGGCATCCTGGGCTTCGCCCTAACGGAAGCCGTGGCGCTGTTCGCCCTGCTGATCGCCTTCCTGATCCTGTTCACCTAAGCCAAGCTGCACATTCCTACGCCGTCATTGCGAGGAGCGCAGCGACGCGGCAATCCAGGGGCCGGACGCACCGCCCCTGGATTGCCGCACCGCAAGCGGCTCGCGATGATGGCGTAGGAATGCAATACGTTTTGGGAGGCTGCTGAGCCGCCCACTCCAACCGGCTTAGGTGGGCACGATGCCACAGCTCGACTTCTCGAACCCGCTCACCCTGGCGCAAGTCGTCTGGATGGCAGTCATCTTCGGCGCACTCTACTACGTGCTGGCGCGCTACTCGCTGCCGCAAGTAACGGGTGTGTTGGAAAACCGGGCCGAGCGGATCAACGGCGACCTGGACAGCGCCCGCGCTGCCAAGGCCCAGTCCGACGCCGCCGTGGCTGAGATCACCGAGGCCGGGCGCCGCGCCGCCGCAGAGGGCCAGGCCAGCATCAGCCAGGCCGTCGCCCAGGCCAAGGCCGAGGCCGCCGAACAGACCCGCGCCGCCGACGAGCGGCTGAACCACCAGCTTGCCGAGGCCGAGGGCCGCATCCGCGCCGCCCGCACCCAGGCGATGGGCGCATTGCGCCAGGTCGCGACCGAGACGGCGGCAGTCGCCGTAAACCGCCTGACCGGCCAGACCGTGGACCCCGCCGCCATAGATGCCGCCGTCGGCAGCGCCATGCAGGCCCGCGGCTAGGAACCCCGACATGCACGAGCACGGCAGCCTGTTCGCCGATCCCCGCTTCTGGGTCGGCGTCGCATTCTTCATCTTCTTCCTGATCTTCGGCGGCAAGGCGTGGAACGCCACCATGAAGATGCTGGATGGCCGCGCCGCCGGTATCCGCGCCGAGCTGGACGCCGCGTCCCGCCTGCGGCGTGAGGCCGAGGCGATGCTGGCCGACGCCAACAACCGTCGTGAAGCCGCGCTGCGCGAAGCCCAGTCCATGCTGGAGCGGGCGCGGACCGAGGCGCAGCGCGTGGCCGAAGCTGCCCGCGCCGAAGCCGCGGCGTCTGCAGCCCGGCGCGAAAAGTTGGCGATGGATCGCATCTCCTCTGCCGAAAAGGCCGCCGTCACCGAAGTCCGCCTGGCCGCAGCCGACCTGGCCGCCCGCGCCGCCGAGCAGGTGATCCGCACCAGCCTGTCGCCGGAGGCGGACGGCCACCTGATTGACAACGCGATCCAGGGCCTGCCGACCGCGTTGCGCGCTGCGTAAAACCCGGTCATCCCCACCAGTATCGGAACAAGGGCGGCCCTCGGGCCGCCCTTTCTGTTTACGGCGCCCGCAGCCCGTGTCTATCGTCCCTTGTCCAATGATGCGTCCCATGATGAGAGAGTCCATGCACCTGTCCCGACTTGCGCGCGCCGCCCTCCTCGCCAGCACAGTGGCCGCCGGGCTTGCGCCCCTGCTCGCCGCCCCGGCCGATGCCGCCACCTTCCGCTGGGCCAATGACGGCGACGCCAACTCGATGGACCCCTACACGCGGAACGAGACCTTCCTGCTGACCTTCACCCAGAACATCTACGACCCGCTGGTCCGCCGCGACAAGAACCTGAAGGTCGAGCCGGCGCTGGCCGAACGCTGGGAGCAGCCCACCCCCGACACCTGGCGCTTCCACCTGCGCCACGGCGTCAAATTCCACGGCGGCGAGCCGTTCACCGCCGACGACGTAGTGTTCAGCTACCAACGCGTCATCGGGCCGGGCAGCCAGCTCAACGCCAACCTGGCCACGGTGAAGGAGGTCAAGAAGGTTGACGACTTCACCGTGGACTTCATCACCAAGGTGCCGGACCCGATCTTCCTGGAGGAAATCACCACCTGGGTGATGATGTCCAAGGCATGGTGCGAGGCGCACAACGCCGTCCAGCCGGTGGACCTCAGCAAGGTCAAGGACGAGAACTTCGCCACCCGCAACGCCAACGGCACCGGACCCTTCATCCTGGACATCCGCGAGCCCGACCGTCGCACCACCCTCAAGAACAACCCGGCCTGGTGGGACCATCCCGAGGGCAACCTGACCGACGTGCAGTTCAACGTCATCAGCAACGCCAGCACCCGCGTCGCCGCCCTGCTGTCGGGCGACGTGGACATGATCTACACCGTCCCGCCGCAGGACATCGAGCGCCTGAACCGGACCGAGGGCATGCATGTGTTCATCGGCCCTGAGTTGCGCACCATCTTCCTCAGCTTCGACACGCTGCGTCCGGAGCTGCTGAAATCCGACGTAAAGGGCAAGAACCCGTTCCAGGATGTGCGCGTGCGCCGGGCATTCTACCAGGCCATTGACGTGAAGGCGATCCAGTCCCGCGTCATGCGCGGCCAATCCCGCCCGAGCGGCCTAATGTATGGCCCCGGCGTCAACGGCTACACCGAGGCGACTGACATTCGCCTGCCCTACGATCCCGAGGCATCGAAGAAACTGCTGGCGGAGGCCGGCTACCCCGGGGGCTTCGGCGTCACGCTGGACTGCCCGAACGACCGCTACATCAACGACGAGGCGATCTGCCAGGCGGTGACCGCGATGCTGGCGCGGGTGGGAGTGCGCGTGACCCTAAACGCGCAAACGCGGCTGAAGTACTTCGCCGAGATCAACAACCCCGAATACAAGACCAGCTTCTACATGCTCGGCTGGACGCCCAACACCTATGACGCCCACAATGTGTTCTTCAACCTGCTCGGCACCCGCAACGGCGTGCGCGGCGTCATCAACGACGGCGGCTGGTCCAACCCGGACTTCGACGCCCTGGTGGACCATATCGCCGTCGAGACCGACAAGGCCAAGCGCCAGGCGTTGATCGAGCAAGCCTCAACGATGATCCGCGACCAAGTCCCGGCAATCCCCCTGCACCAGCAGACAGTGGTGTGGGCGGCCAAATCCAACGTCCAACTGCAGCAGCTCGCCGACAACACCTTCCCGCTGAGGTTCGTAACAGTAAAGTAGGCCCTATCCCAGAAGCGTCCGAAAGCGGCGTCGCTTCTCCCTCTCCCTCCGGGAGAGGGCCGGGGTGAGGGGGTCTTGGCTGCGGAGCGGGACACCGTCAGCACCGCAATGACCCAGCCCCAAACCGGAAGGCGCCGCGCTTACCTGGGCACCCGTCCCGACCCTCTCCCTCCGCCAAAGCGACCAGCAGCTACCGGATCACCCCAAACGAAGGCGCCCCCAGCCCAGGGCAACTGCACTGCGCCCCCAGCGGACCCGGCGCCACCGGGCATACATAATTACCCGCGGCGCAGGTAGTCCCCACATACCCCCCGCCGTCCGGCGGCGGCGCATAAACAGTGCCAGTCGGCTCCGCCACGCCAAACGGCGCAATCGCCCCCGGCGCCACATAGCATCCGCCAACCGGCAGCAGCACCGCCAGCACGGCAAAGTGTCGCAGGGTCTTGAAACCGGACATGGCCACAGCCTCCATCGTGCTCACGCCATGCCCAACGATCCGCAGGCGGCTTTAGTTCTTGGCCTTGTCCACCAGCCGGTTCTGCGCGATCCACGGCATCATCGCCCGCAGCCGCTCGCCGACCTGCTCGATGGGATGCTCGCCCATCCGCCGCCGGGTCGCCTTGAAGCTGGCCTGGTTGGTGCGGTTCTCCAGCATCCAGTCCCGCGCGAAGCGTCCAGACTGTATGTCCTCCAGCACCCGCTTCATCTCCGCCTTGGTCTCCGCCGTCACGATCCGCGGCCCCGTGACATACTCGCCATACTCGGCGGTGTTGCTGATCGAGTAGTTCATGTTGGCGATGCCGCCCTCGTAGATCAGGTCCACGATCAGCTTCACCTCATGCAGGCACTCGAAGTACGCCATCTCCGGCGCATACCCGGCCTCGACCAGCGTCTCATATCCCGCCTTGATCAGCTCGACCAAGCCGCCGCACAGCACCACCTGCTCACCGAACAGGTCGGTCTCGCACTCCTCCTTGAACGTAGTCTCAATAATCCCCGCCCGCCCGCCGCCGACGGCGCTGGCGTAGCTGAGGGCAACCTCCATCGCATTGCCGCTGGTGTCCTGCGCCACCGCCACCAGACACGGCACCCCGCCGCCGCGCTGATACTCACTGCGCACGGTATGGCCCGGCCCCTTCGGCGCGATCATGAACACATCAATATCCGGCCGCGGGTCCAGCAGGTTGAAATGCACGTTCAACCCATGCGCAAACGCCAACGCCGCGCCAGGCTTCATGTTGGGGCCAAGCTTCTCGCGATATAGGTCGCCCTGCCCCTCATCCGGCGTCAGCACCATGACGACATCGGCCCACTTCGCGCAGTCCGCCGGGTCCATGACCCTGAGCCCGGCGGCTTCGGCCTTGGCCACGCCGACGCTGCCGGGCCGCAGGCCCACCGCCAGCTCGGTGCAGCCGCTGTCCTTCAAATTCAGGGCATGGGCATGCCCCTGGCTGCCAAATCCGATGATGGCGACGCGCTTACCCTTGATCAGGTTCACGTCGGCGTCGCGGTCGTAATAGACGCGCATGGTAGTTCTCTTTCGTTATGTGGAATGGGTGGGGGTTCTAGCGGGTGATCGGCAATTGGCTAGGGGCTGCCGTCTCAAACGAACGGCTCCACCAATCCCTCCGCCGCGAAGGTCGCTTGCACGGCCGGGCGCGCGAGTACTCGCCGGGCATGGCTGGCAAGCTGCGGCAGGTCGCGCGGCGGGCGCGGCATCGCCCGTCCCCAGCGGACCAGCATGAGTAGAAACAGGTCCGCAGCCGAGAAGCGTTCGCCCAGCAGCCACGGGCCGTCACCAAGCTGGGCGGCGATCACGTCGAACATACGATTGAGGCGCTCGCCCGACGCTTGCTTAACAGCATCAGCCGCCTTTGGGTCAGCCACATGCTGCCAAGGGTAAAACCAGGGACGGTATTCAGCCTGGGGCGTGTTCGTCAGATGAACCATCCATTTGTAGAACTGGGCGCGCTCCGGCGTTCCAAGCCGGGGCGCAAGGCCGGCTTCTGGATGCTGGTCGGCCAGATACAGCGTGATCGCCGCGGTCTCGAACAGCACCATATCTCCTTGCACAAGCACCGGGATGCGGCCGTTCGGGTTCAGCCGCAGATACTCCGCGCTGTTCTGGGCGTCCTGTGACCTGTCCACCAAGCGCAGTTCGAACGGCACGCCGGCCTCTCGCAGTGCCATGTGCGGCAGCAAGCTGGCGTTGCCGGGGTAATAGTAGAGCGAATACATCACGTTGCTCCTTTGCCGGCCTTCGACGGTACCTTGACGATGAGAGAGCAGCCACAAGCCGCGTTCCAGCCGACCGCGACCATGCGCGACGAACAGGGTGCTTCGAGGAGGGTCAGCAGCTTCCTCTCAGGCCGGTCAGCGTACGGTGACTACGGCCTACCCGGCGTCAAAGCATCCGCGTCCCGCGGGCAATGGCCGCAATCCCGGTCCGTGACACCTCAGCCAACCCCATCGGCGCCATCAGCGCAATGAAGCTCTCGACCTTATCACTGGCGCCCGTCAGCTCGAACACGAAGCTCTCGACCGTCGCATCTATCACCCGGGCGCGGAACGCATCGGCCAGCCGCAGCGCCTCCGACCTCTCGGCGCCCGAATTGACCACCTTGATCAGCGCCAGCTCCCGCGACAAATGCGGCCCCTCCCGCGTCAGGTCGGCCACCCGGTGCACCGGCACCAGCCGGTCCAACTGAGCCTTGATCTGCTCGATCACCATCGGCGTGCCCGACGTCACCACGTTGATCCGGCTGCGCCCGCCATCCTGGTCCACCGGCGCCACCGTCAGGCTGTCAATATTGTAGCCCCTGCCCGAGAACAGCCCGATCACCCGCGCCAGCACCCCGGCCTCGTTCTCGACCAGCACGCTGATCGTCGCGGACTGCTGGCCCGGCTTCAACACAGTCATACCAGCATCATGCCTTCATTGGTGATGCTCGCCGTGCGCGCCTGCTGCCCCGGCCCGAGGATCATCTCGTTATGCGCCGCCCCCGACGGGATCATCGGGAAGCAATTCTCCTTCTGGTCCACGCAGATGTCGGCGATCACCGGCCGGTCCGACGCGAGCATCTCCCGGATCACCCGGTCCAAATCGTCCACCCCGGTCGCGCGCAGCCCAACGCCGTGGAACGCCTCCGCCAGCTTCACGAAGTCCGGCAGCGCCTCGCTGTAGCTTTCCGAATACCGGCTCCCATGCAGCAGCTCCTGCCACTGCCGGACCATGCCCATATACTGGTTGTTCAGGATGAACACCTTCACCGGCAGCCGGTATTGCGCCAGCGTGCTCATCTCCTGGATGTTCATCAGGATGCTGGCCTCGCCGGCCACGTCAATCACCAGGGCATCGGGATGGGCGATCTGCGTCCCCATAGCCGCCGGCAACCCATACCCCATCGTGCCCAGCCCGCCCGAGGTCATCCAGCGGTTCGGCTTGTCGAAGCGGAAATACTGCGCCGCCCACATCTGATGCTGCCCCACCTCCGTGCTGATGAAGGTGTCGCGCCCGGTCGCCTGCGTCAGCTCATACAGCCGCTGGATGGCATATTGCGGCTTGATGGTCGCACCCGGCGTCATGTCCTGCTGGAACGCCAGGCTGTCCACCGCGCGCCAAGCGTCAATCTGCCGCCACCACTCCGCCAGCGCCGCCCGGTCCTGCGTCTGCCCGTCCGCATGCCAGGCCGCCAGCAGCGCCCGCAGGATCACCGCCGCGTCGCCCACCACCGGCACGTCCACCGCGACGTTCTTGTTAATGCTGCTGGGGTCTATGTCGCAGTGTATCTTCTTGCTGCCAGGGCTGAAGGCATTCAGCCGCCCGGTCACCCGGTCGTCGAATCGCGCGCCGATGTTCAGCATCACGTCGCAGCCATGCATCGCCAGGTTGGCCTCATAGGTGCCGTGCATCCCGAGCATCCCCAGGAACTGCGGGTCCGGGCTGGGATAGGCGCCCAGGCCCATTAGGGTGCTGGTGCAAGGCATCCCGGTCGCACGCACGAAAGCCCGCAGCGCCTCGGTTGCCGCATCGCCCGCATTGATGACCCCGCCGCCGGAATAGACGACCGGCCGCTTGGCGCCCTTCAGCAGCCGGACCGCCTCGGCGATCTGCGCCGGATCAGGCTCGGTGATCGGACGGTAGCTGCGGTGCGGCGCGGTGCTGGCAGGCGAGTAGGGCGCCCGCGCGATCAGCACGTCCTTGGGCAGGTCTACCACCACCGGCCCGGGCCGCCCGGTGCGGGCGACGTAGAACGCCTCGTGCACCACGCGCGCCAAGTCCTCGCCGCGCTTCACCAGATAGTTATGCTTGGTAGCCGGCCGGGTGATGCCGGTGGTGTCCGCCTCCTGGAACGCATCGTTGCCGATGAGGTGCGTGGGCACCTGTCCCGTCAGGCACACCACCGGGATGCTGTCCATCAGCGCATCCACCAGCCCGGTCACCGCATTGGTCGCGCCGGGTCCGCTGGTCACGAGCACGACGCCGACCTTGCCGGTGCTGCGGGCATAGCCCTCCGCCGCATGCACCGCCGCCTGCTCGTGCCGCACCAGGATGTGGCGGATGCTGTTCTGCTGGAAAATCGCGTCATAGATCGGCAGCACGGCGCCGCCGGGATAGCCGAAGATGACCTCGACCCCCTGGTCGCGCAGGGCGCGGAGCAGCACGTCGGCGCCGGATTGCTGGATGTCTGCGGTCATGTCGGCTTCCCTTCGGCGCGGGGCTTCGCAGTTTCGCTGCGTTGCGTCAACCCACCAGATTAATGAAACGCATTAAATCACACCAATCTCTTTCTGGAAATTGCGTACAGCCTGCGTAACGCGCATAGATCGTATGCGTCTGTGCCGGGGGCACCGGACTGCGCCCGCGCAGCCAGGTTGCCTGGCGCTTCAGGTACTGCCCCGTCGCCAGCGTCGCCCGGCGCGCAGCCTCGGACAAGGTGATCTCCCCGGCCATGAACGCCGACAGCTCCGGAACCCCGTGCGCGCGCATGGCGGGCAGCGCCGGGTCCAGGCCCTGGGCCAGCAGCGCCCGGACCTCATCCAGCGCACCCCCGTCCAGCATCGCGTCGAAGCGCCCGGCAATGGCCGCACGCAGCTCCGGGCGCGGCGGGTCCAGCAGCACCATGCGGAACGACCATGCCGGCGACGTCGGCGCCGGCACAGCTTTATGCCAGGCCGCCAGCCCGCGCCCAGTCCCGCGCAGCACCTCCCAGGCCCGGGCGATGCGTTGGCTGTCGCTGGGCCGCAGGGTCGCGGCCGTATCGGGATCGGAAGCAGCCAGCCGTGCATGCAGGGCAGCCGGGCCTTCCGCGGCCAGCAAGCCACGCGCCTCTGCCCGGGCCTCCGCCCCAGGGTCGGGGACGTCAGCGATCCCCCGGGTCAGCGACGCCAAGTAAAGCCCGGTGCCCCCAGTCAGGATCGGCACCCGCCCGGCCTTCGCCGCCGCATCCATCGCTGCCAGCGCCGCGCCGCGCCACCAGGCGGCGCTGCCCGGCTCGGCGGCCGCCCGCACGCCATACAGGGCATGCGGCACCGCCGCCTCGTCCTCCGGCGTCGGGCGGGCGGTCAGCACCCGCAGCTCGCGGTAAACCTGCATGGAATCCGCATTGATGACGGTGCCGCCCAGCTCGGCCGCCAGCCGCATCGCCAGCGCCGACTTGCCGCTGCATGTCGGACCCGCGACGATCAGGGCCTGTCCCGCCCTTGCGCCACCGTGTCTTGCCCCGCCGCCCAAGCCCTGCCATGCCCCGCCCATGGAACACATCCTAACCCTGATCGCTCCGCAGGGCACCGGCGCCCTGACCGACGCCCTGGTCGCCCGCGTGCGCGAGGCCGTCGCCGGCGGCCCGGCCGTCACCCTCTCCCCCGGCGAGGCCGCCGACATCCCCTGCCCCACGCTGCCCGACCCGGACCAAGTCCACGCCGCCCTCGACGCCGCCCCGGTGGACGCCGTCGCCACGTCAGCCGCCAACCGCCGCAAGCGCCTGCTGGTCGCCGACATGGACAGCACCATCGTCACCAGCGAAACCCTGGACGAGCTGGCCGCCTACGCCGGCCTCGGCGACCAGGTGGCCGCCATCACCCGCCGCAGCATGAACGGCGAAATAGACTTCGCCGAGGCTCTGCGCCACCGCGTCGGCCTGCTGCGCGGCCTGCGCCTGTCCGCGCTAGAAGAAACCTGGGCCGCCACCCACCTGATGCCCGGCGCCCGCGAGCTTGTCGCCACCATGCGCGCCCACGGCGCCGTCACCGCCCTGGTGTCGGGCGGCTTCACCTTCTTCACCGGCCGGGTCGCCGGCATGCTGGGCTTCGACCACCACCGCGCCAACGTGCTGCTGGACGACGGCGCGGCGCTCCTGGGCACGGTGGGCGAGCCGATCCTGGACCGCAGCGCCAAGCTGGCCGCCCTGCACGAGTTCGCCGCCGCCGCCGGCGTGGGGATAGCGGATGCCCTGGCGGTGGGCGACGGAGCGAACGACCTAGCGATGATCCGAGCCGCCGGGCTGGGCGTAGCCTACCACGCGAAGCCGGTCGTAGCGGCCGAGGCATCGGTGCGGATCGAGCACGCCGGCCTGCGGGCGCTGCTGTTCATCCAGGGCTATCCAGCTAGCAGCTTCGTGGGTGTGGAACCCCGGTGAGGCACCCCGCAACACCCCCCTCCCGTCATTGCGAGGAGCGCAGCAACGCGGCAAGCCAGCGGCCGCCAGAACCACAGCCCGGCCCGCGTGGCCCCTGGGTCACCACGCCGCAAGCGGCCCCCAATGACCGGACGCCCCTCGTGGAACCCATCAACCCACTGACCCCAAGCCGCCTGGACCGCTTGCTCGCCCTCAACAACGCCCACGCCGCCGAGCTGTCCCTGCTGGACGCCACTCGCCTCACCCACCTCCTGCACCAATCTGTCTGGGCGGCACGCATCGGCGACGTGGACGCCTTTATGCTGATGCTGGACCAGTCCGCCGGCTACGACAGCCCGAACCACCGCTGGTTCCGCGGCCGCTACCCGCGCTTCGCCTACGTGGACCGCATCGCCGTCTCCCCCGCCGCCCGCGGCCGAGGCTTGGCACGGGCGCTGTACGCTGCCGCCATCCAGGCCGCCGCAACCGCCGGCCACACCGCCCTCGCGGCAGAGGTCAACAGCGACCCGCCCAACCCGGCCTCCGACGCCCTCCACGCCGCCCTCGGCTTCCAGCAGGTCGGCGCCGCCAGCATCCACGGCGGCGCCAAGACCGTGCGCTACCTGATGCGGCTCCTGCCATGATCCGGGACGCCGCCGGGCTGGTCGCCGCCGGCCTGGCGCCGGAGGCAGACCGCGCCGCCCTCGACCAAGTGGGCGCCCGCTACGCCGTCGCCATCCCGCCCGCCATGCAGGCGCTCATCAACGACCCCTCCGACCCCATCGGCCTGCAGTTCATCCCTCACCCCGGCGAGCTGCTGCACTCCCCCGGCGAGGACCCCGACCCCATCGGCGACGACGCCCTCTCCCCCGTGCCCGGCATCGTCCACCGCTACGCCGACCGAGCCCTGCTGAAACCGCTGCTGGTCTGCCCGGTCTATTGCCGCTTCTGCTTCCGGCGCGAGCACGTCGGCCCCGGCGGCGGCCTCCTGACCGACGCCCAGCTGGAAGCCGCCTACGCCTGGCTGCGCGTCCGCCCCGCCATACGCGAAGTCATCCTGACCGGCGGCGACCCACTGATGCTCTCCCCCCGCCGCCTGTCCGCCATCCTCACCGCCCTCTCCGCCATCCCACAGATAGAACTGCTCCGCATCCACACCCGCGTCCCCGTCGCCGACCCGGCCCGCATCACCCCCGCTTTAACCGCGGCGCTTGAATCCGAAACCCCGCTCTGGATGGTCGTCCACGCCAACCACGCCCGCGAGTTCACCCCCGGCGCCCAAGCCGCCCTGCGCCGCATCGGCGCCGCCGGCGTCCCCCTGCTGGGCCAGTCCGTGCTGCTGCGCGGCGTCAACGACAGCCCCAACGCCCTGGAAGCCCTGTTCCGCGCCATGCTCCGCGCCCGGGTAAAGCCCTACTACCTGCACCAGCTCGACCCCGCCCCCGGCACCGCCCGGTTCCACGTTCCCATCCCCGAGGGCCAGGCCATCCTCGCCGCCCTCCGTGGCCGCGTCACCGGCCTGGCCTGGCCAACCTACGTCCTGGACATCCCCGGCGGCCACGGCAAGGTCCCTATCGGCCCGGCCTACCTGGACGGGGACGGCACGGTACGCGGCCCCGATGGGGTGCGGCACGCCTTCGAACCGGCAGCCCCGGATGCACCGCAACAAACCGTCAAGTGACACCCAAATGCCGTCTTCCCTGAGGCACCCAGTGGGACCGCCCAGGTAGCCAAAGCATCACCGCAGGAAGGAGCCTGACGTGTTCTCCATCGCCTACGTCATCTTGCCCCTGGCCGGCACCGCACCGGCGGAGGCGATCCGGACGTCGCTCGCCCCCTTCCAGCGCGGCGGGCGCGGCGACGTGCCGGAGGGTTGGCTCACGTTCCACGACGAGACGGCTGCGCTGCGGCAGGCGCACGAGGCAAGGTTCACCTTCACCGGCGAAGGCACAGGCGGGCTTCAGGTCGAAGGCGATCACCAGGCCTACTGGTCCCTCGACGCCAGCAAGGTGCAGGACGAGATGCGGCGGCGCGGCGTCCAACGCTGGAGCGTATGCTTCGCCGACGCAATGGACCTGGAAGCGTTCCACACCGGTTTCACCACCCGCCTGGAACGCCATCCCGTGACGGGCGGCTATGGGCGTTGGCTCAACCCGCTGGGGCGCTGGGATTGGTGGGACTTGGGCGGGCGCTTCGACGGCCGCATCATCGGCGAACGGGCCCGCAGCGCCGGGCGGAGCACCGCCCAGATATCGTCCGGTGAAAGCCGGGGCCGCTCGGTCCTCGCCAACCTCGGGACCCTGCTTGAGGATGCCCTGGGCCAGGCGCCCGTGGCTGAGCTTGACGTGCGAAGCGACCGCAACATCGAGCTTGTGGCGACCCTGCTGACGGACGCCCAGGCAGGCCGGGACCACGCCTACCCATCGGCCCTCGTCCTACCGCCCGGCGTGGCCGAGGACCGCTTGCGCTGGCTGGACACCTGGCCGGACCCCGGCCCGGCGGAGGCCTTCGCCTGGCTCGGCCTGCCGCCTGACACGGGCTGGCCGGCGGTGGTGGAGGCAGCCTACGCCCGCTTCGCGGACCACTGGGCCGCCGGAGTGGCCTATCATCTCTGAACCAGACGGGTGACAGCTTAGTGCCAATGAGCGCCTGCATTTACGTATTCTGCCCAACATCGCAATGGCCCGCGCCTGGCTGACGCCGTGCGCCGGATCCTATGCTGCCCGCGGCCCGGGGTTGTGTCTGAGTTTGAAGGTCGGCTCACGATTCGAAGCGGACCGACGCAGCCGACGACCAAAATTCTGGCTCCGGCTGTTAGCGCCTTACACCTGACGGGCTGCGGCTTTTCCGAAAGCAGATGGCGCGGCTTGGCCGGATTAGGCTGCAAGGAACGCCTCTTCTGAATAGAGCAAGCTGTGATGAAGCAGCCTACGATGCTCAGCGATAGCCGATGCTGCAATGTGGCATTGGGCAGGTGATTGGTAGCCTAAATACGATCAGGCTAGCCTGGACAACCGTTCCGAGCTACCGTTCTGTACAGGAGAACCAAACCATGCCGCGCGCGGACAACGCCCAGCTCAACATCCGCTCCGCTTACGCCCGCAACCGCGTCCGCGAGATCGCACGTGGCACGGGCATGACCGCGACTGAGGTCATTGAGGACGCACTGCGCGGCTATGTGCCGCAGGCAGCCCCCACGCCAGTTGAGGGCCTCGTCCGGCGCGGTCCCGTCTTGGTGAAGCCCGCACAAGGCCAGCATGTGACCCAGGCCCAGGCAGACCAGGCGCTCCAGGCCGTGCGGGAACGTGATCTCTGACGGTGTTCGACGCCCTGCTCGACAGCAACGTCATCGTTGCGGTCGTGGCAGAGGCGCACGAGCACCACACGGCCTCGCTCGCCCTGCTGACCGAGCCGGTCGGTGCGCGCTTGGCCGTGTCTGCCCACAGCTATGCGGAGGCCTACAGTACCCTCACGCGCCGCGGCGACCGGGCACCGTTCACATTCACCGCCGGCGAGGCTTGGGCGTCCCTGGCGAGCCTCCGCGCGGTGACCGGCCTGATCGGGCTGACGCCGGCGCAAACCTTCGAGGCCACCAGCCGCTATGCCGCCTCGGGCGGGATCGGGCCGCGGCTCTACGACGCGCTGATCGGCGAGGCGGCGGTCCTGCATAACATCCCTGGCATCGTAACCTGGAACATAGGCCACATGCGCGGCCTGTTCCCCGACCTAGACGTGCTCACGCCCGAGGCGTTCGCGGCAAGGCGGTGAGGCGGATATTGGCCAATACAAGTTCGTCCGCTTATAAGAGCCGAACAGGGAGAAGCAGACGTCCAGGATGCTTCAAGAGGCCGCAAAACCGGCTGGCGAGCGCCAATCTACGGGGCAGGGCTGGCAAATGGGAACCCACCCTGCTAGCATTGTTACTACGAGGTCTTCCCTCGCATACGCGCTTTAGTAACTGCGGCGTAAGAGCTGATGTCTAGGCAAGTCGTGCGGGCCACCGGGTGTACGGGGGATCGGGCGTGATTGGAGGGAAGGCCTCGTGTCTACCTTCAACCGTTTGACGCATGTACAATACCGCGTAGAAATGCCCGAAGAGCTGGCGAACGAAAGCACGCTGTTGGCATATCTAGGAGTTTCCCCTAATGAGCTAAAGAAAATCTGGTGGCACCGAAACCAAATGTATCAGAATTTCGAGATCGCTAAAGGTAAGGGCAAGTCAAGAGTCATCAATGCACCGGATGGAAGATTGAAGTCTATGGTGTTTTAAGCGCGCTCGGCATTAATGATCGTGTAGCGACCGTCCTCGCGCGAATATGCTGCAATAACGGCCACCTGCCGCAGGGTGCCCCAAGCAGCCCGGTACTATCGAACATGATATGCTTCCGGCTGGATAGGGAGCTGCTTGCGAATGCCAAAGAAGCGCGTTGTATCTATACGCGCTACGCCGATGATATAACCCTCTCCAGCTACCAACCACTCTCGTTACTGTTCGAGGGTGCCGCGCCCTCTTCTGGAGCCATCGCTCCTGATCTGCTTGCGACGAAGTTGAAGAATATATTCGAGACCAACGGCTTTAAGATCAACCCAGAAAAAGTACATTATGCGGACCGGCATTCGCGCCGAATGGTCACTGGCTTAAAAATTAACGAAGCCCTAAATGTTGATAGAAATTTCGTCAGGAACATTCGCGCCGCATTATACAAGGTCGAGACGGATGGAGAGGCTGCTGCACAGAAGACTTTCAGTGAAAAATACGGTGGCACCGCAAGTATTGCTGCCCACCTGCATGGCAAAATCGCATGGCTGGGGAACATCAAAGGTCGATCCGATCCGGTTTTTCGAAGCATGGCCAAACGGTTCAACCATTGCTTTCCGAGTCGAGCGATGACGGTCGAACCCACCAATGTTGAAGTTCGTGATCGGTCGGTTTGGATTATCGAGGGATCATACATTGATGCTTCGCAGGGAAGTACGTTCTTTCATAAGCAAGGAAGCGCGTTCTTTCTTAAAGATGTTGGCCTCGTCACAGCCGCACATTGCGTAGACGGCTTGGACGACCTCGAAGTGTATCATCCAACCAAGCCTTCGAACAAGTTTAAGGTCACAGTCGCGATGCGATGCGACCATCGCGACCTTGCAGTCCTTGAGCACCATATTGCGGGCAACGAGTACTATGAAATGGCTTGCTCACATCATGTTGTTAGCATCGGTGACGCAGTCGCGGCAGTTGGATATCCGGCCTACGGGCCTGGGGACAAAATTAATGTCCGATCCGGGACGATAAGTTCGTTAACGACGAAGAGCGCGGTGCAGATGATCGAGGTCACACAAAAGCTCGCGCAGGGTATGTCAGGAGGTCCAATCATTGATGGTAAACACGCGGTTGTGGGCATTATTCATAAAGGAGGTCCGGATGAGGCGCGCGATTTTGCCATTCATATTAAGATGCTAAATGACTGGATCAAAGAGTTAAAGAGTCCGTCGAGTGCAGATCTGACAACCTCCATCCCATTATAGGCCTTAGATGCGACCCTACCGTCTTTCGAGATGGGTCTTACACCCGGCCAGCCGAGGTCATTCGCAGCGGACATCACCTCAGACAAAAGGACGTTAAGCCCGCTACACCTTGTGTCAACGGACAGAACGTTCTCCTGTCACGGGAAATCGACTCCTGGACAAGGAGGACAGCACGATGCCGATCTTCATCGCACTGGTCCGGTGGAAACGGTGGAAGGTGATGCTGTACATCATCTTCCCCTTGCCCAGCCCACCGGGGCCAGGGACCGCGCAAGCGGCCCCTGGCTCCTGAAACCCAGCACCGCGAAGGGTTCGATGGAACAGGAGACAGCGACGCGTGATACGACCACGCCAGGCCGGGGCACGCCGGAAAGCGCGGCATGGTTCCGGGAGCAACTGGAGGCATTGGGAACCGGCAACTCGGCCCTGGCCCGCGCCATGATCGAGAACGGCGACGACCGCAAGTTCGACACCATCGTGCGCGGACTGCGGCGCATGGCGACCGGAGAGGCCAGGGTCGGCGGGGAGATTCGTGCGTTGCTGACGATGATGCAGAGCAATCCCGCAAAGGGCCGCCGTGGCCGCGTACCCAAGCCCTTCGAGTTCACCCTGACCCCGCAGGAAATTGCCATGTTGCGGGCGCCTGCTGGCGAGGGTGGTCAGCAAGGCTACCACAAGCGCCTGATGGATATGCTTGCCGAAAGCCCGACGGTGCGACTCAGTGACGAGGAACTGGGCGAGCTGATCCGCTACATGTCCCGCTACGGGTCAGGAGGCTTCCAGGACAGGCTGCAAAAGGCGTTCCTGCGCTCGGTCGCCCGGTAGATCGGCGCCATCCCTGTCCTTCACGGTATCCCAGCGTAGAACCTATCCGCGGTAGGCGGTGGTTGAGGGCCTGCAAGGGATTTTGCCTTCTGGCAACGAGGGGCCGCCGCCCCGATATGGTTCATCGGGGCAAGGGCCTGACGCATCCAGGGCGCAAAAGACCCGCAAGACCGACCCGCTGCCTACCGGGATAGGATTTTAGGCACCGGAACAATGCCACGACCCGGGAGCAGGCACCGTGCCTTGGGAGCAGGCACCGTGCCTGTAGAAGCGCGATGTCGGAGTGTCACGGTCGGCGCGGACCAGTGCGGGTTCAGCGTGCAGGCACCAACCCCCTGGCCCGCATCCTTGCCCGTGACCCCGGCGGGGAGTAGGTAGCCCCATCTATAAAAGCGTCCTCCCATCCCACAGACACCCAGGGGCAGATCCTTGAAGCAACAGGCCAACCTCATCCGCGCCGGCCAGGTGCTCGACCACGGCGGCAGCCGCTGGACCGTGCTGAAGCAGCAGATCATCACCCCCGGCAAGGGCGGCGCGTTCATCCAGGTCGAGATGCGCAACCTGAAAACCGGCAACAAGACCAACGAGCGCTGGCGCACCGCCGACACCGTCGAGCGGCTGCAAACCTCCGAAAAGGACTTCACCTACTCCTACACCGAGGGCACCAACGTCGTCCTGATGGACCCCGAAACCTTCGACCAGACCCACGTCCCCACCGGCCTGCTCGGCGACGCCCTGCCCTTCCTGCAGGACAACATGACCGTCACCGTGGACCTCGTCGAAAACGAGCCGGTCGGCATCCGCCTGCCCTCTACCGTGATCCTCGAAGTCACCGAGGCCGATCCCGTCGTAAAGGGCCAGACCGCCGCAAGCTCCTACAAGCCCGCCATGCTGAGCAACGGCGTGAAAACCCTGGTCCCTCCCTTCGTGGAGTCCGGCGAGCGCATCGTGGTCCGCACCGAAGACGCCAGCTACGTCGAGCGCGCGAAGGGCTGATCCGGTGGCCCTCCGCCTGTCGCCCCACATGACCGTCATGCAGAACGCCGCCAACAAGGCGGCCAAGCGCCTGCTGCGCGACTTCGCCGAAGTCGAGCAACTGCAGGTCAGCGTCAAGGGCCCAGGCGACTTCGTAAGCCAGGCGGACCTGCGCTCGGAAGCCACCCTCAAGGATGAGCTGAACAAGGCCCGCCCCGGCTTCGCCTTCCTGATGGAGGAAAGCGGCATGTCCGGCGGCGCCAACTGGGCATGGCGCTGGGTCGTGGACCCGCTGGACGGCACCAGCAACTTCCTGCACGGCATCCCGCAATGGTGCATCAGCATCGCCCTGGAACGGCGCTTGCCGGACGGCGCCACCGAGATCACCGCCGGCATGATCTACAACCCCGTCAACGACGAGATGTTCTGGGCGGAAAAGGGCGGCGGCGCCTTCCTGAACGAGCGGCGGCTGCGCGTCTCTGGCCGGCGCGAGTTCAAGGACGCCCTGTTCGCCACCGGCATCCCCTTCGCCGCCGTCAGCGGCGCCCGGAGGCTGGCCTTCGCCCGCACCCTGGGCGTGCTGATGCCGCAGGTCGCAGGCATCCGCCGCTTCGGGGCGGCAGCACTGGACATGGCCTGGGTCGCCGCTGGCCGCTTCGACGGCTACTGGGAGCTGGGCCTGAAGCCCTGGGACATGGCCGCCGGCCTGCTGATCGTGCGCGAGGCCGGCGGCTTCGTCACCGACCCGGCCGGCGCCGAAAGCATCCTGCACGAGGCAGCGGGCAACGACATCGTGGCCGCCAATCCGCACATGCACGCCCGCCTGCGCGAAGTGGTGGCGGAGGGCGTATCGGCGGCCGAGGGCCGCGCAGCCTGATGCCAGCCCGCATGACCCGGCACTGGGCCGCCGGCGTCGCGCTGCTGCTGGCCCTGCCGGGCCACGGCAGGGCGCAGGGCGTCAACAACAGCGCGCTGGACGCCCTGACGCCCGCCCGCCCTACCCGCCCTGCCCCGGCGCATCCCGCAGCGCCCCATCCCACGGCGCCCGCCCGCCCCCAAGCCTCTAAATCGGCACCCGCTGCCGCCACGGCCCGGCAGACGGTCCCGGTCCCGCCCAAGCCGCCGCCGGCGGTGCCGGTCGCGCCGCCCGCCATCGCCGCCATCCCGCCGGCCGTCGCCGTCCCGGTCGCCAGGCCGCCGCCGCCAACCTCGCCGCCGGTGGCCGCCGACGCCCCGGGCGAGCCTAGCCCGATCCCGGGTGGCCTGCGCGTGACCTTCGGCCCCGGCCGCGCCGACCTGAATGGCGCCACGGTGCAAGCGCTGCGGGACTTCGCCCGAACCATGAAGGGGAACGAGCAGGAAACGGTCAACGTCGTCGCCACTGCCGCCGGCACCGCCGACGATCCCAGCACGCCGCGCCGCCTGTCGCTGTCCCGTGCCCTGGCCGCCCGTTCCGTGCTGGTCAACGAGGGCATCGCCTCCACCCGCATCTATGTCCGCGCCTTGGGTGCCAACGGGCCGGAAGGGCCTGCAGACCGCGTGGACCTGGCCGCGTCCGGCGCCGTATCCGGAACCACCCCAGCAACGCCCCCGGCAACCGTCCCGGGAACCACGCCGTGACCCGGCCCAACACCTACCTGATCCGCATGGCGGTATTCCTGGGCCTGGTGCTGGTCGTTGTCGTGCTGCTGTCCGGAGCGCTGGCCGACGCCTTCGGCAACAATCCCCTGCTCAACGGGCTAATCTTCCTGGTGCTGCTGACCGGCATCGGCTGGAACCTGCTGAACGTGCAGCGGCTGCAGCCGGAAGTGCACTGGCTGGAAACCTTCCAGAAGCAGCGCAACCGCCTGGCCTCCCTGCCGCCGCCCAAGCTGCTGGCGCCGATGGCATCCATGCTGGCCGCGCGCCAGGCCAAGAACCGCGACGGACAGGACCGCTTCACCCTGTCCGCGCCGGCCATGCGGAGCCTGCTGGACAGCCTGGCCAGCCGCCTGGACGAAAGCCGGGAACTATCCCGCTACATGACCGGGCTGCTGATCTTCCTCGGGCTGCTCGGCACCTTCTGGGGCCTGCTGCTGACAGTGGCCGCGGTGTCGGACGTGATCGGCGGCATGTCGGTAGGGTCCGGGGACATCAACGCGCTGTTCGACCAGCTCAAGGTCGGGCTGGGCCGCCCCTTGCGCGGCATGGGCACCGCCTTCAGCTCGTCCATGTTCGGCCTGGCAGGCGCGCTGGTGCTGGGGTTCCTCGACCTGACCGCCGGCCAGGCGCAGAACCGCTTCTTCAACGAGCTGGAAGAATGGCTCGCCGGCCTGACCCGCCTCTCCAGCGGCGCCCTGGGCAGCGATGACGGCAGCGGCTCGGTCCCCGTCTATGTCCAGGCCCTGCTGGAGCAGACGGCCGAGAACATGGAAAACCTGCAATCCATCCTGGTCCGCGGCGAGGACGGCCGCACCCAGTCCAACAACGCCATCCTGGCCCTCACGGAAAAGATTGCCACGCTGTCCGACACCATGCGGGCCAGCCAACAGTTGATGATGCGCCTCGCCGAAACCCAATCCCAGCTCGGCCCGGCGCTGGCCAAGCTGGGCGAGCGCCGGCCGGACGGCGACGACGCCGCCCGCGCCCACCTACGCAACATCGAAATCTACATGCAGCGCCTGCTATCGGAGTCCGAACAGGGCCGGGTCCAGAGCACGACGGAACTCCGCAACGACATCCGCGTGCTGACCCGCACCATCGCTGCCCTGGCGGAAGGCCAGCCCGGATGATGGCCCGCCCCTGATGGCACGGTTGCGCCGCCGCAGCGCCAGCGACGAGCTGAACCCCTGGCCCGGCTATGTGGACGCGCTGTCCACCCTGCTGATGGTCATCATCTTCGTGCTGCTGGTGTTCGTGCTGGCCCAGGCCTTCCTATCGGTCGCCCTATCCGGCCGCGACCGCGCGCTGGAGGGGCTGAACCGCCGCGTGGCGGAACTGACCGACCTGCTCAGCCTGGAGCGTGGCCGCGCCGGCGAGCTGCAGCTTTCCGTCGCCGGGCTGAACCGCGACCTGCAGGCCGCTGCCGCAGCGCGCGACGGGCTGGCGCGCGACCTGCAAACCCAGCGCGGCGACGCCGCCCGCACCGCTGCCGAGGCCGCCGGCCTGAGGGCGGAGCGGGACCGGCTATCGGCCAGGCTGGCGGATGCAGAGTTGCAATCGGCCTCCATCCAGGCCCGGACCGAGGCGCTGCAGGCCCGCCTGGCCGATGCGGCAGGCCGAACCGACACCGCCGGCCAGGACGCCGCCACTGTCGCCGGGCAGCTCGCCGAAGCCCGCCGCGGGCTTGCGGCCCTTCGCACCCAAGCCGCCGCAGTGCAGGCGGAGTTGGACCGCACGGTGCAGGCCGACCGCGCCACCATCGAGGCACGGGTGGCCGACATCGCCAAGCTGAATGACCAGCTTCGCAGCCTGTCCGCCCTGCGCGACGAGCTGGAGCGCAAGGCCGCCGACGCCGCCGCCCGCGCCACGACCGAGGCCGAACGCCGCGCCGCCGTCGCCGCGCAATTGGCGGAAGAGCAGAAGCTCACGGCCTCCAACCGAGCCCAGGTCGCGCTGCTGACCCAGCAGATGGACCAGTTGCGCACGCAGATGACCCAGGTGGCGGCGGCCCTGAACCTGGCCGAAGCCTCCGGGCGGGACAAGGACGCCCAGATCGCCAACCTCGGCAGCAAGCTGAACGCCGCGCTGGCATCCAAGGTAGAGGAGTTGCAGCGCTACCGCAGCGAGTTCTTCGGCCGCCTGCGCGAGGTGCTGGCAGGCCGCCAGGGCGTCCAGGTCGTCGGCGACCGCTTCGTCTTCCAAAGCGAGGTCCTGTTCCCCCCAGGCAGCGCCGACATGACCCCGGCCGGCCAGGACCAGATCCGGACCCTGGCGGCAACGCTGAAGGACATCGGCAAGGACATCCCCCGCGACATCAACTGGATCCTCCGCGTGGACGGCCACGCCGACCGCCAGCCCGTCAGCCGCGGCGCCTTCCCCTCGAACTGGGAGCTGTCATCCCAGCGCGCGATCAACGTCGTCAAGCTGCTGGTGGACGAGGGCATACCCCCCAACCGCCTGGCCGCCACTGGATTCGGCGAGTTCCAGCCGCTCGACGGCACCGACAGCCCCGCAAGCTACGCCCGCAACCGCCGCATCGAGCTGCGGCTGACGGACCGCTGACGGAACGCCGGCATCCCACCCCCGCCCAGAGCCTCCAGGGGTCCAAGCCAACCCACGGCAGGAAAGAGTTGTGCCGCCCACTGGCCCACATCTCGACCCGGCGCGACGGACCCCTGCGTTCGCCCCGGACATGAAAACCGAAGCTTTGCGCCGCCACCAGCGCATCGGCCGGCACCGCAAACGCCCGCGGCCGCAACAGGCCCAGCCCCGCCGGAACAGGCCAGCCCAAGCGTTGCGAACCCGCCCCCACCCTTCACACCCCGCCCAGCCCGGCGCATGCTGCCGCCAAATGCAACGCTCATTCAGGGGGGGCTGGAATGGACCACGCAAGCATCGGCGCCAAGCCGCAATCCAAGATCGCCACCGTGCTGCGCGTCACCAGCGGCAACTTCCTGGAGATGTTCGACTTCTTCCTGTTCGGCTTCTACGCCAGCTACATCTCCAAGGCGTTCTTCCCCGGCGACAACGACACCGCCAAGCTGCTGCTCACCTTCATGACCTTCGGCGCCGGCTTCCTCATGCGTCCGCTGGGAGCAATAATCCTCGGTGGCTACATTGACCGCATCGGCCGCCGCCGCGGCCTGCTCGTCACCCTCGGCATCATGGCGATGGGAACGGTCCTGATCGCCGCCGTGCCAGGCTACGCCACCATCGGCCTCCTGGCGCCCCTCCTGGTCCTGATCGGCCGCCTGCTCCAAGGCTTCTCCGCCGGCGTCGAGCTGGGCGGAGTCTCAGTCTACCTCTCGGAAATGGCGACCCCCGGCAACAAGGGCTTCTACGTCGCCTGGCAGTCCGGCAGCCAACAGGTGGCGATCATGGTCGCCGCCATCATCGGCTACGTCCTGAACCAATCCCTGTCCGCCGCCGAGATCGGCTCCTGGGCCTGGCGCATCCCCTTCATCATCGGCTGCCTCATCGTCCCCTTCCTGTTCTACATCCGCAGCAGCCTGCAGGAGACCGAGGAGTTCCTTGCCCGCCCGCACCGCCCCAACCTGAACGAGATCATGCGCTCCCTCGCAGTCAACTGGCAGATCGTCGTACTGGGCATGCTGATGGTGGCGATGACCACGATCTCGTTCTACTTCATCACCGTCTACACCCCGACCTTCGGCAAGGACGTGCTGCACCTGACGGCAACCGACAGCCTGATCGTCACCTTCTGCGTCGCCGTCAGCAACTTCATCTGGCTGCCGGTGATGGGCGCCCTATCCGACCGGATCGGACGCAAGCCGCTGCTCCTGCTCTTCAGCGGCCTGACCCTCGTCACCGCCTACCCAGCGCTCGCCTGGCTGGTGCAGGACATCACCTTCCCGCACATGCTGATCGTGCTGCTATGGCTGTCCTTCCTCTATGGCAGCTACAACGGCGCCATGGTGGTCGCGCTGACCGAGGTGGTGCCGGTCGCCGTCCGCACCGCCGGCTTCTCCCTGGCCTACTCGCTGGCAACCGCAGTCTTCGGCGGCTTCACCGCAGCCATCGCCACCGCCCTGATCGAGTGGACCGGCAACAAGGCCGCCCCCGGCCTGTGGATGGCTTTCGGCGGCGGCTGCGGCCTGGTCGCAACCCTGCTGATCTACAACGGCGCCCGCGTCGAACGCCGCGCCACCGCCGAACGCCACGCCGCCGCAGGAGACTAACCGCATGGCCCCGACCATCACCCGCCGCCTCGCCCTGGCCGGCCTGTCCGTGGCCCTGCTATGGCCCAGCCTGGCCGATGCAGCCGAAATCCACGTCGTCAGCTCCGGCGGTTTCGCCGCCGCCTACAAGGCCCTGACCCCAGGCTTCGAGCAAACCACCGGCAACACCGTCAGCACGGGCTGGGGACCCAGCATGGGCACCACCACCGACGCCGTCCCCACCCGCCTGGCCCGGCAGGAGCCGATAGACGTCCTGATCATGGTCGGCTACGCCCTGGAAAACCTGGTCCATCAAGGCGTAGTCGCCCCCGGCACCCGGGTGGACCTCGCCCGCTCCGGCATCGGCGTCGTCGTCCGCGCCGGCGCCCCACACCCGGACGTCAGCACCCCGGCCGCCCTGCGCCAGGCCCTGCTCGACGCCAAGTCCGTCGCCTACTCCGACAGCGCCAGCGGCGTTTACATCCAAAACGAGATGTTCCGCCGCCTGGGCATCGAGGACCAGATGCACGGCAAGGCCCGCATGATCCCCGCAACCCCGGTCGGCGAGATCGTCGCCCGCGGCGAGGCCGGCCTCGGCTTCCAGCAGATGAGCGAGCTGAAGCCGATCCGCGGCATAGACCTGGTCGGCCCGCTCCCCCCCGAGGTCCAGCAGGTCACCGTGTTCTCCGCCGGCATCCTGGCCCGGTCCGCCCAGCCCGAAGCCGCCCGCGCCCTGATCGCCTACCTCGCCTCCCCCGCCGCCGCCCCGGCGATCCGCGACAGCGGCATGGAGCCGATGGGCGCCCCGCAATGATCACCGGCGCCCGCACCCCGGTGCCCCTCGACCTGTCGGGTCTCCGAGTGGCCATCACCGCCGGCGCCGGCGGCATCGGCCGGGTGATGGCGGACAGCTACGCCGCTTGCGGCGCCGCCGTCTTCGTGTCCGACGTGAACGAGCAGGCGCTGATTGACTGCGGCCACCGCGGCCTGCTGGCGGACGCCGGCCGCGTGTCGGACCTGGAAGCGTTCATGGACGCCGCCCTGTCCGTCCTCGGCGGCCTGGACGTGCTGGTGAACAACGCCGGCATCGCCGGTCCGACCGCACGCATGGAGGACGTGACCCCCGCCGAGCTTGACGCCGTGCTGCAGGTGGACCTCGCCGCCATGTTCCACTGCGCCCGCCGGGCCGTCCCGCCGCTGCGCGCCTCCGGCGGCGGCAGCATCATCAACCTCAGCAGCGCCGCCGGCAAGTTCGGCTTCCCCCTGCGCTCCCCCTACTCCGCCGCGAAGTGGGGCGTCGTCGGCTTCACCCGCACCCTGGCGATGGAGCTGGGCCCCGACGGCATCCGCGTGAACGCCATCCTACCCGGCCTCGTGGACGGCCCGCGCATCCGCTCCGTCCTGGCCAACAAGGCCGCTGCGGCAGGGATCGGCGACAACGAGCAGACGGCGCGCGCGCTGGCGGGCGTGAACCTCCGCTGCTTCGTGTCGCAGCAGGACATCGCCAACATGGCACTTTATCTGTGCAGCCCCTTCGGCGCAACGATCAGCGGCCAGGCGATCAGCGTGGATGGGGGGATGGAGGGGTTGGTTTAGCCGGCTACCGAAACTCGATGCCCGCATGGTCGAGAAGGCGAGGGGCGCCGCCCCCAACCCCCGTCAAAGGCACGCCTTTGAAATCCAATTGTTTAGGGATCGGGGTTTAGAACCCACGGCTCCAATGGGTCGGAGGCAAAACCGTTGTTCGTCATGCTCCCGCAACCTGTTGCAGGTGGAACCGGCCAACCAACCGGGCACCATCATTGCTAAGCGCGCAACGCGGCGGCAATCCAGGAACCGGAAGCGCCGTGCCTGCCAATCTCCATTCGCCGCCCCGCCCAAAATGAGTGGCAAATCGGTCCGAGCGTGATGCTATAGCTCCCGTTGGAGGCACCATGGGTGCAGTTCAAATATCCGACGAGCTCGTGCGCGTGATCGAGCGGCAGGTGGCCGAGGGCCGCGCCACGAACGTGACAGCGTTCGTGCAGGAGGCGGTGTCGCGCCTCCTTGAGGACGCGCACGCCGAGCAGGACGACATCGAACGCGCCGCCCTCGCAGGTCTCGCCGATGCGGAAGCCGGCCGCACCACCACCATCGCCACGGCTGCGGACGAGCAAGCCCTGCACGAGCGCCTGATGACCCGGCTGCGGGACCGTCTGGCTGCCGAAGGATAGGTGGCCTACCGCCTGACCAGGGCAGCGGATGACCAGATCGACGCCCTGTTGTTGGAGAGCGCCCGGGTCCACGGCATTGAGGCTGCCGGACGGTATGGGGCACTGATCCTGACCGCGATGGCGGCGGTCGGAGATGATCCTGAACTGCTCGGTTCAGTGGAGGTGCCCCGCATCAGGGGTGTCAGGGCATATCCGGCCCGCCTCGTCCGGATGCGGGCCGAGCCAAGGCGACGCGTCAAGGCACCACGCCATTTGATTGTTTATCACCAGGCAGCGGATGGCGTCGTCGAGGTCCTTGGTCTGGTCCATGATCGCATGGTCCTGTCCCGTGCCGCCCGCAAGCTGGTCCGCGACGCCGGCGACGGCTGAGGACGGCGGCGTCCATAGAGGTGTGAAGTGATCCTTGCCCGTGTGACCTCATCTGTTCGCTGTCAGCGAATTTAGTTGTTGACCCGAATCGCGAGCGAACCTCACTTTCCCATCCACCGTAACCAAGGGAGATCTCGCACTCACAGGGCTGCCCCCAGCAGCCCGCGGAAGGAGCCAAACCTTCCAACCTCTGTCAGGCGCATGTGCCATGTGTCGTGACGGCATCGCACGATGTAGAGCGACGCTTCGTGCCCGTGGAACTGGGTTCAATCGCTGCTGCCCATTGCCTCCAAAAGGTCCTCGCGGGGGGTGCTGCAATTTCGCTGCACCTTGGACACAGGAGGATGACTATGTGGAAGCATCGTCTGGTTACGGACCAGCAGCGTAGGTTGCACAAGCGCGAGCGGTTGAAGAGCTGGTGGCTATGGCTCCGCAGACCGATCGTCTTGACGACGGCGTTCCAGACAGTCCGGCTGATCACCGAGCTGATAAGGGCTGTCAGATGGTGGTGAGGCAACCAACCCAGTAATCCACGTCCAATATTGGTGAGACATATGTTGAACGAGGCCCTCCGACTTATCCGAGTATTCCATGATATGCCGCAGACCGACGCTGCAGCCAAGCTGGGCATAGCCAAGTCCTACCTATCAGAAATTGAGTCTGGAAAAAAGGTGCCAACGCTGCGTGTTCTCGACAGCTACTCAAAGCTGTTTAATATTCCCCTTTCTTCTATTCTATTATTTTCTGAACACATGCACGATGGGGTGCGCGGCGAACGCGTGAGAGTTTCAATATCGAAGAAGGTATTAAAGCTGCTTGACTTCATAGCCGCACATGCGGAGTCAAATAATGGTTAAGGCCATTACACGCTACCCGCTTGACCGTTCTCCACTCTTTCGCCTCTCGAACAGACGAAAGCTGGCAAAGCTGCTCGGCATGACAGAACGTGAACTCCAGGTCCGATACAAGGATCAAGACGGCTATCGGCGCTGGGATCAGAAGGATGCCAAGGGAAAGATCAGGTCCATACAGTGTCCACGCCAGGCACTGCGGCGCATCCACGAAAGAGTTGCGAGTTTGCTGATGAGGATTGAGCCGCCCGAGTTCCTGTTTTGCCCAGTGAAGCGCCGATCCTATATTGCGAATGCGGCGCAGCACGCTGGCGTAGTTGAAATCCGAACCTTGGATATTAAGTCGTATTTTCCATCTACGCCATCTCGACGGGTATACTGGTTTTTTCATTCTACAATGGACTGTAGTTCGGATGTTGCCACGATGCTGGCCCGGCTTCTCACGGTGGACGAGCATCTGGCCACAGGCAGTCCCGTTAGTCCGGTTTTAGCATTCTACGCCTTCTATGATATGTGGACAGCGGCCGCATTGCTCGTGACAGCAGCGGGATGCAAGCTGACGGTTTATGTTGATGATGCGACCATATCAGGCAACTCAATTCCAGCGGGACTACTTTGGGCAGTCCGAAAGATTATTTACGGGTCCGGCCTTCGCTATCACAAGCAGCGTCATTTTGGGGGAGGAAGTGCGCAAGTGACAGGTGTGGTACTACAGAGCGATGGCAGCCTGGCCTTACCACATAGGCAGCACCAGAAGGCACATGCCCTGCGTTTGGTTTGGCGCGCCACAAAAGATCAGTCAAAGTTAGAGACACTAGATCAGAAAATTGCAGGTCTCGCAGCGCAGAAGTCTCAGTTGAAAAACTTTGTTCGCGACGCGAAGCTTTTAAGTGTAAACAGCAAAGGATGAACTTGCTGGCAAGCTCGTTGCCTAATGCGGGATCAGCGTCATTAAAGTTTCGGTGAAGGCGCCACAAGGCCACCCTCGCCGCTGCGGCCATGCTAATGGTCCTTGCAAGCCTAACGAACGTCAAACCGCTTAGCTAACAATACTCCATCGCCCTGGCGAACCTGCGATCAAGCACCCGACCCACCGCCCAAAACCCTGAAAGTCACCCCCTCCCCAGAACACATTGACACTCATAAGACCCTTGACACCTGGTCCCTCACAATGTTCTTTCTCCGTTCATGTCCGCACATGCCATCCCTGTCGAGCCACACACCAACCCCGGCCCACAAGCCGAGGACGACCAATTCTACCGCGAAATCCTGCACGGCCTGATCGAAGTCGGCGCCGAGCTAGTCCGCCACCTGCCCCAGCAAGCCGCCGCCCAGGCCCAAGCCCCGCAGCAGCACCCGGCGCCACAGCCCGCCCCGGCCCCGTCGTCAGACGCCGTCGCCATCGCCTACGACCGCATCAGCCGCGCCGTCCGCCGCTGCATCGCCCTCGCCCGCAGCCTCAACGACCCGGCACATCCCCCCAAGCACCCGGCCCCGGACCGCACCGCCGCCCGCAAGCGCATCCTGCGCGCCGTCGAGGACACCCTCGGGCGCCAGGACTACGACGACAGCTACCGCGTCTGCGACCCCACCGAGGCCCTGCACGCCGAACTCCTCGACCGCAT
>JAABUQ010001246.1_pt1 | contig 55887 bp, 54 predicted proteins | sample 5560001 | NCBI WGS metagenome assembly JAABUQ01 (sample SAMN10711888, study PRJNA513371) | rock metagenome | isolation source: Antarctica rocks | place: Antarctica: Victoria Land, Finger Mt nord | collected 2015-12-18
ACCTGCTTGTTTTCAAGGGTTTCGCGGCCTCTTACAAAAGTCGATGACCGTCCTTGGACTTCTGTAAGATGGCTTTTTTCCCTTAATTCGCGATAGTGGGCTTCTGTTCCTACGGAGTAGTACTAAGCGTTCACGGTCGCAAGGCGATGTCTCCTGTCCGTGAGCCGGACTGCGCGACACGATCGCGTGGACACCCGGCTGGAATCAGGCCACCGAAGCGACGGGCGATCGCGGCGGCATGAGCGACAGCGTCTTCTCGCCGGAAAGCCGGGCCTGAAAGCAGACCGTCAGGTAGTCGAGCAGGCCGACACCCTGGAGCCGGCATGTCGCCCGCACCGTCAGCAACCGCTCGACGAACCGACTCCCCGTCTCGCAGTCGGTCCCACCGCTGATCTTGTCGTCGCCGTGGTCGCGCAACGGGCCCGCGGCCCCTTCGGTCAGGGACCCTTGATCTGCCCGCGGAGCCGACCGGCCCGGATGGCGAACCCCGCCCGATCCAAAGTCCCATCACGGACGCGATGCCAGTGGTGGAACAGCCGATCCGATCGCCCCAGCAAGCGTTCGCCGCACCGCGACCCGCCGTCCTTGCGATCGATCATCGCCTGGAAATCCCGGCGGAGATGCGACCGGCAAAGTTGACGGCCATCGCTGATCCACTCATACCCGGGGGAGCGGTCGCTGATGACGACCTGTCCCGGCTTGATCCCCAGCAAGGCCCGGGCGACCCGGCCGCTCCGCGTCCGGGCGATGGTGAAGACCACGGCGAACGACGTCACGGCGACCCAGAGCCAGCGCTTCTTCCTGGCCTCTCGCCAGGACGGCTCGTCGATGCCGACGACCGGGGCATCGGGGATCGCGTCGGCCAACTCGGCGACCGGGGCCGCCAGGTCGGCGGCACATTGGCGTTCGAGCTTGGCGATCATGCCGGTGTAGATCGACAGGCCGAGCAGGTCGGCGACGAGTTGCCGGATCGGCCGCTTGCCCAGGCGATAGCCCCCGGCGAGCAGGGCGAGCACGCCCCGGAGCCGGGGACCGAAGGCGCCGCGGGGGACATCGGCGGGCAACTCGGCCCGTGTCACGGCGCCGCGACGGGAGCAGGCCCGCCGATGCAAGCGATGCTCGGTGACGACCGGGCGGAAGGGTGGGACCTCGGCGACCTGATGGCGGCGGGGTTCGGGGTCGCGTCCACCAAGCTCGCCGCCGCACTTGCGGCGGGACTCGGGGAGGTGATCGACGACGGCCTGGACCTGCTCGGGCGGGACCAGGGCCCGCCGATGACGCCGGTGGCCCGGCTGCCCGCCGCGCTTCTTGCCGGTGGGGTTGCGAGGCGGGGCTCGCTTGACGCTCGGGGGATCGGTGGAGGGAGGCCGTGAGGAGTTGGTGGAGTCGAGATTGAGTCGCGCTTCGAGGTCAGCGACGCGTTGCTGGAGTGAGGCGTTCCGCGCGACCAATCCGAGGATTAACGCCTGAAGATCAGGCGTCGCCGAATTTCAGAGTGTTTCGGGAATGATTGTCGGTCGGTCCATGACCAGCGATCGTAACGAATTCGTCGGGGCAGACCAGATGCCGGCCGTGAACGCTTACCGCTCGGATACCCGTCCAGCCCGCGTTCGTCGAGGCGGGGCGGCGGACAACCTCCACGAAAAGCGATGGCCCCGCTTCACAACTTGGCCTTGCTGGGCGGCCCTAAAGCCGTTGGCGCACACGCCCAGTCCGAAGCCGACATGCGTCCGGATGCGGCACCATGCGACACACGAGGCTCGAACCGAGAAGCCACCAGTGAGGCCCGGAAACACCGAGCCGCGTCTCGCCACGACGGTGGCATCGGTTCAAGGCTTTGGAAGCGGAGGAGGTGGGATTCGAACCCACGGAACCGTTGCCGGTTCACCGGTTTTCGAGACCGGCCCTTTCGACCACTCAGGCACCCCTCCGGGGGTCGTTCGCGTTGGACCGCTGATTTCTGAAGAACTCGGACAGCAAGGCGGCGGATTCTTGGGCGAGGAGTCCGGATGACATCCGTACGCGGTGGTTCAAGCGAGGGTCATCGAGCAGGCGGTAGAGGCTTCGGCAGGCCCCGGCTTTGGGGTCGAGGGCAGCGAAGACCAGTCTTTCGATCCGGCTCTGGACGATGGCCCCGGCGCACATCGGGCAGGGCTCCAAGGTCACGAACAGGGTGCAGCGATCGAGTCTCCAGGACCCCAAGGCTTGGCCGGCCGCCGTCAGGGCGAGGCGTTCGGCGTGGGCGGTTGGGTCATTCAGGGTTTCCCGGAGATTGTGAGCACCAGCGATGATCCGGCCATCTCGGACGACCAGGGCCCCCACCGGGACCTCGCCGATCGCATCGGCCGATCGGGCCAGCTCCAGCGCCTGCTCCATCATCGCGCGATCGAGAGGTGTCGGATCGGCGGGATCGAGCAAAGGAGCCGCCTTGGCGGGGTCGCCCTCGGTCTTCCGGCCCTCGAACCATCGGGGTCCCAAGATAACCGGGGGGCCGGGGCGGAACAAGATAACTTGGTCGCCCTTTTGCCGCTTTTAGTTAGGGGCGACTCCGGCAGGTCGGTTCGGCCACCGGGATCAGAACTCGTCGTCGCCGATCGGGTTGCCGTCGGCCCGGCTCGCGAGCCTCCGGTAGAGACCCGGGTTGATGGAGGTCCTGAGGAAGTGGACCGACCCGTCGCCGAAGAGGAAGTTCGACCCCTGGGGATGGAAGCTCCCGAAGCCGCCGACGTGACCCGGCTTCGCGCCCGGCTTGGGGGTGTTCGGGCCGGCGGTCGGGGGCGAGGGGTCGAACTCGGGGGCGGACTCGACCTGGACGAGGAACGGTGCCAGGTTCATCGGGTCCGTCGAGGTCTGGTTCATCGGCGTGCCGGTGTTGCGGATCGAGGCCCGGGTGCCCGAGGCCCAGCCTAGCTCGTTCCCGCCCTGGCGGATCTCGCCGACGAAGATCGTGTGGCCGAGGCCGTCCTCGATGTCCTCGGCCCGGAGGTGGCTGTTGAGGAAGAACGCCCCGCTGTTCTTGGCGTCGATGGGGACCTCGATGTCGCTGTGGCAGGCCGCGTAGCCGCTCGTGGAGGGGGAGGGGACGGTCGAGAGGGAGACGCCGGGGGTGGCCGGGGTGCCGAAGAACCGGCTCGGGCGGTAGCCGGTATCCGACGGGCAGAGCAGGACCGGGATGGACATGGCCCTGGCGGTGAGGTTGTTCGCCTCGTAGATGCCGGCCTTCCGGTCGAGGTGCTTGTCGAGGTTGCGCTGTTCGATGTAGGGCAAGATCTGGGTGATCCAGCCGAAGTGGTATCCGGTCACCTGGTCGTCGACCGGGCCGGTGAGGTTGACCACCCCGGGCGGCAGGACCTCGTGGGTCGACTCGTAGTTCCAGAGCGCGACGCCGAGCTGGGACAGGTTGTTGAGGCACTGGGTCCGTCGGGCCTGCTCCCGGGCGGACTGGACCGCGGGCAGGAGCAGGGCGATCATCACGGCGATGATCGCCACCACGGCGGCGAGCTCGATCATCGTGAATCCGCGGCTTCGGCGCATGGTCGAGGGCCCCCTCCGGGATCGCCCGGGCTTCGGTCAATACTGGTCGCCGCTGAGGAGGTCGCCGTCGGCCCGATTGCCGAGCCTCTGGAAGACCAGGGGCGACATCGACGATTTGAGGAACCGGACGCTGCCGTCGCCGAAGGCGAAGTTGGCCCCGCCGGGGTGGCGGCTGGCGAAGCCGCCGACGAGCGGCGTCGGCGGGGCGGGGGGGGCGGACGCCTGGGCCTTGGGGTCGCCCCCCGCGGCGGGCCTGGCGGGGGCGGGCGTGACGATCGGGGCGGAGGGCGTGGCACCGGTGATGGCCCAGCCGGTGTTGCGGAGGGTCGAGCGGGTGCCCGAGGCCCAGCCGAGCTCGCCCAGCTCGGGCGTCTTCTCGCCGAAGAAGATGGTCTGCGAGGTGCCGTCCTCGATGTCCTCGTACCGGACCCGGCTGTTGAGGAAGAAGACGCCGGTGTTCTTGGCGTCGATGGGGGCCTCGACGTCGTTGTGGCAGGCCGCGTAGCAGGTCAGGGCGGGGTCGCCGCCGGGGGGCGGGCTGGCCCCGGCCCTGCCCATCCGCTCGGGGCCGGTCGAGGAGGGGCAGAGCAGGGTCCTGATGAGCACGCCCCGCGCCGTGTTGTTGCCGGGCTGATACAGGCCGGACTGGAAGTCGAGGCGCTTGTAGACCGGCTTCTGGTCGAGGTAGGGGAGGAGCTGGACGATCCAGTTGTAGTGGTAGCCGCTCGGGGCGTCGACGATCGGGCCGGTCGGGTTGACCACGCCCGAGGGGAGGGCCTCGTGGGCGGTCTCGTAGCTCTTGGCGGCGATGCCGATCTGCATCAGGTTGTTGACGCACTGGAGGCGCCGGGCGGCCTCGCGGGCGGCCTGCACCGCCGGCAGGAGCAGGGCGATCAGGACGGAGATGATCGCGATCACCACCAGCAGCTCGATCAGCGTGAAACCCGAGGGTCGTCGGGGGGTCCGGAACATTGTCGGATTACCTCGGGTCGGTGGTGATGTCCATGATCGTTTCCCTGGCCCGGCGGGCGCGGAGGCTCGAACCGCTCGGGTAGTCGGCCCGGACGGCGACCCGGCGTCGGCCCGGCGCGTCGGCCACCGGCTCGACCCTGATGGTGACGCTGGCCGCACCTCGGCCGCCGAACGCCTCGGCGGGGATCTCCCAGGTCTCGCCCGGATAGTCCGGGGACCGGGCCAGCCGGGCCGACGCCCGATCGAGGGCCGACTCAACGAGCCAGTCCGCCTGGAGCCGACGCTCGGCGGCCATCACGTCGGAGCGACGGGCCAGGCCCACCTTGAGGATCGCCGCGCAGACCAGGGCGATGATCATCAGGGCGATCAGGGCGGCGACCGAGGTCAGGCCTCGCCTCCTTGGGGACGGTCGATCGATCATTTCGCCCTCGCGGAGAAGCGGCGGTCCTTGCCGAGTTCGGCCTCGATCCGCCAGTCCCGATCGGGCGATTCGTCGCCCGAGCCGGGGGCGGGGTCGATGATCAGGGCGGCCATCGGCTTCGAGCCCTCGGCGGCGACCTCGAAGCGGAGCGTCGTTTTGGGCGGGCGTCGGTACGTCTCGGTGCGGCGGACCCGATCCCCTTCGCGGACGGTCCGGACGATCGAGGCCGGGCGGCCCTGATACTCGGCGGCCCGCCCCCCGGGCAGGGCCAGGCTCAGGCGATCGCCCGCCTCGGGGCGTGGGGGGTCGGCGAGTGCGGCGTGGGCGTCGGCCCGGAAGTCTTCGGAGAGGCGGCGGATGTCGGCCGCCTGGTCCCTGGCCGATCGCCCGGCGCGGTCCAGCTTCATCAGCAGGCGGATCGTCCCGGCGCAGAGGCCGAGCAGGACCGTCATCACGCTGATCAGGACCAGGCACTCGATGAGGGCGTAGCCGCTCGGCGGTCGGCGATGGCGGAGGGTCATCGGGCGGCCTCCCGGCGATAGATCCAGGCGACCAGGCGGACCGTGGCCTCGGCCTTGCCCGCCCGGTCGCGCCAGCGGATCTCGACCGTGACCCGCCGGGCGGGGATCGGCTCGGCCTCGTCGGCCACGTCCCAGGCGAGCGCGAGTCCCGGGAGGGCCCGGGCCGTCACCTCGCCCGGCCGGAGGGCGGCCAGCCGTTCGGCCGTCAGGTCGTCCCAGGGTCGGGCGGCGGCGCGTTCGAGGAGGTTCGACGCTTCGAGGTAGGCCCGCTCCCGGCGCCCGACCGACCTCCGGTCGACGGCGACCCAGCCGATAACCTGGAGCGTCACCACCATCCCCGCCGCCAGGAGCATGACGGCGACGGTCATCTCGATCAGGCCGAAGCCCGACCGGCGGGGCCGGGGTCTCGATCGGCTGGCCATCATTGCGAGAGCCTCGTGATGATCTGGATCAGGGGGGCGAAGCAGCCGATCGCGATCAGGAGGGCGACGAAGCCGAGCCCCACCAGCGTCGCCACGAAGAACACCTGCGACCAGGCCTGGAGGCGATAGGCCGAGCGGCGTTCGGCGGTCTCGGCCAGCTCCAGCATCGCCCAGCGGAGGTTGCCGGCGCCCCTGGCGGCCTCCAGGAGGCCCCGGTCGCTCGCCGTGATCAGGTCGCACCCGTGCAGCGCCTCGATCGGGTCGACCCCCTGGCGGGCGTAGTCCGCGGCGTCCTCCAGGAGGCGGCCGACCCACCGCGTCGGGTACGACCGGGCCAGCGAATCGAGGGCCGGCTGGATCGGCCGGCCCGAGCCGACGGCCACCGCCAGGGCCCGGAGGATCAGGGCCGCGTGTCGGCCGCGGAAGATCCGGTCGAACAGCGGCAGGCCGAGCCCGGTCCCGGCGAAGAACGCATAAACCAGGTAGGCCGCCACCGCCAGCTCGCCCGCCAGCACGAAGCCGCCATAGTTGCTGACGATCCGGGCGAGACCGGTCAGGAGCATGGTCGTGCTGGGCAGCTCGATCCCGAAGTCCTCGAAAATCGCCGCGATCTTGGGCATGACGAAGGTGAGCACGAATCCCACGATCCCCTCGCTGAAGAGGAAGACCCAGCAGAGGTAGGCCACCCGGGCCCCGAAGGACTGCATCACCGGCTGCCGACGACGCCGCGATTCGATCGCCTCCCGCAAGCCCGAGGCGAGCTGGCCCGACTCGGCGCCCGAGCGGATCAGGACCCTCGCCTCGGCCGGCGCGCAGCGAGGGACGCTCTCCAGGGCCTCGGGGAGCGGGACGCCCGCCTCCAGGAGCCCGGCCAGGGCGTCGGCCCAGACGTGGAAGATCCCCGAGACCTGGTCGGAGAACGCCCGGACGCCCGGGGCCAGGGGCATCCGCCGCTCGACCGCCACCAGCAAGATCCAGAGGAGCGCCTCCTGGTGGGTGGCCCTCCGCCTGGCCAGGAGGTAGATGATCGCGCCGATCAGGACCGGGAAGGAGGGGATCGCCATCCAGAGGATCGTCCCGGCGGCGACGACCATGTAGCCGATGACGAAGAGGATCCAGCCGACGAAGGCGAAGCGGGTCATCCGCAGCGCCGCCCAGAGCCCGAGGCCCGCCACGCCGACCCCCACCAGGACCGCCAGCACGACCCGCTGGACGTCGCCGTCGACCTCGGCGGCGGCCCGGGCGACGGCGAGCAGGACCGCGACGTACACCATCACGATCATGATCTGCCGGAGGCCGAGCTGCCGCCGCCGGCCCTTGCGCGCCGGCTTCGGGGCGGTCGAGGGCTCGGGCCATCCGTCCCAGCCGGGGGTTTGCTTGTCGTCCGCCGCTCCCATCATCGTCCTTTCGCGCCTCGAAGGCCGGCCGGGTCGGGATTCAGCCCGAGAGGCGGGAGATCGTGTTGATCAGCGGGAGGTAGATCACCGCCACCGCGAAGCCGACCCACCAGAGGATCAGGAGCGTGAGCAAGGTCGCCACCACGTTGCCCGAGAAGGCCGCCTGCGACCGGGCCCGGGCCTCGAACATGTCGCCGGCCATCTTGAGGGCGTCGGGGAGGTTCTGCGCGGTCTCGGACCACCGGAAGAGCTGGCCGAGGCCGGCGGGCACCTTCGGCCAGGCGGTCACCGCCCGAGACAGCGGGTGGCCCGCCGCGACCAGCCGGCCCATCCGGGCGCAGGTCTCGGCGAGGTCGGCGTCCCGGACCCCGGCGCCGGCCAGCCGGAGCGCCTCGGGCAGCGGGGTCTGGGCCTCCAGGAGCATGCTCAGGAGGTGGCAGAACTCGGTCAGGGCCGAAAAGCGGAGCAGGGGCCCGAGGACCGGGATCGAGCAGAGCAAGCCCCGATAGCGGGCCGGCCCCAGGGCCCACCGGGCCGCCAGCCAGCCGGCACCGCCTGCCAGCAGCCCCAGCAGCGCAACCTCGATCCCGTGCTGGTCGATGAACCGGGCCAGGACCATCAGGGCCCGCCCGCTCGGCTGCCGCTGCTGGGACGCCCCGAAGAAGGACCGGTAGATCGACAGGTCGTCCTCGATGTCGTCGACCAGGGCCACCGCCAGGTGGCAGACGAACAGCGAGATCACCAGCATCACCATCAGCGAGGCCAGGGGATAGGCGACGACCCGCCAGAACCTCCGGCGCAGCTCCTCGCCCAGGTTGGCGGCCCGGACGTATTCGCCGAGGAACTCCGCCAGGCGGCCCGACCGGCCCCCGGCGAGGATCAGCCCCCGGACGTGGGCCGGATAGCGGATGTTGCCCGACGCGAGCGCCCGGTCGAGCCCTTCCCCCGCCTCCATCCGGGTCGCGAGGTCGAGGAAGACCGAGCGGAGCCGGGGCGAGGCCAGCTCGTCGCCGGCGGCCCGGAGGCCCGAAGGGAGGGGCAGGCCGGATCGGGTCAGCGACGCGAGCTGCTCGACCAGCTCGGCCACCTCGGCCCGGCTCAGGGCCACGCCGCCCGCCACCTCGATCGGCCCCGAATCCGCCTCGCGGAGCGACTCGACGACCCAACCGCCCCGGGCGAGTCGGGCCTCGACCGCTTCCCGGTCGTCGCCCTCGACCTCGCCGGTCCTCCAGACGCCCTGGGCGTCGCTGGCGGTGTATCGAAAATTCGGCATCGATCGGTGGTCCCGGGGGGTCTCCGCTCGCTCGCGGTCAAATCGGCAGGGCCAGGTCTTCCCAGAGGGCCCGGAGCGGCAGGAACATCATCAGGCCGTAGACGACCACCGACCCCGCCCCGAGCCCGATCATGAGCGCGACCGGCAGGGTCGATCGGAGCAGGTCGGCCCTGGCCTCGGCCTTGCGGCGGTAGGTCCGAGACGCCTGCCGGAGCGCGGAGGGCAGATCCCCCTGGCGGTGGCCCGCGGTGATCATCCAGGCCAGGAGCGGCGGGAAGGGGGAGGCCCCGGGCGCCTGGCGGGCCTCGCCGCCGCCGCCGAGGCGGAGCCGGTCCGCGAACGCCTCGCCCGCCTCCCGGAACGCGCCGGGGCCGGCGGCCGCGGCCCCCAGGCGGACCGCCTCGTCGAGCGGCACTTGATGCTCGAGCAGGAGGGCCAGCAGCTCGGCGAAGTTCGCCGAGCGGAAGTCGGCGAGCGTCCGGCCGACCCAGGGCAGGCGACCGGCCAGGGCGCCGACCGGGCCGGCGTCGAGGGCGGAGGCCCGGCCCGAGGTCAGCCAGACGAGCAGGACCGCGACCAGGATCAAGGGGGGGATCGGCCCCCAGTAGGCCGCGTTCTCGCCGGCCCAGCCCAACAGCCGGATCAGCGGGCTTTCCGGCATCCGGAAGTCGTCGAAGGCCGAGAGGAAGCGGGGGATGACCCGGACCAGGAACGTCAGGAACAACGCATACGCCAGGATCAGCACCATCGTCGGATAAAGCAACGCCAGGCCGATCGCCCGCCGGGCCTCGATCTGCCCTCGGGCCAGGCTCGCCACGCCCTCCAGGGCCCGGGACAGCCGGCCCGAGCGGACGCCCGCCTCGACCACCGCCCGGTACAGCTCGGGGGCGGCGAGGCCTTCGGGCCCGAGCGCCTCGGCCAGCGATTCCCCCCGGGCCATCCGATCGCCCAGGGCGGATGCCCGGGCCCCCAGCTTCCCTCGGATCTGGCGGCCGGCGTCGACCAGGCCCCGCTCCAGGGGGACCCCGGCCCGGACCAGCGCCGCGATCTCGTCGTTCAGCGCGGCCAACTGATCCAGCGTGACCATCCCGCCCGGACCTCGATTCGACACGCCACGACCTCCGACTCCGACCGACCTTTGACGACTGTCATAGGATCATACGGGCGGCGGGAATCCCTGTCGAGGGGCCTCGGCTGATTTTCCGGAGTGGTCACGGGCCGACCTGGACCTCGCCGAAGCCGAGCACGCGGCGGACCTCGGCGGCCGAGGTGTGGCCGGCCTCGATCGCCCGGCAGGCCCGCCCCCAGCGGCCGACCATCCCGGCGCGTTCGGCCTCGGACTCCAGGGCCTTGATGTCGGAGCGGGCGAGGATCGCCGGCCCGAGGCCGAGCCGCTCGGGCTCCAGCAGCTCGGCCAGGAGCATCCGCCCCCGGTAGCCCGTGCCGCCGCAGCGGTCGCAGCCGACGGCCAACCGGGACCGGGCGACGGGCAAGGCCAGGCGGCCTCGGGGGTCGTCGTCCGGCCGCGAGCAGTCGCAGAGCGTCCGGACCAGGCGCTGCGAGACGACCGCCAGCAGGCCGCTCCGGATCAGGTAGGGCTCGATCCCCATGTCCGCCAGCCGGCCGATGGCGCCGGCGGCGCTGCCGGCGTGGAAGGTGGTCAGGACGAGGTGCCCGGTCAACGAGGCCTGGAAGGCGACCTCGGCGGTCGACCGGTCGCGGATCTCGCCGACGGCGATCACCTCGGGGTCCTGCCTCATCAGCGAGCGGAGCCCCACTTCCAGGTCGAACCCGGCCGCGGCGTTCACCTGGGACTGGGTCACGCCCGGGACGGCGACCTCGATCGGGTCTTCGAGCGTCACCAGGCTCCGGCGGCCTTGTCCGGCCTCTACCAGCTCCCGGAGGCAGGCATAGATGGTCGTCGTCTTGCCGCTGCCGGCGGGGCCGGTCAGGAGGATGGCGCCCGAGGTCTCGCCGAGGTTCCGGGCCAAGGCCTCGCGGATGTCGACCGGCAACCCCAGGTCGTCGAGCCGGAGGTAGCGCCCGGTCCCGGCGAAGAGGCGGATCACCGCCTTCTCGCCGTGGAGCGTCGGCAGGGTGCTGACCCGGACCTCCCCCTCGCCGCCCGAGCCTCGGACCCGGCCTTCCTGCGGCACGTCGGAGCGATAAGTCAGCAGCTCGGCCAGGACCTTGAGCCGGGCGATCACGTTGGGGGCCAGCCCTTTCGGCAGGACCTCGACCGGCCGGAGCACGCCGTCGACCCGCCAGCGCATCTCCAGGCCTTCGGGCGTCGGCAGGAGGTGGACGTCGCTCGCCCCGGCCCGCCGGGCCTCCGACAGGATCAGCTCGACGAGGTCGACGGCCGCCTTCAAGCCTTCGAGCTTGAGCGTGCCCAGGCGCTGGCGAAACGGGGCTCCCGGCGACGGTTCGTTCACTCGGATTTGGCTTCGTTTGGGCCCGGGATCGACGAGGAGATCAAGGGTCCAGGATATCCGAACCGGGCCGGGCGCAACAGAAAACCCCGGCGTCGGGCCGGGGTTCGCGTCGAGGGGGCGGCGGGATCGGGAGCTTATTTCTTCTCGTTCTTCATGATGAACATGAGCTGCTTCTCTTTGGTCTTGAATTCGGTCGGCATCTCGCCGCCGGGCACGGCGTAGATCAGCTTGACGGTGTCGCCGTCCTTCTCGATCAGCCCCTTGGCGACGGTCTCGCCCTGGCCCTTCTCTGTGTACGGGGTGATCTTGCTCTTCATGACGATCGTCCACGGGGTCGTGGTCGCGTCGATCTTGTAGGTCTGGGCGTAGACTTCCTTCTTCTCCTTGTCGAGGACGACGATGCCGTCCTCGGCGAAGCGGACCGTGGTCCCTACGATCCGCTCCTCCGGCTCCTTCTGGCCGTACTTCTCGCCGGCGATGATCGTGTAGGCGCCGATCAGGTCGGCCGGCGCGCCGCTCTTGTTCGTCTTGGTCTTGGATTCCTGGGCCTGCGTCGAGATCGACAGGGAGGCGGCCAGGGCCAGCGTCAGAGTGATGGTGCGGATCATGGTCAGGAGAGCTCCCGGGCGGAAGGGTTGCCGCGATCGCGGCGGCCTGACATGAAGCAAGTTCGATGCCGGCCCCCGGCCGCGTCAGCTCCTCCCGTTGGGCGTCACCAGGGGGGCGTAGTGGCCGGGCCGGCGGTCGCCGATCCGGTCGAGCTCGTACTTGCCGGGAATCCGGATCAGCCGCTTCTGGCGGGAGACGGCGGGGTCGACGTCGGCATAAAGGATGGCTTCCTCGGCGATGCCGGCCTTGGCGAGGATCACGCCGCCCGGGTCGGCGATCGAGCTGGTCCCGGCGAAGCGGAACCCCCGCTCCTCGCCCACCCGGTCGACCGCCATGACGTAGACGACGTTCTCGATCGCCCGGCAGGCCGGCAAGTGCTCGGCCGTCGTCAAGGACTGGATCGGCCAGTTCGTGGGCAGGACGAGGACGTCGGCCCCGAGCAGGGTGAGCACCCGCCCGGTCTCGGGGAACGTGCCGTCGTAGCAGATGTGCATGCCGAGGCGGAGCCCGACGGCGTCGAGGACCTCCAAAGGGCGATCGCCCGGGTTGGCGAAGCGGTCGACGCCCAGGAACGGCAGGTGGATCTTCCGGTAGGTCCCGACCACGCCCTCCGGCCCGAGCAGGGTGGCGACGTTGAAGAGCCGGTCGCCGTCGCGCTCCAGGAGGCCGAGGATCGCGAACGTGCCCAGCTCCGAGCAGGCCTCGATCACCGCCCGGGTGGAGGGGCCGGGGATCGGCTCGGCGTGATCCAACGCCTCGTCTCGGGTCTCGAAGCCGTAGCCGGTCAGGGCGCACTCGGGGAAGACGACGAGCCTGGCCCCGCCCCCGGCCGCCTCGCGGAGCTTCGCGAGGATCGAGCGGAGGTTGGCCTCGACCTCGCCCAGCTTCGGCTCCATCTGGACGGCGGCGACGCGGACGACGGGCGATGCGGACATAAGGCGACGAACCCTCGATTGGGAAAGCTGGAGGACTTGGGCAGTTGGCAGAATGGGCCGACGTGGACCATTAATCCCTTGACAGGTTGAACTTTATGGAAATTTGGCTTCGTTTCGTAGCGACCTGCGAACGGGCTTCCGGAGCTTACCCGGGTCACCGATCCGGGGGCGAGATCCCACGCATCGGTTTCCCCGGGAAAGTGGCCGGACCGATCGCCCCGACGCTCAGGGGAGGGGCTTGATCGCGACGTTGCGGAACTCGACGGGGTCGCCGTGGCCGGCGAAGCCGAAGTAGCCGGAGGTCCGGCCCTTGCCCGGGTGGGCGCTCTTGGCCATGTAGTCCTGGATCGGGGCGAGGTCGGCGTCGAGGATCACCGTCCCGTTCAGCTCGACCTTGATCTTCGACCCCTTGACGGTCACTTCCTGGAAATTCCACTCGCCCACCGGCCGGAGATAGCCCGGCTCGGCCGGGGCGATCCCGTAGGCCGAGCCGTGCCGCTGGCGGGGGTCGATCTTGGCGTACTTCGGCGAGGTGTTGTCGAGCACCTGGAGCTCGCACATCCCCTCATAGGCGGTGTCGCCCTTGCCGGGGTAGCGGATCGCCAGGCCGTTGTTGCCGGCCGGCGGGAGCCGGAATTCGAGCCTGGCGACGAAGTCGGCGTATTCCTTCTTGTAGTAGATCGTGCCGCCGGTCCCCGCCTTGCAGCGGATCGCCCCGTCGACGATCTCGTAGTTCTCGACCGGCCCGGCCCAGCCTTCGAGCCCCTTGGCGCTGATCGGGTCGAACCCTTCGGGGTTTTTGGCGGCGAGCATCTTGTTCGCCTCCTCGGCGGGGATCTCGCGGACGAGGATGTTCCGCCAGCGGATCTCGCCGCCGTGGGTCTGGAGCTGGATCGGTCCCTTGACGAAGAGGGGCGCCTTGCGCTCGAAGAAGTTCTCCATCAAGGCGTGATCGACGACGAGCTTGCCGTTGAGTGCGACGCTGGTCCTGGCGCCGACCTGGGTGATGTCGAGCTCGTTCCACTCGCCGAACGGCTTGTCGGCGAAGACGAGCGGGTCCTTGCCCGGGGCGCCCGGCGAGTTGTTCCAGAGGCCGCCCGACCCTTTGTCGGAGCCGATATTCTGCTTGCCGCCGCCCGGGGTGAAGTCCCAGATCTGGACCTGCGGGCACGCCCGGAGGTAGATCCCGCTGTCCGCCTTGGGGACGGTCTTGTACTCGATGTGGAGCTGGATGTCGCCGTAGGCCTTGACGCTGGTCAGGTAGGGGCCTTCGCCGTCGTTGACGAGTTCGCCGCCCTGGACGCTCCAGTGCTTCAGCGCCTCCTCGGTCCACGAGGCGAATTGCCGGGCCCGGACGACCTCGGGCATCTCGGCGAGGTCGCGGGGATCTTTGTGGGGCATCCCGACCCAGCCGGTCGTGTCCTTGCCGTTGAAGATGGGGGTGAAGTTGCCGGGGGTCAGCTTCGCGGCTGACTCCTGGGCGGGCGCGGCCGACCCGGCGGCGAGGCCGAGGCCGAGGCAGGCGAGCAGGAACGGGGAGCGTCGCAGCGTCATCGATCGATCCTCAGGGGCCCTTGATGAGTCCGTCCGCCTTCTCAAAGCGTCCAGCCCTTGCGGTATTCGCGGTGGAGGAAGTTCTCGGCCTCGGGGCAGCCGACGGCCTGGAGCTTGGCGGCGTCCCATTCGAGCTTCCGGCCGACCCGGAAGGCGACGTTGCCCAGGAGGACCGCCTCGGTCAAGGCGCCCGAGTAGTCGAAGTTGCAGGTCGTCGGGCGGCCGTCCTTGCAGGCGGCGATCCACTCGGCGTGGTGGCCGATCGACTCGGGGATCGACTTCTCGGGGGCGTGGAAGTCGCGGAATTCGGACTCGGGCAGGAGGACCCGGCGGTCGTAGTCGGCCACGAGCATCCCCTTGTCGCCGGTGAAGAGGACGCCGCTGCCGAACCCGCGGACCTTGTGCTCGGCGAGGACCTCGGGCCGGGACTTCTGGCCGTCCTTCCAGGTGAACTCGACGGCCGGTCGGTCCCCCCGGGCGGGGAAGGTCCAGCGGACGAGCTGGCCGACCGGCGTGGTCTCGGGGTGGCCCGGGCCGCCGGGCGACTCGACGGTCGAGGGGTGGCGGAGGTCGAGGGCCCAGAACGGCAGGTCCATGAAGTGGCAGGCCATGTCGCCGAGGGTGCCGTTGCCGAAGTCCCACCACCGCCGCCAGTTGGCCGGTTGGTAGGTCGGGTGGTACGGCCGCATCGGCGCCGGGCCGATCCAGCAATCCCAGTCGAGCGTCGAGGGGACGGCCACGGTCTCGGTCGGCCGCTCGCCGCCGGCCCACTTGGCGCCATCGAGCCAGACGTTGACGCTCCGGACCGGGCCGATCGCCCCCGAGCGGATCAGCTCGACGACGCGGCGGTAGTTGCTGGTGGCGTGGATCTGCGTGCCCATCTGGGTGGCGGCCTTGGCCTCGGCGGCGAGCCTGGCGAGGGTCCTGGCCTCGAACACCGAGTGCGTCAGCGGCTTCTCGCAGTAGACGTGCTTGCCCATCCGGAGGGCCATCGCGGCGGCCGGGGCGTGGGTGTGGTCGGCCGTGCTGATCACGACGGCGTCGAGCCCGCCCGCCTCGATCAGCTTGCGAAAATCCGAGTATGTCTTGGCCTTGGGGAACCGCTCCGAGGCGACCCCGAGGAGGTTGGAGTCGACATCGCAGACGGCGACGATGTTCTCCCCCTCGACCCCCTCGATGTTGCCGAGGGCCCGGCCCGAGGTGCCGATCACGCCGATGTTCAGCTTCTCGTTCGGGCCGGCGAGCGGCCGGCCCCAGCTCCACGACCCGAAGCTCGCCGCCGCGCCGGCCGCGGCCACCCCCCGCAAGAAGTCGCGACGATGCATCCCTCGACCCATGAACCTGCCCTTCCTTTCCCGAATGGCCTGATCCCGACGCGATCCGAGCGTATCGGGTCGGCCCGCCCAATCCCAGCAGTTTTCGGCGATTCTTCACGATCCTCCGGGCCCGACAAACGAACGAGGCCGACCCGGTCGGGGGTCGGCCTCGCGTGCGGTCATGGACGGAGCGGTCGGGTCACCAGATCGTCACCCGCTGATCCGGGGCGAGGTAGAGCCTGTCGCCCGGCTTGACCCCGAACGCCTCGTAGAAGGCCGGGACGTTGCGGACCGTGCCGTTGCAGCGGAACTCGGCCGGGGAGTGGGGGTCGGTGGCGAGCCGTCGGGCCAGCTCGGCGTCGCGGTACTTGGCCCGCCAGACCTGGGCCCAGCCGATGAAGAACCGCTGCTCGCCGGTCAGGCCGTCGATCCTGGGAGACTCGCCCGAGCCGAGGGCGATCTTGTAGGCCTTGTAGCCGATCGTCAGGCCGCCGAGGTCGCCGATGTTCTCGCCGATGGTCAGGGCGCCGTTGACGTGCTGCCCCTTCAACTGGCCCGGCTCGAAGGCCTCGTACTGGTCGATCAGCTTCTTCGACCGGGCGTCGAACTCCTTGCGGTCGGCGTCGGTCCACCAGTCGTTCATGTTGCCCGCGCCGTCGTACTTCGACCCCTGGTCGTCGAAGCCGTGGCCGATCTCGTGGCCGATCACCGCGCCGATGCCGCCGTAGTTGACCGCGTCGTCGGCCTCGAGGTCGAAGAACGGCGGCTGGAGGATCGCGGCGGGGAAGACGATCTCGTTCATCCCGGGGTTGTAGTAGGCGTTGACGGTCTGAGGGGTCATGAACCACTCGGCCTTGTCGACCGGCTTGCCGAGCTTGGCCAGGTTGCGGTCATACTCGAAGGCGGCGGCCCGCTCCATGTTGCCGACGAGGTCGTCGCGCTCGACCTTGAGCTTGCCGTAGTCGCGCCACTTCTCGGTGTAGCCGATCTTGGGGTTGAAGGTGTCGAGCTTCACCAGCGCCTTGGCCTTGGTCTCGGGGCTCATCCATTCGAGCGACTGGATGTCGCGGCGATAGGCCTCGATCAGGTTGCCGACCAGGACCAGCATCCGGGCCTTGGCGGCTGGGGGAAAATGCTTCTCGACGTAGAGCTTGCCGACGACCTCGCCCAGGGCCGACTCGACCACGGCGACGCCCCGCTTCCACCTCGGCTTCAGCTCGGTGGCGCCGGAGAGCGTCTTGACGTAGAACTGGAAATTCTCCTCGACGAACGGCTTGCTCAGGAGCGGGGCGTGGTTGCGGAGCAGGCCCCAGGTCAGCCAGGCCTTCCAGTCGGCGACCGGGACCTCGTCCACGGCCCTGACCATCGCGGTGAAGTACGACGGCTGGGCGACGATGACCTCGTCGATCCCCCGGACGCCCGAGGCGGCGAACCAGGCCGACCAGTCGAAGCCGGGGGCGAGGGCGGCCAGGGCGGTCCTGTCCTTCTTGTTGTAGGTCAGGGTGTCGTCGCGGCTCTTGACCCGGTCCCAGTGGTCCTTGGCCAGCCTGGTCTCCAGGGCCACGACCCGAGCCGCGGCGCCCTGGGCGTCGGGCACGCCGGCCAGCTCGAACATCTTGCGGACGTGGGCGCCGTAGGCTTCGAGGACCGGCTTGAACTTGTCGAGCCGGTAGTACGACTCGTCGGGCAGGCCGAGCCCCCCCTGGGCGAGGGTGACGATGTACTGATCCGACTTCTTGGCGTCGGTGTTGACGCCGGCCCCGAACGGGCCCTCGACGCCGAGCCGGTTGAGCTTGGCGAAGGCCTCGATCAGCCCCGCCTTGTCCCCGATCGCGGCGACCATGTCGAGCCTGCCCCGGAGCGGCTCCAGGCCCAGCTTCTCGGCCCGCTCCTCGTCCATGAAGCTGGCGAAGAGGTCGCCGACCTTTCTTGAGTCCTCGCCGGTCGAGGCGGCGGACTTCGAGGCGGTCTCCTCGATGATCGCGCGGATGTCGGCCTCGGACTTGTCGCGGAGCTTGTAGAAGGCGCCGTCGAGCGGCCGGTCGCCGGGGATCGGCGAGTCCTTGAGCCACTTGCCGTTGATGTGGCGGAACAGGTCGTCCTGCGGCCGGACCTCGTGGGCGACGAACGAGCGGTCGACACCCGATCGGAGGGGCGCATCGGCCCCTCGAAGCCCAAAGTTGGCCGCCGCCAGGAGCGACGGACCGATCACGGTTGCTGCGAGCCAGGATCGCATCGAGGGGGATTCTCCAAGTTGCACGGACCAGGGCGGTTAGATCGGACGGTCGACGAAAAAAGGGCCCGGCGGGCCCTGGTTGCTCGACCGCGTTTCGCCCCAAAGCCATCGCTGAGACTCGAACTCAGGACCCCCGAATTACGAATTCGGTGCTCTACCAACTGAGCTACGATGGCGTGGGGTCGATCGTAATGGCCAACCCTCAAGGTGTCAAGGCGATCGGTCAAGCCGGCCCGGTCGGCCCCCGTGGTCTCCGATTTGTTGTGATCCCTCGGACGATCGGACGCCATCGACCCGCGCCCTTGGGACCGCCTTGCGGGTCAGGCCGAGGGCGTCTAGGATGGTCGTTTCGGCGCCTGGGGCGAAGCCCGCTTCGCATCGCTGGTCCCCGTCCGGCAAGGAGCCCATGCAGTACAACCCCGCCAATCCGCTCATCGTGCAGGGAGACCGCACGGTCCTCCTCGAAGTCGACAACCCGCTCTACGCCGAGGCCCGAGATGCCCTGGCCCCATTCGCCGAGCTCGAGAAAAGCCCCGAGCACATCCACACCTACCGCCTCTCCCCGCTCTCGCTCTGGAACGCCGCCGCAGCCGGCATGACCGCCGACGCGATGATCGACGCCCTCTCGACCTACAGCAAGTTCCCCCTGCCGCCGACCCTCGCCGTCGACCTCGCCGAGCTGGTCAGCCGCTACGGGCGGGTCCGCCTGCTCCGGGTCGAGGGGGCGCTCCGGCTGGTCACCAACGACAAGACCTTGCTCGAAGAGCTCGGCCGGCGGAAGGAGATCCGGGCCTACCTCGGCGAGCGGCTCGACTCGACCAGCTTCGCCATCGACGACGCGTTCCGGGGTGTCCTCAAGCAGGCCCTGATCTCGGTCGGCTACCCGGCCGAGGACCTCGCCGGCTACACCGAGGGGGCGGCCCTGGAGGTCCACCTCCGCGACCAGTCGGCCACCGGCCACCCCTTCAAGGTCCGCGACTACCAGCGGATGGCGGTCGACGCCTTCCACGCCGGCGGCGACGTCCGGGGGGGCTCGGGCGTGATCGTCCTCCCCTGCGGCGCGGGCAAGACGATCGTGGGGATCGCGGCCCTGGCCCTGCTCAAGAAGAACACGCTGGTCCTGACCACCAGCACCACGTCGGTCGAGCAGTGGCGGCGCGAGATCCTCGACAAGACCGACCTCGACGACTCGATGGTCGCGACCTACACCGGCGAGTCCAAGGCGATCGCGCCGGTCACGCTGGCGACCTACCAGATCGTCACTTTCCGGCCCAAGAAGGACGGCGACTTCCCCCACTTCGCCCTCTTCAACGAGCGCGACTGGGGCCTGATCATCTACGACGAGGTCCACCTCCTGCCCGCGCCGGTGTTCCGCGTGACCGCCGAGATCCAGGCCCGCCGACGCCTCGGTCTGACCGCGACCCTGGTCCGCGAGGACGGCCGCGAGGAGGACGTCTTCAGCCTGATCGGGCCCAAGAAGTACGACGTCCCCTGGCGCGTCCTGGAGCAGAAGGGCTGGATCGCCGAGGCCAAGTGCCACGAGGTCCGCGTGGCCCTGCCGCCCGACGACCGGATGGACTACGCCGTGGCCGAGTGGCGCGACAAGTTCCGCCTGGCCAGCGAGAACCCGGTCAAGGACGAGCTGGTCGAGAAGCTGTTGGAGCGCCACGACGGGCCCGACGACCGGGTGATCATCATCGGCCAGTACCTCAAGCAGATCCGCCGGATCGCCGAGCGGTTCAAGCTCCCGCTGATCACCGGCCAGACCGGCAACAACGAGCGCGAGGACTTGTACAAGCGATTCCGGACCGGCGAGGTCCGCAAGATGGTCCTCTCCAAGGTCGGCAACTTCGCCATCGACCTGCCCGACGCCAACGTGATGGTCCAGGTCTCCGGGACCTTCGGCAGCCGCCAGGAAGAGGCCCAGCGCCTCGGCCGGATCTTGCGGCCCAAGGGCGGCGACGACGTCGCCCACTTCTACACCCTGGTCACCCGCGACACCCGAGAGATGGACTTCGCCCACCACCGCCAGCTCTTCCTCACCGAGCAGGGCTACAGCTACGAGATCCTCGACGAGACCGACATCTCCGCCCTGCCGGTCGTCGGGACGAGCGGGAAGGCGAATTGATCCGAGGACCGGCCCGATGAACTGGCCCCGCCCCCGCTTCACGATCCGCCGCGCGATGGTCGGAGTGGTTGTCGTCGCGGTTGGGCTCGGCTTGGCCCTGCCGGCGGTCGAGGTTTGTCGCGACTCCGGTTTCCATGTTCACGCCTGGATCGACCCCGAAGGGCGACCGAAGCCCGCGACCGGGGGCCCGATCCACCTCGCCGCGACGTCTCCGACCATCCTTCGAGCGGAAATGAGGTCGGCCCCGTTCTGGCCCCGCTACCGCCGGTGCCTGCTCGGCCGACCGTGGCGCGACCAGCCCCTCTGCACGGCCGAACCGTCGCGGATCGCCGAAACTTGCGAGTATCAACATCCGGACCTCGTCGATCGACAACTGGACGGCTCTTTCTTCCTTCGATGGACGCCGCAGATCCTGACCGAAGGCAGACGGCAACATCCCGACTTGTTCCCCGCCAACTCGACTCAACCCTCGTCGCTCGCGGGCCCTTGATCGGCTAATTCTCGCCATCCTCGAAGCCGAAAGGTCGAATCGATGCGGTGGCTAAGGATCCTCCGCCGGCCGAGGTGGACGACCCGTCGCCTGATGATGGCGATCCTCGTCATCGGCGTGAACGCTCGGCTCGCGACCGTTGCCATCGAGGTCGATCGCGGGCGGGATCTCGAATTCGAGCACATCACGACCCTGGCCTCGACCGGGGAGGTCATGGCCCCCGGCGACCCGAGGATCCGCAATGTCGGGGCCGTCTCCTATCTGTTCACGCCCGGATCGTTCTGGCCCCGCTACTGGCGAAGGGTGATCGGCCTCCCGGCGAAGAAGATCACGATCCGGTCCCAGCTCACCGGGAGCAGCGATCGGCGGATCGGGTTGGAAGCCCCCTGGCCTTCGGATCGTGCCGGGCGCCGGACGACCCTTCGATCCAATGTTCAGGACGAGAACTAATGCCACCGACCCCAGGCCTGAAGATCCCGGTCAAGCTCCACCGGCAGGTGACGTTGATCCGGACGGCGGACCCGATCTTGGCGGAGGAGCTGCTGGCCCGGAAGACGCTGGCGAGGCTGGTGGCGGGGCGTTTGTCAGAGACGGTCCTGCTGGTGAGGGCCGAGGAAGAGGACGCGATCCTGGACGAGTTGCGCCGGATGGGCCATACTCCTCGGGTCGTGCGCTGAAATAGGGCGGGCGAAGGCGGAGCGGATCGACCGGACCAGGGAGGGGACGAACGGGCGAGCTTGCCCGGGATCGCGACCATGAGCCAGATCGAATCGCCCGAAGTGCCGGGGCCGCCCCCGCCGCCGCCCGAACCGCCGCTGATCGCCTACCGGGCGGCCCTGAAGAAGTACGACGGCTCGCGCCTCGTCGAGATCCACGCCGCGCTCGGCGGGGCCGACCTCGGGGGCAAGCCGACCCGCTTGCCCGACGCCATCGCCGACCGCCTGGCCGAGTCGAGGACGGCCGAGCGGGTCGTCGCCGCCTTGCCCCACGGGCCGAGGCTCGCCCTGGGCCTCTTCGCCCTGACCGAGACGACCTCCTGGCCCGCCGCCGGGATGGGCCTCGGCCTGGCCTGCCTGGGGGTCGAGGCCGAGCCGGCCTTGCGGAGATTGCTGGAGCTGGGTTTGGTCGCCGTCAAGGTGGGTGAGGGGTTCGAGGCGGTCTTCGACTACGACCGGGCGATCGGCTTGCAGGTCGGCCAGGCGACGCTCTACGCCCACCCTTCGGCCCTGAACGCCGCCCGGACGATCCTGCCCGAGGTCGAAGGCCCGCCCGAGGCCGGCCCGGTCCGGCAGGTTCGCGAGGCCGACGGGCTGGAGCCGATCCTCCGCCTGGCCGCGGTCTGGCAGCGGATCGAGGAAGGGCCGATCCGCCAGACCCAGCACGGGACGTTCTTCAAGCGCGACCGCGAGCGGCTCGAAGACGACCCGGTCCTCGCCGGGCCGATCACCGACGCGATCGAGCCGCTGCCCGACATGGCCCTGCTCTGGATCGCCCTGGCCCGGGGGGTCGGCCTGGTCGTGCCCGAGGAGGGGAGCGACCGGCTGATCGCCGCTCGGCCCGACTTCTGGGCCGAGAACGCCGTCCACCTGCCCCAGATGATCGCCACCCGCTGGCTGGCGCTCCGCGACTGGCACGAGCAGGCCGGGATGCGGCAGGAGGGGAGCCCGGTCGACCTGGCCGTCCCGTTCATCCGGGCCTCGGTCCTGACCTGGCTCGCCGCCCGAGCCGAGGAGGGCTGGACCGCCGTCGACGACCTCGCCGCGCACCTCGACGGCCTGGCCCCCGGCTGGAACCGCCCGCTGCTGTCCGACCCCGGGACCATCCGCGCCACCGGGGGCCACGAGACCCTGGACGCCATCGTGCTCGGCTCGGCGTATCAGCTCGGCCTGGTCCGAGCGGCCGAGGAGGTCCCGGGCGGTCGACGGGCCGTCCAGCTCACCCCCCTGGGCCGGTACAGCCTGGCCCTCGGCCCGCCCCCGACCCCTCGCCAGACGTTCGAGCACTTCCTGTTCATCCAGCCCAACTTCGAGATCATCGCCTACCGACAGGGCCTGACGCCGACCCTGATCGGCCAGTTCAGCCGGTTCGCCCGCTGGTCGCAGGTCGGCGCGGCGCTGGAACTCAAGCTGACGCCCGAGTCGATCTACCGGGGGCTCGAAGGGGGCCTGACCACCGAGGCGATACTCGAACGGCTCGGCCGGCACAGCTCGCGCCCGCTCCCGCCCGGTGTCGCCGAGGCGCTGCGGACCTGGGCCGGCCGCCGCGACCGGGTGACGTACTACGGATCGGCCACGCTCGTCGAGTTCGCCTCGCCCGAGGAGCTGGAAGCGGCCCTGCTCCTCTTCCCCGAGTCGAAGCGAGGGGGCCCGGTCCGGATCTCCGACCGGCTCCTGCTCGTCGAGGACGAGGCGTCGATCCCATTCAGCCGGTTCCGGATGGCCGGCTCGCGCGACTACCGGAGGCCCGCCGAGACCTGCGTCGACGTCGAGGGGGACGGCGTGACCCTGACCCTCGACCTCGGCCGCTCCGACCTCCTGGTCGACGCCGAGCTCGCCCGGTTCGCCGACGAGCGGCCGATCCGCCAGCGTCCCGACGGGGCCTCCACCCCGAGGCGGCGATTCGTCGTCACGCCCGCCTCGCTCGCCAGGGCGGCCGAGAATGGCATGACCCCGGCGCAGATGACGCGGTGGTTCCAGCAGAGGACCGGCGAGGACGTCCCCTCGGCGGTCCGGCTCCTGCTCCATGCCGCCGGCCCCCGGGTCGAGCCGTTCCCGACGAGGCGCCCGGTCGTCATGACCACACCCACCGCCGACCTGCTCGACGGCCTGCTCCAGCACCCCAGCACCGGCGAGTTCCTCGGCGAGCGGCTCGGCCCGACGACCGTCATCGTCCCCGACGACGCCCTCGAAGGGCTCCGCCAGGCCCTGGCCGACCTCGGCCTCGCGCTCGGTCTCACCGACGGGCCGGCATCGTCGAACGACACCGACCCGCCCGAGGCACGCCCCGCCCGCCCGTCCAAGTCCCCGCCCCGCCCGAAGCGGTCCTGATCGGATCGCCGACCCCCCAAAAAATGGGCTCAAGTCTGCAATCACGAGAGGTTCAGGCCCATGAGGTATAAGCAGGCTATCCAGGCCCCCGGCGGCTGGTGGTGGCCGGCGAAGATGGTGTCGGTCAGGTCGTCGAAGCGCTGGCGGCAGCCCTTGCACTCGTAGCGTTGGCGATGGGCCTCGGTGTCATCCCGGCAGTTCTTGTTGACGCAATCCGAGGAGCATCGGGGGCGGGTCACGCCATCGGGCCAGCAGCACATCTCCCGGGTGGTCTGGTAGCACTTGGCGTCGTCGAATGGGGCCTGGATGTTCACCATCGATCAACGCCTCGGAGCCGTTCGGCGATCAGGATCGAGCGGACGGTGAGAAATCGCCGAAAGAGGCGATCGTAGCGTCTTGAAGACCCGGCCGGACCACCACCCCGTAATTCATCATGAGCCGGGGGTCTGTTCACTGCCGCCGATCCGATTGTTGGCGTGAGATCAACGCCGCTCCGGTCTCAACCATCACCCTTCATGCCCTGATGTGAGCGAGGTTGTAGACCATGGCGACCACCAATCGAATGGCTGATGCAGTGTCCCGTTGTCGGCATCGTCCCGTGGCGACCCGGATCGTGCAGTATGTCGCCCTCCTCTTGCAGATCGCAGGTAGGGCGACAAAGAGTTCGGGCGACGTGTCCATCCTCAAATGAAGCTGAGCTTTAGACTTGTGTGATATTGGGACGCGCGGCATAAACATTGCATTGTCGGACCGAACGGGTAGCAGTCCCTTCGCATATCGCGAAATCTGCCTGGCAGCCCCGACCAATATCGGTGGGCACAGATCCGGGACCAGATTCACCGCTGATCCCACAACTAGGAGGAAGACATGTCATCCATGGTTAGGTTGATGGCCTCGGTGGCCGGCATCTTCGCACTCGTGACGATGACCGCCGTGGCGGCGGACGACGTCAGGCCGATTGACGGGGGCAAGGGGTCGGCGTTCAGGAGCAAGTCGTTCGAGGTCAAGGGCGAGGTCGCCGTCGTCCTGTCGTTCGAGGCCGGCAAGGAGGTCACCGTCACCACCAGCGGGGAGGGTGACGCCGATGTCCACCTCATGGTCAAGGGCACGTACTTCGAGGCCAAGGATACCAGCCCGGGCCCGAATTGCTCGGTGAAATTCACCCCTGTTAAAGGGGACGAGAAGTTCATGTTCACGATCAAGAACAACGGCTCGGGGGCCAGTAAGGTGACCCTCAAGGTGAAGGTGGAGGATTGATTTCGAACACCCGATGAGGCAGATCGCCCGCCCGGTTCGCACACGGGCGGGCATATTTTCGCCACGGGGGTCGGACAGCGAAGTTTGGTCCCTAAAATCATGGCTCAAGATGGATCGCAGGGTGGTGCCGGCGAGAGGCCCATCAGCGACCCCAATCGCCTCTTTCCCCGTGCCCGCCCGTTGTGAACGGACGCGATTGGTGGGGCTCGCCACGCTCGACCCATCCTACATTTTTGCCTCCTCATCAGTGGTCGATGTAATTCTTTGACAATCCAAGCTCCTCGGGCGCGTGGAGCCTGAGCATCTTCAGGGAGACGTCGGCCGGGACCATCCGGCGGGTCGCGAGCGAGAGCCCGACCATGATCGCCAGCGAGAGCGGGACGCCCCAGATCGCCGGCTGCTCCAGGAGCGAGCGGGCCAGGGGGGAGACCTCGGCCACGATCACCCGCTTGTCCAGGAGCATCGAGGAGACGATCGCCCCCAGCGAGAGCAGGCCGCCCACGAGCATCCCGCCGCCGGCCCCGGCTTTCGTCAGGCCGGGCCACCAGGCCCCGAGCAGCAGGAGCGGGAAGTAGGAGGCCGCCGCGATCGCGAACGCCCAGCCGACCATCATGGCGATGTCGAACGACTCGACGAGGAAGCCCAGCCCCATCGAGATCGCGCCGATGAGCACCGCCGACACCTTGAAGGCGGCCAGCCTCGATGCCGGCGACGAGTCCGGGCGGAGGATCTTGCCGTAGATGTCATGGGCCAGGGCCCCCGACATGCTCACCAGCAGGCCCGAGAACGTCGACATGAATGCCGCGAACGCCCCGGCGCTGGTGATCCCGCTCAGGACCTGGCCCCAGAGCGGGCTGCTCAGGATCGTCGGCAAGCGGATCACCACGGTGTCGGTCGAGTTGTTGGCATAAAGCTCCGGCATCGCCACCCGGCCGAGCAGGCCCCAGAACGGCGGGAAGACGTAGAACGAGCCCAGCATCACCATCACCCAGAGCGTCGTCCGCTTCGCCGCCCGGCCGTCGGGGTTGGTATAGAACCGGACCAGGATATGGGGCAAGCCCGCCGTCCCGCAGATCAGGGCGATGATCAGCGAGTAGGTATACAAGAGCGGATAGCCGTATTTCGACGTGAACGGCCCGAACGGCCGGAGCCAGGCCCGGTTGCTCGGGGCGTTCGGGACATTGTCGGAGAACACCGCGACGCCCGGCTCGCGGTACTCGAACCGGATGGCCGAGGCCACGGGCACGCCCCCTTTGAAGACCGGAGACCCATCCTTGGTGACCAGCATCGGGCCCACCTGGAGCTTCGTGCCCGCCGGCAGGCTGACCGGGCCGCCGCTCTCGGGGACCGGCAAGGGTACCCGGTCGAGCCTGGTCCCGGCGTTGGGCCGCTCCTCCCCGGCGACGACCGGCGCATCGCGGCGGTCGAGGAACACCGAGGGGCTCCCCTGGTTGATCGGGTCTTCGCCCGGCTCGGGTGGCCGGACCGTGGTGATCCGCCGGATCGAGGCGCCCTCGGGGAACGAGATCGTCGTGACCACCCTCTGCGAGAAGGTCATGAGGTTGGCCGGATAGCCCGCCGACCCTTTGAACCTCACCGCCGAATCGGCCGCAACCTCGGGCGCCCCGTCGACCCGCGCGGGGTCGTCGACCCGGGACAGATTCGACCCGTACCCGCCCGCGACCGACGCCAGGACGAAGGCCGGGATCGAGATGGCGAACAGCTTGGCCCAGTACTGGAACGCCTGGACGAACGTTATCCCCTTCATCCCGCCGAAGGCGACGTTGAACGTGATGACGACGCCGACGACCACGATACCCGCCCAGTAGGGCCAGCCGAGGATCGAGGCCATCGTCACGCCCGCCCCCTTCATCTGCGGCATCGTGTAGAAGAAGCCGATGAAGAGGACGAACGTCACCGCGACCTTGCGGAACATCGGGCTGTCGAACCGCCCCTCGGCGAAGTCGGGGATCGTGTACGCCCCGAACCTCCGGAGCGGCCCGGCGATGAACAGCAGGAGGAACAGGTAGCCCGTCGCGTAGCAGACCGGGAACCAGAGGACGTCATACCCGTTCTTCATCAGGAGGCCGGCGATCCCCATGAACGAGGCGGCCGAGAGGTACTCGCCCGAGATCGCCGAGGCGTTCCAGAAGACGCTCACCGATCGGCCGGCGACGAAGAAGTCCGACGCCGTCCTCGCCTTGCGCGTCGCGTGGATGCCGAGCAGGATCGTGGCCAGCGTCATCAGGGCGACGAAGGCGACGGGGATCGAGGAATACTGGCTCATCCCCGGGCCTCCTCTTCGGCCAGCATCGTCCGCCAGTCCTGGCAATCGGCCTCGATCCGGTTCGACCTGGAAACGAAGTAGAACGAGAGGATGACCGTGATCGGATAGATCAAGATCCCCAGGAACAGCCAGGAGGCCGTGAACCCCCCGATCGGGGCGTTGGCGACCTCGGGCGCGAGGTAGTTCACCAGGGGGAGGCCCAGGACCAGCCCGAGGAAGATCGCCGCCACCCCGAGGCTGAGGCCCCCTTGCCTGCGCATCAAGGCCCGGGCGAGCCGGGTCCGATCGGCCTCGGAGAGTTCATGCAAGCTCCGGTCGGGCATCGTCGGCTTCCTTCGGGCTGTCGGGCGTCGGACCCGAGGTCCTCCCCTCGGATCGAACCACTGTAGTGGGGCTCGGGGAGATTGCAAGGAATCGCCGGGCCCGCTCCCGGCTTCCCGGCGGCAAGCCGTCTAGCCTATCCTTTGGAGGCCGAAAACCAGCCGACGCGCCGGGACCCTCGAAGGATACCGCCATGCCCCTCGACCCCCAGGTCAAGGACTACCTCGACAAGATGGCCGGCCTGAACCTGCCGAGCTTCCACGCGATGCCGGTCGCCGAGTCCCGGGCGATGTTCCAGACCCTCCGATCGATGGTCGGTCGGCCCGAGCCGGTCGGCTCGGTCGAGAACCGGACGCTCGCCGGGGCCGTGCCGATCCCCGTCCGCGTCTACACCCCGATCGGCGAGGGGGACGGCCCGAGGCCCGCCCTGCTGTTCTACCACGGCGGCGGCTGGGTCCTGGGGGGGCTCGACACGGTCGACGGGCTCTGCCGGAGGCTGGCCAACGGCTCGGGTTGCGTCGTGGTCTCGGTCGCCTACCGGCTCGCCCCCGAGCACAAGTTCCCGGCCCCCCTGGACGACTGCTTCGAAGCCGCCCGGCTGGTCGAGGCCGACGCCGGGTCGTTCGGCGTCGACCCGGCGAGGATCGCCGTCGGCGGCGACAGCGCGGGGGGGAACCTCGCGGCCTCGGTCGCCCTGATGGCCCTCTACCTGGGCGGGCCCAGGCTGGCGTTCCAGCTCCTGATCTACCCGATCACCGACTACAACCTGGAGACCCCATCTTACCTGGCCAACGCCGAAAGGTACGGCCTGACCCGGGAGATGATGGCCTGGTACTGGGCCCAGTACCTGGAGGGTCCCGAGGACGGGCGGTCGCAGCTCGCCTCGCCGCTCCAGGCCGAGGACCTCTTCGACCTCCCGCCCGCCTTCATCATGACCGCCGAGTACGACGTGCTCCGGGACGAAGGCGACGCCTACGCCGCCAGGCTGGCCGAGGCGGGCGTCCTCGTCGAGCTCCGGTGCTACGAGGGCCAGGTCCACGGGTTCATCCAGCTCGGGGCGAACTTCAAGGGGACCCAGGCGGCGATCGCCGACGCTTGCCGGGCCCTCCGCGAGGCCCTCGCCCGCTGACTCGACGCAAGTTCCCGGACAATTCGACCGATAATGCCCATCGGGCCGATCCCGCGGAGGCGGGGCGGCAAGCCCGCCGGGATCGCCGACGCCCGGCGGGCTCGCGACGCTCGGAGACTCCCCGATCCGGTTCGGGGGTCGACCTCTTGGGGAGGATCAACCCATGTCCGCGACGAGGTCCGGGATCGCCCGCCTGCTGGTCCTCTCCGCCCTGCTCGGCCCGGCCTCGGCCTCGGCGCAGGGGATCTCCAAGGCCGGCCAGGTCCCGCCCAACCCGGGATCGTCGGTCTACAACGGGTACGGCAACTACTGGTATCCGACCGGCTACCCATATCCCAGCATCGGCGGGCCCGGCTACGTCCAGTACGGCCCGGGCGGGGCGGCCGGGTACTACTTCAGCGCCCCCGGGACATCGAGGCCGGCGCAGGCCCTGACCTCGACCAACATGGGGGGAGTCGCCAAGGCGATCACGCCTCGGGCCGTCCCGAGCCGGGACGCCGGCTCGGCTTCGAAGCCCGTCGCCCCGGCTCGGCGGAAGTCGCGCTGACCTTCAACCCGCACCCCAGACCAACGATCGCCCGCCGGTCCCGCCCGCACCACGCGGTTTCGCATGGTGCGGGGGGCCGGCGGGCTTGATTCTCGTCCTCTGCTGATCCGTTTTCGATCGGGGCGTCAGTCGATCCTGAGGGCGCACCAGATCCCATTCGGGTGCTGTTGTGCGTCCTGGGGATGTTCGGCCAACCGTGACCATTCTTCCGCGGTCCAGACCAGGATCGTCGCCGGAAATCCGTTGATCAGCCATCGGGCCGAGTTGGCAAGTTCATCCTTGGGCAAGTGCAGCTTGAGCAAGGTCCGCCTAGCTGGGACCTCGTGCACGCGAAGGGCATTATTCATCGATCGTCTCGCTTGAAGAGTTCATGGTGGTCCTCATCGACCATCGAGAGCCCGTCACAAACTGCCGGATGAATGCGGAAGGGAGGGAGCGCCGTCGCGGTCGACATCGACCCGAACGTGTCCCCGGATCGTTGATCGTGCGACCCTCCGTCCAGTCGGGCGCAAGGTCCGCGCGTTATCGGAGCGTCAAATATTCAGAGGGGGGGGCACGCCTCCAGGCCTCGGGCCGGATGGGGGGGATGGTAGGGCACGGGTGAAACGGCGCGAAGGAATCCAGGCCGATCCGTCGCGTGGGATGGGCCATGGCTAGTCTCGTCCGATGTACATTCGCGAACGGATGAAGGAAAATACGAACGTACAAGGACTCAAGGTCACACGAGTCGGGCGGGCACCTCGTCGGAGCGATCGGTGCGAGGGAGGGCGAAGGAGGGGCCGGTCGGGTAAGTTGGCACCGATGGATCGTCTGGGTCATCGCATCGTTCTTAAAAAAGTATCGCTCGCCGCTCTCTTTTAAAGATAATGGCCGCGAATATCAATGACATGGTTCGAAAAGATTGTGATTAGTATCGGCCAGCAGACAACTTAGAGGCTATCCGGTAAAGAGTTCGTTGTCATGTAAGCACTTGTGGCAACGAACTTATTAGTTGGCTTGGAGCAAGCCCCCTTCAAACAAGATCGAAGTCTCTGGGATCGCCGTTCGTTGATGAGACGTAACCCGTTGCTACTGAAGAACAAGGTTGCCGGATAGCCTCTTAGAGAGAATATCCCCCCAAAGCCATCCTATCTTTCCTGGTTACTGTGTTTAATTTGACCGTAACTTGGGATGGGGTCGACCGGATAAACTTCTCCGAATGCGCGGGATGGATTGACGAGCTCCCCGGGTTGAGTTCAACTGATCCGCGGGAAACCGGGCGGATCGGCGGTGCGAAGGTGATGGCCAAGGCTCCGGGGGAGCTTGATGATCGCGACCCAAGGCCTGACCAAGACGTATGGGACGATGCGGGCGCTGGTCGACTTGAACATGGAGGTCGCGCAGGGGGAGGTTTACGGCCTGCTGGGCCCGAACGGGTCGGGCAAGACCACGACGATCCGGCTGCTCCTGGGCCTGCTCAGGCCGTCGGCCGGCGTCGCCACCGTGTCGGGCTTCGACTCGTGGTCGCAGAGCCTCGCCGTCCGCGAGCTGGTGTCCTACCTGCCGGGCGAGCTGAGGCTGATCGGGTCGATGACCGGCCTGGGGATGCTCCGGTTCCTCTCCTCGCTCCGGGGTGGGGCCGGGCTCGATCGGGCCGTCTCGATCGCCGAGGGGGTCATGAAGCTGGACCTCCGCCGCAGGGTCCGCAACTACTCGACCGGGATGAAGCAGAAGCTCGCCCTGGCGCAGGCGTTCGCCGACCCGGTCCAGGTCCTGATCCTCGACGAGCCGACCTCGGCGCTCGACCCTTCGGCGCGGGGCGAGGTGCTCAACCTCGTCGCCGAGGCCCGCAAGGGGGGCCAGACCGTGATCTTCTCCGGCCACGTCCTCTCCGAGGTCGAGGAGGTGGCCGACCGGGTGGCCATCATGCGCCGGGGTCGGCTGATGCACGTCGAGGACATGAGGCAACGCCAGGGGCTCCGGATGGTCCTGCTCCGCCACGGCGGCGAGCCGCCCGAGCGGTACCCCGAGGAGCTCGAGCTGGTGCTCAAGAGCCGCGAAGGCCGGGTCGACCTCCTCGAACACCGGGGCGAGGCCGGCCCGCTCCTGGCCTGGCTGGCCACGCGGGACATCCGCGACCTCGCCGTCGGCCTCGAGGACCTCCGGAGCCTGTATGATCGCTACCACGGCCCCAACGCCGCCGACGACGAGGTGGACCCCCCATGAGCGTGATCTTCTCGCTGTTCCTCAAAGGGTTGCTCGAAGCCCGGTGGATGCTCGGGATCATCTCCGCGTCCCTCTTCGGCCTCGCCTGGTGGTTCGTCCATTTCGCCTCCCGGATCGAGGCGGCCTTGAAGGTCGCGACGCGGGCGAGGCGGCCGGCGGGGATGCTCCGGGGCCTGGGCGGGTCGGCGATGGACTTCTCGACCGCCGCGATCGAGATGTCCTTCTGGACCATCAACACCCTGCTCGTGCCGATGGTCATGGCCATCTGGGCGATCTCGCGCGGCTCGGGCTCGGTCGCCGGCGAGATCGAGAAGGGGACGATGGACCTGATCCTGTCTCGCCCCGTCGCGCGATGGGCTTATCTTAGCTCCCACGTCGCGGTCGCCGTGTTCGGGCTCATGGCGATCGCGGCCTCGATGATGGCCGGCAATCTGACGGGCGCTTATTTTAACCACCTGGAGAACCCGCTCTCGGCGCTCGCCTTGACCCGGCCCTCGCTGAATTTGATCGCATTGGGCTGGGCGATCTTCGGCTATACGTTCCTCGTTTCGTGTGCCGACCATGCGCGATGGCGGCCGACCCTGATCGGCTCGGTCGCGACGCTCGCCGGCTTCATCGCCCTGGTGGTCTCGGGCATCCCCTCGGCCGAGGAATGGAAGTGGCTGGAGAAGGTGTCGATCTTCAAGGCCTACAACCCGGTCGAGGTCGTGACCACGGGGGCGACCCTGGCGTTCAACGTCGGGATCTTGGGGGCGGTCGGCGGGGTCGGGGTGATCCTCGGCTTCGTGATCTTCGCCAGGCGCGACCTGCCCGCCGGCAGTTGAGCCGGGCCCGCCGTTACTTCTGGGCCCGATAACGCTCGTAGCGGAGCATCGTGGCGACGGCCCGGACCCGATCGATCCGGGCCACCGCCTCGCGCTCGCGGTCGGTCAGGTCGGGGACCAGGCGATAGGTCCGGCGGAACTTGCGAGGCGGGCCGGCGAGGCGGTACAGGTAGGCGATCTCCGCCGGCCTGAGCCGCTCGGCCTTCAAGGCGGCGATGGCGTCGAGTTCGGCGAACGGCGGTAGGTCGTCGGGCGTCTGGAACGCTCCCAGCTTGGCGATCGTCTCCAGGGCCAGGGTCTCGCTGTCCAGGCGTGCGGCGTCGGGCTCGGGTTCGCCGTCGGCGTCGATCTCGATCGTGCTGTTCGCCAGGCGGAGGTGATGGGCCCTGGCGACGGCGATCTTCCGAAACCCCGGCTCGACCATGTCGCGGGTCATCCTGGCCTCGATCGCGTCGGCCCTCTTGCCGGTCTTCTCGCGCTCGGCGATGGCGGCCCGGAGCTTCGCGCCGACCTTGGCGACGGCATCGTCGAGGCGGGCGAACGAGACTTCCGTCTGGACCTTGCGGGACAGGTCGATGAGCTCGACCCGCCTCCCGGCCGGGTCGATCAGGACGACCTCGGCGCTGCCCGACCGGAACTGGTAGATCCGCCCCTGCCTGCCGACGATCTCCTCGGTCGAGATCGGCTCGGGCCCGAGCGCGAACGAACCCACCATGATCTTGAAGTCGGGGGCCGGCGGCGCCATCGGCTGGCCCAACGACCGAGCGGCGGGCGCGACCCACGAGGCGCCCAGGACCATCCAGACCCTGCGATTCATCGGGCCTCCCGGCTCAGATCGGTTGCTTGTCCGCGTTGTAAACGATGACGACTGGCCGACCCTGGCCCGACCCCGACGAGAGTCCTGCCTTCAACGTCGCCGTCTGCTCGGCCGACTCCCGGTCGGAGAGGGGTGAGGCGTCGGCCGGGGCGCCCTCGAACGTGCGGGCATCCACCAGGTAGAGCCGACGGATCGTCGAAGGCGGGAGCGAGCGGACGAGCGCGATCGTGGCCTCGACGTGCGGTGCCGCGTCCTCCGCGCCGCCGACCCCCACCAGGACGACCAGGTCGCTGACGATCTGGGCGTCCCGGAGGTCCTCGACGATCGGGGCGAGGAGGTCGTTGTCCCACATTTTGCCATACGTGGCACGGATCGTGGGGTCGCCCGACTCGATCCCCAGCGTCAAACAGGTCAAGCCCCACCCCTTGAGGTGTAGCCAGAGGTCGGGCCGGGGCCGGGGCCCGGAGAAATCGTCGATCATCGCCTGGATCGAGCCCTGCGGTCGGGCCTCCTCGTCGACCGCGGCCGGGCGTGAGGGGAGCCCGAGCGGGTAGCGGCGAACGGTCGCCTCGACGATCCGCGAGGTTTCCTCGGCGGGACGTCCGACCGGGTCGAGGCCGTCGACGAAGATGTCGCGGCAGCATGCCAGCCTTCGACCGACCAGTCGTTCGACGGCCTCGGCATGCGCCTCGAACTCCTCGACGGTCCTCCTGCGCGATCCCCGGCCGCCCGCACGCCCGAACCCCGGAGAGACGGCGGCCTGCAAGATCAGCGGGTTGGGGCAGGTTGGGGGCAGGAAGGGCAGGGGGCCATAAGTGGCGTGATATCGATCCCGTTCGTCCATCCAGGCCGAGGCATCCCAGGCCAGCGACCGGCCGAGCAGGCCGCGGACTTCCTCCGGGGCGAGGGGCGTCCCCCCGTGAGTTCGTTCGGAAACGGAGAAACGGCGGCCATCGATCGTCGCCAGCAGGTCCGCGACATCCTCCCGGATTCGGGAGTCGATTGCGGCAGACTCGGCGTCCGGGAGCGTCCGTCGGCGTAAGACGAGCGAATCGCCCTGGCGGATGCGCTCGATCGATCGGATCGATGTGTCGAGGCTTTTGAGGTAGTGGACCCCTTCGAGGTAGGCACGCTGCCACCGCCCCTCGAAATCGAAGTGGGTGATCGGCTCGTCCCCTCGGTAGATCGAGAAGCCGCCGGGCCGGACCCCGACGAAGACGTCCCCGCCGCCTTCGGGGTGGAGGAGGGTCCGCTTGCGGTAGGACGTGCCGCCGACGAGCAGGCAGGCCGCCTCGGTCTGTTCGGGCATCGGGGGGAATCCGGGAATCGAGGACGGGGGGGCGGAACGATTGATCGGATCGCGTCGGTTTTGACGATCCATTATAGCTGGCGGCCATCCCCGGCACGATGGCGAGGGGTGGAGGGGCCCGCCGCCCGTCCCGAAAGGTCCCTTCGATGTCGATCGAGCCGGAAGATGCGTCGATGTTGCCCGCGAGGGCTCCCCGCCCGATCGGGGAGGCGGTGGGCATCGCCTGCCTGGCGCTGGCGCTCAACCTGGCCGGCAACGACCGGGTCGGGCTCTGGGACCGCGACGAGCCCCGCTATGCCGCCTGCACCCGCGAGATGCGCGAGCGGGGCGACTGGCTCCGGCCGACCTTCAACGGCGAGCCCCGCTACCACAAGCCGATCCTGATCTACTGGCTGATGCGAGGGGGGCTGGCCCTGGGCGGCGACAACCCCTTCGGCGCCCGCTTGATCTCCGCCTTCGCGGGGATGGGGACCTGCCTGGTCGCCTGGCGGCTCGGGCGGTCGATCGCCGGGCCGACCGCCGGCCTGATCGCCGGCCTGGCCCTCGCGACGGTCCCGATCATGGTGGCCGAGTCGAAGCTGGCGACCACCGACGCGACCCTGGCCCTCCTCGTCACCTCGGCCCAAGGTTGCCTCTGGGCCCTGGGCCGTCGCGACTCGGCGCGGCGGGCGTTCGGCTTCTGGACCTGCCTGGCCCTGGCCACGCTCCTGAAGGGGCCGGTGGGCCCGGTCCTGATCGCGGCCTCGGGCCTGGCCTCGTGGTGGTGGGGAGGACCCACGGCCTGCTGGGCCCGGCTCCGATGGCGGGTCGGGGCCTTGATCTTCGTCGCCCTGACGGTCCCCTGGTACCTGGCGGTCGGGATCGCCTCGCGGGGCGAGTTCTTCCGGTTCGCGATCAGGACGCAGATCGTCCAGCGCATGGCCTCGGGCGTGGAGCAGCACGGCGGCTTCCCGGGGTACTACCCGGCGGTGGCCCTGCCGATGTTCTACCCCTGGTCGGTCCTGGCGATCCCGGCCATCGCCTGGGCCTGGAAGCGACGCAAAGCGTCGCCGGATCTCGGGTTCCTCCTGGGCTGGGTCGTCGGCCCCTGGCTGGTCCTGGAATGCTTCGGGACCAAGCTCGTCCACTACTACCTCCCCGCCTTCCCCGCCTGCGCCTTGCTGGTGGCCTGGTTCGTCGCGGAGGTCGCCCGGTCGGGCGGCAACCTCCGCGACTGGCCGCTCGGCGGCCTGGCGGTCCGGATGCTGGGCGCGATCGGGCTGGGCGCGGCGGCCGTGCTCGTGGTCGCCGCGTGCCTGGCCCCTCGGCCGCTGCTCGGGCCCGGCCTGGCGATGGGGGCGGCGCTGGCCGTCGGGACCACCTGGTCGCGGTTCGAGCTGGCGAAGGCCCGACCGTTGATGGCGGTCCGGGGCATGGTGGCGACCTGGGCGGTGGTCATGGGGATCTTCACCGCCTGGTTCCTGCCCTCGGCCGAGCCCTATCGGCTGACCAGGAGGGCGGGCGAGCGGCTGGGGACGCTCGCCGACCGCTCGGGGGTCCGGCCGGCGATGATGATCTACCAGGAGCCGGGCCTGGTCTACGCGGTCGGTCGCCCGATCCTCGACGTGCACGGCTACGACGAGATGGCCCTGGAGGTCGCCGAGAATGGGCCGGTGCTGGTCCCGCTCCTGCCGACCGACCTCGACGTGATGCGGGGCGACCCCCGGTTCTCCCTCCGATCGGTCGACTCGGTCCGGGGGTTCAACGTGAACAAGGGGAAGCTCCAGACCTTGGAGTTCGTGGTCGTCGCCCCGCCCGGGTCAGTCGAAGTTGCCGCGACGAGCGGCCAGGACTCGCTCGTAAAGTGAGCGGAGCTGGTCGGTCATCGTCTCGTGGCGGAACTGGTGGGCGAAGCGGGCCCGGCCTTCCCGGCCCATCGACGCGCGGAGGTTCGGGTCGCCGGCCAGGCGGAGGACCGCGGCGGCCAGGCCGTCGATCGACCGAGGGGGGAGGAGGATTCCCGTCTCGGGCAGGACGACTTCCTTGGCCCCGTCGACGTCGTAGCTGATCACCGGCCGGCCGACGATCAGGGCCTGGGGCAGGACCCTGGCCAGGCCTTCGCGGAGGCTGGGGTGGACGACGGCGTCGAGGGCGCCGAGGAGCTCGGGAATCCGGTCGGGCGGGACCAGGCCGGTGAACTGGACCGCCCGGCCGACGCCTAGGCGGTCGGCGTCGGCGACGAGCCGGTCGCGGAGGATGCCGTCGCCGATGAAGACGAACCGGACCTTCGGGTTGGCCCGGAGGATCGACGGGGCGGCGGCCAGGATGTCGTCGTGCCCCTTCCGCTCGAAGAGGCGGGCGACGGTGCCGAACGCCACCTCGTCGTCGGCCAACCCCAGCTCGCGCCGGACCTCGAGCCGGGGTCGAGGGGGATCGAGGAAGGCGTCGACGTCCATCCCGCTGTAGACCGTCGAATATTGCTCGGCCCGGCCGACCCCGGCGGCCAGGGCCTGCTCGGCCATCGCGTCGCAGACGCCGACGATCGCATGGCAGCGCCGGGCCGCCCAGCGCTCCAGGCCGACGTAGAGCCGGTTCTTCCAGGCGGATTCCGACGGGCCAAACGGCAGGCCGTGGATCGTGTGGACCACGGCGGGGACGTGCTCGTCCCAGGCGGCGGCCCGGCCGACGATGCCCGCCTTCGAGCTGTGGGTGTGGACGACCTCGGGTCGGAGCCGGCGGATCGATTGTCGCAACGATCGGTAGGCACGGGCGTCGACGACCGGCCGGATGGCGCGGACGAGGTCGGGCATCAGCTCGAGCTTGAGGCCGCGGGCCTCGGCCCGGGCGAAGAGGTCGCCCTCGGGCCCCTCGGCGGGGCCGGTAATCAGGGTGACGTCGTCGCCGTGGCGGTGGTGCAGGCCGTCGACCGTGAGGAGGGTGTTTTCCTGGGCGCCGCCGAGGATCAGGCGGGTGATGACGTGGACGATGCGCATGGGGGATCGCCCGCGTAGCGGACCCTGAGGAGGAAGAGGCCCTGCGGGGGCGCGGTCGGCCCGGCCTCGCGGCGGTCCTCGGCGAGCAGGGCTTCGAGCACCCGGCCCTCGGGCCACCGGCCGATCCCGACCTGGATCAAGGTCCCGGCGATCGCCCGGACCATGTTGTAGAGGAAGCCGTCGGCCTCGACCTCGATCCGGACGAGGTCCCCGTCGCGCTCGACGGCGATGTCGACGATCGTCCGGACGCTGCTGGTCCGGTTGGGCCACTGGGTCTCGAAGCTGTGGAAGTCGTGCCGACCCCGGAGCGCCTGGGCCGCCCGGTGCATGATCTCGGCGTCGAGCTTGAGGTACACGTGGTGGGCGTAGCGGAGCAGGAACGGGTCGGCCACCGGCGCGTTGTCGACGACGTAGCGATACCGCTTGGTCCGGGCGTCGAACGTCGAATGGAACGCCTGGGGCACGTCCCAGGCCCCCTTGACCCGGATGTCGGGCGGCAGCATGGCATTGAGCGCCTTGACGAAGACGGCGGGCGGGTGGGCCGACGCGGTGTAGAAGTGGACCACCTGGCCGATCGCGTGGACCCCGGCGTCGGTCCTGCCGCTGGCGTTGGTCGTCGGGACCACCCCGGTCAGCCGGCCGATCGCCTCTTCGAGGTCCTGCTGCACCGTCCGACGGTCCGGCTGGCTCTGCCAGCCGGAGAAGTCGGTGCCGTCGTAGGCGATCAGGAGCTTGATGTTCCTCATCGAGGGGAGGGCCGCCGGTCATTTCATGGATTTGCCGAAGACGATGCCGAACACGGCGGACGCGGCCGAGGCCAGTATCGTCATCGCGAACTGCCGGTCTTCCTTCGGCATCGACGGATGGAGCAGGACCCAGAAGCTGTAGCAAGCGACGGCGGCAATGAGCAAGAAGCCGACTGCATAGACCGCCACGTCCTTGACCAGGAAAGAGATTTTGTCCTTCCAGATCCGATGGCGTTTGTCGACCGCATCCTCGGGGGCCTTGAACTTGATCTCCTCGGCAATCAATCCACCCGGGATGACGTAGGGTGAATTCTTCGGGCTCCGGGGGGGCTGAGAAGGTCGTGCCATGAATCAGAGGCCGTCAAATTCGACTTCAAGGGGCTGATCCGGGCCGACGATGCCGACCCTTTTCCCCTCCGTGACCGCATCCGAGATGGCTTTGTAAACGCCGATGGCCTTGTTGATCAGATCGGCCTTGGTGTCACCTGTCCTCGATGCTAGCTCTTCGATCCGATCGTTCATCTCTTTCGAGAGTCCAAGAAGGAGCCAGTCTCGACCCGACTCTTCGGGCTGTCCGGGAGTCGCAGTGGACGAATGGGGGACTTCGAGGACAATCTGGCTTTCGTTGGCGCCGGCCATGGACGACCTCGCTTCCTCAAAGGCTTTAAAGCAAGACTGATGAGACGCCCCGATTATATCGGCGGTTCAGGCAAATCCGAGGGCTTTCTTCTTCTCCTTCACGTGCACCAGGTGGTTGGGGATGTGGCCGGTGATGATGGCCAGGTGGCGGAGGGCGGTCCGCTCCTCGTCGACCCCTTGGCCGTTCCGGACGATGCCGACCCGGTCGAGGTCGGCGGCGGGGAGCCCCCGGAGGGTCCGTGCGAGCTGGCGGCGGGTGGCCTCGACGACGGCGATCTCCTCGTCGACGTCGCGGTCGTGGTAGGAGAGGCGGGCGGCGTAGGCTTCGTGGTCGGCGCCGACGAGGAGGGGCCGGTCGGAGGCGATGATCCGCTTGATCCGGTCGGCGTAGATCGCGTCGAAGTCGGCGAGGTGGCAGACGACTTCGAGCGTGCTCCACTTGCCGGGGATCGGCCTGGCCCTGAGCTGGTCGGGGGTCATCCCGGCCACGGCGTGGCGCAAGGTCTCGACCCCGGCCAGGTAGTCATCGAGGGCGGCTTCGGTCGACATCGGTGCATCCTTCGGCGACGGTGGGGGGATTTCAGGCGTGCTGCGCGGCCGGTTCGAGCTTGAGCAACTCCTCGGCGATCTGGACCGCGTTGAGCGCGGCGCCTTTGCGGAGGTTGTCGGACACGCACCAGAAGAGGAGGGCGTTGGGGTTGTGGAGGTCCTGGCGAATCCGGCCGACGAAGACGTCGTCGAGGCCCCGGGCCGAGGCGGGCAGGGGGTAGCGGAGCCGGGCCGGGTCGTCGACCACGGTCAGGCCGGGGGCCTTCGCCCAGATCGCCCGGGCCTCTTCGGGCGTGACCGGCCGGTCGAGCTCGACCAGGATCGACTCGCTGTGGCTGTGGTAGACCGGGACCCGGACGCAGGTGGGGCAGACCTCGATCGAGTCGTCCCCCATGATCTTGCGGGTCTCGTTCACCATCTTCATCTCCTCCTTGGTGTAACCCCCGGGGAGGAAGTCGTCGATCTGGGGGATGCAGTTGAAGGCGATCGGATGGGCGAACTTGGACGGCGAGGGGACGGGCCGGCCCGCCACATGGGCCTCGGTCTGGTCCCGGAGCTCGTCCATCCCCTTCTGGCCGGCCCCCGAGGTGGATTGATAGGTGCTGACGACCACGCGACGGACCCGTGCCGCGTCGTGGAGCGGCTTGAGCGCGACGACCATCTGCATCGTCGAGCAGTTGGGGTTGGCGATGATCCCCCGGTGCCAGGCCAGGTCGCCCGGGTTGACCTCGGGGACGACCAGGGGGACCGAGGGGTCCATCCGCCAGGTGCTCGAGTTGTCCACCACCACCGCGCCCGCCCTGGCGGCGATCGGCGCGTACTCGCGGGAGATCGAGCCGGGCGTGCTCGCCAGGACGATGTCGACCCCCTCGAACGAGGACGGGGTCAGCAGCGTGATCGGGTGGCTCTCGCCGCCGAACTCGACCGACTTGCCGACGCTCCGCTCCGACGCGAGGAACCGGATCGAACCCACCGGGAACTCGCGCTCGATGAGCAGGCGGACCATCACCTCGCCGACGGCCCCGCTCGCCCCCATCACGGCCACGCTCTTCAACGCTCGACCCCTTCCCCCGAGATGCCGACAACCCCGGGCCGGTCGTCCGAAACGCCCCGGCCCGCTTTGCGATGCACAACAGCATACGGGTTTCGGCCCGCTTTTCCAACGCGGGCCGAGGCGATCGAGGCCGAGGGCCTGTCCGAGCGGCCGCGGAGCCATTAGAATCGAACCCCGAGGGTATGGGGCCGGATTCTTCCGAGGGGTCGTCGCGTTGAAAGTCCTCGTCATCGGCAAAGGGGGGCGGGAACACGCCCTCTGCTGGAAGCTGAAGCAGTCGCGACGCGTCACCGCCGTCTTCTGCGCCCCGGGCAACGCCGGGACCCACCACGAGGTCCAGAACGTCGCCATCGAGCCGGGCGACACCCGGGCCTTGACCCAGTTCGCGAAGCGCGAAAACATCGGCCTGACGGTGGTCGGGCCGGAGGAGCCGCTGACCGGCGGGATCGTCGACGCCTTCCAGCGCGAGGGGTTGCGGATCTTCGGGCCGAGCCGGGCGGCCTCGGAGCTGGAGGCGAGCAAGGTCTTCGCCAAGGAGCTGATGCGGCAGGCCGCGATCCCGACGGCCGACTTCCGCCTCTTCCGGTCCGCGCCCGACGCCGAGCATTACATCCTCTCGCGCGAGGTCTCGCTCGTCGTCCGCTCCAAGGGGCGGTCGACGATCCGGAACACGATGCTCTGCCGGACCGCCCAGGAGACGCTGGAGGCGATCGACCGGATCATGGACCCCCGCGAGATGCTCTCGCCCGGCGTCCAGGTCGAGATCGAGGAGAAAGGCCAGCGCCGGGTCTTCAACACCGCGACCGAGGCCCGGGACCACGTCCTGGGGCGGCCGCTCGGCCTGGTCCTCAAGGCCGACGGCTTGGCCTCGGGCAAAGGGGTCTTCGTCTGCGACAACCTCCGCCAGGCGCTCGAGGCGATCGATCAGGTGATGGTCCGGCGGATCTTCGGCAAGGCCGGCGACCGGCTGATCCTGGAAGAACGGCTCGACGGCCAGGAGATCAGCGTCCTGGCCCTCACCGACGGCCGGACGATCGTCCCCCTGGTCTCCAGCCAGGACCACAAGCGGGCCTACGACCACGACGAGGGGCCGAACACCGGCGGCATGGGGGCGTATTCGCCCGCCGACGTGATGACCCCGGCGATGATGGAGCAGGTCGAGCGCGAGATCCTCGTGCCGGTCGTCCACGCCCTGAAGCGGGCCCGGCGGCCGTTCCGGGGGGTCCTCTATGCCGGCCTGATGCTGACCAACCAGGGCCCCAAGGTCCTGGAGTTCAACGTCCGGTTCGGCGACCCCGAGTGCCAGGCGATCCTGATGCGGCTGAAATCCGACCTGCTCGACGCCCTCGAAGCCGTGGTCGACGAGCGGCTCGATCAGGTCGAGCTCGCCTGGGACCCGAGGCCGGCGATCACCGTGGTCATGGCGTCGGAGGGGTACCCCGGCCATTACGAGCGGGGCCGGACCATCAACAACCTCGAAGAGGCCGAGCAGATGGAAGGCGTCAAGGTCTTCCACGCCGGGACCGCGCTCCGGTCCGACCCGCAGCTGGGACGGGACGGCCGGGTCGTCACCGACGGCGGCCGGGTCCTGGGGATCACCGCCCTGGGGGACACCCTGCTCCAGGCCCAGGGCAGGGCCTACGAGGCGGCCCGGGCGATCCGCTTCAACGGCGGCTGGTATCGCCGCGACATCGCCGACCGGGCGCTGAAGCCCTCGGCCCCACCGGTCGCTTGAGGCCGGGCCGGACCGGGCGACGGCCCTCCCGCCCGGTCGGGCCGGCGGGCCGTCGCGGCTCGACCGATCAATACTGCCCGGTGCCGCCGCCGGCGAACCGGTAGTTGACGTTGTTGGTGGAGTTGGGCACCGGGGCGACCCGCTTGCCGTTGGCCTGGGGGAAGACCCTGGGGATGCCCGGCAGGGTGATCGGCTTGGCAGGGAGCGAGAGCGGCATCTCGACGACGTTGGGGGGCACGACGACGCCCTTGGTCAGGTTGACCGTCTGGCCGTAGAAGGCCCTGGTCGGCATCGACGGCGTGGCGGTCGCGTTGTTGATCGTCCCCTCGACCCGGGCCGTCACCACGCCCAGCGGGAGGAACACGTCCTGCGGGTTGCCGAAGGTCGTCGTCCCGCCGCTCGACTGGGTGATCGACTGGTCGGAGGCGGCGAAGACCGAGTTGGTCACGTTCCCGGCGATGTAGGTGGTGAGCTTGCCGGCCGCCTGGGCCGTGGGCGTCGGGATCGTCACCGCCGACTGGAAGTACTGGCCGAGCTGGACCTGGCTGTTCTCGATCGACGTGACCACCGTCGCCAGGCCCGAGAAGTAGCCCGAGAGGACCGTCGAGTTGACCACGTCGCCGCCGATCATGAGGTCGCCGATCTGGCGATCGCTGACGATCCGGGAGTTGATCATCCCGCGATTGGCGAAGAAGTTCTCGATCGAGTGGGTGAGGATCGTGGTCGAGTCCGCCCCCTTGCCGAAGTAGAAGTTCCTGGTCCCGTTGGGGGCGAGGACCGAGATGTTGTTGGTCTCGCCGCCGACGTAGAAGTTGGCCATCGTGTTGTTGGTGACGACCGAGAAGTTGGTCGCGTTGCCGCCCACCCGGACGAAGCCGATCTCCCCGGTGATCCCCTGGTTCGGGTCGGGCAGCGAGGAGACGATCGTCCCCCCGGTGAAACTCGCGGGGGCGGCCTGGATGGTGCTGCTGCCGAGGATCGCGTTGGCCTGGAACAGGTTGATCCGCCCGCCGACGTCGAAGACCACGCTCTTCTGGGTCGGCGAGGCCGACGACGACGTGGCGGCCTGGGCGTTGGAGATGACCTGGTTGACGACGATGCTCGTGCCCACCGCGGCGGGGATGCCCAGCCGGACCAGGAACTGGTCGTTCTGCCCGTCCTGGGACAGGCTCTGGGTCGGGTCGGTCCCGAAGAACCGGGTGGTGTCCGCCCCGCCGAAGCGGAGCGCTGTGACGCCGTCGGGGATCGTGATCGCCGCCCTCGGCTGCGTCGCGTTCGCCGGGGTCGTGGCGTCGGTCACGCCCAGCCAGAAGTCGGGGATGTTGACCGCCTGGATCCCCAGGCCGGTGCCGAGCCGCTCGGAGCGGTTGGTCTGCTCGACGAGGTTCTCGAAGAAGATCCGGCCGTCGCTGCCGGCGGCCTTGGTCACCGTGTCGGTGAGCACCGTGCTGTTGGGGTCGGTGCCCGAGAGGATGATCGTCTTGATCTCGGTCGCCGCGGTCAAGGCCGTGGCGGTCCCCGTCGCGTCGGGCTGCTTGATGACCTGGATACTCCCCCGCCCCGAGAGGGTCAGGGTCCAGTGGTCGCCCGCCGTGTCAACGCCGCTGACCGAGCCCGAGAGGAGCTGGCGCCCTTCGAGGGATTCCGTCGAGGGCCGGAGGGCACGAGTCCGCCCGAGGTTCTGCCGCGTCGCCATGGAACAGACTCCCTTCGCCAAGGATCTGCGGCCCGAGGCCCGGTGACGAACCGTCGGCCGATCGGGCGGATGGGGCCCTTTGGCCCCGCCTCGCCCCCTCGAACCGCCCGGAACATCCGCCGCACCGCTCGCGTCCCCGCAGTGAACCGATCGTACCGATCCCGATGCACTCGACCGACCATCAGACCCGTCGACCAGTATCGGCCCTACTGTCGCCGATCTTGAACCATTCGGTAAAATCGGACGAACCGCCCCGATCGCGACCAAATCATGGACGCTCCCTCGCATGCAGTCGAGGGAGATAGCGCGCGAGGACACTGGACCGATCGGTGTTCCCGGCGGAAGAAGGACTTGATGAAACGCCCCGCGACCAACCGGCGACGACCGGTCGTTCATATCACGCTCGCGCGAGCCGCGAGGCTCCACCGCCTGGTCACGATCCTGGCGACGAGCCAGACCGAGCGCGAGGCCCTGCTCGAACGCCTGACGATCGGCCTGAGGACCTTCTACCGCGAGCTCGACCTGCTCAAGCGGTGCGGGATCAAGGTCCGCCGCGACGGCAAGGCCTATCACCTGGCCGGCACCGTGGGCGAGGCCGAAGGGCGATTGCCCTTCCCCGACCCCCAGCTCAGCTTCGCCGAGATGGCCGAGCTGGCGAAACACCCCGGCGAGGCCGCCGCCCGCCTCGCCGAGATCCTCAAGAGCGTCGTCGAGCCCCCGGCGCCGGCCCCGAAGAAATCCCGGCGAACCAAGAAAACCCCATGACTCGGCCATCGACGAGCACGAGGCCGGGCGGCTCGCCCCCGCACTGCCCGCCAAAATGTCCGCCGTGAGCCGTGTTCACGAAAGCAAGGGCTCTCAGCCCGACCCGCCATGACCTGCGTCGAAAGCTGCTCGGCTATCACCGCTATCGTGGCGACGAGATCCCAACACGGGCCCGAGATGCGAGGCGAGAGGATCGGCGAGCTCGGCGATCAAATCGGCCAGGAACGCGGCCTGGCCGCCCTCGTCACTGCTGGCCCGACCCGAACGAGGAAAGCACGGAATCGCGAGGGATGCCCCCGGTCGTCGGGCCGTAATCGGTCCCGCGTTCGAGCCCCCTGCATCCGCCGCAGGCCCAGAGCATCGCGACAAGGCAGGCCCATTTCCACGGAGTGTCGGACATGATCCCCGCCTGAGATGCGAGGGGTTATAACAACTTGATCCGAGAGATCAAGCGAGATCCGGCCTCGATGGCCAATCCCGAGGAGGAGGCGAACCGCGACACATTCATCGGGCAAGCGGTGCTCGCTGGGCTCCGGACGGATGCTGACGCGGGCGAGTCGAGCGAAAGTGACCGGGGTGGGGCTCGAACCCACGACCAACGGATTAACCTACCTCATCGGCTTTCGCCGACCGTCCCGAGGGGCCCCGGGACGTTGAGCGTCTGGACTATACCACCGCCATCGCAGGCGTGCCGCGTCTAGTCTCTGAGGCCGGGCCCGACGATCCGCCGGGTCCTTGCCTGCTGATGACCCAATCCCCGTCCTTTTCGGACCGTCACGCTTGCCGTTACCGGCGACGTTGTGGTGTCCGGGGCTCTCAGGGCGTCCCAGCAAACTGCGGCATTCACTCGTCGCGGTTGGGTTTCTTCCCGCGCGAGGCTCCCATTTTAGCGTTGAAGTCCGTTGCTCTACCGACTGAGCTACCCGGTCGCGAGGGGTTATTCTAAACGCCGGGGGACGGGCCGTCCAGAGCGGCCCGGCTTGATTCGGGGGGGCGGACCTGCTCGAATGGTCCGGCCTCGGGTGTTTGCCGTCGGAATTGGGCCGCGGAGTCGCGTGATGATCGTCGGGGTTCCGAAGGAGGTCAAGGCGGACGAGTATCGGGTGGCGATGCTCCCGGTCGGGGCCGAGGAGCTGACGGCCTCCGGCCACGTCGTGCTCGTCGAGGAGGGCGCGGGGCTGGGCAGCGGGATCCTCGACGGCCTGTACCAGGCCGCCGGGGCGACCCTGGTCCGCGATTCGGCCGAGATCTGGCGGCAGGCCGACCTGATCGTCAAGGTGAAGGAGCCCCAGGCGTCCGAGTGGCCCCTGATGAGGGCCGGGCAGGTCCTCTTCACCTACTTCCACTTCGCCGCCAACGAGGACCTGACCCGGGCCGTGATCGAGAGCGGGATCACCGCGATCGCCTACGAGACGATCCGGGATGCCAAGGGGACCCTGCCGCTGCTCACGCCGATGAGCGAGGTCGCCGGCCGGATGAGCATCCAGGAGGGGGCCAAGTTCCTCGAACGGCCGCAGGAAGGGCGGGGGATCTTGCTGGCCGGCGTGCCCGGGGTGGCCCCGGCCGAGGTGGCCATCCTCGGCGGCGGGATCGTCGGCTCGAACGCCGCCAAGATCGCCGCCGGCCTCGGGGCCAATGTCCGGATACTCGACGTGAACCTCGACCGCCTCCGCTACCTCGACGACATCATGCCGCCCAACGTCACCACGCTCTACTCCGACCGGCACACGATCCTCGAATCGGTCGAGCGCGCCGACCTGGTGATCGGCGCCATCCTGATCACCGGGGCCCGGGCCCCCCGGCTGGTCCGCAAGGAGGACCTCGCCCGGATGAAGCCCGGGGCGGTCATCGTCGACGTGGCGATCGACCAGGGGGGTTGCATCGAGACCAGCCGGCCGACGACGCACCGCGACCCGACCTACGTCGTCGACGGCGTGGTCCACTACTGCGTGACCAACATGCCCGGCGCGGTGGGCCGGACCAGCACCTATGCCCTGGGCAACGTGACCTTGCCTTACGTGCTCCAGATCGCCCGGACCGGGTGGGACGCGATGGCCGCGGCCTCGCCCGGGTTCGCCCAGGGGGTCAACATCGACCGGGGGCGGGTCACCAACCTGGCGGTCGCCTCGACGTTTGGCCTCCCCTACGTCCCCTGGGACGCGGGGACCGGCCTGGCGTCGGTCCCGCGGACTTCCTCGGTCGCCTGACGTTCGCCTGATATAATGGACCGATGCCCGAAGGGGACCGCTCGCCCCGGTCCCCCGTTTCCCGTTTCCCGTTTCCCGATGCCAGCCACCCTCAGGGGACCCTCCCATGTCCGAGCATGAGAACGACGAGATCGAAGACAATGACCTGGAAGCCCCCGAAGACGTGCTCGAAGAGGCCCTGGAGCTGGACACCCAGAGCCAGATTTTCCTGGAGATGAGGCGGCAGAACCTCGACCTCCTGAAGCTCTCGATCGAGGTCGCCGGCCTCGGCGGGTCGCACGGGCCCGTCAAGTCGGGCGACCTCAAGGTCGCCGTCAAGAACATCTGGGACCTGTACTCCGAGTTCTACTCCTGGATCGACCCCGAAGAGTCCGAGGGGGACGAAGAGGACGACGAGGAATTCGAAGGTTGAGCGGCCCCGACGTTTCGGCCCCGCTGGAGACGGTCGGCTGGGTCGGCGACGCCTCGACGGGTACCGTCAGGCTCGTCGACCAGACCCTCCTGCCCGGCGAGTTCGTGCTCAAGGATTGTCGGGACGTCCCGACGCTCTGGGAGGCGATCCGCTCCTTGAGGGTCCGGGGGGCGCCCGCCATCGGGATCGCCGCGGCCTTCGGCGCCGTGCTCGGAGGCCAGTCCGCGGCCGGGGGCGACGTCGCGGCGGTCCATGCGGCCGTGCTCGACGCGACCCGGCACCTCCGGACCAGCCGGCCGACCGCCGTCAACCTGTTCTGGGCCCTCGACCGGATCGACCGAGTGGCATCGGCCGAGGCCGAGACCGCCTCCGCACCGGCCGCCTACCTCGAACGGCTTCTGACCGAAGCTCGGGCGATCGCCGACGAGGACAAGGCGATGTGCCGCTCGATCGGCCGGTTCGGCGCCGACCTGATCGGGCCGGGCGAGGGGGTCCTCACCCACTGCAACGCCGGCGGCCTGGCCACCGCGGATTACGGGACCGCCCTGGCCGTGATCTTCGCCGCCTTCGAGCGGGGGACGCCGCTCCGGGTCTTCGCCGACGAGACCCGCCCGCTCCTCCAGGGGGCCCGCCTGACGGCCTGGGAACTCCAGCGGCGGGGCATCCCGGTCACCCTGATCTGCGACAACATGGCCGCCCAGGTCATGAAGGAGCGGAAGGTCGACCTCTGCGTCGTCGGCGCCGACCGGATCGCGGCCAACGGCGACGCCGCCAACAAAATCGGCACCTACGGGGTGGCCCTGCTGGCCAAGGCCCACGGCATCCCCTTCTACGTCGCCGCGCCGTCGAGCACCTTCGACCTGACCCTGGCCGACGGCTCGCTGATCCCCATCGAGCAGCGCGACCCGCGCGAGGTGACGCACTCCCACGGCCACGCGTCGGCCCCCGAAGGGATCGACGTCTACAACCCGGCGTTCGACGTCACCCCGGCCGACCTGATCGACGGCATCATCACCGAGCGGGGGATCATCCGCCCCGTCAACCGAGAGACGATCGCCGAAGTCCTCGGTTCTCCGATGCCCCCGGTTCCAAGGCCAAGGGCCCTCTGCTAGGATCGCTCGCGGAGCCACCGGACCATCACCGACCGCACCATCGAGTCGACGCCATGATCGCGCACAACGTCTTCTTCAAGCTCCACGACGGCTCCGAGGCCGGCCGGGCCAAGCTGCTCGACGCCTGCCGGAAGTACCTGACCGGCCACCCCGGGGTCGTCTCCTTCGCCTGCGGGATCGTCGAGCCCGACCTGGCCCGCCCGGTCAACGACCGAGACTTCGACGTCTCGCTCCACCTGATCTTCGACACCCGCGAATCCCACGACATCTATCAGGAACAGGCGCCCCGCCACCACCAGTTCATCGAAGAGAACAAGGCCGACTGGGCCAAGGTCCGCGTCTTCGACTCCATCGTCGAGACGGCCTGAAATCCGGCAATTCGACTCGTCGGGACGTTCGGCAAGGAGCTCGACCTTCGATGAGCGACGGTTCGAACATCGAAGAAGTTCGATCGTCCCTGATCACATTATTTGATTCAGACCTACTAGATATCACCGCGCAGGCGGCTAAAAATGGTAAAGAGTACTTGAAACAACTCTCGATGATCGCGACCGAGTACGGGATCTTTGATTTCGTCCGCGATTTGCTCCGTTCGGGTTGTTCCATCCGCGAAGTCAAGATGGGCGAGCCTCTCGGCTCGCGGGGGATCGCATACCGCGTCATCGATCCGGTGCGACGCGAGCTTTACATCAAGGTCAAAATCGAAGAGGGAACCGCCTGGATCATCAGTTTCCACCGAAGCAAACACTGATTCGAGGCCAAATCATGGGGCAGGAACAAAGGAACGGATCGGGCCGCCGTTGTCCAGCCTGCGGCCGGGGCTCCCTCCGTCCTCGCTGGGTCGACGAGAGGTTTAGTTACGAGCACAACGGGTTCATCTACGACGTGGAGACGAAGAACGTCCCGCTCGAAGACTGCGATCAATGCTTCGAGACGTTCATCGGGCCCGCCGCCGCGCGGATTCGCCATGACAGCCTGGGTCGGGCCTTGGGCCTCCTTGCTCCCTCGGAAATCACCGCAATCCGCACATCGGCGGGCTGGTCGGTCGAGGAGTTCGCCAGGATCATCGGGGCCGATCCCGAGAAGGTTTCACGATGGGAACGCGGCCGGCTCTGGCAGGATCTCGCCACCGACAAGCTGATCCGATTGCTCGGGTCGGACCGCCACATATTGAATCGTTTGCACGATAATGGCACGTCAACAATCGACGCCGACCCGGACCTCGCGGAAGGGGCCGGGTCGGTCATCGAATCGCCTGTGTCGTATCAGAGACCTGGTCGGGGTGTCGAGCTGGATTGATGCGGTGCCCGATCAGGCGACGGCCTCGGCCTGGATGATATAGCCCAGCTCGGCGAGCTTGGCGACGATCGCGTCCACGCACTGCTCGACGCCGAGCTTGCTGGTGTCGATCGTGACCTCGGGGTTGAGCGGCGCCTCGTAGGGGTCGTCGACCCCGGTGAAGCCCATCCCCTTGCCCTCGGCCACGGCGTTGCGGGCCTTGGCGTAGAGCCCCTTGACGTCGCGCCGCTCGCAGACGTTGATCGGGGTGTCGCAGTAGACCTCGACGAAGTTGCCTTTCGACGCCTTCCGGGCGTTGTCGCGAGGGCCTCGATACGGGCTGATCACCGCGCAGAGGGTGGTCCCCCCGTGCTGGGCGATCAGGCCGGCGACGTAGCCAACGCGGTTGATGTTGGCGTCGCGGTCTTCCTTGCTGAAGCCCAGGCCCTTCGAGAGGTGGGTCCGGATCTCGTCGCCGTCGAGGAGCGAGACGTTCCGGCCGAACTCGGCCAGGCGCTCGACCAGGGCATGCGCGACGGTGCTCTTGCCCGAGCCCGAGAGGCCGGTGAACCAGATGGTCAACCCTTGGCGGAACCTGGGCGGGCTGGTCTCGTTGAGGATCGCGGCGACGGCGGGCCGGCTGAACCACTCGGGCAGGGCGATCCCCTTGGCCAGGTAGTCGTCGCGGACCTGGGTGCCCGAGATGTCCGCGGTCTTGACCCCGGCCGGGACCTCGTCGACCGGGCTGTAGCGGTCCTCGTCGGGCAGGAAGACCATCTGCTTGAAGTCGACCATGCCGATCCCCAGCTCGGCCTGATGCTCCTGCATCGCCTCCTGGGCGGCATAGGGGGGGTAGAAGGGCTTGCCGGTCGAGTCGTTGCCCGGGCCGGCGTGGTCGCGGCCGACGATGAAGTCGGAGCAGCCGTAGTTCCGGCGGATGATCGCGTGGAGCAGGACCTCGCGAGGCCCCGCCATCCGCATCGCCAGCGGCAGGAGGCTGAGAATCACCGAGCCGGGCTCGTAATAGTTCTCGACCAGGGCCTTGTAGCAGCGGACCCGGGTGTAGTGGTCGACGTCGCCGGGCTTGGTCACGCCGACGACCGGGTGGATCAGGAGGCCGCCGCCGATCTGCTCGGCCGCACGCTTGGTCAGCTCCTCGTGGGCCCGGTGGAGCGGGTTCCGGGTCTGGAACGCGACGACCTTGGACCAGCCCAGGGATTCGAAGTGGGCCCGAAGCTCGACCGGGGTCCGGCGGAGCGGGACGAAGTCGTAGTGCGGCGGGACCCGGATCACTTCGAGGCGTCCGGCCGCGTAGTGACCAGGCTGGCGCTGGAGGTAGGCGACGGACGGATGCTTGGGGTCGGCGGAGCCGTAGGCCCCTAGGGACTCGGCCTCCTTGTCGTAGGGGTAGGTCTCCTCGACGTGGAGGAAGGCCAGGAGGTTGCCATAGACGTCCCGGAGGGCCAGCGGCTTGCCGACCTCGACGCCGTTGCCGGGGGTCACCGGCAGGGTCACGGGCAGGGGCCAGAGCGTCCCCCCGGCCAGCCGGCCTTCGGCGACGACCCGCTCGTAATCCGCCCGGCCGAGGAAGCCGGTCAAGGGGGAGAAGCCGCCAACGGCGAGCAATTCGAGGTCGCAAAGCCCCCGCTCGTCGAGGGTCAAGGTCGCGTGGTCCTTCGCGGTGCCCCGCATCTCGGCGGCCCGGGCGTCGTCGACGATCAGGTGGATCAGCTTGCCGCCAAACGGGGTGTTCAGGCCGGCCCTCGCCGGTTCGGTCGTCGCGGAAATGGCTGTCTCTCCTGTTCCGAGGGGTTGTGGAATTCGATCGATCATTTCAGATTAGCAAACTTCGCCTTCGAGAGCAGCCGAGGCGACCCCGGAGGTCAGATGAACCACTCGTGCGGGGTCGTCCGCTCGCAGAGCTCGGCGATCGAGGTCCGGTCGAGGACCGCCTTCTCGGCCGCCCGGATGTTCTCCCAGACGGCCGCGAGGACCTGGGCCGCCGGCTTGGTCGACTCCCTGGGCGGCTCGCCGGGGCCGTCGATCGCGCCGAGGACCTCGCCGAGCGAGATCTGGGCGGAGGGCCGGGCCAGGCGGTATCCGCCCGAGGCCCCCCGCGTGCTATGCACCAGCCCGGCCCCCTTGAGCTGGAGCAGGATCTGGACGAGGTAGCGTTCGGGGATGCCGTGCGACCCGGCGATGTCCCGTATCCGGACCGGCGGGTCGCCTGGCTTGGACTGGGCCAGCGCCAGGATGGCCAGGCAGGCGTATTCGGCCTTCGCGGAGATTTTCATGATCCCCCGACTTCCCCGGTCCGGTCAGAGCTGGCTGCTGTCGAGCGAATGGAGGCCGCACTCGGTCTTCGCCTGGCCGGCCCAGCGCCCGGCCCGTTCATCATCCCCCTGGGCGACCGCCTTGGTGCAGGGCCAGCAGCCGATCGAGGGGAAGCCGCGGTCGTGCATCGGGTTGTAGGGGACGTCGTTGGCGACGATGAACGCCCAGACGTCCCGCTTGGTCCAGGACAGCAGGGGGTTGATCTTGGCCAGGCCGAACTTGGCATCCCACCCGACCACGTCGGCCCTGGCCCGGTGCGAGGACTGGTCGGCCCGGATCGCCGAGATCCAGGCGTCATACCCCTCTACGGCCTTGCGGAGCGGGACGAGCTTGCGGTCGCGGCAGCAGCGGTCGGTGTCGACCGCGTGGACCGGGCCGCCGTTCGCGGCCTCGTACTCCGCCACGGTCGCCTCGGCCCGGACCAGCTCGACCTCGATCCCGTAGCGGTCGGCGATCCGGTCGCGCAGCTCCAGGGTCTCGGGGAACTGGTAGCCGGTGTCGAGGTTGAAGACCCGGACCCGGGGCTCGATCTCCGCGAGCATGTGGAGGATGACGCAGCCTTCGGGCCCGAAGGCCGTCGCCATCGTCAGCTTGGGGAAGAAAGCGTCGACCGCCCACCGGAGGATTTCCTGGGGCCGGGCGCCGATCAGCTTCGCGTTCGCCCCCGCCCAGTCGACGGGGGATAGGGTCGCGGTCGTCATTGAGAGGGGTCCTCGCCGTCCTGCCGGCGACCCCAATCCTACGCAACGTACACAAGTAAGTCAACTTTCCGGGGCGACCGCGGTTCAATCGGGTCATCACTCTCGATCCACCCCGAAAACTCGACGGCGCCGGGCCTCAACGCTCGGGGGTTTGGGGCGCCTTCGCCGCCGCGGCCCTCGGCCTGAGGTAGAGCGTGACGGGGGTCCCCCGGGCGGGGACTCGGTCGGGGTTGGCCACGAAGGAGCGATCGGCGTCGCTGGCGGAGCTGCGGAAGGGGAGGTCGAGGATCGCCGAGGGGAAGTTGGCGACGGTGACGAGGTCGCCGTCGTCGGCGGCGTAGATCATGGTCTTGGTCCTCGGGTCTTCGAACAGCTCGCTGCCGGCGAAGACCCAGTCCTGGGTCAGGGGCTTGCCCGAGGCGCCGTCCTTGACCCAGTCGCGGGCGTCGGCGCGGCGGAGCTTCTTGTTCTGCTCCCATTCGACCTCGATGGCGATCGAGGTGCCGGTGGGGGGCGAGAACTTGGGCTCGAAGCGGACCGGCTTGCCGGGCTCGGCGCCGCAGAGGATCAGGCCGGCGTGGATCAGGCGGGCCGGGGCCTCGGTCGCCAGGATCGACTCGTGCTCCTTGGTCCCCTTGCGGCAGACGAGGTGTTCGAGGATGCCGTCCTGGAGGGCGACCCGGGACCGGACGACCAGGCGCTTGCCGCCCGGGTCGAACCAGATCTCCTTGCCGAGGGGCTTCCAGGCGGGGTCGGGCTTGAAGGAGTCGGTCGGGGCGGGGGCGGGGGCGGGTTCCCCCTGGGCGAGGGCGAGGGCGGTCAGGAGGGTCAGGGTGGCCGTCATCGGCGGGGGTCTCCGAGCGGGGGTCGGGTGCGCGCTCCTGGGAGGGTTCAGCCTAGTCGGCCGGCCCCGGAAATGGAAATGGCCGCCGGGGGAACGCCCCCCGGCGGCCAGTCGCGTTAGGAAGTTTCCGCGGTTGGCGGGCGGACCCGGATCAGGGGTTCGGGTTGACGGTGTTGACGCCCAGGCGGGCCTCCTCCTCCTCGAGGATGATGATCTTGGGGGTGACCATCAGCATGAGGCTGTCGGTCCGCCGGCCGATCCCGATGTTGCGGAAGAGGCGGTTGATCATCGGGGTCTTGGAGAGCACGGGGACGCCGAACTCGAGCCGCTGCTCGCGCATCCGCTTCACGCCGCCGAGGAGCACCGTGCCGCCGTCGGGGACGGTGACGGTGGTGTTCAGGGTGGTCGTGGTGGTCAAGGGGAGCTGGATCTGGCCGTTGATCGGCGTACCCTGGCCGGCGATGCCGCCGCCGCCGACCGCGGCCGGGACGGGGAACGACTGGAGGCCGTTGATCGTCTGGAAGAACGGGGCCAGCGAGAGCCTGACGTAGCGGCGGTCGGAGGAGACGACCGGCGTGACGCTGAGCTGCACGCCGTCGGGCAGGGCGGCCGGGGTCGGCAGGAAGGCGACCGAGCCGGGGCCGACGATCGGGATCAACTGGGCGACGTAGTACTGGTTCTGGGTGTTGGTGATGAACGCCGCCGAGCCGTTGAAGGTGGTGATCTTCGGGGCCTGGACGATGTTGTTCCGCGTGTCGCCCTGGGCGGCGGTGAGGAAGAGGAACATCTCGAGGTCGCTGAGGAACGAGATGCCCAGGGTCGCACCGGCCGTCGGGATGGCGTTGAACGGCTGGATCTGGGTGGCGCTGCCCTGGGTGAAGGGGATGCCGAGGTCGCTGGTGAAGTTCTTGATGCCCGGGGCGGCCGTGCCGACGACGAGCGGCGTCCTGCGGCCCAGGGAGTTGTCGAGGAACGGGTTGACCAGGTAGTTCGGGTTCGTGACGCCTGACCCGCCGGCGTTGCCGGCACTGCCTCCCGCGGTGCCGCCGGCACCGCCGCCGCCGAAGCCGCCGGCACCGCCGACGCCGCCGCCGCCGCCGGCGAAGCCGCCGCCGCCGCCCGACGCACCGCCGCCGCCGCCGGTCCCGCCGCCGCCGCCCCCGGTCGTGGCACCGCCGCCGCCGGTGGTGGTATTACCGCCGGCCCCGGTGGTCCCGCCGCCGCCGGTGCCGCCCGTGCCGCCGCCGCCGGTGGTCGTGCCGCCGGTGGTCGTGCCGGTGGTGGTCCCGGTGCTCGCGCCGCCGTTGCCGGTGGTGCTGAAGAGCTGGTTGGCCGGGTTCTGGATGGCGAACGTCGATTTCTTGCCGACCACCCTGGACTGGATGTTGAAGTCGAAGTCCACGCTGATCTGCTCGAAGAAGTCGTCGCTGACGGTGATGAACCGGACCTCGATCGAGACCTGGAGGTCCTGGAGCCTCCGGAGCTGCTTGAGCAGCTCGGCGACCTCCTCGTGGACCTCGGCGGTGTGCCGGATGATCAGGCTGATGCTGAGCATGAACGGCGTGATCGAGCCGGGCTGGGCCGGGTCGGCCGCGTTGTTGTCGCCGCCGAAGGCACCGCCCATCCCGTAGGCGTTGTTGTCGCCCTTGCTGGTGATGTCGGTCGTCCGCCAGGTGTTGGGGGCGATGGTGTTGGTGATCAGCTGGATCAGCGGGTACATGTCCGCCTCGGTGACGACCCGCTGGCCGACCGTCGAGGTGGGGACCGAGCTGGCGCTCTGGGTGTTGGCCATGGCCAGCGTCATCGCGGCGGGGTCGGCCCCGGGCATGGTGGGGATGGTCGGCTGGTTGCTGGTCGGCTGGGCCTTCTGCGGCGAGATCACCAGGTCGGCCACCGGGTAGGTCCAGGAATAGGTCTTATCCTTGGACGTCAGGGGGCTGGTGATCAGCAGGACGTCGTCCTCGACCTTGTAGGTCAGGCCGAGCGGCCGGAGCATGAACTTCAGGGCCGTCTTCAGGCGGATGCTGTTCGCCGTCAGGCTGACCTTGGAGTCGCGGCTGAGCCCCTCGTCGTTGAGCGCCTTGGGGTCGAGGATCACGTTCAGGCCGGTGTAGTTCTGGACGAACGAGATCGCCTCGCCGAGGGTCTGGTCGTTGAGGTTCAGCGTGATCGGCTCTTCCAGCTTCTTGGCGATGGCCAGGGCCTTGGGGTCCTGCGGCCGGGTGTCCGAGAGCGCCATCTGGCGGCGGCGGGCGGACATCTCGGCGAAGTTCTTGGGGTAGCCGATGTTGTTCTTGGAGACGTTGCCGTCGATCACCATCGCCTTATCGACGAGGTGCAGCTCGTTGAGGAACCCCTCCTCCTTGTCCTTCTTGTCGCGCTGGTAGGTCTCGTAGTGGCGCTGGAGGTTGGCCTTGTAGGCCATGAGGGTGGCCGGGACGTTGTTGGGATCGATCTCGATGGCCTTGCGGGCGACCTCCTCGGCCTTGGCATAGTTCCCCTCGGACTGGGCCTTCTCGCCCTCCTTGAGGAGCTTGTCGATGGCCATCTGCTTGGCCTTGTCGGCCTCCAGGATCCGGAGCTTCTTCAGCTCGATCTCGGCCTTGGCGTCCTTGTCGAGCATCTTCCGGTCGAAGCCCACCTTGTCCTTCTTGGACAGGTCGATGGCGACTTCGAGGCGGCGGGTCATCGTCCGGGCGACGGCCTGGGGCAGGTCGGCGGCCTTGACGGTGGCCATGGTGGCCTGGAGCAGGGCGATGGCCTTCTCCGGGTCGGTCTCCATGAGGCGGCGGGCCTCGGCGACCTTGGTGCCGACCTCGGCGTTGAGCTGCTGGACCTTGGCGGTCTCGGCGTCGTT
>JAABUQ010001247.1_pt1 | contig 55856 bp, 54 predicted proteins | sample 5560001 | NCBI WGS metagenome assembly JAABUQ01 (sample SAMN10711888, study PRJNA513371) | rock metagenome | isolation source: Antarctica rocks | place: Antarctica: Victoria Land, Finger Mt nord | collected 2015-12-18
ATGGGCGTGAGCGAGAATATGGCGCCGTAGCCGAGGCCGACGAGGGCGGAGACGAGGGGGTAGAGGGGTGGGTGGTGTTGGATTAGGGGGGTGGCGAGGAGGAGTTGGCCGGCTGAGAAGAGGAGGGTGGATACTAGGAGAAAAGTGAGGCGGGAGATTCGCTGGGGGGGTTTTGTGCTGGGGGATGTGGGTGAGTGGGAGGGCGAGGGGGAGAGGAGGTCGGCGAGGAAGCCGGTGGCGAGTCGTGCGAGGGTCGAGCAGAGCGCTACTATTGAGACGTGTAAGGCTGGAGCGCCTTTCGGGGGGGAGGCGGGTGGGGGGTAGAGGGAGCGGAGGATTGTGCCGAGGTTGTTTATGTAGGCTTCGCCTGGGCCGGTGGTGAGGAAGAAGCCGAGGGCTAGGAGCCACATTGTTGGGTCTGAGAGGAAGAGGCGGCTTTCGGTGTTTAAGAGGAGGGTCTTCTTTAAGGCGGAGGTTGCCGGGGTGGGTTTGGAGGTGGTTGAGGTTATGGAGTGGGTGGAGTGGGTGTCGGAGGTTTGAGTGATGGTGCCGTATGTGGATGCGGTGTTGGGTTGGTCGCTGTCGTGGAGGACGGAGCGGTGGAAGAGGGGGCTTTCTTCCAGTAGACCGCTGCGCTCGAGTTCGTCCACGGCTTCCGCGATAAGTTCTTCTTCGTTCACGACTCGTAGCATTACTGCACCGATTAGGCCCACGACGAAGAGCAGACAGGCTAGGAAGAGGAAGTATCGGAAGACGTCCGTCTCGCCTGTGTCTCCCTCCTCTTGAAAGAAATGGCTCCCGACCTGGCTTTGCCACATACCGCTCAATCCAAAGGCTGCAATAGGCATTGCTAGTGCCAGACCCTTGCGCTTCCCTCGTCCGAAATTCTTGGCACATGTAGTCACGGCGCTCAAATACATACAAGCTGTTCCTGCGCCGACGCCTATGAAGGCGATTATCATTGCACCGAATGGCCATCCCTCCTGCTTTTCTATACCGCCGCGTTCCCTTGTCTTCATTCCAGGTCCAGCCCGGTATGTAAGCGCAGCAAGCAGATACCCTCCTCCAAATAGAAAGGCCGCAGCTGCACTCAAGGGCCTTGGGCTATAGCGATCGCAAAGCCAACCGAATAGCGGTATAGGCAGATACATTGCCACTTCCGCAGTGGTGCTGATGGCATTGACCTGAAATTGCGTGTAATGTAGGCGGCTGAGGAACAAAGGGCCATAGAGCGAATAGGCGGTAATGGATCCAGCACAGAGGCAGTTCAGTATGGCCGAAGCAAACGAGGCATATTTGGTCACTTTGCGCACCATACTTCGGCGGTTGAGAGACACAACACCATCGACGACATTGGAGAAGAATGATTCATCAGATGCAAGAAGGCCTGAATGGCCAGAGTGGATAGAGTCATGGCTGGAGGCTGGGCGTCTGCGATTGGAGTCGAAGTCGAGCTTGTCGATGGAGGCAGCGCGACTTGAGCTTCGAGAAGGCATGGGGATTGTTCATTGTCACCCTAAGAGAAGAGAGTGAAAGTGGTTCTGGAGCGTTCAAGGTGGCATCATTCTTGGTATTCTTGTCATGAGGCCGTGTGATGGAGTGCATTGGTGCCTGTTTGTATTCGATGACGAACTAAGGTATATCACCAGGATCTGCCAGTCATCATGCTTAGTCAGCTGTCGATGGTTCCATTCTTTACCACTTTACATGACTACTCCTTACAAATACCCTCTTCCTCTATCCACCACAGCTGCAGCTTTGCAAAGTAGTTGACCTCTAACCCCGCTGTGTTAGATACACCAAGCTAAATATACATGTGCATACCAATCCTTGCATCGTCGATTCTGATTCCTCGGAGAAGATGCTGTGGAATACTGTAAATAAAAGGAGTTCACCTCCCACGTCAATTCTTTACATATTTGCATCATGAATACCAGTCAAGAACTACCGTTAAAACCGCACGGTCATTTCGCTGACTCTGATTTGTCGACTACTATTTTGAATTTCTAACAATTAAATTTGCAATCCATCTGCCGATTCGATACGAAGTTCTCCAGGCCAATGAAGAATTTGACGAAATCAGCCGCGTTTCCATTATCGTATTGTCCGACTGAGCATTGCGAGGACGCCGAGTCCCAAGATTGTGCGCCAATCGAAAATGCGACGGGGTCCCTTTCTTGTGCCGGCCTGATGTACACAGGGCCCCCTGCCCGTTTGTCGATGCCATTTGGTCGCTTCACGGCACTAGTGAAGTCCCGCTTTTTGGGATCAGAATTGCCGTGGGGGGTCACGCGCATAGCATCGGCAAGCTTGCTGTGGAGGGTCATGGTAGTGCTCCACGTGAAACCAATTTGCCCATAGCCGATCTGGGTACCTTTGTTGTCAGTAATGGTAACTTGCAAATAGACATCCTTGTCCCCCGGGTCCTGTTCAATACCTTCCCAGACATGGACATTGCAACGCCCGGTCGCATACGGAGGGGGGGGCGGAGGCGGTGGCGGAGGCCGAGGCGGGAGCGAGTCTTTTTCCGCTACGGGGTTGAAGCCACCTGGGGGAACGGTGGAGTAAGCACAGCTTGACGACGTGCTTCCTGAGACGCTGGTGATGAGTATCGAGGCTGTCACTCCGCCGCAATTGCAAAAGTCGGAGCTTCCGGACGGCAGACTAAGATCATGAGCAAGTCCTAGATTGCAGCCGGGAATTCCACCTTTACCGGGAATGTTCATTGGAGGGCTTGTAGTAGTCACAGGTTTGATAGTCGATAATGGAAGGACAGTATAAGCACAGTTGGGAGTACTAGCACCGCTGATCGGTGATATCGTTGGGTAGGTCACATCTTTGCCACAGTTACAGAAGCTTGCCGGACTCATCCATGGAGCTCCATCTGGCGAGCACTTTGGGACTGGGGCGGAACTTGTGGAGCCAGGGACTTCAGACGCCCAAGCACTACCTGTAGCTGTGGTCAAGTTACCCGTGGGGCCATCTGAGCCCGATCTCGATAGAGTTGTCGCATCCGTCCCAGGGGTCAGCGAGAATGCGTAGGAGCCCAGCGTACATCCAGAGGCACTACTCGAGTTTGCTGAAGATAATGTAGAGCTTGGTATAGTGGCTGATCCGGTACCCAAACTGGTTGAGTCCGTCCCAGGGGTCAGCGAGAATGCGTAGGAGCCCAGTGTACATCCAGAGGCACTACTCGAGTTTGCTAAAGATAATATAGAGCTTGTTATAGTGGCTGATCCGGTACCCAAACTGGTTAAGTCCGTCCCAGGGGTCAGCGAGAATGCGTAGAAGCCCAGCGTACATCCAGAGGGACTACTCGAATTTGCCGACGATAATGTAGAGCTTGTTGAAGTAGCTGATCCGGTACCCAAGCTGGTCGAATCCGTCCCTGGGGTCAAGGAGAAAGTATATTGTGTGAACGGGCATCCTGAATTAGCTGACAAATTCGAGGTTATTGTTGAGGCACTGGATGTGATTGAGTTCTCAGATGTTGACGAAGATCCGCTTGTCTTCGCAGTTGTCTCACTAGCTTGGGATTCGCTTAGTTTGGGCTCTGGCTGAGCATTAGCTATATCTAGGTTGCCTTCCTTACAAGATCGTTATTTGGGTTAGGATCACCTGATGGGTCTGCCGTTGGGTCATGATTTGGATCAGGATTTGGGTTGGGATGTGGATTAGGATCCCCACCGTTGCCCTTGCTGCCACCGCAACCTGTGTTGAATTAGCACACAGGAATAGAGAAGAACTCGACGTACTCACTGCTAGGTGGACTGCTGCAGCTTTTTAATAATGGAATTGGAATGCAAGGAAACGAGATGGGCGGTAAAGCTGGAAATTTAGGAAATTGGAAAGAGACTTTTGGAAGCGGCGGAAAATTCCAAAGTATTATGCCTCCACCTTTACTACCACACCCAGGGCACCCCACAATGACTGGCACGACTGTTGTCTGTCCATTTCTTTGAGTTGTCAACCAGAAATTCTCTGTCCAAGCTGTATTCGTGCTGCCCTCTGTGGCGATGTTGCTTGGCTCAATGGTATCAGTGGCAGTAACAGCATTTGCCAATGCTGGATTTGTTGAGGTTGCTGAGGAATCTTGGGTCCCCTCCAAGGGAGCCGAAGCGGTGATGGGAGCAGAGTCAGAGCCTGTACTGGACCCTGGAAAGGCAGCCTCGCCAGAAGCTAAAGACTGGCTTTGACTAGACGTTTCTAATGGAGTAATGGGAGTGACAATAGACAGATTACTGGAGGAATTTGAAGTGTTAGCCGGGAGCGCAGAAACGGGTCTTGGTGAAGTCTGAGCATTAAAGGATTCTGAGTTGCTGGCCGAGGATATAGGCGTAGACCGCAATTTAGCACCGATTGTGGAAGTCGATCCATTATTTGACGAATCTGAGTCGCTAATGTGACTACTGGTTAAGTTACCGGCCAAATTGCTAGCTAAGGGTGTGAGTATAGACCTCGACATAATACTAATTGCAGTAGTCGATTCAGTGTTTGACAATTGCAATTCGCTGAACGAGGTTGGGAAAATATTGCTTGTAGAGCTCAAGCTTGAGTCCTGCAAGAGATAACTGACTTGAAAACTGCTCGTCAAAATACTGCAAACATCGACACCTGGCAACATTTCACTCACTTGTGTAATTGACCGCACCCTTTTCAGTCCAACCTCCCAAGTAGTTCTGGGAAGTCACGCAAGAGGACAAGATGGTGTTAAAAGCGTTGATACAATCTTGACTCCCAGGAACGCTACTGGGTATGTTGCTCGGCATACTGATATTGAGTAGGCCTTGACGAGAAGAATTGAAGAAGTAATGATTATTGAGTGTGTAAAAAGTATGAGCCCATGGAGCATTCCTGGTCTGCTGAGTCGATGGATCACAAGCCTTGCGTACCGCATCATCACCGGCGACTGATGATCGGATGGCTGCTGCACTTGGATCTTCGGAGGTGCGTAGCCGAGAGCATGTCGTGTTTGATGCGGCAGAAGCTTGGGCACCTATTGGAGTGATTTTCGCAAGGAAAAGTACTATCAATGCCCAGGGAAGGGTCGAAAACGACACATACTGGTGGACTAAGGCATAGAGTGGTATCAATAGAATGATAATCAGGCCCACAGAGAGAGGAAAAGTAGAAGGGGTAAATAACATGAAGACTAAGGCAGCCAGAAATACTGAGATAGGAGTGTTAGTCGGACGTCTGCGGCGTCGACTTTATGGATTTCCCCCAAACATCAGGGTTGGACCTGATAATTGATGAAACAAGGAGGGAAGCCAGTTCCAATTTAATCAATGTGACAAGAAATTTGTTAAAAGACCAGCAAATACAAGTTGACATGTACGAGAATCTCACCTATCAAGCGGTCGGCATGTTCGAAACAATGTCGAATACACAGCCTCTTCTCATATTTTGATTTACTATGTGAAGGTCCGAACCTTGCCGACGATCAAGATATTCTAGTCATGCAGTCGAGACGGTGTGCGACAAACGACTTCGAGGAGGTGTGTTGGTCTGTCTTCTATACGTACGTGCACGGGGGAAGCCACCTCGAAACCGGAGGATTTGTTTCGAGAAATCGATATTTATAGACGGCAACGACTGCTGCAAGACAAAGGCTGCCTCATTGCAAAGCATGGCCCTATGAGGGTTGTTGAGGCTGGGCAGTGACTGGAATAGGCCATATAGCGCTCCTTCGCTTGCGGTATGGCACCTAAACGCCCAATCTGTGCCATCCCCGCAGCCTACCGCTAGAACACGAGGATTTTAACAGATGGATTCAGCGTTTAGTGATGCGTTGGGTTCCGCTTTTCCGGGGTTCACATATGTCAGGAGTCAATACGGTCTATCTGGCCCCGGATCCTGTGCCGCCGAGAGCCTCTGCCAGCCTTATAGCCTACTATATGAGGTACAGATGGGGTTCAGCGGCCAGAGATGTTTTGGAGTCCGTATTCCAGGGTTTCACCTACGTTACACATCTGTCTCGCCTTGAATCCTTCATTAGTAAACGGCCTCGGGGGGCATTCCTTGTGAATAGGATTTGTGGCCCCTCGGTCCGGGACGACGCTTAGCCACTTACCGCCCTCCACCCCGACACAACGAAACATCCTCACTGCCTCGTCATTGCTGCTTTAAGCAAAGGTATTGCGGTGTTTCGATGGACCATGATGGATCCAACCTTGGGGGTGAGCCTCCTAATAACGGCCCCAATTAGACAATTTTTTCGGACAAACCGAATACTACCTCTGCCCTCCATAATCGTCGTGAGATCGCTATCACTCGAGCATGCCCGATCTGACCGGTTTCAAGTCCACCATCTCCAGCTCATTTCAAACAAGTAGTGGCTAGACCGCGGACATTTGTGCTGCTTCACCTTGTCATGCCAACCAGACGCGCACTCTTGTTGGCTTCAGCAATCCCATATGGCTATGTATCTCCGTCTGCGAATCCATCTCTTTCTCTGTTGTTGTGCTGAGCTCTGAAACCGGCGTAGTAGGTAGTCATTTGTGGCAAATAATAAGACCAACCGGGCCGATGATACTTAGAGAAAGTAACCAAGCATGCTAGACAAAATGATTCCAGTCGCATCTTAATCCATTCACGATCCCCTATCTTATTTTCTAGCAGTCGAGCTCACGCCTCCCCAAATACTGCTCTTTTCACCAGCTTTAAGTCTTTGCAAAATAGATCTCGCAGGCTGCTCTCAAGCAGATATCTTTTTGATACAGTGTCGTCCATAAGACACTCACCTTCATCATGCGTTTTCATCCCCTTCAAGTCATCGGAACCCTGCTTGGATTCTGTTTGTGGCTTTCTCTCGCACGATCTATTGATGAGGCAAAGCGATCTTCTCTGGCAGAAAGGTACCATCAAAATCGTTTATAACGATGACTTGATTTCTGATGGTAGACGCAGGCGTCTCTCTGAGGAGAACATCTATACTGTTGACGACTCCTATCTGAAACCAAGTTCTTTCGAAGAGCCCTCGTAAATCAACACCTTGTGATTGCTGACATCGAGAACAGGAACTCTTCGCAGCTTGTGATCAGAGAAACCTCTTACTCCGACGACAGCCCTGATGGAATCGATTGTCGAACGCTATGCAGTGCTAACAGCAATCTAAAAAAGCGTGGGATTACGCAATTAGAAACCCGGAATGAGCTCAGGAAGAGAGTCTTCGAGCCATGGCCTCCATTAGAAAATACCGAAAAAAGCAGGAACGAATTCATGGTAAAGGCATGCAATAATCTTAAACCTAGTGAAGAGATCGTCCCAGGCTGGGCATCAGAAGCTCCTGGCTACGCATCAGCAGTCACTGCCCCACTGGGCACCACTGCTTTCAGATTCGGTATGCAGGGGATTTGTGGATGCACAATGCTCTTCGTTGTCAGTCGAAAGCGAGTATATCTAGGTAAGTAATCTCGGCTCCTTAAAAGTAAAGCACTCTCTCTGATATTGTGAATTTTCAGGGCACTGTTGGGAAGATGTATCATTCGGGAAAACAAGAAGATCAAACGACGTGCTACGTTATGATGAGCAGGTAACCAATTTCCTTAACAGCGGATTCCAGGCGCCAGGTGGCCCAGGTAAATTCTCACCATGGCTATCTGCAGCACATTGCTAACCAGAATTCTTATAGCCCAAGACAGCCTGAAGGATCACGCAGCAGACTTCCAAGGCGATGACCAATTAGTGGCATACATACTGACGCCAGACAGGGCCCAAAAGGCATTAACAAACAAACCGCTTTACCACGCAAAAATCCCTGCAATGGCGCAAACTGTTGCTGACGCCATTGGCATTGATGTTGAACGGGTCCAACAGAGGACTTATCTAGCCGTCGACAAGACAAGAGATACGACAGATGCATTGAAAAACACAGCGGCAGGCCATATGATCTTCGACTTTGACCCGACGGGAGGTGACAGGGGCACACCTTACGCATGGAGGATCATCTGGCAGAACAGTCTGATTCTTTCAAGAGATTGGAAGCCGTAGTAAGCTCTGGCTGGAATTGCCATGGACACATGCGCTGGAGAGTCTTGGGGACGTTATGGAGTGTGTTCCCGCAGTTTCGGCACGAAGCACTTTGTTATTCTACTGGCAAGCTTGGGTTCATTCCACTTTTCTCAAGATACCCGTGGCGGAGGGGCCCTCAATTCGATTTGGCCAAAAGTAGATACTGGTGGATTGTTACGGACCTCCGTGTAATGAGGTTAGCAAAGCAGTAACGACGGTAAGACGATATCGATACCGACGAAGTTAGAAGTGGTTGCCGGGAAATACACTTCGGAGGCCTAACTCTCTGAATCTTCAGTCGGCTAGCCAGTGGCCTGGGCTGGCCCATCAGCCATTCCAGCCATGCTCACAGCTGTATCAATTCAACCAGCAAAGTCCTGCAGTTGATTACCTGTTTGTTTCGATCGAGGGGATTACTACTGCTCTGCTCCCTCGCTAGATATATCCCTGTCTCTTTTTTCTTCCTTCTTTTCTTTCTTATTGCTGTTCTTCATCACTTTCTCTTTCTTTTCCTTTATCTTCTGCTTTTCTTAATTGTCCTTGTACTTGTTCTTTTACTTATTCTTCTTATCCTTCTTCTTCTTCTTCTTCTTCCTCCTCTACCTCGAGTTCTCTGAAATCCAACCCCCTCTCCCGCATTATACCCTCCAAATATGTTTTCACCTCTTCTTTCTTGTCAAGCTGCGCCCAATCTCTCGCCGTATAGCCATTCTTACTCCTCTTCGCCAGATCCGCACCCCTCTCCACCAGGAACTTCGCCATCTTCACTGACCCTTCCCCTGCCGCTAAGTGTAAGGCCGTCCCATGATCCTCCCCGCTCGCTTCTCTCGGTAATTTATTCCTTCCCTCGTATTGTAGCTCGTCAATATCTGCCCCGTTATCGAGGAGGCTTTTTAGCAGCGGAAGAGCCGTCGCGTCATTGCCGCGGGCAGCCACTGCGTGCAGTGCGCTCATGTGCTTAATATTTGCGCCGTGGGAGAGTAGAAGAGTCACCATTGCCGGGGTGCGAACGCAACGGAAAGGTGCGCCTGGGTCGGAGGGCAACCCGTTAGCAGAGGCGCCGTTGGACAAAAACCACTGGAGAAGTGATTCGCCATCCGGGTGAGACATGGCGAGACTGGAAGATTGTTCAATTGGTACTGCCGTTGAATGGAAGTGCCAGCAAAGACATACCACATCGTCATCGGCCCATTCTTGTTCGCCGTACTTTGCACGCTCCACCCGTGTTCGAGGAAGGCTTCGAGGATGGGGAGAGTGTTTGTCAGATCGTGTGTGGTGACAAAGGCGTTTGTAGAGATTGTAATCGGTGCCCCAAGATCAAGGAGGAGGCGCACAATTGACACATGGCCGCTTATGACAGCGGCATCGAGAGGCGGGCCGAGATCTGCGGGCGTGGGAGAGGGAACGGGGCAGGCCGAGTTCCAGGTCTTGAGGATGGATCGAGCCTGGGAGAGGTTGCCTCTGTAGCTGGCTAGTTTGAGACATTCTTTGAAAGAACTCAAGGAGAGTGGGTTGGGTATAGCGGCCGGTGACCACTCATCCTCCCCACCTCTAGTCTCGCCCAAACTGCGTATCTCGCCATACCCAAGCTGGCAGTGGCGTCTGCCCTCCATTGGTCCTTCGACATTGATTGCGCAATATGCCCTGTGCCCCAACACTACCTGATAGTTGTACATCCACTCCGTCAAGGCTGCATACTGTTCCCATGTAAAGCGATCCGTTCCGTGCGGCACTAGTTGATACTCGAGATTCGTCTCAGTCGGGGTCATAGGGCCGGGGAGGACCGCAGAAGGGCCCCATCGGAGAAGGCCGTTGCGGGCTTGGGTGAGGGTCTCAGTGAGGAGGAGGTCCAGCGAGGCGCGGTCTTCGATAGGGCTGCCGAGAGATATATTGACGTCTAGGCCGGGCTTGATGGTATGTAGTCCCATGTTTGAGGGGCATACCACGTTGCTAATGTTTTGCACTTGTAGAGCACAGGTCTTGGGGCTACAAGCAGTGCGAGATGAATGGGTAAGGTAGGATTGATGGACTATTTGCTAGTTGAGGAACGGCCAGGTGGTGCTGCTGCGCTAGGATCGCGAGTTCCTCGAGCGCTTACCCAAGCTTGTCTCCACTTAGTATCTCAATCAAAAGAGTATTCCAACAGGCATCATGAAATTACACCGAGGTACATTTCAATGTACATTCATTATCAAATTTGATAATGACGTGCTTCCATAAAGGTATAAAAAGCGCTCTATATATGGTGGGGTAATACTTGCAAGACTTACCCTCAAGTCCACATCAACACTTCGCCTTGTCGATACGCTCGGGAAGTGAAATCCGGCTGGATCCCGGCGCGGCCCTATTCCAGTCTGGACAACCCTTCTGTGATATTTACGGGGCTAATTCGGACACGCAAAGCAGATTACTGAGCTTAGGGGCGTTACGGGATGATGTCAGAGGCCATGAAAAGTTGTAGTCTTTTGATCGACTACTCGCTCATATTGCCATGTGTTCGCGGATAATGTTAAGTATGGCTGCAGTGACCATGAGCATGAGAGGACCATGTGGAATGCCATCCTGGCTGTTGTACTAATGATTGCCTGGGCTGTTGATTTTGGCCGCTGCGCTGGACAAGGGGGTTAAGATAACGATGTGACTCCGGATTTTGATAGATATCTAAAGGAAGATCTCGCTGCGACACGGCATTGGGAGTCATTGCCTGAAGAGACTTACAATTCGGATGATCATTGAGCGTGGAGGGTTGCATAGATTTTAGAAAGCAGGGCGTCTTCATTTGGAATTGCACTTACTCATAGCTTAGAACCAGAAGACTAGCGACTATGAGAATGTATAGCTCAGCGTTCAAGAATTCATGAACCAGGATCATGCACAAGATATGCATGTCCTTAGTCTGTCGTCCGTGACATCCACCTCATGTCTTCACCACATTGCCTTTCTCCAACATCAGACTTCCCGCCTTCCGCTCCCGCTTGTCCACTTCAAACTCGAATCTGTGTTCATGCTCATCTTCACTTCTCATCATGGCTCCTCCAATCCACCACTGTGCCACCTCGCTGCTGATCGATGATATCAACCAACTCCACGGTAGGAGTTTCTGGAGCTCCGTTGCTGGTGGCTGACTAGGATACATGAGGTTCCCTGTACCTGGAATCATAATGCCAATACATATGCCAATCACCTAAAAGTGGTTTCGGAACCGGTGTTGTCGATGTAAGTGATGTGCGAACAGCGCTGCGAAAGCAAATAGCGAGATGGCTGCTACCAAGGTGGGAGGTGTAGGGTCGAGGGTCGTCTGGTAGACAGTCTCGAGAAAGATGTTCTGCTTCAGAATGTCAGCTATGTGGAGTGGACGCCTTCGAGGGAACAATCGTACCGTCGTTGCTGGATGATTCATCGAGAACGAGGAGTAAGGTTCAGCTTTTGCGACCGTGGGTCAAGCTGGTGCCGGCCTTGAGCTATGTGAGGAGTCATATTGACATATGATGAACGCAGCGACTGCTTCAAAAGTGAAGAACACTGCTAACAGCACGCACTTCATATCGATATCTTCGTGGGCCCATGAGTGATGCAGAATAATTGCTCATCTACTCATGTTAAGCAAAGCTATTCAAAGTTGGCTAGATTCGGCCAACCCGCGGTGGACTGATTGGCTACCTGCCCTGCAGAACAAGCCTGAGAGCATTTAGGTGATATACGCTCCCTAATTTTTCTATTCCTTCCACCGACTCACCCAACTTTCCCCTTCATCTTAAGGCCAGTAAGACACTGGCATCGAAACCAGCCCTACTAAGAGCGAGGTTATGGAGGCACGCTGTTCTCCAGCAAGCTTCTACTCGTCGGCGGAGTCCACTTCTGATCTCAAGACTAGTCAGTCAAAACCACCTACATTTCGCAATGTTCCTAAATCATGTTCTCATGCTTACTTCGCTGCCGGGTGTTAGCTCAAGGTCTCTTCCAGCACAGCGGACTATCCCAACATCTTGTCAGGCCTAGGTCACAGCTCTTGCCTCTACACCCAAGCTCAAGAGACTGTGTCGAAAAAGCGTGACAACGTCAAAACGCCGCGGAATGCATCATTGAATTTTCTCGAGCCGCCGATCCAGCGCTTTTGGTGAGCAAGCGAGGCTTGCCCAGCGTGGATCAGGCCATGGGATACAATCAGCTTGACACAAGCTTGTTCCAAGAAGCCACGATGTCCGAGATAAGCATATAGATTGGTTCGAACTCGGCTCCTGGTCGGACGCCTCGAGAGTAGAACGAGATTCCACGATCTTGCCACAAGAGCTAGCAGCGAACAACTTTGAACCTGATGTCAACGTACGCCCTCTCCAGAAAGCCTAGAGGGTGTCCCAAGAACAGCCAGTCATCGTGATGAAAGCCGTCCTCACGGTCTTTGACATGGAATCTTGCGCCTTGATGATGGACCCAAACAAGGAGCAAAGTACCATTGTAATTGGAGATAAACTATTCACAGGTACGAAGAGGGTGCAGACTGCCTATGACGCAGTCCTTCAAAAGGAGCGGAACGAGTACAACAAGCGGAATATCAGTATCAGCCTCGAGGATATGAGGCCCACATCTCATGATCAGCTTGTGTTCGAGATGGAAGGGGGACATCAGGATACAAGGCCTATATCTTACGAGCAGCTCGCGGCCAAGTCAAAAGGAATCTACGCGGGACTGATATGGTTGAAGCCAAATGCATCGGCAGAGATGAGAAACAATCAATTTGTGCTCAGAGGGATGCTTCAAGACGGGAACCTTTGAACAATGGCCAGTGGCAGGCTTTGGTCGCGCTTCACAGGCAGCTCATCCACGAGCATCTCGACTTCTTTCTTGCTTCCCAACCTCCGTCAGCCAGGTGTAATCTGTCGAGATTGGCCGCCAAGTATACCATGCCAGCGCGCATGTGGCGTCACGGTATCCACGCGTTTTTGGAAGTCCTTAGACATCGGCTACAAGAATCTCTTGAGCATATGCTTGCTCTTCTCTATGTCGCATATTCACTGATGGCACTCCTTGTCGAAACTGTATCTACGTTCGAAGATACTTGGATCGAGTGCTTAGGCCATCTTGGTCGACATAGAATGGCTATCGAAGATGACGAGCCAAAAGACTGTGACATTTGGACTGGTGTAGCTCGATTCTGGTATCGCAAAGCAGCCGATAGAATTACTGTTATCGGGTATCTCCATCATCATCTGGCTATTCTTGCAAGACCTTATACCTTGGAGCAGCTCTCTCTTTACATTCAGTCACTGACATATGCAAGTCCTTTGGAGAGTGCTCGCGGCAGCATGAAGACTTTATTCGAACCCACTCTAAGCGGAAGGGAGGCTGCATACCATCGATCTTTGTCTATGGAGCCAGTGACCACCAAAGCCCATGGCCCGCTGTTTTCTTTCCCCAAAGGACCAACTCTATGAAAATGATAACGCCCTTGAGCAGCTTAGAGATACGGAAGGGCGCCTCATTAATAAACGCATCTTGAAGAAAAGTGAAAGCTTTAGGCGTAATTCAGCTTTCTTTGAAACGTCTGTCTTCGAACACGGCGCTTTGTCTTCGATCGGAACCCGTAAATTAATCCTCCGCGGAGCTTTTGAGGTTCAGAAGGCTAATGCCTCAAGTTCAAGCAAGCTGTTAGTCACAGATGCCATGCCCCGGGATATTGAGCTGGAAACCCCAATGGAGCAGCTAGCGGCCTCGCTAACAGAAGAAGAAAAAGAGTCTTCTAAGACCGTGCAACAGCCGTCAATGGAGTCATCGTTCACCAAAGTTCAAGCACTGCTCCCGGTCACGACTAAGACATCGCTGGAAAGTGTTCCAAACAGAAATAGCATCGATGAAGCTCGCAAAAGATTGGAGCAGGCCGTCATCGAGTGTCTAGCCTCGAGAATTGCAAGGTATCACCTACCTAGCTCCATGAAGCATTGACTCAGGACTTCGTGAAATGGAAAGCAGCGGCCTCGTCGGTCTCAGCTCTGTTCACACTGCAAAACATTAATACTCTGTCTGAGTTTGTATTTGGGTTACTGATTTTGGCTTGGATGTCTACACACCATTGGGCTTTCGGACGTGATCATGCAAATAAAAATATTCCGAGTCCATCGTAGAATTCCCCATTCGTACGTTTTCGTACAGAAGGCTCGATAGATGACTTCAGAGATGAGGACCTTGGCGCACATCACTTAATATCAGAGCAACGAGACAGTAAGCGTGCACAATCTTGTCGATCCGCTCATCTTTTTGGATTTGCCATGCGTCCCATGTTTACGAGAGGCCTTTTACACAGCACACCATTCTTTGGGTTCATCTCACGGCTCGCGGTGGGGATCCCGTCGCCTACGAATGATCTCATCAACAAGGAGAACAACGGGACTTCTTTCACAGTATATTCGTTTGCTGATCTGGCCGTCCCGATCCTGGTGCTGCTCGTCCTCGGAGCAGCTCAGATACTTGTTGCTCTCAAGCGAAGCCCGCTCCCAATCTGGGCTACCTTGATGGCCTGTTATTCCTTCGGCTGGTGGTGTATCAGAAACGACGACACCGCCTCCCTCGGTCTCTCTTGCGCGTTCGTCTACCCAGAAAACTCCTTCCAATCTGCAAATTGCTGATCCTTCAAATCAGCGTATTCTTTGTATGGATTATCTCCAGCTATCAGTACGCCCGAATTGCTTTTGAGAAGCTTAAGGCACCGCCCTGGTAAGTGAGAATTCTTCCGACTCAGTTGCTCTTGTCTGACCCTGTTGTAGCACCCCCTTGGTCGTCGTTGGTACGGCTGTAGCATTAGATGTGCTCCTTGTAAGCTACAAGACTCCAATCAAGGCTAGCATTTCTCAGGCGGACCTGCTAAGTTTATCATTGCCGAGTGCAAGCATAGCGCTTGGTATCACCGCAATCGGTCTGTCTACTTACCGTCAGCAGCATGCTGAGCCTCCTAGACTGGAGAACGGTTTTGCATTACAGGAAATGCCTTGGGGTATGTTGTAAGCCTGCTTCTGAACTTTGAACGTGCTCTCACTCCTTCACACGTAGGTGTTAGGTAATTTGTGTCGCATCATCTGCAAAGTGTCTCGGGCATAGGTACGAGAACTGCCTAAAGCGAGGAGAATAGGTCCGCTTCACAATGGACTACCTCTCCGAGCATAGTCTTAGTGGGAGTTTCGCCTTTCAATTAAGATTTTAGCGACGGTTTTTATGCAGCCTCCGAGGGGTCATATGTCTGAAGACTTCGGATATCTTTCTATAGCCTTGGATACCTTACAGATAATCACGTCGATCAAAGGGCATCCAAGAGCGTCTTCGTGCGAACAGAAAATGGGGTGTTTTGTGTTTCGAGCCAATAGTGTCAGGTCTATACAGTAAGATGATGTACTAACATGTGCAACATGCAGTACTGTTAGCAGATAATTCACTGTTACCAATCAATTTTCAGCCGAGAGCCTAAAATCCGTTTTTCAGTTTGTTTACTTCTTTATTAACAAAATATCAATTTCTACTCCATCACATCTATATCTTTTTATTTGCTATAAATAGCGACGAAATAACTCCTCAGATTAATTTTATTGGACATAATTTCGCAATATTTAGTTTAAATAACGGTAATATTCTTTTTTTAATTTAAACTTTATTTCAAAGTTAATTTTTGCTTTCAAATACATTTATATTAATATAATATAATTTACTTTTATTAAAAAAGAAATTAAATTTTAAAGTAATAAATTTCATTTTTTTCAAAATTGGAAATTTTTATCATGTTATATTATTTATTAACATTTTTTTAATTTTTGAAAAAATAATTAATAAATATTTTTTATATATAAATAAATTATAAAATAATATAAAAAATTATTATATTAAAAGTAATAACAATAACAATATTGAAAAATAATAAAATTAATAATAATAATTTTTTGAATTAAATATACATTAGCAAATCCGGAAAAAAAAATGTTGGTTTTTAACAATTCATTTTCCTAATCAGTAGCGTTTTGTATAATTGTTATGATTAGCACAATTAGCAAGAACTTGCCAAGATATTTTTTTGCCAACCTTTTTATAAGGTCGGAAACTAATTTTTTTTTTAAAACGCTCCTACTTTTGCGATTAATTAACGTTTCTAAAGATAAATTTAAATTTTGAAAACCAGGTTAAAGATAACCGTTTACAAAGTAAATGTACTTGTATAGGCCTAGCGCATAAGCCTTACTTAAACGGGAACTTAATTTTAAAAAAAAAATTCAGTTTGCTAATGTAAGGCTATACGCAGGTTTTGGTATTGTATATACGTTCCGCATATATTCCAGTACGTAACTAGAAGCTACGTCAGTACCAAGTTTATTAAAGCAACCTTATATCTACCCCGCTTAAAAGCTTTACCTTATTACCCTAGGGGTCTCCTATTCTTTTAATAATAACTATTAATTCTTTTATCTTTTTAGAAAATAAAATTAATAGCAATTATTTATTTATTATATTTAATTTATATTTTATTATTATAATAGTTATATTTAATTATTATATTTTATATTATTATTTATTATATATTTTAATAATTTTAACGGCTCCTTTTATTAATATTATTTAAAACAAGATAATTAAATATAATATATAATCTTTATAGCCGAATTATAATAAAAACGATTTAAATATTAATATAATTAATTTAAGAATATCTTTAAAAGAAATTGAGAATAAAATATATTAAACTAAGTTCAAAAATATTTATTTTAAATTATAATTTATAAATATAGAAGCTAATACTTTAAGAAAATAATAACGGAATTTAAATATAAATATATAATTTATATAGAATAATAATATTTTATATATAATAATTATAATACCGAAAAAATCTTATATTAGAAATCCCTTATAATATAAAAGCAAATTATTTAAGGACCTTAATAATTAGTTCTAAAAACTAAAAAATTAAATATAATAAAGCTTTAATTATTTTTTTAATAATATATTTAAAATTTCCTTTATAAAATTAAAATTAAATAATATATAATTAAAATATATTCGGAATATTAAAGAGTCTTAAAATAGGCTCTTCAAATATACTTTTAAAGCCTTTAAGAAAATATTAATAAACTTGATTTTATATTTAATTAATAAGTTAACTAAAATTATATTATATTATAAGAATATAAAATAAAAAGAATATTAATTAATTTATAATTTCGATATTTATTTTTCTAATATCGAAATATAAATAGATTTTAAATATAAGAAGAAAATTATTAAAAAATAAGTTTTTAATAAAAAATTATTACTTTATATTCGCAGTTTAATAACTATAATAGGAAAAAAGTTAAATATTTATATTAACCTTATAATAAAGGCGTTCTATTTAAAATAATATAATAAAATTAAATAAAATTCTTTAAAAGATATAACGGAGTAATATATATATATTTTCGAAAATAGAATAACTCGCTTTTTAGAGGATTAAATTACCAAACCGAATTAATATTAGAAATTATTTAATAATAAGTACTAAAAAGATAAATCGAAAAAGATTCGATTTTAACCTAATTACGGAATAAAGAATAATTATAAAAAACTTAATAATTTAAATCAGATTCTAATTAATTTTAAATATTTATATTTCCTTAAGAAAAATAATAATTATTATTATTATAAATAAGCAAATTATTAAATTAAGAATTGCTTATTCAAAAATCTTATTAGTTTTGTTATAAAGACGGGAAATAACAAGGCTCTATAAATACTTTATAAACAGAGTAATAAGAAAAAATAAAGGCAAAATCTTTATTAAATATAAATAATAATAAAATATTTACTTTATAAGAGTTAAAATTTATTAAAATCCTTTTAAATAATAAATTAATATTTAACTTAATTAGCTAATATATAATTATATTATATAATTTTTTATATAAAGATTATACTTTGTTTATATCCAAATCAATTAATAAATCGAATATATACTGCTATAAGGCCTATTATATCCGCTTTATTATAAAGGATAATTAAGGTTATTAAAAAGAATATAAATTACTTTTTTATATTATAAATCAAATTAAATTTTAATTAATTATTAAAATGTTAAATTTTAAAGATATTTATATACAGGCCGACTTTAGAGCAATAATATAAAGATTTCCCTTTACTATTAATAAGTTTCAAATCGAAAATATAAAATATTTTAATAAAAGTCTTTTTAAATTAATAAGAATAATTAGGATAATATATATAATACTGTAATTAATCCGTATTTAAAGCGAAAAAATAACTTCATTTAAAAAACTTAAAATTTATAAAAATATATTTTCTAAAAATAAAGTATTTCAATTATTAGCTTTTAAGAAAAGCGATTAAATAATAGAATTAAAAAGTAAAGATCTTCTTTACCAACTTATTTATAGTTTTTCTAAGCTAGAGCTTAAGGAACTCTGTTGGTATATTAATAATATAATTATATAAAAGATAATTTGCCTTTTAATATTATTAATAAAAATATTAATTATTTTTATATTTAAAAAGGATAGTATTTTATAATCATATATTAATTATAAAAGTTTAAATATAATAATTAAAAAGAATAAATACCTACTTCCTTTAATTATAAAAATATTAAATTATTTAAATAAAATTAAAAAGTTTATTAAGCTAAATTTAATAAAGGTATATTACCGAATTTATATATAAGAAAATAATAAATAGAAGATTATATTCTATATATAATATAAATATTTTGAATATTTAATAATATTATTTAGCTTAATTAATATTTTAGCAATTTTTAAAATATATATTAATAAGGCTTTAGCAAACTTAATTAATATAATATATATAATATATTAATCTATTCCGAAAACCTATTATAATATTAATAATATATATACAAAGTATTAAAAAGGTTAAAATAATATTTTTTATTTATAAAATTATTTAAATACGAATTTAATTAAATAATAATTAAATTTCTTAATTTTATAATATTTATATAAGGTATATTTATATCTTTAAAGAAAATTATAATAATTATATAATAACCGGTTCCGATATTATTTTATTAATTTTAATAATTTTTAAGGTTTATAAACTATTTTTGTTTATTTATTTTAAACTATTTTAAAAAGGCAATCTGCTAAAAAATAATAAAAAAAGTAAAAAGTTTAGCGAATTTAAATAATTAGAAAATATTATATAAGTATTTTATAACTTATATAAAAATTTTATATAAATATCTTTGTTAATATATTTTGATTTTAAAAAAGGGATTTATTTAAAAACAAATACTTCTGGTTTCGCTATCGCTATAATATTATTATAATTATAAGATAATAAGCGATAATATTTAATAGTTTTTTGATTTAGAAAAATAATATTTATAAAATAAAATTATAAAGTTTATAACCAAAAGTTATTAGCTATTATTAATATATTTATATATTAGCGTTATTACTTTAATAATAATATTTATATTATAAAAGTTTTAATAAATTATAATAATTTAAAAAATTAAACTTTAAATAAGCTAAATAAGCTTTAAATTTAACTGTTTATAATTTTAAGATTAATTATAAATTTAAGAAAACAAATTTAGTTAATATATTATTACAATACCTTAATTATAAAGGTAATTCTAATAATTTAAGATAATTATTACTAATATTCTAAATTAAATTAATTTTATAAAATAAAAATCTATAAATAAAATATTTATATAATATATTTGTTATAAAAATACTTTAAAAAGTTAATTATATAATATTTATATTAAAATAAAAAATTAATATAATTATAAAAACGGTTTATAAAAATTATATTATCGAGGTTATAAATCTGATTAAAGCTTTATAATAAAGTAATAATTTTATTAAAAATATATAGTTAACTAATAAAAAACTTATAAGAAGTAAATAGAAATATTATTATAATATATAAAATTTTATTAATAGGACTTTAATTACTTAAGAATATTATTATATATTAAAAAATAAAATATTAAAGCAAAAGCTTCTTAAGCAATATTATAATAATCTTTTAGTTAAATATTTCGGAATAAAGAAAATATTCGAATTATTATAATAGAAATATTAATAAAAATATATTATTATATATATAAAACGCTATATTAAAATATATAATATTTATTAATATATTAAAATATAATAATATAAGCTATATAGAAAGCTTTATAACTTATTATAACTTAAAAAACTATAAGTAAAAATTATTATAAATTTTATTATTAATTTATTATCGAATAAATAAAAAGGTTATATTTATAATATAATATTAATTATTATTAATTGATATAACAAAATAATATATTATATATTAATTAATAAGATTATAATAATTATAAAACTTATTAATCTCTTTTTAAATATAATTATTAAATATAACTTTTTAGAAAATATAATATTTAATAAAGAATTTTTATTTATAAATACCTTTTAATCCGAATTATATTATTATTTTAAAATTAAAAATTATTTATTAATTACGTTTTACTCCCAAACTAATAATATAATAAAATAATAAAATTAAATTTTAAAATAATATTTATATAATTATTATAATTATAAATAGAATAATTAGGCTATATTATTATTAATAATAGAATTCGCTTATAATAATAATTATTATAAAAGTATTAAAATAACTTTATTTTTTGCGTATTATAGCTATAATCTTATTATTTATTTCGAGGATAAAATATTTAAAAATAAGCAAATATTAATAATAATAAAAAGAATAAAAAAACTATAATTTATTTATATTAAGTTTAAAGAAAATTATTAAAAAATAATAAGATATTAATAGAAATATTATAATAAGAAATATAAGCTATAAATATTCTTTATAAATAGTTTAATATTATTATTTATTAAGAACTTAAAGCAAAAGCGCCTTAATAGGAAGCTATTTTATAAGTTTATTAATCCTTTTTGGGTATTTAATATAATTAGAATATAAATTTATTACTTAATATTATTTAATATTTATTAAATTTATTCAATCTTTTATATTTTGTTATTAAAACTTTATTATAATTTATAGGAAAATAATTAAAAATATATATTATTTTTTAAATTAATAAATAATCAACAGGAATAAGAAATAGAAAAAATATTAAAAAAATATTATTAAAAAAGTATTATATAATATTAAATCAAATAAAAAGGCTAAAACTTAGAGTATAATAAATAGGTTAATAAGGAGAATATAAGAAATATTATAAAGAATATCCGGAACTTTGAGAATAAAGCGAAAAAATAATAATTTTATTAAATATAAATATATTTATTATAAATATTCTAAAAAGCCCAAAGGTAATAGAAAAAATATATTATTTAATAGTTAAATTTATATATTAAAAGTATAATAATTATCTAACTTTAATATTAAATAGGCTTAAAGATACTGCCACTTTAAAACTAAGTTTAATAATTACTTTTATATTAAGTTTATATCGAAATAGCAATAATATAATATTAATTATAATATTTATATTTATATTACTTCTTTATAACTTTAATAATTATAAATTTAATAATTTTAAAATTTTCTCCTTTTTCCTTTTCTGCTCCCCTTTTTCTTCCCTTTTTAATACTCTTTATTTCTATATCCTTTTATATAAAAATTAGTTAAATTATATAAAATTTAATATAAAAACGGAATTTATATCTCTTTCTTTTTCCTTAAATATTATAAATATTATTAAAGAAATTATAAATATATTTTTAGGCTTTATAGCCTTACCCTTTTTAATAATAATACTTTTTTTTATTCCCCCGGTAATAATTTTCTCTTATAAAAGTTAATAAAAATTATATAAGATTATTAAATATAATAATTAAGGAAAATAAATTAATAACCTTTTTAAATAAACGGTAAAGGAATCGAAGGTACTTTATAAGACGGCAAATTTATAACGGTTATTATAAACCTCTGCTTTTAGGTCCTCTAATAACTCTTTTATATAAGCTATAACTTTAATAACCGAAAACTTATATATAAAATTTTTTAGCCTTATAATTTATAAAGAGTTATAATAACCTTTAATAAGGACTACTTTAGTAATTTTCCTAATAAGATCGAGAGCGCCGGCTTTAATATATAAAAATAAAATATAAACGCGAATATAAAGGATATATAAGGAAGCTATATACTTATTAAAGTTATAATACTCCTTATAATACCGAATATAAGTATAATTAAAAGTAAAATTAAAATAAGGTAAAATAATTTTGCCTTCAAAAGCAATAGTTATATAGCATAAGCAAGGAGAAGGTATATTATATATATATTAACTATAATTATATAATAACTGCGGAATAAATATACAATAATAATATATAATAAAATAATATTTATATTATTTATTTTAATCTAAAGGGTTAAATAAGAATAAGAAATATTATATAAAATATTTATATAAAATATTATAAAGTAAATACCGCTATATTAATAATAATATAATAAGAATATATATATAAAAACTATAGTATAATTATTATAATAATATTTTTATTATTATTAAGTAAAAGGTTAATTATATTTAATACAAAGAGTATTAAAAATATATAAAGTTTATAAATATATATATAATATATTTTTTATAATTATATAAATATATATATATTATATTAATAGCTCGACCTAATTATATTTATATTATTTAAATATATTATAATATTTAAAATAATTATATATAAAATATTAAAAGTAAAATAACTTTAATAATTTATATAATAATAAAATAAATAATAATAATAATAATTATATTTTATTAATAATATTTACCTATCAGGGTATATATAAGTACTTATTTATAATAATAATTATAATAATAATAATATTATATATAATTAATATTTATTATAATACCGCTAGAATATATATAACCCTATATTATATTTATAAGAGGTAGATATAAAGGTAATTATAAAAGAAAAACAAATATAAGAGAATTTTTTAATATTATAATTTTCTATATACTAAACTATATTATTAATATAATAATACCGGTATAATACCGGAAAAAGGAATTATATATAATAATAAATAATAAATAAATTAATATTTATATTATAATTATTATATCTATTAAGCAGTATTTAAAATATTATAATATTATATATTTTTTTCCTTTATATCTTTTATAAGTTTAAAAGGTTTTTAAAATATTATATTTATAAATATATATATAATAAAAATATTATATATACGGAAGTTATATAAAATATATTAGGACTTTTTTCCCTTTATAATATTTATAATAAAAGGTTTTTGATAAGTTTGTAAAAATATTATTTTATTATTTAAAGTATTAGGGATTAATACCTTAAAGGAGGAATAATTATAAAATTATATATATTCTAATATATAATTAAAAATTATATTAACATTAAACTTATTAAAATAATTTTATATTTACCTTGCTTAAAAGTTTTACCTTATTATTTTAAAAGTCCTTTATTTTTCTAATAATAGCTGTTAGTTCTTTTATCCTCCTAAAGGATAGGGTTAATAATAATTACTTATTTATTATATTTAATTTGCGCTTTATTATTATAGCAGCTATATTTAGTTATTATATTCTATATTGCCATTTACTATATACTTTAATAGCTAATTCCGTTTTGATTGCATTTTGATTATATTCTTATTCATATTATTAATATTGAAAAATCAAAATATAAGCAAATCTGTTAATCCGGATTTTAACCGTTAATAATATTAAAATCGAATAAAATTAAGTTTCCGGATTTGCTAATATATTATTAAAATTAATTCAATAAATTTATATACGAAAATTAATATTATAAATAATTATTAATTAATTATATAATACTTTTGATTATATTTCATATTAAAATTAATTATATAATACTTTTGATTATATTTCATATTAAAAACAAATAATAAAAATTATTTTTAATATATATTATAAAGAAATATATTATTTAAAAGAAAATTAAATTATTATAATTGTAAAGCTATATGTAGGTCTTGGTATTACGTATATATTCCGTATATATTCTGGTATATAATTAGAAACTATATTAGTACCAAGCTTATTACCGGAAGCCTTGGGGAACAAAGCAACCTTATATCTACCCTGCTCCAAAGCTTTACTTTATTACTTTGAGGGTCCCCTATTCTTCTAACGGTAGTTATTAATTCTTCGATCCTCCTAGAGGATAAGGTTGATAGCAATTATTTATTTATTATATTCCGCTTACGCTCTATTATCGTAGTAGCTGCGTCTAGTTATTATACTCTATATTACTATTTACTATATACCCTAACAATAATATTAAAAAAATTTATAATTTTATATTTAAAAAAGTTGATTATTTAAAATAAATTTATATTTAATTCTTATTAGTATTTTAATTATAAACAATATTATTATTCATTATAATAAAATTTATATATTTTAAAAAAATATATATATAATTTATTAATAATTATTAAAAATTAAAAACAAAATATTATTTCGTTATTTGATACTAAATTCATTTATTTATTTTTATCCAAAAATCGTTTATTATATTAACTTAATAAATATAAATTAATAATAAATTAATATTAGATTCAGTTCGGATAATTCTGTATTGTGGAGTGCATTGATCGTCTTCCATATAGGGTGTTACAGATGAGGCATCGCAATCGTCCAACTTAGAGTATTGTAGGCAACTGGTGGCAATTGTCTAATACTGATGAATGCTTCGATGGCAAATTTGATTGATTGCATTCGTTTCAACAAGAGGCATGTGTAAGGCTATAGTACCTAATAAGGGGGGTAGGGCAAGAGCGTAATACCCTCGCAGCTATTGTTTTGGCCCGGTGGCCGAACGGTAGCGATCCTTACAGCATGCTACCTGCATACGAACAATGATGATAATCCCTAAACTACTTACGCACCGAAGGGGAAGTCATGCTGTAAACACAATGGGTATACTACCTACTCGTAACGTCGTCCATTGTCACTATTCTCCTCTCCGCTTTAGTCATCATGGACCAAAACCCTGCCTGCCTCGGGCCAGTGTGCCAGCCTTCAAATACTTGCATTGCCCAAGTCGCCCTGTTCATCCTCGTCCCGCCAGGCAAATGGCACATCATACAGCTCAGTCGTATCACTGCTTCCGCCTTCTTCGGCTCGGCGGGCGAGAGTGTCTTTGAAAATACGTGTAAGGTACATCCGCAATGAGCGGAGACCTCGCAGGTAGCCCTTGTCAATGCCATTGGGGTCGTGTGGTGGGCATGGCACAGATTCAGGGAGTGGATCCTCGGCTGTGACGCAATTGGCAAAGTCTACGATCTTGAGATTGATGGTCGATTTAATGTTCTCCCCTTTGGTAGCGGCATCTCTGTTGTCGAGGGTGGGGGCCTTGGCGCCATCGTACAGCATGAGTAGACTGCTGGCATAGAAGCGATAGCCTGGCAGACTGCGGATGATGCTCTCGAGTTTTGCGATCTTCTCCAAAGCGACAAGGATGTGCGGGATGACGCTTTCGTGGGAGATACCGTTGCATAAGAAACGGGTTAGGGCGGCCTGGAACTCGTCGCCTGCTTTGAGATTCCTGCCATAGTATTTATCCTGAAAGAGATATGTTTCTTCCTTGGCGTTCCAGACTTGCATGCCGCAAAGGCGGACTCCAAGTTGCTGAGATGTCGTCACTTTGCATTTGCGTCGCTGGGACTTCTTTTTCTTCTGGTCGGCTTCGATGCCATACTGACGAGTACCCATCTTCAAATCAAGCACGCATGGCTTTTCCATGCCAGATGTGAGATCCTCGAGCAACAAGAAGAGCTGGGCACGCTCGTCAGGCTGTAGCAAAGCTTGTTTCGGATTTGCTGGTGGGGTCGAGAGAGCCATCGCTGGCTCATTCCTTGTGACTTTGGGGCTGCTTGATATTGTCGTTTGCGGTGCTTTTAGCTGGCTCTGAACTTCATCCTTTGTCAGTCCATCATTACGATGAGTGAAAGAGTCGTCGTGTGTAACAGGTTCGCGACCCTTGGAAGGAGCATTCCTAGTGCTAGGAGGAACCATGGAGTCCATGTCCATAGCAAACATGCCATCTTCCCTGTCCCCGCCGTAGCCGTCGTCCTCAAAGAACTCAAATTCACTTCTCTGATTGCTGTCAACATCAATCTGCCTGGAACGCAAACCACTGCCGGAGTGACGCCTTCTGATACGCCTTGATTCAGGGATGGAACTATGCTCGGAATGAGGGCCGGTAAGGTCAGCTGTAAGGTCAGTAGTAGCCTTTGGCAGTGTAGCCGGGCTGAGAGGAGCCGCCCGTGCAGACACTTCGGTGACATTTTCCGGACTTTTTGGTGACGATTGTTCTAGACCACGACTGTAAAACTGAGAAAGTGCGTCTGCCGCTCGGTGCTGGCGCTCGCCGTTAGTGGGAGGCGAAAGCGGCGCTAGGGTTGAGCGTTGAGTGTCATTTGTCTCATTGACCCGTGGCAAGGCAGTCTGACCTCGTCCGTGGCGATGATGGCGATAGATTGTTGGCGGCGAAAAAACCTCTCGAAGGACTTGATCCTTCAGTTTTGTGTTCACTGTGGTAGCACCCCAACTTGCATTGTGTTTATGTAACGATGGTCGGTGCCTGTGTCTATTTGCTTCTTCATGGTGACCATCAGAAGTATCAATATTACCTGGAGCAATTGACAAGCTTTGTGTTCGATCTGAATAATCAACGCCGGTGGAGATCTGCAGTAGAGATTTTCGACTTGGTGTTGCAGCTGGAAATAAACTCTCAGGAATTATGTGACGATTATTGGCAAGAATCACTTGAGGAATTTGCCCATTTGGTAGTGAATGGCTGACCACTCGAGGTTGCTCTTCCAGACTTCGAGGCTTTGCATCCGGGTGCGGGTAGCCTGTAGACGCATCATGAGCACTCTGGTCCAGGGCCCTTACAGCGGTCGCTTTCAAGGTATCCTCGCTGACCAACTTGGCTTTCCTATGCTTGGGAGCTTTACGGAATGTCACATTCAGGACTCCAATATACCTACAGACAGGTAGTATTAATAGTTGAAGACGATGATGCGTTGAGGAAGAGGAAGGTACGAGCTATGCTCATAACGAGAAAACGGGATGTTGGCTTACCGCGGAAGAAATTTTAGCAGCTCAGGATGCTTACGCTCAATAACTTCATAAAAGACGTTCTCTCGATTGGTCAATTGCTTACAGACTGCTCGCTTGGAGAAGCGGAAAACCGTGGTATGCCCGCCCACTTGATGGTTGTACGGCTTCAATTCAACGGCACCAAGAGGCCCGGATTGATTGTACCGATGCCTTCGAGCTCTGGAATGCAAGTAATTTTTGCGAGTGTTTGGTGAAGCTCTTGGCGTTGCTTCAGCATCATCGGTCAGGCTGGAGTCCTCGCGTAGCAAAGAGGGCTGGGTCTCATCCAGAGACTCAGGCTCGGAATCAGATGCTGACGACCACCCGTGCTCGAGTGTTTTGCTGTGATCAAATTCCTCCAATTGTTTTCTGGCCTGCTGCAGATCCCCATGTAAATGCCGGCTTCGATTCCGTGACTGTAGATTGATGTCAACTTCCTCAGGGGCGTCTTTGTCCTCCTCAAGGCTTATGGCAGGTTCCGGTAATTGTGAATCCAGCTCCTGGTGAGGCTCTTGGTGCTTTCTTGATTCGCCGAGACTGACATCCTCCAAAGCATCAGGAGACGGTGCCTGATGGGGATAATACAAAGCGGAAGAGATTTGTTCCTTGTCTGACTCCTCGTCATATTCTTCAGGGCTGCCAGAAAGCTTCTGGGCATTGGCAGCAGTGGGTGCGACCGAAATGGAAGCCGCGGTTTCTTCTTGTCGTGCCTCACGTCGTAAGTTCTCGGTATCAAGGCGATTAGCTCTGAACTTATTGTGGAACGGTGTAGCGACGTTGTGGTGATCTCTGATTTCTTCAAGGAGTCTAGTAGGCAGATTGTGTCTAGACGTAGAGCTTGCTCTGTAGTTGATTTCTTGGGGATTCTGTAGCCCAGATGTATCGAGGTTCTGCTCCATTGAATCTACTGGAGGAGCATTGGCTTCAACATGCTGCTGAGTGCCTTCCGGTGATCTTTTCTCTCTTGACTTCGGGGTTTCTGGACTCTTCCAGGCGAAGGGGCGGTCCCGCTTCGGGCTTGTAGTTGCCTCTTTGCCGTTTTCCCTTTTGGCACAATAAATTCCATCTGTATCACTAGACACTGCATGTTCTATCTGGGTAAAATTTGAAGTGGAAATGTCTCCATTGCCATTGGAGACAGACTCTTGCGCTTTGTCCTTGTTCTTCTTTGCATCCTGCAAAGCTGTATTCTCTTTGAACAGTCCAAGTATGTGGCTGGACTTCCTGCTTCTTGTATTTGATGAAGGTTCCGCTTCTGCCAATGTTGCATCTATCCGCTTCTCCACCTTGCCTTGACTGCTGCGGCTGGAGCTGCGATGCCTCTGCTCCGAGAAGGCCTCCTGCCTCGCTCCCCGTAAAGCGTCTTCCCTTACTACATCGCCTTCATTTATGCCATTGTGGCTAGAAATGTCCGACATGCCAGAGTACCTCACTCTTCCCTGAGACCGTGGACGGACGTCTTCTGCTGGCGATAACTGTACTTGTGACGACGTGGGATTCGTTGGATGTGTTTTTGAGGAAGTTGGATGTGTTCGTGAGGAAGTTGATGTCTGTTTCGTCTCGAGCCCGCCTTTCCTTTGGCCCAAATTCGATTGTGACCTCTCGATTGGTTCGATGTATGCAGGAGTAGCTTCTGTAAATACCGAACGGGACTTTGCCTTGATCAAATGACTAAATGGAGGGCTAATAAAGCTGCTCGATGAGGGCAGTGATGAGCTAAGATGATGGATGGTTCGACTTGGAGAGTCCAGCATGGTCTCCTCGTTGCTTGGTATACTGTCCAGGTCGCTCTTGCCACTTTTGGCCGCAGGGAGGCGAGGGGTATTGGTCTTGCTATCATCGTAGTCTTCCGCAGTGTTTACACCAACAAGGTTGCTTGACAGTGATTGAATCTGTACGACGGCATCGTTGCAGTCCTGTGGTTGTGTTTCCGGTTCATCTCGAGGAACCGGTAGAGGGGGCGTTATCGCTGTGGGCCCCGTCGTGGATGCGGACGTTGATACATGATGGTTTTGTCGAGGAACCTCAGACAGCCTCACCAATGGTAAGGGTGAGGTTTGATCTGAGGCTTGAGAAGGCTCTGACATGAGTTGGGCATCAGATGGCGGCTTCAGGAGCCTTCATAAGTGCTGGGAGGATAAAGAAAGAAGATAATCATGGGGCCGCAGATAGACTTCGATAGAAGGTACGGTCATGCCATAGGGCTGGCTACATGCGGGGCCTTCGGGGGTACTTACGGGGCAAGCGAGCTTCTCCAGTGGGGTACTATACCTCGTGTCTCGACCGCCTCTATCTCGCCCTTATCCCCTGACCTCTGATTCCATCCCAATTGATCTTGTACCTGTCCTGCCAGTAGACCACGTTTTGCAATGTGCTGTTCTACAGGTCCACACAAACTTTGGACCATCTCAGAGACTTCCAACGGTTGCGGCTCTGGGAATGGGGAGCGCATTTATGGCAGAGCGAAGGCTTACGTACAACTTACCATTGACAGATCATGTTTGCAAAATCGGGGATGCTATGACCTCCTGTGTCGCGTATGTGAGTTTTCTTTGTAATCGCGTTTTGCCCTTCCCCGGACCCTGCTTCTGCCAGCCCAGTCTTCACCAATCGTTATCGAACGTGCAACAACACAATGTTCCAAGCCATGCTAGACGATACGGAAATCAGATCGGAGAATGATTGCCTATAAATGCTCATATATGACAATACGGAGGAATGCAAGGCCGCCCTGAAAGTATTCATCGCCTATGCCTATGAACCTGCTCTTCGTTAAAGCTCGCGGATCTTCACAACGTACATGACTGAAGTACATTATACTTAGTACTGGATCTGGGGCACCGCCAGAATCTAGAATAGCATAAAACATTCGCAAGCAAAACGCACTCTCACATGACGCTTTCAATGATAGAATAGGCAGGACGCCAAAACAAAGACAAAGTGATGGAAGCCTATAGTCACGACATGTTTTTGTTAGGCAACAGAGACGAAGAGTCAGCGAACAAATGTATTGGCGGTATCTGTAGGTTGATATCCGGCGTCCTTTAATGGTCTGACTGTAGATTGGTAGCGCGTCTATTTTCCTTGCACGAAAGACACGTGCCACCTGATGCATTCTCATGTTGCGAGTTTCTACACGAGTATGCTGCCCGCTCCACCCTCTGCCTTTGCCTAACCGGCTTTTCACCCACTCCTCGACAAACGGGTCGAATCCTCAGGCCCACCGCTACAGTTGCGGGAAGATCCTAGAGTATCTGGCATGTGTGACAGCTTATGGTAAAGATCTTCAGCCCTCCATCTTCGTGTCCTCGTGCTTGGCGTTGTCTCCAGATATCCATAACACGTTATTGCACCTGTCAACACACCATCGAGTCAGCCCTTTACCCTTTATTCACGGTCGCCTGTAGTCAAAGCTGGCTTGGAGGCCCAATTCATCTCCGACTAAGCTGCACTTCCTCTGCCAAACGAGAATTCGACGAACCGTATCAGGACCTGCCCTAATGTCCCCGTGCTCTTCCCATCGATGTATTCTTCCGTGTTCGATAATTGGATGTTCATATAGGAGTCGACGCTTATCAGACGGCCGTGATATTCAGTTTCGCCCCACTTCAGGCGGATGATGACCGGTTCATTGACACTATGAGACCAATTTGTTAGTTTGCCCCAAGGCTAGTCCAATTTTCTCTCCGACAGAGAACGCAATTTGAGCAAAATCGGCCTCGGGGAGGGGGATTGGGGATAGCAAGTCCCACAGGTGCCAGCTAGTAGCAGATTGAGAGCGATGCTGGGAACAGATCAGGGCAACGTACAGTGACTGCAGCATAGGCCGAGGATTGACTGGAGCTGACTGCAGAAAAGTTAGCATTCAGTCGGCGTATGAAAAGGGAGAGGCTTGGATAAAACAGAACCCAAGCCCAACTTACCGCCATCTCTGTGACACAAGGAAGTGTTTGAGCTGAGTGTATCACAGACCACATGAAGCTGTTCCTTGTGTGCTCGTTTCGCTCCTTTCGCAAGCGGAAGATCTCCGTCACTGTAGCGCGCGGGAGTTTTAGGCCGCCATTGAATTGCGGTCCCACATTCCCTCATTAGCCCAGGTTCCACAGCGAGTGGAGTCAAGTCAAGCTAAGTCGAGACTGACAATGTGCATTTGTCTTTGTCGAGCAGTGCATAATTGAAAAAATCTCTGAACCTCGATCGTGCCCAACTGGGGCTACGTTCCAAAAATGGCGGCCTCTCAAACGCCCGCCGTAGTCATGGACAAGTAAGCAATACTGCTACCCTCCATCGGAGGTACTCGACTGGTTTCAATGCGCCCTGGCTGACGTTCCTACAGTGGCACAGGATTCTCCAAACTTGGTCCGCCAATTTTTCATCCCCTCAAGTACTGTTTCTAACATCAATCAGGCTTCGCCGGCAATGATTCGCCGTCATTCGTCTTCCCTACTGCAATAGCTACGAAAGGGGCCGTTGGAGGATCTGGTGGATCGGGATCGGGAAGGCCAGCCGTGGCTAACAAGCCCTCGTTCCTTACTGGAGGCGCTGGATCTGGAGGGAACGTGGCTGGCAAGAGGGGTACAGAGGATTTGGACTTCTTCATAGGGGACGAGGCATTAATTGCAGCCAGTGGGCCTGGTAGGGAGGAATTGAACGTCAGAGAAGGGTTCAGTCGGTCGCTAATGTTGGCGAAGGTTATGGAATACATTATCCCGTACGGCACGGGCAGGTCGAGAATTGGGTGAGCAGCACCCGCAACCAGAGATCAAAAAATGTACTGACGTTTATAGGATTACATGGAGCGCTTTTGGTCGAACTCGATTTTCAAATATCTTCGCGTTGAACCCGAAGACCATTATTTCCTTCTCACAGAACCTGTGAGTGCGCCTCAAATCTCTATGTAACCAAGGCTAATGGTTCTTGTAGCCGTTAAACCCTCCAGAAAACCGTGAAAACACCGCCGAGATCATGTTTGAGTCTTTCAACTGCGCTGGTCTTTACATTGCCGTACAGGCCGTCCTCGCTCTAGCAGCATCTTGGACGTCATCAAAAGTTACAGATCGATCATTGACGGGGACAGTCATCGACTCGGGAGACGGCGTGACACATATCATACCAGTCGCTGAGGGTTACGTCATTGGCAGCTCAATTAAGAGCATACCAATTGCTGGACGAGACATCACATACTTTGTTCAATCACTGCTCCGAGATCGAGGGGAGGCCGACAGCAGTCTGAAAGTTGCAGGAGAGATAAAAGAAGAGTATTGCTACGTCTGCCCAGACATGGTCAAGGAGTTTTCGCGATTCGACAGAGAACCTGATCGATTTCTGAAACACACGGTGACTTCACCAAATGGACGAAGCGTGACTGTGGACGTAGGCTACGAGCGATTCCTAGCGCCCGAGATCTTCTTCAATCCGGAAATATACTCTTCAGACTTTCTTACTCCTCTCCCCAATGTTGTTGACGGGGTCATTCAATCCTCGCCCATTGATGTTCGGCGGGGTCTCTACAAGAATATCGTGCTCTCGGGTGGCTCAACGCTATACAAGGACTTTGGGCGACGGCTGCAAAGAGATATCAAGCACATGGTCGACGCAAGGATAAAGGCATCTGAGGTTCGCAGTGGTGGGAAAAAGAGCGGGGGTTTAGAGGTGCAGGTGGTGACACACAAGCGGCAGCGACATGGTCCTTGGTTTGGAGGGAGCTTACTGGGGCAAACACCTGAGTTCAGAAGTTACTGCCACACCAAGGCAGAATATGATGAGATTGGGCCGAGCATTGTCAGAAGGTTCAACCTCATTGGGGGGCCCGGAAGCACTTGAGGATGGCAGTTGCTACCTTTTGCTGTACGAATAGCAGATGGATTCATGTGTGCTCCAAGAAGCCCGAAACACGAATACGTAAAGCCTTGCGAAGAAGTCCAAGGAAGACTAAGAGAAAACATGGTGGTTCAAGCAGCGTAGATCGTTTATATATCTCCGCAGACTTCGACCTACCCCGCCTCCCGCGTAGAAGGTGTGATACCTGTAGGCTGGCTTGGAGAAAGATCACAGATCCTCTCAGTGTAGGACCTCAATTCGACATTGAAATTGCTGATAGCATATCGCCTGTTGCAATTACTGTATTAAAAGTCTCTGATTGCACGCCACTGATCACAATCGGCAGTCGCCACTTTCCCCGTATTCCCGCCGCAGCAGCTCCACCCCTGTTCTTCGAATTAGTGAGCATTTGTACCAAAGTACCTCAAGTCCAAACATAACAACCTTTGACTCGCCATTCGAGCATCACTCTCGCCGATCTACATTGGTAGTACCATATATCACCATCTACCGGCTTTCTCCTAGGCTCATGAGCCTCTCAACCTTTGCCATGGGTCCACCTCCTCATTGATCTACATTCCATCAATTCATCAGGCTTGGCCTTCAATCATTATCTCACGGCTCTTCTTTGAGTGCTCTACAGGGCTTTGAAGATCATTTTCAGGGAAGCCGAAGGTCGAGAAGATGACACAGCTCTTCAGCTCATCCAACCACTCGACATCACACTCCGAGAAACGAAATGTCTCGGGAATGTCAAGCTCCTCGAGGCAGACCAATGGCTCCAAAGACTTGCCTCAAAGGATCAAGAACTTCTTCCGCATCAATAGCTTGAGCAGCAATTCCAACTTGAACGAACATGGGATCCCTACCCCAAAGTCCGAGAAATCGTCGTTCCGGCAATCACGTTTCCTCGGAGGCATCAGCCGGAATAGATCAGCTACAGTTGCAAGTGAAGGGGACCCTTTGGAGAATGGCATGTCACCGACTGCATTGGCCAATCCATACTTTGCGCATCAGGGACCACCTATGTTGAGGCATCACAATGACAGCAGTGTGCCTCCTTCACCACCGGATACCCCTATCATAACCAAGGTGGAAGCCGTCAGTGGTGCCAACGATCAGGCTACAGCAGCCGGAAGAGAGGAGCTGGCCAGAAAGTTGAGAAGGGTGGCATCCGCACCAAATGCTCAGGGTTTATTCAATGGCAACAAGTCAAACGAGAGGCCCTCGACAGCAGATCTTGGGAAAGAACCGTTAGCCCACGATCCCGATGATTCGTCATTGAGCATGGTGGACCATAACAAGGGACATTTATTACCTGTACCTGATGCAGATGGCAAGATCCCTTCACCGGGCCGAATACGACAGTCGATAGCGTTTCGAAGGACATACAGCTCGAATTCCATAAAAGTCCGAGAAGTGGAGGTTGGGCCGGGAAGCTTTGACAAGATCAAGCTGATTGGAAAGGGCGATGTGGGTAAGGTGTACCTCGTACGAGAGAAACGATCCAGCAGGCTATATGCCATGAAAGGTACCTATCCCATGCAGACTTCGCTCTGCTGTATGCTCATTCGGCACAGTCTTAAGCAAGAAGGAGATGATCAAAAGAAACAAGATCAAACGCGCCTTGGCCGAGCAAGAAATTCTGGCAACCAGCAACCATCCTTTTATTGTAACATTATACCACTCCTTTCAGTCCGAGGACCATTTATATCTATGCATGGAATACTGTAGCGGTGGAGAATTCTTTCGAGGTGGGTACAACTACCAACGTAATGAGCTCCAGCTAATAGATACAGCGCTACAAACCCGTCCTGGGAAATGCATACCGGAAGATGATGCACGTTTCTACGCAGCCGAGGTCACAGCAGCGCTGGAATACCTCCACCTTATGGGCTTCATCTACCGAGACCTGAAGCCTGAAAGTAAGCTCACCCGCTCCGCCCTAATCATACGAATCTGACATGAACAGACATCCTCCTCCACCAAAGCGGGCACATAATGCTGTCAGACTTCGACCTCTCGAAACAATCCGGCCCAGGCGGCGCTCCAACTATGATAGTCGGCCGCAACGGCGCCACACCCACCTCCCTACCCACAATTGACACCAAATCATGCATCGCCAATTTCCGCACCAACTCCTTCGTCGGTACCGAAGAATATATTGCCCCCGAAGTGATCAAAGGTTGTGGCCACACCAGCGCCGTCGACTGGTGGACACTAGGCATCCTAGTCTATGAAATGCTCTTCGGCACCACGCCTTTCAAAGGCAAAAGCCGCAACCAAACCTTTGCCAACATCCTCCGCGACGACGTTCCCTTCCCTGAACACTCTGGCGCGCCGCAAATATCACAGTAAGCCCTTTTTCTTTCCCCCACTGGCATCCATGGACCCCCCCAACCCCTAACTTACCATTCCCCAGCCTCTGCAAATCCCTCATCCGCAAACTCCTAATCAAAGACGAACTCCGCCGCATCGGCTCCCGCGCCGGCGCCTCCGACGTCAAAACCCACCCCTTTTTCCGCACAACACAATGGGCCCTCCTCCGACACATGAAACCCCCAATGATACCCCATCAAGGCCGCGCAATCGACACGGTCAACTTCCGCAACGTGAAGGAAAGCGTCAGCAGTGTTGATATGGGGAACGGTGGGCACGGCATGACAACGAATGGAGTGAACGGGAAGGCGGGCGAAGAGAAAGGGGGAAAAGAGGATGGAGGGGGGCTATTGGGGATTCCCCAGGGATTGAAGGGGGTGCCGCTGGATAGCGGCTTGGCTACGCCGGGGGGGGAGTTGGCGGATCCGTTCGAGGAGTTCAACAGTGTTACGTTGCATCATGACGGGGAGGGGGATCAGAGACGGTGAAGTCGTGCTCCGGCACGGCTGCGGGGTATCCGCCATAACACCCGTCGGCTCGCGGTGGGGGATGTTACGAAGGCGCTGGAAGAATCGCTATGCTACTCATGGACCAGCGGTAGGGCATGTTAAAAGGCGCTATAAGAGCTCGAGGCGCGAAAAGATCATTATCGAAAAAGGACGGGAGTCAGGCGTGCAGCCCCAAAAGAGCTAAAGGCGCCAGGCGAAGCGGTGGTGTTATTTACTCTCGTATGAGATGGAGATGGGTGTTTTGATTACGAATGAATGCTATGACTCCTGGTTGTGTGCTTGTTTGGGAGTGTAGATATTTAGCTCTCTACCTTTCTGCTGCCTTTGGTTCCCTGTCCTGGTGTCTGTGCGGAGAGCGGGGGGGGGCTTTATGATGGTTGGAAGGGGAATTGCTGCGTTGCTGAAGTTCGATTGATGAGGGGGGCGGTGGCATCTGCAGCGAAGAATGTATTCGAGCCACTTGTACCGATAATGCTAATCCCTACCCTCCGCTTCAACAAATACGATAAGTGAGCGCCCAAGCGTACTATTGAGCGCGTTATGTTCCGGGGTAGGTAGGCTTTGACAAGGAAGACTGACGCTGCTTTGTGGGCGTTCTGTCATCGTCACTACAAGCGGAAGTGAACGCACCGGGTCTATTCGGTATCTCAGAGCTTCAAGTCCCGCTCTCATGCTCGCACCGTGCTCCCTGGTCAACTGCCTTTCTCGTTGCGTATCCCCCCCAAACCGCCCTCTCCCCCTTTCCCGGCCCCAGCGCTCAATCCCCCGGACTCAACCAATTATTCGCCGCAAGGTCCACCGTCCTCGTGCACAAATTCCCATACCCCTGCGGCTCCCTCTTAATCTTCCCAGCACCCCCGTAATCAATCTCCGTCACCCCCTGCGGCCACGCGTCACAATCACTCATCTGCTGCACACACGTATCGAAAATCGTGCGGAAATTCTCCATGTTCGAACTGCGTATAAATTCCGCTGTTTGCGTGCACCCCGGCCCGCAGCAACAGGGGAAGAAGAAGGCGAGCGAGTTGAATAGGCTGCCGGAGTTGTACATGCTGTTGGTCGTGGTCATGGTTTTCTGGGTGAAATCGCCGTTCCAGTCGCTGTGGGTGCCCATGTCGCAGACGGAGATGTTGTAGACGCCTTCGATGGCGTGCAGGCTGTCGAGCGTGCCGGTTTCTTTGACTACGGTTAGCAGGGCCGGGAGGTTGCTTGGGGCGAGGGTGTAGTCGTAGGCGAAGCCGCCGGCGCCGCCGTTTTGGGCGCGGTAGGCGAGGGCGGAGGAGCGGGTGGCCCACTTGGGAGGGGATGATGTTAGTGGTGGGTTTTGGAGAGGGGTGGGGAGGACGGGTGGGGATACGCACTGACGGGTCGAGATTCCACGGCGGGCTGGCCATCTGGTCGGCGCCCCAGGGGTACCAAAGCTGGCCGGTTTCGTCGTCACCTTCTTTGAAGAAGTAGAGATAGTAGACACCGTTGTCGGAACACACCTTGCTGGCTTGCCAGCCGTTCTTGTCTGCCACGCATTTGTTCCCTGAGCTGTCGTCATCGAGATTGGCAAAGGTGACGTAGATTTTGGATTTGCTCCAGAGATGGTTGATGCCGCGTTGCATGAGGTCTTTCCGGAGTAGATCTTGTAAATCGGCGAGAGAGACACCAGGGGCTGTTATCGAGTCCGAAACAACCCAACCCCCGCCGGCGATAATGTTAAGGAGGGTGGGCGTGGAGCCGGCTGGCTGGTTAACCGCAACTCCCTGCACCAGTGTTGACACAAGGTCGTCAATGGCAGCGGCGGTTGTTTGATAAACGGTGGCCATATAGCTGCCGAATTCTGCTGATTTGACGTCTAGAGTGGCACTGCAGATCTCAACGTTAGGTGATCAGTTCACCAGAATCAGAAAAGAGACGCACCCTTTGTTTATTAGGCTGGTTGCCAGGAACGCCCCTGACGTCGAGAGCGTCGCACTGGTTACGCTACCAGCTGCACCCAGAGCAGAGGCACCCTGTTTGGCAGCCAATATGGCTGCTTCTCCTGTCAATGCGGCCCCGGCGACGACTTCACCTACGACGGGTACGAAAGCGAAGACTGCAGTGGCTAGCATCGCAAACCCGAGGAGGAGATCCCTTGTGAAGACGTCTTGGTTTACTGTCGGATGGGTAAAAGTCTGAGCCATGTTCATTGTCGATAGAGCAGTGAGCACGCCGGCATCGGTAAAGCCTTGCTGGAATGAGATAAGCATTAGTACTGTCGTCTGCTATTGTCGTTTGGGGTTTCGTACATTGAAGGTTTGAACAAAACTCGCGACGTTGGCAATGGAGTGGATGGCAAACCAGCCCCAGTGACTGGGAGGACACAGTTGATACCAACTTTGGGCAATGCCAACTTGCGGGGTACTATCCAAGTGAACATTGTAGTCTTCGGAGATGCACAGTCAGAGGGAAACGGTCGTGACAATAGGGAGTCTAAAGGTGCACTTACTATTGCAGCTTGCTGCCGGCTGGCAGCCTTGAGACTCTAGCGTACATATGAACTCGGAGCCAGTCGGCTCGAAAGTCGTACCCAGGGACTGGGTTAAACTGTTGGATGTCTTAGCTATAGTATAGGTCAGCTTGGTCATCATAATGACCGTGACTAAATTTTCAACATGCCTGAATACGAGACTCCGTCACTGTCCATTCCCCCAAACCACCATTTCAGTAGATTAGCGTCAGTCATGGCAATGTTGTAATTGTCGACGGTGAGGTCCCAGGTGCCATCATTGCAGTTGGGGGGTCCAGTTGCAGCAGCTCCAATACTTGACGCAGACGCAGCAAGTCCAATGCTGGAAGCAGATACTGCAGTTGCGGCACTTGAAGACGCAGCAGCAGCTATCATACTTGAAGCAGACGCAGCAACTCCAATGCTGGAAGCGGATGCAGCAGTTGGAATACTTGGAGAAGCAGCAGCAGCACCAGTATTGTTGGAAGCTGATGCACTAATTGCAACACTGAAAGACGCTGCAGCTGCAGCAATTGCTGAGGCAGATACACCAGTAGCTAGATTAGAGGTAGGCGCAGCTGCTACACTAGAAGCAGATGCCACACTGGAAGCGGACGCCACACTGGAAGAAGATGCCATACTGGAAGCAGATGCAGCAGCTGCATTCATGGAAGCAACGGACGCAGATTCAATGCTCGAAATCTCTGGCACATTGAGCGACGCACTCCTCACGACGTCGGCTGATAAACCCATGGAGGGACCATAGTCAATTGTTGTTCCACCAGGAGAGGAGCTACGTGTACTGGTCGAAAAGTAGTTCCTCGTCGACGGCTGGTTCGTCGTTGTTTGATTCTCAGTGGGAGATCGAATGGTGGTCGAAGATGTGTGCATAGTTGGAGACTGAGTCTTCGTGGTCTCATTAATGGATGAAAATCCCGTTGCAGGCGAAGATGATTTGATTGTCGGACGATGGCTTGTCGTTGTCCTATCGAAGGTGGAGCTTTGCGACACGGTTGACGACGGCTTGGTTGTTGGAGGGTCGTTTGTCGTCGTTTCATTAGAAGAGAAAGTCCCTCCCGTAGTCGAGGGTGGCTTGATCGTTGGAGGGTGATTTGTCGTTGTCCTACTGAGAAAGGAGCCTCCCGCCGCGTATGGAGATATTCCCTTTGCAGGATCATACCTAATCGTTGTTTTGTTTAGAGAAAGATTTTGCGTAGCGTTCAAAGATGACTTCGTCGTCGGACGGTCAGTGGTCGTTATCACATTAAGAAAAGAACTCCACACAGCGGTCGAAGATAATTCCAGCTTTGAACCGTGGCTTACATCTGTATGATATGCGTTTGAAGTAGATTGCCTATCAACAGAGTAACTCGACGCGGCGGAAACAGATGATTCCGACTCCGGGTGTTCATATATCGTTGTATATTGTGTCACGTAGTGGACCTCGCATGCAGATAGCTCATTGAGGGACACGCCTTGCGAGGCAGTTGAAGATTCAATCTTCGTCGAATGGTGTTTCGTTGTAGTATCATTGTGATGGATGCTTATGGTTGGATAAGCCTGGGCTGTAGTGATCAAGGAAGCCAATAGATTGAATACGAATGTGAGAGTCCCAATGGCCAACATTGTGTTCCGGAATAGCAGTGAAACAACAAAGCCTCAAATTCTTCAAGTAGGAGCAAGGAATATAAAGGGATCTCGAAAGGAACGGGCCTACGTGCACACGATAATTGACCCCACGCAAAGATTGGGGTTGAAGAAGTCTGGTGCCTGTTTCGACCCACAACCACAGCTGACACTCAGCCCTCTCAATCCTAGGCACGACCATGACGAGAACGGGCAACCGAAGCTTACGTGAGACAGGAAGCTCGAGATATGGGAGACCGGTCTTTGCCTAGGAACGCGGGACATTTGCATTACTCAACTGAGGCAGTCAAAGGCACAATGTACCGGCAGACCACCAGATCACGAGACTTGTTGAAGGCTCCCGGAACGATGGCAAGTAAACAATGTAGGCACATGGCTCAAAGGGGAAGGTCTTAGGGGTCGATGGAAATGAGGATTGCCGGCAAGCTGTAGTAAATATCACATGCTTCATGATTCGTGTCTCCCCCATTGTGATGAATACCCACCCTTTCTCGACCGTCTTAGCATTCCATTTCTCCACCATTGACCGAGTGATTGAAAAGGAGGCAGGAATAGTCAGATGATGTGTTGCCTCAACAGGAAGCACAACTCAGGTGGAATGACGAAGGTGGCCTTGCTGTACAGAGAATGAGATAACCGCAGATGAAACAAGCGGGAAGAGGGAACAATGTTGCAGCCCCCAATGAGTGGGGGTGGGGGCGGGAAACACCAGATCTATCATCCATATTTCGCTCGAAACCTCCATTACGCAAGGAGCACATTCGAGTTGGTGCTTCCTCTTTCGACTTTATCTGCTCTTATAGGTAGGTAGGTATTCACTCACTGGGACTGAGGTGGATAGTATGGCGGCGCGCTCTGGTTGGCGAGGTAGGATGGCCCATCTCAAAGCCGCTGCGAAAGTGGGGAGCCTCCAAATACTCTCTGACGCCAAGAAAAGACCAAGCTCTGTGATTTATATCTGTCTCGGTCAAGGAAGTATTGCACTGAGGGTGACAGGATTCCATGTTCGCGGCGAGGCATACTGTCTCCGCAGAAAAGGCCTTGCAAGTGTATCGAGTGACGCGGGAACGGCTCAGGCTGACTTCCTGAAGGATTCTCAGCTATAAGCCACCCAAGAAAACAAAAGCTTACATTTCGAGTACGTGATCTCAGTGCGCAATCATACCTATGCACACACCGCTTCCTTTCGTTGCTGATGTTGACCCCGGTAGTCTGGTCAAGAGACCGAGTAATAATGCTCTTCCGGAGAGAGCCGCAAGCTAAGCACAATCAAGCGGCCTACGAACTTTGGGTTGAGCCATCTCGGTTTTGAAAAAAGTCGAATGGCTATGAGGGCTTTCGCCAAAGCTGTAGGAATCGTAGGAAGTTGATGAGATGAATCTGAGAAGGTCATGTGCCCTTGGATCAAAGCTGGAAGACCGGAGTGTCGCAATGCAAACAAAGATGGCACTCGTACCCCAGAGCACCGTTTAATGATTGCGAGTAACTGTTGGAAGCGTTGCATCAAAGCAGATGGTACTTAGTCTACTTCGTAAACATCCCTGAGGCCCTTTGCGACGAAAGATTGTACTGTATGTTCCGGACAGCGCGATAAACAGGGTCATAAACATTAGTCCATGAAACGATGCGGTAAGCTCTGTGACCACCACTGATGCCAAAGCAAAAGCATAGAACATTGCCGAATGGCCCAACTTTTCTCGATGGCTTGGATAGCTAAATTCATTTGTTCTTGCGGTAGAAAATCGAGTTCAAATTCCAGGCCAGAACCCTGCCAAAGCCCAAAGCAAGCGGTCCAATCCCCACTTTTGCCTGTTGGGAGAACACGACAATCGCAATTGTACCTGGAATTTGCAAGCGCAGATCAATCCAGAGAGTCTTGTTGCGGAGACTCTGGGGCCCACCGGTTGCCTGACGCTGTTCACGTATTGCTGGCGTGGTTTACAACAGACTCTCCTCCAGTGATGGGATCGGTTTTACCAGTGGAATCCTTGCGGCTTGTGAAAATTTGGTCAGAAGTGACATAGTGCAAAAGAGCTGCAAGCGTGCTCTAAGGAGGTAAGAAAGAAAGAAAGAAAGAAAGAGAAAAAGACAGCTCCACACTGTACCGGGCGGTGGTAAATAAGCCACATAGCCTCTGCAATGCGCCCATGCGCATTATGGCGTCCGATGGAGGATAGATGATGGGAGCCAGCGGCCCTTAATGTCTTCAGCTGTGCTGTGCAGGTCAAAATGGGGCCCCTTGGACCACATAGTGTATCAAAAATTCCAGCGTTAAGACCTAAATTCTCCGTGGCCAGTGGAGACTGCTTGAGCTCAAGCAAAACGAATACTGAGACATACTCTTTCACTGGCAACATATAATTGCGACAATGAACACATACTTCAATCAAAGATAATACAATAAGAGGGAAAGGGCAAGCAGACAAAAGATGGCGCAAATTGACCCCTTGGACTAAACTAGCGGTATGCGCGCGCTCCCCATCAGCCAAACATCACTTCCATCCTCGTCCCATTTCTCCATAACCCCTCGAAAAGAACCCAATATGTAGGAAAATGACTACATAAGCACCACCACTCAAGACTTTCACCCATCTCACCCACAATGACCGACCCCACACCACCCTCAAACTCAGCCCCCTCTTGCAGTCCCCTCGAGCAGGAAGTGCTCGACGAGTATTCCCTTCTCTTAGCGAACATAAACAAAGTACCCCCGCCCCTTACCTCCCCAGCCGTACCTCCCTCCTTATTCCCTCAAACCCATAGCTAATATCCCTTCCTCTACGCTTACAGCTCTCATCGACCATATCCTCCCTCGCCGATCGCCCCACAGCCGAAGTCCTCGATGGCCTCCGCATGCTGGAACGGAAGACCAGCCTTGTTTGTACGCTGCTGAAGGCGAGCGTGTATAGTATTGTGCTTCAGCAGCAGATTTATGGTGGGGAGGAGGGAGAGGAGGGGCAGGGTGGGTAATAAGGAGGATGTGGAATGAGAGGGTGACAGCGATTCGGTTGGATGGCTATCTACGCGGTATGGAACGCAGCGATTCGTGGGGCGACCAGGCGATGATGCAAAGGGTAGCTGGATGTGTATCGGAGGATTAGAGGTTTGCTGTCTTTGGTGGGGAAAATCAAGGCGTCGGCGCAAGAGAAGGAAGATGGATGATGTGGAGGCCGGGGCTGGTAGAAAATGTGCGGAGTAGGACGTGTGCTGGCGCCAAGCTGCTCAAGGTGCTCAGTGCTGAGATACCATGTACGGAATATGTGACTATGCTGGAGCCTGGGGGACGTATCTAGATGGGGTTGGCTGGGGAGAAGGTTGTATTTACATAGGCTATTTCCACAATTCTACACATTACCTCCGTAGTATACTTTCCGCACATCAACCAGTTTCCTGCCTAGCCCTCTAGCCACCTCGTCTGGTTGCCGCTGGTTGAGCAGTGCCTGGAAGGTTGCTTTGACGGCGTTCATAGGATTGCGAGACCGATTGACCCGCGCTGCTATATCTGCGATCCCGGCACACCGACACATCTCGTAGAGCAACGGCTGACAGCGCAGGCCGTAACCTACAAGACTTCGTTAGCTAATTCATGCGGCTTACAGGAGAAGATACTCGTACCTGGCGGCCTGCTCGTCAACTCCACATCCACAGCTCCCACCTTCGCCGTGACAGTCCCGAATATCGTCCGCTGCTCATACCGGGGTATAGCATGCAGATTCCTTATCGCAGCATGCTCAGCCTGTCTCGTCGCATCGACTGGTTCAGCCGACTTGCCCTCCCCAATCCCTAGCAAACCCCTCTGATTGCCGACAATAGTCAAGTAGTACATTTTTTGGATTTTGCCCAGCCGAGTCTGGTTGACGACTCTATGTGAGACCAGTCGTACTATTCGTAACCGTCTGATTTCGGTTAATGCCATGCCTGTTTGCCGCAATAGACGTTTGGTGGCTGGATCGAGACTTTCTCCTCGTTTCTGGGCTCGTGCTTCGAGAATTGGTATGCCTCTGGGTATCTCAGGGGCTTTGTAGCTGACGGGGTTGCGCTCTGCCTCTTCTTTCCCAGTTCTGAACCGCAGGTTGTCGATGAATTTTTGGTAGTCTAATCTTGTAAAGTTGTCGGGCATGTCCTTGATGAAATCGGCAAAATCTCCTGCAATCTCATCGTCCGTCTTCCACCTGGCTGTTGGGTCGTAATTCTCTTCTGGCGCGCGGACTGGTTTATCGATAACAGGCTGGATTTTGGAGAGGTCATCACTCTGGTAGGGTAATCTAAAGTAGTCATTGCGGTGGGCTCCCTGCTCGGCGAGATCGTTGGGGTCTATAGCTGCTTCTCCGGCCTCGATTGCAGCAACCTGAGCTGCTGTGTATTTTGCTTTCAGCTCTTCGAATTCGTCTTTGGTGTAAGGTCTCAGGTCGCTGCCGGTGACTTCGCGGCCCTTAGACTTTTTCTGGTCTTGCAAGGAGGACGGTGGTGGGATTCGGGGGCCTTGTCTAGGAGCTCGATGTATACGAGAGCAATGAATCTTGCGAAAAAAATGTGATGGAGGCTGTGGGGCGGACTTGGCGAAGACGCAGCGAAGAGTAGGAGGAAGACTCATAACTGCCGTCATGGTACACCTTGCTCCACCTCACCTCTTACTACGTCTCACAGCCCAACTCAATAGTAGCTGTCTCAATGTATCAAGACCATTTTCAAGGTGATGATGCTTCCAATACTTTATGCTTCCAATCTTGTAACCAAAATTGTCGCGCGACCACGAACTCAATAGGCGCGCGTCAAAGAGGCAACTTTAGCCGAATTGAGTACCCAGATTTCAGAATTCGAGATCATGTCTCGAAATTTACCAAGCTTTTATTGTTACACAGGATCTACCATCATGCTATGTGGGGACTTGGGCTCACGCTTCGTACCATTTTCTCACCGAGTTCTAGGCAGTATTATTACTATACAATGACCAAGGGGCAAAAGAACGCTGCAAAGCGCCAGAAATTTGCGCAAAAGCCTACCACAGAAGGCTCAAGTGAAGAAGTTCTCCTTTTTGATGTCAAAGCCTTACTCAGAAAGCATCAGACAACATTAGAAACCGAAGATGTTGAGACTGAGACAAAGTTGGAATCAAAATCTAACAATGTGCAGTCACTACCCAACCGCTTCCACAAAATTGAAGTAAAAATCTCAGAACTATCTTCTACGGGTGACGGCCTTGGTTTTATACCTGCAGTCAATCATGTCTTTGTTGTCCCTTTCACAGTTCCTGGGGATGTTGTCCAGGCAAGAATAGTCAATCACTTCCCAGAGGCACGATATACCTTGACAGATTTTGTCAAAATTACCACGCCTGGAGCGAAGCGTGACGAATCATTAGTAAAATGCCAATATTTTTCAAACTGCGCAGGTTGCCAAATGCAAATGTTGCCATACGAAGATCAATTAGCGCACAAAAAGACGATCATCGAAAAAGCATACCGCAATTTTTCATCCTTAGTGCAGGAAGCCGTACCTACCGTCGGTGATACAATTGGATCATCTCTGCAATATGGATATCGAACTAAATTGACTCCACATTTTGATGGACCTCCAGGCAGTATGAGCCGCAAAGCCAGGCGTGATCCGTCTACGCGAAAGGGTTTCGAAGAAGTACCTCCCATTGGCTTTCAGATAAAAGGCATGCGAAAGACTATTGACATTGAGGATTGTCCCATTGGCACAGAGGCAGTCAGAGATGGTTTGAAGGCTGAGAGGGAGCGAGTGACACGGGATATTGCAAAATATACAAAAGGGGCCACAATCCTCCTCAGAGAGAGCACAACAAGGACACCAAAGGACCAGTCAGACCAGGATGAATTTTCATTTAAGTCATCAGAAAACGGAGCTGGTAAGGAAACCCGTTTGGGCGACAAGGAGCCATTTCTAGGCGCTATCAATGGACCAACGGATTCGTCCAGTCCCCAAGCCAACGGACATGCTGTCGACACCACCCCCTACACAGAAATCAAAACCTGCATAACAGACCAACGCGCCACCTCCACCGAATACATCGACTCCTTCGTCTTCAAAAACACAGCCGGTGCCTTCTTCCAAAACAACAACTCCATCCTCCCCCAATTCACCGCCTATATCCGCTCACAGATCCACCCGCCTTCCCCTTGCCTAACTCCCACCTCCACCTCCCCGTCAACTACTCCCGCCAAACCAATAAACTACCTAATAGACGCCTACTGCGGCTCCGGCCTCTTCACCATAACCCTCTCCTCCCTCTTCGCCTCCACCACAGGGATCGACATCGCCGGTGCCTCCATCACCTCCGCGCGCGAAAATGCAACCCTGAACGACATCTCCAACGCCACATTCATCACCGCAGACGCAGCCAAACTTTTCGAAGCGGTCACCTATCCCCCCAACGAAACGGTGGTGATCATCGATCCCCCGAGAAAAGGCTGCGATGACGCTTTTCTGGGGCAATTGTTGGCGTTTGCGCCGCAGAGAGTGGTCTATGTGAGCTGCAATGTGCACACGCAGGCAAGGGATGTTGGGGTGCTGGTGGAGGGGAGGGGGGGGGTGAAGTATGCGATTGAGAGTTTGAGGGGGTTTGACTTTTTTCCCCAGACAGGGCATGTGGAGGGAGTCGCGGTTTTGCGAAAGGTGGAGGCGCCGGCTGCGTGAGCTGGATGAGATTTGCGATTCGACTTGGGGGATTTTGGTGGGTTGTCGAGATATTGGGGTAGCGATTGTTGGATGCTGAGGAGTTTGGATGGACGACTGTAAGGTACCTGGGCGCACCACACCTATGAGTCTTGGTTGAGTCGCTACTATTCTGTCTGTTACACGATTTATGTAATACGAAAACCAATCTAGCTCGCGTGCACTTTATTTAATAACCATACCACGGCGCCTCCTCCAACCAGCAGGGTTCGTACTGTACATGACCTTCGAGAGCAGTCCTCGAGAACAGTCCTACATGTGAAGCACAACCAGATTCACAGCCATCGAAAGCGCTGACTACGGCTTCGAAGACCTTTCGGGGTTTGAGCGCCTTTCTGAATAGCTCCGAAGGACAAGCCTTTTAAAAGTCTCTGGACAAGTGGCGGATGGTATGCTTGCCCGCTTGTGATGTCTCCTGAGAGTTTACTTGCTCGGAGGGTTCGTCCTGGCTGGAGTGTAGAACACTCCTTTAACGCGGGTGATAGGGTGGTACCTTTTTGAGCTATATTGACTTTGCTAGTTTATCAGAAGTAATGAACTGGGGTATTAGCTACAGAGCACCAGGCTGCTGAAATTGCTTGACAGCTAAGCTACATCTTTGTAATTATTGCCCCTACATGGTGGACTGCATGAGGAAAAGTGATATAGCCAAGGCTTGATGCAGGTTTTGTAGCGTAGAGACGCAACCCGTGGTACTTTGTAATTTGGTATATTGCTATCCCGTCCACGTTTGCAAATGCACAATCGTCATGCGGATGCCTCAGCTCAAGATTCTCTCTAACGCCAATCCCATATGTACAAGATGAAGCTGATCGTGCACTATACAGGTCTACCCGGACATCACACACTGCACCAATCTCAGTCGCGCAATGGTGCTGTCAGAAGGTCTGCAGCTATCCATCCTTCAGGTCTGTTTCGCGAGCCTGGATCTCCCTCTGCGCCATGCTCTGGTCTATTTTGGGTGGCATTTGCAGGGCAAGTAAACCCTACTTCTTCCAGCACGGAGATCTTCTTGTTCCTTACGCGAAAATGTCCTCTTGGGCAAGGTACCGGTCTATTCTGTTTGCTCCTGCGGAAAGGACGAGTGCCCGGCAAGTGTGGCTTGGTGAGTCCTTGGTCTCGACAGCATGGGGTGAGGTTCGAGGCTTAGAAATATCTGGTGACACGGTCTCTTCGTTCCATATGCTCGATTCACCTTCTAGGCCAAGCGCAGAACCATTATCTGTGGCTGTTGCGGATGAATCTGAACCTTCAGATTCATGTCTTGGGGTTTTCTTCAAAATGATCGGCGTGAAGGAGATCTGGCCACGTAAGTTATCCGGCAACATGGCTTCTTCACTTCGTCCGCTTTGGTGTACTCTCGCACTATGGATTGATCGATAATCCGTGGGTTCTGCAGGAAGACTCGAGTTTTCAGGAGCGTGCCTTGGTGAATCGTCGAATGCGCCGCTAAGATGAGCTGAAAGACCTTAATTAATGCGGCGATAAAATATCCGCCGGCTCAACAGGATTAGGCTTCCGGACTTGCATATCATCGACTATGTAATCATCGTATTCACTCAACGAAGACCTTTGAAGAGAATCTGCAAACGACAATGACGGAGAGACCTCTGTTTTTCGAAGCTCCTCCTTCATGGTGCGATTCAACAACCTCTCAAACCTAGAGCTTTGGGTGTCAATGTTGTCGTGTGTCGCCCCCTTCTTAGCATGCTTGATCCAGACGGAGAGCTTCCACTCCAGTGTCTTCGCACTTTGAAATTGGAACAAGAAGACCACTTCTTCAGTGAGTATTGCCATCTCGTCGACCAGTAGTTCTAGTTTACCATTGATAGCTTGGAACGCCTCCCGAAGATCACTGACTCGGACTAGATCCTCGTAGATGGTCATTGCCTTTACGCGTATGTCCTCGTACGTGCCGTCTGTGTACAGAATGTTGTCGAGTGTTGTCCTACCGATGTTCAGTAAATTACGAAGTTGTTTCTTGAGTCGTGGATGCAAAGCTTTCATAATGAGAGGCTGCTTCAGACTTTCTGCATTTTCGATAAAATCAGTAGGATCTCCATCCTTGACTTCCGGTGGAAGTCTATATACAGTGGGAGGAAGAATCCCTCTTTTGACGCCGTGGTAGAGAATCTCATCAAAGCTTGACTTTTGGTTGCATTGCTGGCATGCACGAAGCATTAATTCATAGAAAACCTTGTTGCCGAGCAATCTGAGCTTCTCGGTCTCCTTCCACACAGCTTTGGCTTCATTCCAATAGAAGCTCTGCCAATTTGACCGGGTAGCATCTTTCTTGCAAGCTTTGGCTGCTCTCATACAGACATCACGTAAGATGGCAATCATTATTTCAAGCGTCGGTGTCCATCCTTCGTTGACCATGTCAACATAGTATTTGATCGCCTCGGTTCTACTGTAGAGATGGAAGATCCCACAGATGAGGGACGTGTAGACTTGAAGGTTCATGCGTGCTTTGATAGCAATTCGGACAGGGTCCACGCCAAAGTAATGGTACTGAGACATGGCTATGGGAGATATTGATTTATCAGGGTCAGCAAGTGCGAAGGCCCTAGTGATACCTCTCATCTTTTCTAGGTATCTTCTGAATTTTATTCGGTTGTTTGTCAAGGTAAAAAAACGGAGCGCAGCGGCATGGGTTATCTCATTTGGTCTTGTGTGCGTCTCTTGTAGCGACTCTAAAACCGCGTATACGGGTTCGTCCTGTTTCAACTTCCAGAATCCCAATAGAAGTATATTGTAGGTTTGAATGTTTGGAGGCGTATGACAATGGAGTAAGGTTTCACATACCCCTTTGATAGACACGAATTGTTTTTGCCCGCATTCGACATCTTGAAACAAAGAGCGAATTGCCATGTTCATGTTCATGATTTCGTCATGCTGCTCCTCCCATTTACGATCATACGTAGGCGCTTGAGGTGACTCGGGATCCTTGGGAATATGAGATTTGGCATCTATAAGCTCGATCACTCTGATTCGATCTTGAGCCATGGACAAAACTTCCCTCCAGCGATCCCGCGCACTCAGCAAGGAGTGATCCGCACTGTGTGTAGCTGAACCTTCCGAGCTGTGTAATAGGAGTCGCACCACGAGCTTCAAGACCGACCATTCGAGTGTTCTGTTCTTTTTCGTTGCTAATGGTTGATTGGGGGCTTCAGGAGCGAGGTGAGCGCAATTTGGCCCTCCATAAAAGCGTCGTAATATTCCTTCGTCATTGAGAAGGTCTTGTATCTGCGTAGGCGAGAGGCTTTGTAGCAGCTCTAGGGGTGGGCCTCTGAAATCCTGGAAGCCCCATGCAGCCCTCTGGCGCTCGCTTTCCTCGGCCCATTCGAAGATGTAGGACCAACGTTGCTTGCCTCCGTATTTTACAATTTCGCGAGCCTCCAATACGTATGGAACCACAACGTGGCGATAAAACCTTTCATTCTCGCGTGAGCGGTCATCATCGTACTCTCGGTTGGCGTCTGCTAGCAAGGCCAGTCGTCGTTGTTGTTCAATCTCAACGGCATCCACTCGCGCCTTCGCTTCACCAATGACTCTGTCCCACTCTTTGCTCCTAGCATCTTTTCTCACAGAATCCACCACTGCGACCGAGAGAGCCAACGTTGAAGAGAAGACGGCGAAAGCATCAGAACGTCGTGGGCTGCGAGTGGAGGGGATACTTGTCGATCGGCGGACGACACCTCGTGCGGCAGATGCACAAAGAGAGCAATTGCAATTACATCGTACTTGAGCAGCTCTGGCCCAGAAAGCCTGCATGCTACCAGTCTGGCCGAAAGAGCATTGGCTGGTTTATCATGGCCTCAATAGACAATGGACAATGCTTGAGGCAAATGGACGCCCGCTTCGAGCATGGGTTATCAATAAGCCCTAGACTAGCCCTAAGTGGTTAAACTAGTGCCATCTCAGTCACTGCGATTCTTCGCATACTGAACTCCTCTTCACCCACCAAGAGCATTACTTGAGGACTAGGTAGAGAACCAAAATGTTGGCATTAGCCCTTACAGCTGACCTGACAGGGTGGAGACCCCTATACCAATTGCTCGAGGACCTCATGCTGAATTCCATCTGGACAGCGTCACTGGTCTAATCCCTCTCGACACCCAGGACGAACCATACTTCTACACCTTCAAGGTCCAATGCACGTCATGTAGAGAGATTCATCCCAACTGGGTCAGCGTGAGCCGTCATGTATGCGCAGGTTAGCTCCTCCTACCCTCGCCCATAACGACTGAGAATTCGAATCAGGAATCGAATGAAGTCTCTGGCAGTAAAGGGGAAGCAAATTTCGTGTGGCGATGCAAATCCTGCAAGGTTCACAGTGGCTAGGAAGTTCCATGACAGCCCAGAACTGACATAGCTTCCAGAGAGAGTCGACCGCCAGCATCAAGAACCCTCCGAAGGCTTATACTCATGCATCTCCGCCTACGAGGCAGAACATTGTCGAGATAGACTCCCGAGGCTTAGAATTTACAGAGTTCAAATCTGATGTGCGGTCCAAAGCATGCCTGTACTCTTTTCTTGCTAACGTACTGTGAAGGGCGAGTGGATGGCGAAAGGTCTAGAATCGCCAACGAAGTTCGCCCTCATTGACCTGCAGGAAGGAGAGTGGTTTGATTACGATGAGAAGGCAGGCGAGGAAGTCAGTATCAAAGATCTGAAGTGGGAAATCAGAAGAGCGTGACCCCGGATGAGGTCTCACAATTGCAAGATGTACCAGTTATAGGAGGGTCAACACGTCTTTTTGGAGATGATTCGCTAGGGTGTGGGATGACTTGCGGCTCTTGATGGCGGCGGCTGGCGTTTATCATTTATGTAAGGGCGATGCGCCTTCGAAGGAGAAGCCCGCAGCATGCTTGTATGTTGCAATGAATGTAGAAAGAACACAAATTCCGAGATAGCCCTTGCACGGGATCAGCCTTATCAACAGGAGGTTCGCATTTTCGTTCAGTAGAATAACTAGAACGCACAGAGATCTTTCTTCATCAAATCGTTCATGCAGTAAATGTTATTCAGACGCTGATTTTATGTGCATGGGGAAGGCGCGAGCACGATCCGAGAAACCACAACATGGTCAAAATTAGAGACTTGAGGAACGAGGAAGTCACGCTGTCATGAAAGCAAATCACATTCTCAATCCTAATCGGCATACTCTCCTTTTCCTTCAAGACGGGCCATACAGCGACGAGCAGGTCTACACACATTCTTTCTGTGTATTCAATACACGTTCCCTTGACACATCATACCTGACGCCGGTCGTCTAATACCTTTTCACTTCTCTAACCACGTTCCTTAATCTCAACACCCTCCTGACCCTCGTTGATGAAGTCTGTACTGTTGAGTATTAAGTACTTCTTTCATGGCCTTGGATATTCCCGAACGACCTCAACTTGGACTTGGCTGCTCAGTGCCAACAAGCTCTTTCAATACTCTCACTTGACACCCTTCGTCCTGGGGCCAGGAAAATTACAAGACTCACCTCCCAACGCGTCAGAAACACTCGATTGCAGATTTTTAATTAGCGAACATCGGCCATCGTCCCGATACATCATTCGTTGACACTGTGTTGAGACTCCTTTTGTGGAGTCTACTTCTTACGCGGTCTGTAGGCCTGGCTTGCTCACTTGCCAAGTGGGTACGAAGGACGGTACAAAATTTCACCATGGATCATGGCTCTAAAACCCTGCTTTCCAACCAGGAGTCGGATATACGAGATCTATCTAGCGCTCAAACAGACGGTCCCATCGATCTCTCGTACTCAGACATGCCAGGAAGACGACGTCGCCTTGGTGGAGATGTTTGTGCAATATTTGTACACGCTGGCGCTGGATACCATAGTCTACAGAATGAGAGGGTTCACTTAGCTGCCTGTGAAGAGTAAGTGAGCCCTTGCACCCTCTGATTGGAAAGTGTCTCTGCATCTATGGACCCTCAGGAAAATCAATACATTAGACACATCTTTAGATCTTACTGATCCCTCTACAGTGCCGCTAAGTCTGCGATGACTTTCCTCAACAACGGAGGAAGTGCGGTAGACGCTGTTGAGATTGCCGTCAGAGTACTCGAAGACAAGGAGATCACAAATGCTGGTTTTGGAAGCAACCTCGCCATGGACGGTACTGTCGAATGTGATGCTACAATCGTTGATCACTATGGGAGGAGTGGCGCCGTCGGCGCCGTAGGATGTAAGTCTATCCTCATTTGCGAGGGACTCGTTCACTCAGTCTAAGCACCATTCTCTTACAGGTATCCGGAATCCGATCCACCTTGCGCGACTGGTCCTCGAGCACTCCACTCAGCCGCTATCTCTCCGCCGAGTACCTCCCAACCTACTTGTTGGCCCTGGGGCGACAGATTTTGCGACTGAGATTTCATTCCCAGTAGTTCATCCTGACGTCCTTGTTTCCCCTGCTGCTGGGGAGCGATATTCAAGATGGAAGGCCGATCTGTACAAGGCCGAGCCTGAAGAGAGCGAAGCCTACGACGAAGATGAGAATCAAGCTCCTTTCGCAATGGAAGGTTCTGAGAAAGACAAGAAGCAAGAGTCTCAGAATCTCGCTTTGGCTCAATGTTGGAATGAAAGCCAACCTTATTCGCCTAGACTCACAGCAGCTGATGCAACCCTTCCAGAATTCAAGTCTGACACTGACGTGGAGTCTCCCAGTAATAAGCGACGACGTCTCTGGTCCTCCAATGAGCCGGGAAACGATGGCCAGGAATCTTTCCGATATCTCGATGACGAGGATCCAAATTTGAACGATGCTGATTTCCCAAGGTCTCCGTCGGAGCTTCCGGCACGAACTGCTCCGCAAGAGCGTGACCGAAGGGAGATGCAAATGTCCAACTCATCCGAAGACGGTGGATGCCAACTGCCGTATATGCCCGCACCACCACCAACAAGAGCTGATACCCCATCTGCTCTTAGTGAGTCAGCGTTTATGGAACCTACCAGTATAATTCAAGGCGCCCAGAGAAAGACGTCGAGGCAAGATGAGATTACTGATACAGTTGGAGCCATCGCCATTGACTGTCTGGGTAATATTGCCGCTGGATCATCTTCTGGTGGAATAGGCATGAAACATCGAGGTCGGGTTGGGCCTGCAGCTTTGGTCGGCATTGGTACTGCCGTGGTCCCCATTGAGCCGGAAGACAAAGAGAAGACCTGCGTTGCCACGGTCACAAGTGGAACTGGCGAGCACATGGCTACTACTATGGCTGCTGGGACTTGTGCAAGTCGACTGTACTCGTCCCAGCGTAGGAGTAGGACTGGAGGATCAGAATCAACAGACGACGATAAATCGATTCTGGCTTTCGTCGAGAGAGACTTTATGGGTGAGTAGGACTTGATCATCATTAATCTCCTCAAATCAGAATAAACCCATGCTAATTTCCGATCTCTGAAGGCCATCCAAGCGTCAAACATAGCCATTCTGCTGGTGCCATTGGTATCCTGGGCGTCAAGAAGACAATAGATGGCGTGTGCTTGTACTTCGCACACAACACCGATTCGTTTGTAAGCCATTATATCCAGCGTTCTCACGTGAACGACACTGACTTTGCGACTAGGCTGTTGCATCCATGGCCAGCGAGGACAAGGAGCCTAGATCTGTCATGTCCCGCAATAAAGGCGACAGCCAAGTTGTCAGCGGCGCTCGGTTCGTGAAGCACCGTCGCTACTCGTCGATGCACAAAAGCACTTGGCCCACGAATCCAGATGAATCTCTCAATGCAGGGTCTGATACTCAGCATGCTGCTAAGGCCGCGAAGCCGAAACGCACCCCAAAAGAGAAAGCGCCGAAGCCGAAGAAACCTTACACGCAGTAGAGACCGCTTCAGGCCCAGTGAAGTGCGATCACGGTTGCGGTTGCGGCTGCAGCTGTGGCTCCTAGAGATGCTGCTGATGGGTGTCTCACGCTACCCTCGCTTGAGAGCCAGTAGAATGTCCCCGTGCTGGGTGGACTCGTAGCTCTTGCTCGCCGAGGATGCAATCACGGACGGCGAGGCTTGAGAATTAGTCTGATAGAAGCTCCGATCCCCTAGAATGCGACGGATGACTGTGATTGCTCAATTCCACCCCCAAACGCGGTAAATTCACTTTCGCAGGACCTTTATATCTCAGATCCTGTAGAGATCTGCATCTAAATCATAAAGATTCTTTTCCATCCCCTTCCTCACCCACCCTCTTCCGCTTCTTTTTCTTCTTAGCAACCACAACAGGCTTTCCCCCATACTCCCCCAATCTCAAGTGCGTTCCACAAGTTAAACATATCGCCCCCTCCGGCGGCGAGCAGAATACTAAACCCATTCGTTAGTCCCCAACAGACACAAAAAGACCCAAAGACAAAAGCAAGACTCACTACTCAAGCAAACACTACACACAAACCCCACATCCACCACCTTCCTATGGCAAAAACACGCCGCCCGGAAATCCACCCCCACCGCCGTCGTCGGCACCAGCACCCGCCTCGACGTCTGATCCGGCAGGAACCCCATCATCAGATACTGCAGCAGCCCCTGCGGCGCATCCAGCTTTATATACGTCCCGTACGTGGCGTCCGAGGCTTGCTGCAGGAATACCGTGTCCCCAGCGATTTTGCAGATGTCGATTGGCACCGCGAGACGCTGGCACGCGAAGATGCTGTTCATGATCGGGATGTATTGGTGGGCGAGATCGCCTGAGACTGAGAGGATTAGGATGCGGGGGAGAAGTGGGGGAGCGCGGGTTTGGGAGGGGTCGGTAGGCGGGGGGTTGGTTGAGGTGGTAGTGGTGAGGGTGGTGGCGGCGAGCATTTGTTGCTTGTTTATGTAGGTGAGGGCGAGGGTTAGGGCGCCGGAGATGGAGGTTGTGGGGGTTAGAGAGGAGGGTGGGGTGGTTGCGTAGAGGGATGTGAGGGAGGAGAGGAGGGTGGATTGGATTACGCGGAAGGGGCGGTAGTGGTTCGCTTCGTCTTCGTGTAGCTGGTCTTGATGGAAGGAGTCGGCCATTTCGTCGTCGCTGTCGTGGCCGTTCTGGGGCTGGGCATGCCCGTTTTGGGCGCCGTTGGTGGAGGTTGAGGTTCCGTTTGTTGGTCTTGAGGGATAAGGGGGGGGAGGGTATAGGAAGACGGCGCGTTGGGTGTGGGAGGCTATGATTGCTACTTTGTTTGCGTTGTTGAATGCT
>JAABUQ010001248.1_pt1 | contig 55839 bp, 57 predicted proteins | sample 5560001 | NCBI WGS metagenome assembly JAABUQ01 (sample SAMN10711888, study PRJNA513371) | rock metagenome | isolation source: Antarctica rocks | place: Antarctica: Victoria Land, Finger Mt nord | collected 2015-12-18
GGGGCTCCCCTCAGTGAAGTGGTCGTTGTGTTAACGCCACCTTCAGGAGGGGGGCCCTTCTATTCTGCCGGAGGGGTCAGGTTAATCGTGCCGACGGGGGTCAAAAAGATCGTGCCGTTGCCAGGCGGGGCTCGAGCAGTATTTCGTAGACCCAAATCGCATAAAACGTATCGCTGTCGATGCCGTAGCGACGACATTTGCGCAGATCGGAGACGTCGATTTTGCTCACGCGAGACACGGCTTGGGGCACCGGAAAGCTGTTTACGCAATGAGAGACGCGTTGGTACGCACTGATGCTCCCGGAGAGCTCGAAGCACACACTTCGCGCGAACGTCTCGATCACGGGATTGCGATAAATCACGCGGTTCGGCAAGACCTCGATCGGCTCACACGAGCTCGTAGTCAGAATCTCGACGAAACGCGCTACAACGTCGGGCTAGCACTCGAGCACAACACGCAAAGTTCGGACCAATACCGGAGCAGCCGACGGCGCTCACCAAATCGCTGGATACTGGACAAGGGATCCATCGAGTGTCCCGTCTAGCAGCGTTGCACAGGCTCCAGGCTGGCTCTGCCGACGGGGTTTTCGCATTCGAACAAGGTTTCTTGTGAAATTTACAGCGGTGCAGGAAAAGCGGATCCTTTTTGTCATGGCGACGTCGCAAGAGTACGGTCCTGAGCTTCGCGCAAGGATCGACCCGCTGATCTCTGGGGTGGGCCCGATCGAGGCGTCCCTGACGATGGCAAGCTGCCTACAGCAGATGCGCGACTGCGGCGAACCTCCGAATGCAGTCGTATCGCTCGGTTCGGCAGGATCGCGGATATGCGAACTTGGCACCGTCTACCAAGTGTCCGAGGTTTCGTGGCGGGACATCGACGCGACGCGGCTGGGCTTCCCCAAAGGCGTCACGCCGTTCGTCGATTGTCCGGCCTGCATTAATCTTCCGACGCCCCTCGCGGGCATCCCGGCGGCGACATTGTCGACGGGGGCGAACGTCCTCGGTGGAGATGACTATGCCGATCTCGGCTCTGAGATGGCCGACATGGAGACGTTCGCGGTGCTTCGAGCATGCGAGCGCTTTAAATTGCCCATGGTTGGCTTGCGAGGCATTTCGGACGGGCCCGGCGACCTGAACACGATGAGCAGCTGGACTGATCTTCTCGGGCTGATCGACTCCCGCCTAGCGGAAGCCGTTGACGTGTTACTGGCTCACTTGAACGTCGTCGCGGCGCTCTGAAACCTGAGTCTTCCCCGTTGTTCATCTCGCGCCACGTTCTGTAAAGACTTTAGCATTTGAAACTTGGACCTATAATGGCCGCCGCTTGCGATCTCCGGAAAAGTCTTATTCAAGGCCGCGGCCAATCGCTAACAGCGAGCGGGTTGCGAGCGCAGCGACCTTAAGACAGTGAGGGCTCGCGTTAACTTTGAATGTTCATTTGCTCGATAGCCCGTTCGGAATGCCTTAAATACGCGGCAACGTGCGAAAAATTGCGGAACACGTGATGCCCTCAGGTTACCGCGATTCGGCGATTTAGGCGCCGTAAAGTTATCGACCTGATAAACCAGCTGAAGAGCTTTCCGCACTCGCTCGCCGCAGGCGGTGCAATCGCCTGCGTGGAGATTGGCGCCGTGAAACCTCCCTTGGGGCTAACGGTCGTCGACCACCTTGTTTGATTGCAGATGATCATGCAGGAGCGTCTCGACGTCTCGCTTGCGTTATCAATCCGGGAATTGGGTGACGCGGATTTGCCGGAGATAGCGGCCTTGGTTGGCGTCACGAAGCCCGACCCTTATGCAGCCGAGAGCCACCGTCTGGGCCGCTTCGTGGGCTTGAGAGAAGCTGGAGTCTTTGTCGCCATGGCCGGCGAGCGGCTCAAGCCCGAAGGGTTTACGGAGATCGCGAACATCTGCACTCGGCCCGAGTGTCGCCGCCGCGGTTACGCTTCGGTCGTGGCTCGTGGTATTGCGATAGAGATCCAAGCACGGCGCGAGACGCCGTTTCTCCATGTTACCGCCAGCAACCGTGCAACGGTAGCGCTTTACAAATCTCTCGGCTTCGTGACGCGCCGGTTGATGATGCTTACGCAATTGGCGCTGACATGGTGACGGATTTACATCGGCGCGAAATCCGCAGATCCGACTTTTTATTCGAGCTACTCACGAGGATCGCATGAAAACGAGCGATGCGCCCAGGCGCCAACTCTCGGCCCGCCAACTTGAAATTCTCGCGATTGGCTCTGGCCTGTTCGTGGGATCAAGCCAAGGCCTCCACAGCGCGGGCCCTTCGCTTGTCCTGGCCTATGCTGTATGATACGTCTCGCGATGGCGACGGCCGCAATTCTTGTGATTCTTGTTGTCTTAGTCGCGATCGACCATATGGACGAAACGTCTTTCCGAACCGCCATATGGACGTCCGTTGGTTTAGTGTTCGCCGCAATTTCCGTTAGGTGCTTCGGCTACCGCGGTGATCTTCGGTTCGCTTAAAACGAGGTAGCTAAGAGATTTCCGTAAACGGTCTTTTATGAGACCGGTCTCGGTCCTGGAGCGCCTGGATGGACCTATGTCGGCGAAACGCCCTCTACGAAGATCAGCCGTCTGTTGAGCGCGGCTCGCCGAACCTCAAGAGCTTCGGCGTATTCCGGCGAGGCATACCATTCGTGCGCCTTGGCTAGGGTCGGAAATTCCACAATCACGATTTGCTTCTGTTGCCAATCTTCATCGCCGCCCTCAACGGTCTCGACGGGGCCGCCCCGCACGATGTAGTGCCCACCGTACTTCGCTATCGTAGCCGGCGCCAAGGATCGGTACCTTTGGAAGCGTTCTGGATCGACCATCTCGACTTCTGAAATTACATATGCTGCCATGTTGACCGGTCCCGCGAAACCCTTGCTGAAACCTTCGGGCGTCCTATAAGGGAGCAGCTTATGGGACTGGCCGCGGCACGAGAACGGTGGCTCGACGTCTAAGCCTCGGGGTGATGCAGGGCAGATACCCAGCGATTGAGCCGTACGACAGCGGCATGCTCGACGTGACCGACGGCCATCGGGTGTACTGGGAGTGCTGCGGTAACCGCGGCGGCGAAGCAGCAATTTATTTGCATGGCGGACCTGGTTCAGGGTGTACGCCTGGCCAGAGACGTTTCTTCGATCCGAGTGCTTACCGCATAGTGCTGTTCGACCAGCGAGGGTCCGGACGCAGTCGGCCGTTGGCCAATGAGGCAACCGTTGATCTGAGCACCAACACCACAGCTCACCTCATCGCCGACATCGAGCAGCTGCGCCAGCATCTCGCGATTGAGAGCTGGACGGTTCTAGGCATGTCTTGGGGCAGCACCCTCGGACTCGCCTACGCCCAGGCTCATCCGCACCGGGTCAAAGCCCTGGTGCTGGCTCTCGTGAGCACCACGTCCCGGCGCGAAGTCCAATGGTTAACCCACGACGTCGGTCGCATTTTTCCGCAGGAGTGGGAGCGATTTGCCGCAGCCGTTCCTGATGCGTTACGGCACCTGCCATTAGTCGATGCTTACGCGAGGGCGCTTTTCGATCCCGATCCCATTATCCGCGAGCAGGCAGCACGGGCGTGGTGTACCTGGGAAGATACGCACGTCTCGCTTACTCCCGATCATAAGCTGAACCCACGTTTCGACGACCCGGAATTTCGACTCCGGTTCGCACGGTTGGTCACGCACTACTGGAGTCACGCGGGTTTCCTTGCCGAGAACCAACTACTGCGCGATGCCGCAATACTGAACGGCATACCCGGCGTGCTCATTCATGGACGCTACGACGTGAGCAGTCCACTGGAGACGGCGTGGCGCCTGTCCAAGAGCTGGGTTACAAGCCAGCTCTGCGTGATCAACGACGCCGGCCACGGGGGCGGCGAAACCTTCATCGACGCTATAGTTAACGCGTTGACCCCATTTGCGTCGAACTAGCCCATCAGGTGATGGTGCGCATTCATAAGCCGGCTCACGCGCTGATTTGATTTCCCGGAATGGTTTTTTTCCGGGACTCAAAAAACACGTGCGCGGTGCAAGTTGCCCGGCTCGCGGAGCGCTATGCGAGATCTACGGTTAACCGGCCCCGTCCAGACTCTGCCCGAATGTGATCATGTTTCCGTCCGGATCCGTTAGCATTTTTTTTACTTAGGTGGGGATTTGCGTTGTAGTCGGCGCGCCCACCGAGTCAAAAGCCACCGGGCTTAGTCCGTTTTTGTGCTTAGGCCTAGACCAGCCACTTTATTGAACCAGGTCGTCCTCAGAGCCGCGGACTAATCTCGAGCGATGCCAATCGGAATTGAGACCTTTACGCTGGGTGTGGAGGAAGAATATCAGATCGTTGACGCGACGACGCGTGAGCTGGCTCCGCGGGAGGCGAAGATCCTACCCGTAGCTGAGGCGACCCTCGGCGAGAAGGTTCAGCCTGAACTGCAGTCGTCGATGATCGAGATCGGGACGTCGGTATGCACGACATTGGCGGACGTCCGTCGCGAACTTGCGCGCGAGCGGCGTTGCGTGATCGACGCCGCACGACGAAGCGGAAGCCGCATTGCAGCCGCGGGAACGCACCCTTTTTCGACCTGGAGGGATCAGTCGATCACGCCCAAGGAGCGATACCGGAAACTGGCGGCAGATTTCGGGCAGCTCGCTCAAGAGACAGTCATTTTTGGATGCCACGTGCATGTCGGCTTAGAAAATCGCGAGATCGCGCTCGACGCGATGAACCGGGTGCGCTCGCAGCTGTCTCCGCTTCTGGCCCTGGCCGCTAATTCGCCGTTCTGGCTTGGCGAAGACAGCGATTACGCGAGCTTTCGCACCCTTGTGTGGTCGCGCTGGCCCATGTCAGGGCCTCCTCTCGCTTTTGCGTCCAGAACTCAATACGACGATTTGATCGCAAAACTGATCGCCGCCGACATTATCGAGGACGAAACGAAAATCTATTGGGATGTTCGGCCTTCAGGTCGTTTTCCGACCCTAGAATTCCGAGTTACCGATGTGTGCATGACGGTTGACGAGGCGGTGATGATCGCAGGACTTACTCGAGCACTCGCAAGACGAGCGTATCTTGCTGGGCAGCGAAACGAAACGACGATAGATTCGCGCCATGAGTTGGTCCGCGCCGCGCATTGGCATGCTGCGCGCTTTGGGCTTGAGAGAGGCTTAATCGACGCACAAAGCGGCTGTATCGTCCCAGCCGAAGTGATGATAGAGACAATGCTGGCTAATTTACGTGACGCACTCGAAGAGGCGGGTGACTATGATGAGGTTTCATCGCTCGTGCGTGCGACGCTGCGGCGCGGGAACGGTGCCAGGCGGCAACGCAGCATGTTTCGGCGCACGGGTCACTTGGAGGACGTCGTCGACTATATTATCGAGCAAACCGAACTGTGAGCTGAGTACAGTTGTTCTTATGTCAGACAATAATATCAGTATCTACGCCCACCTTTATAACGGGACCAAAGTCTTCGTTAACCGCCGCATCTATCTCTCACGCGTACCTAACGTCGGCGAATTTGTGTTCGTCTCTCTACGTCCTGACGAATTAGAAAAGCTATCGGTTTCAGAAACCGAGGGCGAACCTAACGCTTTTGCCATCGTAGCCGTTGATCACAACGACTTTGAAACAGAGCAGCTTTATCAGGCGAGCATATGGTGCAAATACCTCGCCATTTCGGACCACCGCAATAAAACAGCAGGGTTGGCTGAGAGTTAGTTCGCGTAATCGACTCATAACGCTCGGCATGATCTTGACCCGGTTTCGTCCTAAGTATAATGGAGGTGGCGCTCGTTCGCGACGCTCGGCCGATCCCGCGCTAGGTCAAGAGCTTGCCAGCCGGGCAGCGGTAAGCGTTGATCGCCGGCTCGAAGACAAAGTCGTCGCGCGAGAAGTACTCGGTATTTTGCCTTGTCCGGTCAATAACACGGATGTGCGGTGCAATTTCACGCTCCAAGAGCCATGCGAGAAACTCGCCGCTGCCGTAGGCCTTGTCAGCCCCTAAGCTTTGCGGCTCGATTGAGAATGTCGCTTGCGCTCGCTCAATCATCGTGCGTGCCGCAGCCACTTCTTGCGAAAACCGCGCCGGCGTCGCTTCAACGTCAAGTATGACGTTGCTCTCTTTGTCGATGAGATAGTTATCATAGTAGCTGAGCTGCGGAGGCACGCCGCCCTTCGTTGCCCATGTCGCGTCGGAATCGCTTGACGAGACCTTGTCGCTTTCTGCAGGTGGAGTCTGGTTTTCCGACGCCGGGGTGGGGTTCGCGGTCTCCACTTCGGTAAGATATTCGCGAAGGGTACGCGACACTTTGGCAGCTTCGGGAAACTGCTCACGCGACACGCGGCTCTTACTGCTCGCGTCCGCCGCGATGACCGTACCGTCAACGGAAAGTCGCTCACCTTGAACGAGTCCGACATTGACGCATTGCTGCACGATGGTCTCGAAGAGATCGCGGAAGACCGACAAATCCCGAAAGCGCCCATGCCGATTCTTGGAAAACGTCGAGTGATCCGGGATCGACTGACCGAACCCCAGCCCCGTAAACCACCGGTACGCAAGGTTCAACCCGATTTCATCGAGCAAGCGCCGTTCGCTGGTGATGCCGTAGAGATACCGATCAACAGGATGCGCAGCAATACTTCAGGATCAATCGACGGTCGCCCGATCTCGCTGTACAGCGGCCGCAGTTGCTCGCGAATTGCTCGAAGATCGATGTGCCGATCGATGGCGCGCAGTAGATGATCCGCTGGAACCCAATCGTCGAGACGGAAATACTGGAACATCGCGATCGTTTGCATTCGACTGCCCATCATTGCGTTGCGTCGCCCTCCGCAGCGTGGCTTATTACAAATGATCATAACTTACACGGTGGCCTCGGGCAAGCGGGCCTTTTTCAACACCGTCGACCCCGGTTTCGGGATGACGACAACGGTCTTCGATTTCATGCGTTTACTCCCCTAAAGGCAACATCGCGGCCCAAAAGCCGCGTCAGCGCTCTTCAGGGTCGTAACGAGCGCGAGCTAAAGTACAGCCGCCGCCGCGTCGTGAAGCCGCTTACAGGCTTTTATCTCTCTCACGCCGGATTTGAGCCACATCTCCCTTTCGATCTTTGAGAAGGCTGGAACTCCCATGTGTCATCCTCGTGTCGGCGCTCTCATTGTCGCGCTCGCAGCTTTCGCAGCTTTTCCGGCGACTGCCTTGGCAAAAGTCCCCGCTTCGGTGATGGAAAAATCCGGCGATACGACGTACTCTTTGCAATCGAACGATGTCGACAACACGAGCGGCGGGTCGGCCTTGCTCACGCTTTCGCCGATGCGTAATGGCCTTGTTAAGGTATCGGAAGCGGGCAGTGCCGCCTATCAGGATGTAAAAAAGTTGCAGAACGGACAGTCCGTTGCAGGCGTCGGCGGCTTTGCAGTCGGCAACATTCAGCCAGACGGTACGATCAAGGTAATTCCCGCGGGACCGACGGTACGTTACCTAAACATTATCATCGGGCTTCTGAACGCGGGACCCGACACGCCGAAAAAAGGTGATGCGTGGAAGGCGGACGTCGAAATCGCGGGCGCGACCGGTCAAGGTATCGTCCATTTCGCCGTAACAGCGTCGGTCATCAATGTTTCGAAACAAGCGACGACGATTTCGTTCGACGGCAACGGCGACGACACACCTATACATGGATTCATGATGCCGAAGATCCATTTGAAGACGCACACGTTCGGCACGATTTCGATAGCCGGCAAGGAACTGCAGACGGCCGAAGGCGAGACCGACTCAACCGTCGCCCAACACGGTCATAACGAAAAGTGGTCGCTCAAGCGCGGCTAAGGACGACGCCCGACTGGTCAAGGCAACGCACTCAGTCATTAGTTGCGGCGCCGGCGCGCCATCGTCGTGATGCCACCGGCCACCGCCGCCGCCGTTGCCTTGCGTCGGGTCGCCGGCGCCTTCGACGATTCGGACGGAGCAGATGCCGTTGAAGCGGCCGTTCGATCCGTGAAGAACGGTTCGGTGATTGGAATGCCGTCAAGCTGAAAGCCCGTTTCCGTGCGAAGGCCGCCGCGAATCGTAATGGAGTTGATGTTGGTGAGCAATACGCCCGGCGCGGCGAGCACGAACGCACTCTCGTCGGTGCTCGCCTCTTTGCCGATCGTTTGCGCGATGCGCTCACCAGAGATCGTGACGGAATCGACCGTCTGGTTCGGCTGGAAGACCGAGTTCGCGGCGCGGGTTCGTACGGCACCGATCGTCTTGAGCTGTTTCGAAAGCACGATCGAACCGAGTCCCAGCGTCTGGTCACCGATTCTCAAGCCGGGTGAGTGCGAGTCTTAAGCCTAAGGATGTGACGCCGTGGCCTGAATTGTTCACCGACGATGGGGTGCAGGAGTTCCCTTATGCGCCGGAAGGCCGCCCTAGGAAAGTGGAAGGCAAGCAGGCCATCGCCATGTACATAGCTGACTTTCCCGGCATGTTCGAGCTGTACCGCGTCAATCCGGCGAACTTCTATCACGACGGCGATGTAGTGATCGCCGAGTTTTCGGCTGACGGCCGGGCGGTCAAAACCGGTAATCCTTATAACCAGTCCTACATCAGCGTGATCTTTCATAAGGACGGGAGATCACCCGCTATATCGAATTTTGGAACCCGCTCGTAATCATGAAGGCGCTTGGCGATCTGTAGAGGGTGACGTTGCCCCTCGCGGTATACCGTTCATAAGTTGAGAGCGAGTAATGCGTGGAGTTGAGCGGTTGCGAACTCGTTCGGCGTTCGCTGTCCGAGCGATCGGTGCGGTCTGAACTCGTTGTAGTCGATGCGCCAACTCTCGATGATCCGGCGCGCATCGGCCAGCGTTGCAAACACGCTGTCGTTGAGGCATTCATCGCGAAACTTGCCGTTGAAACTTTCGATGAACGCGTTCTGCGTCGGCTTCCCTGGCGCGATATGATGTAATTGTACACGAGTCGTCGAAGCTCACGCAAGCATCGCGCGACTTCTTAGTTCGGTTCCGTTGTCCATTTTCTCGGCCAGACGCGCGAATCATCATGAGTTTCCGGCGATGAAGCCGTATTTCGGCGTCGGCAAATCTTCGAAGCCGTACGCTGACCAATTTTTTTCGATGTGCCGGCGCAACTGCTCCGAGTACCCGTGCGAAAACGAAGTGCGTTTCGGGAGCTTTCCGTTCCATGCATCCGGCGCTAGGCAGTTGTAGACCACCTTCGTGGTATGGAACGACATCTTGTCCCCCGTCGTCAGGAATGCGACGAGCGGGTTCGTATTCTCGTCACCGAAGACGATCTCACCCGCGGAACCCGGATAGTTGCGTAGCGAACGCCCACACAACTTCAAGCGTGTTGCTCGGATCGACGTCGTCGTCGAGCACGATGTATTTCGGCGCGCCCATCCCCGCTTTGGTGCGAAACAGCGACTCGCCGATGTCGTTGCAAAGCGTGCGCGCGTTCCTGCCCGTCTTCTCGCGCCAGCCGCGCTCGACCGTGATTGCGAACCAGTGATTGGCGCTCTCCAGCGGCGACCACGCTGCCGCGATCGGCAGACCTTCGGCTCGCAGCTGATACACGATCTCGGCGGCATTGGAGATGCCCCAGGCAGTGTGATCTTCTTCGACCGGTTCGCCCGCGACCGTAATCGGGAGAATGGCGTCGTCGCGGTAAGAAATAGCCGTAACCTCGTACAGCGGTTGATACGCCCCCTCGCCGCCCCACATATAACCGGCATACTCGCCCATCGGGCCTTCGCGAACGCGTTCGGTCGCGGACAGATAACCCTCTACAACGATTTCCGCGCTGGCCGGAGCTTCGAGCGGAACCGTCGCGCAGCGTACCGTCTCGACGCCCTGGCCGTAATATGCGCCGACCAGATCCATGTGCGCCGGGTAGGGCATGCCGCAGACGAAAGGGACGAGCGGTTCAAAACCGAGCGCGAGCGCGAACGGCATCGGCTTACCGATGTCCGCCCACATCTTATGGATCATGCCGATGTGCTGGTTGGGTGCAACGATGCCGGACATGCGGGTCTTATCGACGATCATGATGCGAGCAATGGACCAGTTCGTCCACGACCCGTCGGGCGAGCGCGCGACGATCGCACCATATGTATTTAAGTAGCGGCCGCCGTCGCCATCGTGCAGTCACGGCGCGGGAAGGAGCGACAAGTCGACGTCATCGCCGCAAAGCACGTTCTTCTGCCATGGCGCCCGCTCGACGATCGTCGGAGAGAGCGGTCCGGCCGCGATGGTGGTCATTTTATCAACGCGCCGCCGCGACCGGCGCGTCGCGCCGCAGCAACTTGAACGCGTACTGGCCCGATGCGCCCGGCGAATACTGGATGCGCATAAGCATCATCATCGTGGGTTCGATGAACCGTCCGCTCGAGAGCGGGCCCACATCGGTGACGTCGACGTCGATGTCGGCTAATAATTCGGCGACTAACTTCTTTGCGATCGCGTCATCACCGCAGTAGAATACGTTGGCACGTGAGCCTTCAAAACGTCGTGTGGGGGAGGTCAGCACGTCGGCGAACAGAGGCAAACCTTCGACGACTTTTGCGCCGGGTGCTAGTTTTGCGATCTCCTCGCCGGCGCACGTCGTCGTGCCGATTTCGAGCGCGCTGAAATCTGCTTTAAACGGATTAATAACGCTCCACACGACTTTGCCGGACAGGTCGCCGAGCGATTTGACCGCACCTGCTGCGGCCGACCATGGGACCGTCAACACGGTCACGTCCGCGAAACGCGCGACATCCGCCGGCTCGAGCACCTCTGCCGAGCCTCCGATTTCGGCAGCGGCTTCATGCAACTTCGCGAGGTCGCGACCAAAACCGACGCGGATGTCGTGGCCGGCCGCGGACCAGAGTTTGCCCATGGCGACGCCCATTTTGCCGCCGCCGATGATGCCGATTTTCGTCGCCATCAGTCGAGGTCCATCCAGATGGTCTTGTGCTGCGTGTAGGCTTCGAATGATTCGATCCCGTGCTCGCGACCATAACCTGAAAGTTTGTAGCCGCCGAACGGGGCCGATGGATCGTACTGATGCCAGGTATTGATCCAAACCGTGCCGGCTTTGATGTGCTCGGCGAATTTTAACGCCGTGCGATAATTCGAAGTCTGGATGCCCGACGCAAGTCCGTATTCGGTGTCGTTGGCAAGTTCGATCGCCTCGTCGATGTCGGCGAACGGAATGACGGGCAGCACCGGGCCGAAGATCTCTTCTTGGGAAACGCGCGAGCGATTCGAGGCTGGTGCGAAGACGGTTGGCTCAACAAAAAAGCCCTTACCGTTCACCTTGATCGCGTTGCCACCGACCGCGAGCGGAAGCTTGTCGTCTTCGCGACCGATGCCGACGTATTTGAGAACTTTGGTGTACTCTTTTTCGTCGGCGAGCGGGCCCATCTGCGTCGTTGGATCGAGTGGATCGCCCGTCTTGATCTCTTTCACGCGTGCGACGAAGCGCTCGATGAACTCGGGATAGATCGACTTTTGCACGAACAGGCGCGAGCCGGCAACGCACACCTCGCCTTTGTTCCAAAAAATTGCAAAGGTCGCCGTCTCGACGGCCTTCGCCAGATCGGCGTCGGCCATAACGACGTTTGGCGATTTGCCTCCGAGTTCGAGCGTCACATGTTTCATCGTATCGGCCGCATCTTTGGCGAGCTGACGGCCGACGCCGGTCGAGCCGGTGAACGCGATTTTCTCGATCTTCGGGCTCTTAATGAGGGCGTCGCCGACGACGCTGCCTTGGCCGGTGACGGTCTGATAGACGCCATCGGGAACACCCGCCTCAGCCATGATCTGCGCGATTGTAAGCGAGGTTAGCGACGTGTTGGAAGACGGCTTGTGGATGATACAATTACCAGCCGCAAGCGCGGGAGCCACCTTGCTGATCGTCAGGATAAGCGGGAAGTTAAACGGGGTTACCGCGGCAATAACGCCGAGCGGCTCGCGGCGCGTGAAGGCGAGCTTATTGCTCTGCTGCCCCGGGATCGGGGCGACCGGCTTTACCGACCCTTCGATCTTCGTGCACCAGCCCGCGTAGTAGCGGAACATGTTGGCGATGTGCGGGACATCGACCATCATAACGTCGCTATAGAGTTTGCCCATGTCGACGGCTTCACGATACGCGAGTTCGTGCGCGTACTTCTCGATGAGGTCGGCGACCCGATTTAAAATCTTCGCGCGGTCATAGCCATACGTCTTGGACCATCTCGGGAACGCGGCGTTTGCCGCGTCGATCGCTTCTTCGATGTCCCTCGGCGACGCCGTCGCGAGCGTCGTGATGACTTCTTCGGTCGTCGGACTCGACGTCGGCATGGACTTCCCACCCTCGGCGTCGCGCCACTTGCCATTGATAAAAAGTTGTCCGGGTTTGATTTCGACCGGCGTCGGCCGGCCGCTTGTGCCCGCCTGCGGCGGAGCCGTAACTGCCATGGGGAGTCAATCCTTTCACGTTAACACCGGTGCAGGACCACACCATATCGGGTCGCGCGCACCGAAGCCACTCCCCAAAAAGAGCTTGCCAGGATAATGTCATCACTTTTTATGACGTCATCGTCCGCCTTCCGGATATTGCCGGTGCACGTATACTGAGTGCATGACGGACGAGCGACGCGGCGAGCTGCGAAAGTTTATGCGGGCGATGCGGGCGCGCCTTAATCCAGAAGACGTGGGCCTGCCGCGGATGCAACGACAACGGCGCACCGCGGGCTTGCGGATCGAGGAGGCTGCCGCACTCGCTGGGGTTAGCCTGACGTGGTATAGCGCTTTCGAACGCGGTAACGATATTCGCGTCTCCGACGACGTGCTCGCGCGCATCGCCGCCTCGCTGCGTCTGACGCTCGAGGAAAAGCGCTTCTTACGCGACCTGACGCGCTCCGTCGATCACCTGGACGATGCGGAGCCCGCGCTCGAGAAGGAAACCGAGCGGCAGACCGTAGACGCGTTTACCGGCGGAGCGGCGTTCATGGCCGACGCCTTTTGGACCGTTTCAACGTACAACGCGCTTGCCGACGACCTGTATGGTTTTTCGAAAGCGGGCGAAACGAACTTGCTCGTGCGCATGTTCGACGATCCGACGCTACGGTCGCTGCACGTCGAGTGGGACCGCATCGCCACGCAAATGACGGACATCCTCCATGGCACGTACAGTGATGCTACTGACGACGTGCACGTGAATGCCCTAATCGAGCGGCTCCGTCGGTATCACGACTTCGTCGAGCGGTGGGAAGCCTATGGCATGCGCGCATTCGTCGCGACACGCGCACGACTCATTCACCCGCGTTTCGGCGACATCACACTAAACTACGTGAGTTACGTCCAGTCGCCGCCACGCCGGCCGCGAGAGCGCCGCATCCTCGTCGTGCAAACCCCCGCAGACGCGGTTTCGGAGCGGCGCTTGAGTGAACCACATCGCGCCCGCCGGTCACGCTGAAGCCTCAGAGCCGCGGATAGACGCGCCGCATGAGCCGCCATAAGTTGGCGTCGTCTTCGGGAGAGAGTTGCAGCGCCGGCGAAGCCGGCCACTGGCCCCAGCACGATGACGGTCCCTACGACAGCAATATCGGCTGGACCGCTAACCACAAGGGCGACTATATCGATCTCGCCCACACCGGCAGCTTCGCACTCGCGATCAACAACTACAACGACGCTGCCGGTCGAGATTATGCGCCGACGGGGACCTACGCCGCAGTTTTCGGGCGCCGCGTTTCGCACCGTATTCTGGACCTCAAGTCGCCGATAGGCGCCTCGTGCCCGGCCGCCGCCCCTCCGACGGCGACCGGTATCAACGATGCCCTGCAGCGAACGCTCGGGGGAATTCTCAACGCTCTGTAGCCGATGAAACGGGGCGGCTTCGCTCGTTAAAGGGGGACATCGAGCCCGAGCAACACCCGGCGTTCGGCACGGATGCCGAGTTCGTCGGGGATCGGGCGCGCGTTGCGCTGCTGATACATGAAGAGGTGCCGCTGCCAGCGCGGGATGCCGTTTTGCGCCGCTTTAATAATCGTCGGATCGCTATAGAAGAATGACGTTTCGTCCTCGTCGAGATGCAAGGAGCGTGCTTTGCAAGCCGCCAGGATCGGATCGACGCGCGGCCGTTCCATGTAGCCGAAGGCGGCCGCGACTTTGATGATGTGCGGCGCGATCTTTTCGATGCTGACCCGTTCTCCTTCGGGAACGTAAGGCCGAGCCGCGCGGACGAGCGTCAGCAAGACCACGCGTTCCCGTTTCGCACGTTCGCTCACCCAACGATGTTTCGCCACGAACGGAACGCCACGCGGATCGCCCGTCAAGAAAACCATCGTGCCCGGCGGGTCGAGCGTGACGTCCTTCTGCAGTTCGATGAGTCGTTCGACGGGCATCTGCTCCTGGACGATCGTCTTGCCGACGCAGCGTCTGCCTTCGAGCCACGTCATGGCTAAGGTGAGCAGCACGGCCGCGACGGCGAGCGGAATCCAAGCGCCTTCGAAAAACTTCGGCAGGCCGGCGAGCACAAACGTGCCGTCGATAACGATAAAACAGACGAACAGCGGTAAGGCGACACGCTTGTGCCAGTGCTTCACCTTCGTGACGACGACGTAGAATGCGATCGACGTTGCGAACATCGTTGCAGCGACCGCTAAACCGTAAGCGGCTGCGAGCCGTTCGCTGCTGCGGAAGACCAGGATGAGGATGATGCAGCCGATGGCGAGCGCGATGTTGACCATCGGAACGTAGACTTCACCCGGGCGCCGGTTGGAAGTGTGGTCGATTTGCAAACGCGGCCAAAGATTGAGCGCGACGGCTTGTTCGGCGAGTGTGAACGCGCCCGAGATCAGCGCTTGCGAGGCGATAACCGTGGCCGCGGTCGCGAGGATGACCATCGGGAAAATTGCCCAGCCGGAGGTTAAGCCGAAGAATGGATTATCGAGGGCGGCCGGATCGCGCATCAGCAGCGCGCCTTGACCGAAATAATTGCAGATCAGCGCGGGAAAGACGATCGCGTACCAGCCCATGGCGATCGGGCGACGCCCGAAGTGCGAGAGATCGGCGTACAGCGCTTCGACACCCGTAATGCAGAGCACGACCGCGCCGAAGACGAGAAAGCCGAAGATGCCGTGATGCGTGATGAAGCCGAGCGCGTAACCGGGATTGAGCGCCGCCATCACCTGTGGGCGCTCGAAGATCGCGATGAGGCCCGCGACCGCGATCGCCGCGAACCACAGCCCCATCACCGGACCGAAAAGCGCGCCGACGCGTTCCGTGCCGCGCGCCTGAATCATAAAGAGCCCGATCAAGATCGCAAGTGAAATCGGAACGACGAGCGGCTGCGCGTGCGTCGTCACGACGCTCAAACCCTCGACTGCGGAAATAACCGAGATCGACGGCGTGATGATGCCGTCGCCGAAGAGCATCGCTGCGCCGATCACGACCACCCACACGAGCCAATCCGCGCGGATCGGCACGTTTAAAATGCGCGGCGGCGACGCGACCGCGAGCAGCGCGAGTATACCGCCTTCACCGTCGTGATCGATTTTCAGCAGCACCCCGACGTATTTGACGCACACGACGATGACGAGCGCCCAGAACACGAGCGAGATGATACCGAGAACGTTGTGAGGTGTCGGCGCGATCTGCGCCGTCGTAAAGCAGGTTTTGAGCGCGTACAACGGGCTCGTACCGATGTCGCCGAAAACGACGCCGAGCGCGGCGACGACGAGCTTCGCTGACGCGGGGCTGCGTTCGGCCGGAGTCGCTTCGCCGGGATTAACGGTCGCGGTTGCGGTCATGGCGTGCGTGTACCCGCAACCCCGTTGCGCAGCGCAAGCTGCACGGCGATTTCAGCGCCCCCGTCGGCTCGCGTCCGCACGACGGGGGCGCTAGCGAACGCTTTTATGAGGTAGAGACCGCGACCGGTTTCGGAATAGTCGTCGACGGGCAGCGTCGCGCCGTCGCCTTGGAAACCGGCGCCGCGATCGCGCACGACCAGCAGCGGCGTTTCCGCGTTCCAGGCAAGTTCGACGTCGATGGGCCCCGGCGCGTGACGGACGACGTTACCGACGAGTTCGCCGAAGACGATCTCGGCTGCCGCGATATCGTTCTCACGCACGCTCTGCGCTCGTAAATACGCGACGAACGAAGAGCGCGCCACCTGCGCCGTCCGCGCGTCGTCGGAGGCGAACTTCCAATTCGGGCCGCCGCGCACGGCCGCATTCGGTAACGCGTCGATCGCGACCGTCAGCAGCGCGACGTCGTCGCGCGGCTCGACCGCGAGCGTAACGGCGACGATTTTGGCGGCGTCGCGGCCGTTCGTGCGGAAGGCTTCCACGAGCCGGCGCTCGCCGCGTTCGATATCGCGTTCCGCTTCGACGAGGCCGTCGGTATAGAAGCCGAGCATGTCGCCGGCGCGTAGCGCGATAACGTGCGTGGGCGCGGCGACGCCTTCGAGGCCGAGCAGCGTGCCACCGCCGGCGAGCGTCGTCACCGCGTAGGCACGCCGTAACAGCGGCCCCGGATGGCCCGCGCAGGCATACGTAAACGTGCCCGCCGTTCGGTCGAGCACGCCGAAGGTTGCGGTCGCGAGCACGTCATGCTGGGCGGTCGCGAGGGCGCTGCTCGCGGTTCGCAAGACGCCGTCCGGCGCGAGACCGGGCAAGGTCGCGGCCGCGCGTAGCGTTTCGCGCACGCGCACCATCGCGGTCGCGGCTTCCAAGCCGTGGCCCATGACGTCGCCGATCGAGATCGCAACGCGGCCGTCGGGCAGCACGAATGCGTCGTACCAATCGCCGCCGACTTCGGTTTCGCGCGCCGCGGGCCGGTACACCGCGTCAAACGCGATACCCGGCACGTCGGGGAGGAACGGCGGCAAGAACGCGGCCTGGAGCGCCTTCGCGACGCTGTGCTCGCGTTCGTAGAGGCGGGTTAGTTCGTCGCCCTGGCGACGACGTTCGTCGATATCGGTGCTGGTGCCGTACCAACGCACGAGCGCACCCGCGTCGTCGCGGACGGGAACCACGCGCGTGAGGAACCACCGGTAGCCGCCGTCGCGGCCGAGCAGGCGGAACTCCATTTCGACGGGCTCGCCGCTTTCGATCGCGCCCTGCCAACGGCGCACGATTTCCGCGCGGTCGTCCGGGTGGGCGACGGTGCGCCAGCGCTGCTCGAACGGGAGCGAGCGTTCGAAGCCGCTGTAGGCGTACCAATTCGCGTTCGCCCAATCCACGTGACCGCTCGGGAGCGCGGTCCAGACGATCTGCGGAATGGCTTCTGCGATGCGCTGAAATTCGAGTTGCGCGGCCCGCGCTTCGTCGAGCGCGACGCGCTGGTCGTCGATGTCGGTCGCGGTGATCAGCCACGCGTCCAAGCGACCCGCGCCGCCGGCGAGTGGCGAGGAACGGACGAGGTGCCAGCGATAGCGGCGTTCGCCGACGTTGTAAAAGCGCAGTTCGGCTGAAAATTCGCGCCGCTTTCGTAGCGCCCCGCGCCATGCCTCGTCTTCCCGTTCGAGGTCGGCTGGATGGATGACCTTACGGTAGCCGGCGCCGAAGGCGTCGCTCGCGGCTTGGCCGGTCGTACCCGTCCAACGGCCGTTGACGAACGTGCAGCGGCCGGCGACGTCGGCGATGATCGTGATGATCGGCGCGGCTTCCGCGACCGTCGCGAGACGTTCGACGACGCTCGCGCGGCGCAGCAAACCGATGTATTCGCCGGTCAGCGCGACGAACACCAGCAACGCGGAGGCGAGCCCGAAACCGCGGGCGACGTAGCTGCCAAGCGAGAAGCGCGTGCCGGCGCGGAGCGTCAGCAGCGTTTCTGCGAGCAGGAAGAGCGCCGACACCGCGACCCAGAGTTCGAGGGACGTCGGGCGGCGCCGCAACAGCAGGCCGATCGCAACGACGATGAGTGCGGATGCGATCGACAGCGCGATGTAGTAGGGCCCAAGATACACGCCGCGCTCGTCGATAAGTCCCGGCAACCAGGCCGTTCCCGTGGCACCGAGCGTGATTACGACGGTTACGGCGAGGAGCGCGAACAGCAGCGCGCGCGCCGGGCCGCGGTTCCGTTGATCCGGCAGGCACGCAAAAACGACGACGCCGAACGGCCAGGCCACGTGGCCGATCGCGCGGTACCACACGGCGGCGTGCAGCCCGAATAGCGCCGCTCCCGCGACGTCGCGCGGCAAGGCCAGCACGTTTGCGAAATGCAGGATCGCCGCGAAGAGATAGGTTCCGCCCAGCACCGCGACGCGCCGTTCGAGCGCGAGTTCGGCGCGCCAAAAGAGCAGCAGCGCCGTGACCGCTTCGCTCGCGGCGACGATCGAACCGAGGAACGGGAAGAAGCCGGGTACGACGCCCACTTGGGCGCGCACGTTGGGCAGCGCGATGGTGGCGACCAGCGTGAGCGCGCCGAGCGCACAGGCCGCGAGCCACTCGGGGCGGGTCGCCGGCACGCGCGCGAATGCGGAGGGCACGCGGGCGATGGCCGCGCGCGGAGGGGCTGTGGCGGGGTCGCGTAACATCGGCCGGTTGGATGTTGCGCGCGACAGGTGGCGACGCCTATCGCGGCCGAACGCCGGCCCATGCAGCGCAGCGCCTTCATGCTCGGTTTCCTCGCCGTTCCGGTCGCCCGGGTCGGGGCGGCCGCGGCCTCCCGCGCTCCGAAGGTCGTTACGCTGCCGGACGGTCTACGCTATTCGGATCTCGTAACCGGACATGGCCCGCGGCCCAGAAGCGGGCAAACGGTGCGGGTGCATTACGTCGGCACGCTTCTCGATGGCAAGAAATTCGACAGCTCGCGGGACCGCGGTCAGCCGTTTGCGTTCGTGCTCGGCGCGGGACACGTTATTCCGGGTTGGGATGAGGGGGTGGCGACGATGCGCGTCGGAGGACGGCGCAAGCTCATCGTACCGGCCAAGCTCGGCTACGGCGATGCGGGTGCGGGTGGCGGAACGATTCCGCCGGGTGCGACGCTCGTCTTCGATATCGAGTTACTAGGGATCGAATAGCGTTGCGGCGCGCGGTTTTAGCGGCCCCGCGCGCTTGAATGCCGCGCGAAGGGCACGCGGGTTGCCGGCGCATTTCGCGCAGACGGCGACGAACGTCGTACGTTGCGGCGATTGCGCCGCACGAATAGCCCTTCCACGCGCGACTACCAGAGCGTGCCTTCGCCGACGGTGATGTAGAGGATCGGGCCGATTCCCCAGATGATGCCGACCAGCCCCCAGACGACCTTCTTTCCGCCGTCGAGGTCGCTGCGGCCGATGATGTTCAGCAGCATCAAGATCAACGCGAGCGGATGCAAGATTACCGAGACGAGAATTTCGAGAAGCACTTTCATCGTGGGTGGATTCTTACGCTCGAGCACGATTCCCGTGCGCGAAGAAACCTCGCTCGCGGCGAGGCTTCTAGAAATCTCATGCACCGCGAAGGACTCGAACCTTCAACCAATTGATTAAGAGTCAACTGCTCTACCATTGAGCTAGCGGTGCGTGCGAGCCGACGGCGGAAGTTCAATCCGTCCCGAGGCGTACCCTTGCAGTTAACGCAGCGGGTACGGTCTTCTATAACAGATCCGGCCGAGGCACCTCGCTTAGGGTGCGGTCGGCGACATAGAACGGACCGAGACGCCAGTGGCCACGCTCGACCGGATGAGGCGTCCACTCAACGCCGCGCTCGGCTTCGAGGTTCCGACCGCTCTCATCCTCGAGACTCACAAATTGGGCCGCGTGCCCGTCGTCCGGACGCTGGGTAAAAACGCAATAACAAATCATGGCTCTAATCGTTTCGGTCGTTTGCGTGCAGATGCGAACGAGACGAACCTTCCTGCGCGAGCGGCCGGCAGGTTACGCGACGGAAAGGGTTCGTCGCCTAGCGGCCGCGTACGGAGCGAGCTACGTCGCTCGAAGACCCGTCACGCAGGTCGGGTTGGTGCGCCCTCTGGGACTCGAACCCAGAACCCACAGATTAAAAGTCTGTTGCTCTAACCAATTGAGCTAAAGGCGCGCGCGTTGTACGACGGGACTCGTTCTCGATTCTGAGGCACTTTCCGAAGCGCGAAAGTGTTAGGTGTCACAGAATATGTCACGAAACCTTCGTAACGGCCCGCGCCGAGCCACGGCCGAGGAAGTCGTCGATCCGTAAGGCGGAGCAGGACCGGAGTTCCGACGAGCCGCGTACGTGAGCGCTTCCAAGCAGCCAAACGTAGCGCGTGAGAATGCCGTGCAGGTCCGTCGGATAGATCTCGATGGAGCCTTGCCGCAAGACGCTTTGTGGTCGGCGGTGAACGCTTGTGAAGCCTAAAACTTGCTCGGCGGGCGCGTTGACGAGCGTGAGCCCGGTGCGTGCGCGGTGCGTCGAATAGGAGCGTCGGCAGCGGATTGATGCGGTCTCGCCGTTCTCACGCTTGGCGGCGAAGCTCGAGCCGACGTAGTGGGACATTTCTTCGGAAGTCGATTCTTCGCGACCGAGGGTCGATGCTCGCCCAAACAGCTCTCCAGCGTCACCGCGCCGTCATCTGGCATCGCGACGGCGAGAGGCAGCGAATGTGGGGGCCCTGCCACGCTCGCGGGGCCCAGATCGTGTCCATAAAGGCGGGCGTATTACCGGCGCACGAAGCCCGAGAGCGTCCCTGCGAGCGTCGCACATCTCGCAAGAGCGAAAGGCTTCAGGGGTTAGCATCCCCTTAACGATTACTGCGCCGGCCCGAGACCGTTGCGAGACGCTCCAGGCCCGGCCGCGTCGGGGGCTCTTCGGCTACGGGGCTCTTCGGCTAAAAGAAGAGGGCCCTAAGAATCGTCATTTCAATGACTTCGAGCCTCAGCGCCGCACCGCATTACATCTACGGGACGAAACCGCCGGTTAAAAAAGCCGCGAGCAAGCGCAGCTTTCATGGGGTGATTGACGGGGCTCGAACCCGCGACCTCCGGAGTCACAGTCCAGCGCTCTAACCAACTGAGCTACAATCACCACGCGGCACGATCGCGCCCGGAGGGAATCGAACCCCCATCTTCGAGTTTAGAAGACTCGTGCCTTATCCATTAGACCACGGGCGCCCGGCACTCGCCGAGAAACGTTCGCGGACGCGGTAGGGGTTCGCCCGAAAACGTCCCAGGTTCCTCGTTCATTGATCTGGTTAATCTCGCTCGTGGCGTCGCCTCCTCTAAAGCACAGAATCGGGACGACAGGATTTGAACCTGCGACTTCCTGCTCCCAAAGCAGGCGCTCTACCAAGCTGAGCTACGTCCCGCACGCGTTGTCGTTCCCGCTTAGATCAGAAATCTCCGGCTCTGCCTTCAGCGCCCGAAGAAGCGACGCTGCTGCTCGGGCTCGATGACTGATGCGGTTTTTCTCGGCCTCCTCAAGTTCGGCAAACGTCAGCCCGTGCGCCGGCGACTCGAATAGGGAATCGTATGAGAATCCGCGCTCACCGCGCTCCTGCTTAACGACAATGCCCGGATAGTCGGAGACGACGTGCGTCTCGCGCCCGTCCGGCGCAATATAGTGCAGCGCGCAGACAAAACGGGCGCTCGAATCGCCCGCGGCGTCACGTGCAACTTCGGCGAGGAGCAACGACCGTCGCTGCGGCCATGATGCCGATTCGCCTCCGTATCGCGCAGAACGAACACCGGGCTTACCTCCCAGAGCGGCTACCTCAAGACCGGAGTCGTCACCGAGAACGGCTGCAGCGATGCCCAGCTTGACGAGTTGCTCCCGCAGCGCTCGTGCTTTAAGCGCCGCGTTTGCAGAATACGATTCATCGCCTTCGCTCACGTCGCGATAGTCCGTCAACGTCGTCAGTTGCCAACCGGCGTCCTGAAAAATCGCGCTCAGTTCGCGCAGCTTGCCAGCGTTCTTCGTCGCAACATAGATCACGGAGTTAGCAGCCGCACTGAGGCGGAGATGCCCGCCCGCTCGAGTGAATGTGCCAGCCTCACCATCCGCCTAAAACTCGGCTCACGTGTATAACGAGCGTTTCGCGATCAGTTCGCGGGAGCGCCTCCCGCCGTCGGCTTGTACGTCGGAGGCGGTGCGTAGAGCGGGATCGGATCGACGCCGTGGATCGCCAGATCTCCTCCGACCATATCAGGATTGCTCGCACGCAACGGAACGACGAGACCGATCAGTCTGAGAACGATGAACGTCATAACCGCATCGAACGCTATGATGACGGCTGCGGCGACGAACTGGTGCCCAAACTGGGCGAAACCGCCTCCATATAGCAGGCCGCTCACCGAGACGTCGCTCGTCTTCTTATCGATCGAGTTGTACTCGATGACCGCGGGATTCGCTACGATACCGACCATCAAGCCGCCGATAAGGCCGGCGACGCCGTGCGTGTGCACGACGCCAAATGTATCGTCGACGCGTTTGAGAATTGCCAGTTTACCAACCTTGTTCAGTGAAACCCAGGCGATCGTACTGACGACGACACCGACGGCTATGGCTCCGTACCCGTCCATATAACCGGCGCCCGGCGTTATACCGACGAGACCGGTGATCATGCCGTTAATCATCGATACCGCATTCGGTTTTTTCACCGCCCACATGTCGAGGCCGAGCCAAACCAGCATTGCCACGGCAGTTGCAATATTCGTATTGAGCACTGCAGCGGCTGCATCGGCACCTGCGAAGAACGGGTCGCCGCCATTGAAACCGTTCCAGCCCATCCATAGGATGCCGGCTCCGGCGAAGGCCATGATCAGATTATTCGGTTCAAAATCGCTTTGATCCTCAAGCAGTCGCGGACCGACGACGGCTGCTGCAACGAAACCCGAGACGCCGGCAGCGAGGTGGATGACGTAGCCTCCAGAGTAATCGACAGCACCGAGCTGCGCGAGCCAGCCGCCGCCCCAGATCCAAAACGCGCCGATCGAATAGACGAACGTGCTCCACACCGGAACGAAGATCATCCAGGCCCTGAAGTTCATCCGCCCGAGCACGGAGCCGGCTATAAGGAGCGGGGTAATCGCGGCAAACACGAGCTGGAAGTAGACCATTGCGGCACCGGCGAAGTGCAACGGCGGCATTCCGGACGCGAGCAGCGGAATCACGGCTTGCCCCATCTCAGCGTCGGCGCCCAGTGCCGGCCCCGGGACGCCGAAAACATTCGCGAGCGGGCCGGGTACGGGGTGGCCGAAAGCCATGTTATAACCCCACAGCACCCAAACGACGAGCACCGCGGCAAATGCGTAAAAGCACATGACGGCCGAATTCAAAGCCCACTTTTTCTTGACCAAACCGCCGTACAGAATGGCGAGTGCCGGCAGGCTCATGAGACCGACGAGTGTTGCCGCGGTCAACTGCCATGCGGTGTCGCCCGGATCGACGAAAGTCGGCGCCGGAATATACGGGCTAGCGTCGGCTAAATACAACAATGCACCCCTCTGATGACGGATTCGATGCATCAGCGTAACGTAGCCGACATCTTGGAAGCATTAGACATGCGGCGAAGCATCGGTGCCGCGTGTTATCCCACTGTTCGTTTCCTCACGCTCTGCGAACGAGTGCAAAAAGCAAGGAGACCGCGGAATTCCACGGCCCCCTTTCTGTATGTTCGTTCGGTAATGAGCGACGCCGCAACCTTGTGTACGCTAGGTGCTTACGCTCGTTCCGACATCGTGCCCCGGTGGATCTTGCGAGTTCAATCGCCCTCCTGCGGTGGCTTTCGGTGCAAAGCATCTCGAGATGCCCCAACATCATACTGCGTGAGGCAGCTGCATGTAAAGTGATCAGCGAATCGAAAGCGCTCACGCATCGAACGCGCTTCTTTGTGAGTCGCCAGGTCGAAGTAAGTTGAGAACCGTTCTTCGTTTAGCAGTAAACCGCTAGCAGTAAACCGGTCCGCTGCGGCCGCCGCGCCGACTCGAAAGAGCATCGTTCAGAGCCATATGAACGACGTATGTGACCTCACGACTCCCGCGAAGCTCGATGCCATCGTTCCAACGATGGCGATGCAACGAGGCGACTCCTGCGAAACCTTGTGTCGTCACGGAATCCGGGCCGCCACCTCGCCCCGAGTCTTGCTTGCTAATGGATAATTACTACTATTTGGATACGGGAAGTCGAAGACGTTAAACGCGCAAGGCGTTTTCAGTTGACGCTTTGCTTCGCAATGCGCTCCTCGAAGGTTGCAAGCCTTGTTAGCCTGCGACGCGCTGCTCGATTGCAATCCGCCAACGCTCGCCTTCGGCCGTCGTGGAAGTCGTGACACAGTCGCCTCGACGCTGAGGGTACTGGCCGATCGTGCCCTTCGTGTCGCCTTACGTCCTCGCGACGGGCGCAATGTCATCTAGCTGGATTTGGACGAGCCTAAAGCCGCCCATGACGCCGCACACGTTAGTCCAACCTAACTGAAAATGCGTTACGCCTAAGTGCATGATTCCCGAAACGACTTGGCGGAAATTTTCGTCTCTAAGCAGTGGAGCTCGCTCCAGCACACTCGTCTTCTTGAGGTCGAAAATTCGTGGAAGAGAATCTGAAGAAATTTACTCGCGGCGACGTTCTTGCGAAGCTGGCCATGGCTCCGATCGCCATCGGCGCCCTGGCGTCGTTACGGATGGAAGCCGACGCGGCGAGCAAGTCGGCGAAGTCAGCCGTGCAGTACGTCGACAAATCTCCCAACGGCAAGTTGTGCTCGCAGTGCCGATTCTATATCGCCGGGAAATCGAAGACTGCGAAGGGTCAGTGTCAGATCGTCGACGGCGCCATCGCCCCGGGTGGTTATTGCGTCGCGTTCGCGGCCAAGTCGTAACTTTAGATCGTTTGCAACGGGCCGAACGCCGAGCAGCGTTCGGCTCCCTTTGCTTCTTCGCTTAAGACGCGTCGTTCAGTCTTCGTCTAGACGCAGCACCGCCATGAAGGCTTCCTGCGGAAGATCGACGCGGCCCACGCGCTTCATCCGCTCCTTGCCGACCTTTTGCTTCTCGAGCAATTTCCGTTTACGAGAAATGTCGCCGCCGTAGCACTTCGCGAGCACGTTCTTGCGCATTGCACTCACCGTTTCGCGAGCGACGACTTTACCCCCGATCGTGGCCTGAATAGGCACGTCGAACATCTGACGCGGAATCAGCTCTTTTAGCTTTTCCGTGAGGCCGCGGCCGCGCACTGCGGCTTTGTCTCGCGCGACGATCGACGAGAGGGCATCGACCGGTTCCGCGTTCAAGAGAATTTCCAGCTTTACGAGATCGCCTTCGCGATAGCCGATCAACTCGTAGTCGAGCGACGCATAGCCTTTGGTGCTCGATTTGAGCCGGTCGAAATAGTCGATAATCACTTCGATAAGCGGCATTTCGTAGGTGAGAATGACGCGACCGTCGGCGAGATATTCCATGTTGCCGAGCGTACCGCGCCTATTTTGCGTCAGCTCCATGATGACCCCGACGTACTCCGGCGGCGTGATCACCGTCGCTTTGACGTAGGGCTCTTCCATGAGCGCGATCTTATCGCGCGCCGGAAGCTTCGCTGGATTATCGATATTCGCGACGCTTCCGTCCGTCAGCGTGACGCGGAAAACCACCGACGGCGACGTGGCGATCAGATCGAGATCGTAATTGCGTTCGAGACGCTCTTGAACGATCTCCATATGCAACAGTCCGAGAAAGCCACACCGGAAACCGAAGCCGAGCGCGATCGAACTCTCCGGTTCGAAGTGCAACGCCGAGTCGTTCAGCGAAAGTTTTTCAAGCGCTTCGCGTAGGTCCGACACCTCGACGCCTTCATTTGGATACAAACCGCAGTACACCATCGGCACGATGGGCTTATAGCCGGCGAGCGCGACCGGCGCCGGGTTCGAAGCTTCGGTCAGCGTATCGCCCACGTCGATCTCGGCCAATCCCTTGATATTCGCGATGATGTAGCCGACGCCGCCAATATCGAGCGCCTGGGTCTTACGCATATCGGGCTTGAACACGCCGACTTCCGTCGCCTCGTAGACCTTTTTCTGATTCATCGACATGAAACGAGAGCCCGCGCGCAGCGTGCCGTCCGTCACGCGAACGTATGAAACGACCCCACGATACGGATCGAACTGCGCGTCGAATACCAGGCCTCGCACGAAGCCGTCGTTGCCCCGCGGAGCCGGGATGCGCGTGACGATCGCCTCGAGGATCTCGGTTATGCCGATGCCTTCTTTGGCACTGCAGAGAATCGCGTCGTTGCCCTCGATGACCAGCAACTCTTCGATCTCTCGCTTGACGCGCTCGGGGTCCGCCGCCGGAAGGTCGATCTTATTGATGACCGGAATGATCGTTAAGTTCTGCTCGAGAGCGAGATGATAATTTGCAAGCGTCTGCGCTTCAATGCCTTGCGCTGCATCGATCACAAGCAGCGCTCCCTCGCAGGCGCGCAGCGAACGAGACACTTCCGATGAAAAGTCGACGTGCCCCGGCGTGTCGATGAAGTTCAGTTCATACTGCGCCCCGTCGGCCGCAAAGTAGTCGAGGGTGACCGGATGCATCTTAATCGTGATGCCGCGCTCGCGCTCGAGATCCATCGCGTCGAGCAGTTGCTCTTCCATCTGTCGCTGCGCGACAGTGCGCGTGACTTCAAGCAGTCGATCCGAAAGCGTTGTCTTACCATGGTCGATGTGCGCGATGATGCAAAAGTTGCGCACGTTCGCGGCGACTCGCTCGCCGCTCGCACGCGGTGTCGTCAACGCCATGTCAGGAGCCGTAGAGACATTGGATCGGCCGGATGTGGCCGGCCACATACTGCACGACGATCAACACCAACAGGAATGAGAGATCGAGGCCGCCGAGCGGAGGGATGATGCGCCGCACCGGCAGTAAGACCGGCTCGACGACGCGCGCGACAATATCACTCCAGCGCCCGCGGATATTCGGCACCCACGAGACGAGGGCGTAGGCGAGCAAACAGACCCAGTAAGCCTCTAAAATGTAATACAGTACTTGATACAGATCGCAGGACAGTCTACTCACTGACGTTTCATTCGGCGCGGGAGCTAGCTTTGCATGCGACCCGCGCCGAGCGTTACTTCAAGCTAGCGAGGACGCGTCCGGGAATGCCCGTGAGATACGGCATGGGATCGACGGCATGACCGCCGAGCATGATCTGATAGTGCAAATGCGGCCCGGTCGATTCGCCGGTCGAACCGACCTGCGCAATGTGCTGACCCTTCGCAACATACTCCCCCGGCACAACGTCGGCACGCGAGAGGTGACAGTACCAAGTGTGGTATCCGTTGCCGTGGTCGATATCGACCTTGATGCCGTAGCCGCCGTCAAAGCCGGCCGCAATGACGTCCCCCGCGGCGGCTGCGCGCACGGGATCGCCGTAGTCGACGTCCAGATCGACTCCTGCATGGAATTCCGGCCACGGATCGACGCGCCAACCGTAGGGCGACCGAATGGCGACGCCGGAGCCGGCCGGATTGAGCGACGGAATCGAAGCCAGGAGCCGAGCGCGCGCGATATCCTGCAAATGGCGGACGTTGAGCACCCGTAGCGCCATGCGGCTCAGGCGCTCGTTTTCGCGCCGCACCTGTGCCGAAGCGCTCTGCAACCTCATGAGGCGCGCGGCGACGACGCTGTAGTTCTCCGCCCGACTCGAAAGCGTTCGGGCATGCGGAGCCGGACGGCGCGGCGGGGCCAAAGCCTTGCCGCGGCCGATGAAGAGCCGCGTAATTTCCTCATTTTGCACCTGAATCCGGCGCAGTTCACCCGCTAGCGCACTGGTCTGAGCGTCGAAGCGCCGTAAGCGCGCGCTCTGCTCGGCTGTGAGAGAACGCAATTCGCCGAGGCTTGCTTCGGCTCGGTGGAGCTGCCGGTTGTACGCGGACCACACCCACGCGCAAGCGAATGCCGCGAGAGCCACCGCGAAGATAAGGTGCCGTCGGCGATACTCGAGCCGGTACGGGCCCCGCGTCAGGCGCGTACGACGACTCCGTTGCCACTGCGCGCCATACCGATCGCTTCTTCTTCCTCCGGCGAAGCTTCCTGAAGGGGGACGAAGCCGCGCACGGCTTTGCCGTACGTGCGGGTTTCTTCGCGGGCGAAGATACTGCTCACGACGACTCCGTCGCCGGCGTGATTGACGAGCGCGAGCGTGAACGACTGGTCCGATCCGACATCGCGAAACGCATTATAGCGCACGAATCCGATCCGCAACGACTCGCGCGCGAAGGCCCTCTCGAGCGAATGAAGACGCTCGCTCATATCCTTCGAAAGCCGTAGGGCCAGGGCCCGGAGCGCCGCAAGCGAAGCGGCTTCGCCGCCATCGCCGCCGAGCGTGACCGCGATGGCGCGAAGCCGCGGCGCGACAAAGCTCGCATGATACAAACCGAGCGACACGATCGCCGCGCTAGCGGCGATTGCGACAACAGAACGTAACGGCATCGATTTCCTGTAAGGCAGGGGAAGCCAAAGCAAGACCTCGCCGGAGGCCAGGTGGACCGCGGCACACGTTAGGGCCTACATACCGTTGCTACCTTCCGGTCCTGGCGGGGTTGATAGGGTAACGTTGCGTGGAGCCCAGCCTCCGGCAAGGCGAACCGAATTATAGCACACGCCGTTTGCTCGTCCAGCCAGGAGCATGTCGCAGTCTGCCCGATTTCCATCAATGGCTAAGCTTCGGCGCAGTCGCATTCTACAGCCGCGCAGCTCGATCAGAGTCGCGGCCGCAGCTAGCTCTCGCCTACCCCGCGAGCTTACGACCGCTTCGCTGCACGCGCCCCGCCGGATCCATGGAGCGCATTACCTTTCGGAGAACATCGTTGCGCCAATCGGCCCCGGCCATCTCGGTAGTCGTCGCTTTCTACCTCACGCTCGTGTTCGGGCCCAGCGGCGCCGCACGCAGCGCTGGGACGTTTGCAAGCGCCGAACGGCCACCGAGCGTCGATTACGCGCTGCGTCCGGCGCAAATCACCGCGAACTGCACGGCGCAGATCGCTCGCGCAAAGTGTGTCGTCGACGCGATAGCCGCCGTTCCCGGTTCTGAGCGAACGTTTGCTAGCGTCGTTTTGCCGCTCGAGAACGTGTCCTCCGACTTAAACGACAACTTGATGGTCGAGACGTTGCTGAGCAATACGTCGACGGAACGCGGAGTTCGCGATGCATCGTATGCATGTCAAACCGCACTTAGCGACTTCTTTACAGCCGCCACGGCACGCGCGGACCTTTATGCGGCGGTTGCGGCGGCCGAACGAAGCGGAACTGCGAACGACGCTGCCGCTCGCAAGCTCAGCGAACTCTGGCTCGTAGCCCTCAAACGCGCGGGCGCGGCTCTGGCGCCGAGCGCTCGGACAACCTTCGTGACCCTGAGCCAGCGACTTTCGCAAACAGAGAACGACTACGCGGCCAACCTCGGCAACGAGAAAGCGAGCGTTACCTTTAGCTCAGCGCAGGTTGCGGGCATTCCAAGCGATGTCGTCGCCGGCTTCACGAAGACTGCCGCCGGTTATGTCGTCACGGCCGACGAGAGCGTGCGGCGATCGATCCTTGCAAACGCTGCGGATCCGACGGCGCGCAAAGCATTCTATTTCGCCTATTACAATCGCGCGATGCCCAAAAATCATGCTTTGCTCGAGGAAGCGATCGGCATTCGGGCTCGCCTCGCGCATCTGCTGGGCTATCCGAATTGGGCCGCGTTCGTGTTAGCCGATCGAATGGCGAGCTCGGTCGGCCGCGTCGACACCTTTCTGCGCGATCTCGATACGAAACTTCTACCGCCGGCGAGAGACGACATCGCACGGCTCGCAGCTTTGAAAGCCGCCGATCTACGCGTCTCCGTAACCAAACTCCAGCCGTGGGATTTCGACTATTACGATAACCAACTTCGCAAGAACACATATGCGGTCGATAATAACGTCGTGCGGCAGTATTTTCCGGTGCAGCACGTCGAACGCGCCGTCTTCGATATTTATTCTAAGCTGCTTGGCGTGACGTTCGCACCGCGCGCGAATCCGAACCTTTGGGCTCCCGACGTGACAGAATGGACGGTTACCGACGATGCGAGCGGCAAATACATCGGTGATTTCTACCTCGATCTGTATCCGCGCGAAGGAAAATACTCGCACTTCGCGAGCTTTCCGCTCTTGCCCAATCGCGTTTTAGCGGATGGTTCCATACGCCCTCCGCTCGACGCGATCATCGGCAACTGGCCGAAGGCAGCGCCCGGTGCTCCCGCGCTGTTATCCCATGACGATGTCGAGACGTTTTTCCACGAATTCGGACATGATATGGCGACGCTGCTCGCAACGACCCCGTATGAGACGCTCTCCAGCGGCTTTCGCCAAGATTTCGTCGAGGCACCCTCGCAGATGCTCGAAAACTGGGTCTGGGATGCGTCGATACTCAAACAGCTTTCCAGCAACGTAACGACGGGACAGCCTCTCCCGGGCGACCTCATTGCGAAAATGCGCGCCGCGCGCTACGTCGACGACGCGTATCTGCAATCGATGCAGCTCCTCTATTCGACCGTCGACATGCGCTACCACACGTTACCGCCGCCCGTCGACACGACCGCGGTTTGGATGCGCGTCGCGCATGCCGAAACACCGCTCGATCTACCGCCGGGTGCGCATCCCGAAGCTTCGTTCGGACACATCATGGGTGGCTACGACGCCGGTTACTACGGCTATTTGTGGAGCAAAGTCTATGCGCAAGACATGTTTACCGCCTTCGCGCAGGGCGGTCTGGAAAGCCCGACCGTCGGCGCGCGCTATCGGCGAGACATCCTAGAGCCGGCCCGCGAGCGCGAGCCGGATCAGGAGGTGGATGCCTTTTTAGGGCGGCCGATGAATCCGGCCGCTTTCTATGCGGAGTTCGACTCGGCGAAGCGCGGCCAATAGGAACCAGATCTGCGCCTACGGATGGGGCGTCAACGCAGGATACCCCGGTTGTTGCGGGGAGCCCGGCTGTCCCGCTTCCGGAGTCTGCGTCGGAAAGGGATTGGTGCCGGGTGTCGGGTACGATCCGGCCGGCGGCGGCGTGGGCGGAAGCTCGTCACCGTAGAGCATGATCAGATAGCCGGTCGTCTTTTTGAGTACCAGTGGTTCGCTCGCAAGCGCGCTCGCGATAACGTTGTCGAGCAGCGTCGGAGCCGCATCAAAGGCGATCAGTTGCTCGTGATGCTTTTTGCCGGCAGCGAATACTGCAACGGTAAATCCGCGACCGCTGGTTTGCTCCGCTTGCGGAATCGTAAAGCGAACGGCGCCGAGTCCGTATAACGTCACGTCGCCGGCCGGTTCGAGATAACCGCGGACGATCGCCGTGCGCTTGGCGAAGGTCTGCACTTCTCCCGTCGGCTTCGGCGACGGAGCGGCCGGAGCGTCGTCCGGATACACGGTCGTTTTGGTCGCAATTTTGTCGGCCGCAGGCATGGCATGCGGGCTTGCGACCGGGCTCGAAGGGGCGCTGGAACTCGAGCTCTGACTCGGCGGACGCGACCCGGCCGGGCTCGGGGAGGGCACAGGACTCGGCACCGGCAGCGCACTGGGTGCCGGAGGCGCGCCGGGAGCCTTAGCCGAGGCGGCGACGGCCTTGGCTACTGCGCCTGACGCGGACGACACTGGTGAAGCTACGACGCTCGGCGCGGGGGTCCCGAGGGCCAGCGCAATGGAAAACCCGTCGACCGTCGGGAGCGGAATCTGGGTCAAATCGGAACCGAGATCTACCGCTCCCTCCAGACTCTGTTGCCGGCTCGTACTTGCAGACGACCCGGCAGCCCCCACCGGATTGTTATTTTGAGGCGCGGGGATCGCCAGGCCGCCGGTACCCGTGCTCGCCTGGCAAGCCCCTAGTGCGGCGGTTAAAACGAGCGCGGCGACGCGGGCGGGGGAAAAGCGAAACGCCATCCTTGCGCAGTTCGCCGCAGCCGCAGCGCTCTCTTGGCCGGGGGCTTGGAATGTGCGCGCGAACGGTTCGCGCGTGAACGTTTGGCTGGTGGTATGGCAGGCCGTTTGCGCGGCCGGCTTGGTATTGTCGGTGCGTAGCGCGACACGACTGGGGGCTCGCTCCCCGTTTACCCTAGTCGGTTGGCTCTGCACGGCCGCGTATTTCGTGCTTGCCGGTTACGACGCGTGGGCGCGCACGCTAGCTCCGCTACACGCAGATTACGCGTTGGTCGCTGCGCTGACGCTCGCCTTCATCGTCGCGGGCTTGCGCGCGGAACCGCAAGCGGAGCCGTGGTGGTGGCCGGCGCGGTCCTGATCGGCCTTCGGCGTTGCCGCGGCGACAGGATGCGCGCTAAGCGAAACGCTACTGCTTGCGCATGTCGGATACTGTCGATATTACCATTCGCCCGAGCGGTCCGTATCTCGTGCGCGGTCCGGTCACCTTGCACGACCTAGAGGGGAACCAGTTCGATCTGCAAGGGAAAAGCACGATCGCGCTTTGCCGTTGTGGCGCTTCGACGACGAAGCCGTTTTGCGATGGCACGCACTCCAAGATCGGCTTTCTTGCCGCTGGCGAAGCCGTGAAGGAAAGTGGCTGAGGTGTGAGGCGACGATGCGTATCGTTCGTCGCTTCCTTCGGTGAGCGGGATGCTACGGCAAGCTTAGCTAAAGACCCGTTATCGCAAACGAACATCAACACCCGACTCCCGAACTTTACATTTCCTGCGACGTCGAAGCCGACGGGCCATGTCCCGGACTTTTTTCGATGTTGAGTTTCGGGCTTGCGGCGTTCACGATCGACAAGCAACTCGTCTCGACGTTTTCGCGAAATCTCGAATTGCTCGACGGGGCCGATGTCGACGACCGAACGATGAAGTGGTGGGCGCAAGATTCGCAAGTCGAGGCGTACCGGAGGTGTCGCGAAGATCTCGTATCGCCGCGCGCGGCGATGGTCGACGCAAAATCTTGGCTCGACGACATGAGAGTCTTCGGCCGCCCCATCATGTGCGGCGCTCCGAGCGGCTTCGATTTTACGTTTATGTACTATTACTTCCAACGTTTTCTCGGTGAGAGCCCGATCGGCTTCGCGAGTCTCGACTTGCGCAGCTACGCGGCAGCCGTCATGAAGCGACAATACCGGCACGTCGGAAAACGTCAATATCCTGCGGAGTGGATCGACGCCGACCTGCCGCACACGCACGTCGCACTCGACGACGCGATCGAACAGGGCTGCATCCTCGTCAATATGATGCGCGCGAATTTGAGTTTGCAAGCGGTCGCCGGGCTCAGAGACGAACGCACCGCAGTGGCGAGCGAACGCTAGCGGAATCCAGCACGCCCGGCCGCCTACGCGCAGCGCCCTTGCAGTAGAATCGTTTGCTCCCGCCACGGTTCGCAGCGTCGAGTTCAGGATGCTTGACGCGAAGCCATGCGGCAGGCGACCAAGCACTGCTCGCCGTCGTACGGCGCGCGATGTGACGCTGCCGGAAACCGACGCTGCGAGGGCGTTCCCCGTTCAGCCGCGCGGCATGCCGACACTGGCCGCAGGCGTACCGACCGGACGAATCCGATATGCGCCCACTTTTCCGTCGGCATCGAGGCGCATCAATACGATTACGGTGCCTCGCGTAAACGCTGCGCTATAGGTGTACTGACCGGTATTGGCATCGCCGCTGAGCTGTGAGAGCGACCGATAGTCTCCGTAACCGTGCAAGAGATCGGAAAGCCGCCCCAGATCGCCGCGGTTCAACGACGGCTGCGTTTGAGCGTCGAAACTTCCGACCGCCGTAACGAGATCGTCCGCGTAGACGGCCTGGGTCAGCGCTTCGGCGGTTTTCTGCGGATCGGAGCGGTTCCCGCACCCAGCCAGGCCGCAGATCAGAAAGGCGCTTGCGAGCGCGACGTAACGCTTCACGGAATGCACGCCGCTCAGTACGTTCCCCAACCATAGGAGGCCGCGACCGTTTGCGGTTGCGCTTGCGCTTGCCGCGCTCTCGGAGCGTGCGGCGCGAGAACGGCGCTACGCCGCACGGGCACGATTAGTGCCCGGACGGGAACCGGCCGAACGGGGGCCAGCGCAACGTGGTTCACGCGGCCGTATTTCGCGACGACCAGCGAATGTTTCAACTGCACGATTTCGCGGTCGCGGGCGTCGACTTGCCGCTGACGGTAAGCGACCTCTTTTTTGTACTCGCGCACGATCGCAGATTGATGATCGTAAGCGCTTCGTTCGGAGCTGTAGGCGGCTTGGGCTTGATTCGCTTGATCTTGCGTTGCGGCTTGTCGGCGAGCGTCTTCGGCATACTTCGCATGGACTTGTTTATTGTGATTAATGATCAGCAGCGTGCCCGCGGCAGCCGCCGCCGTTCCTAGAAAAATGTTACGCGTGCTTGCGGCGCCGTTCGCTGCAGCGGGGCGCGGTGCAACCAGCAGCGTGCCGATTGCAGCGGCCATAAAGCCTCGTTCCAGTGTCCGGTAACCGTTCATTCGTCATCATCCACAGCGCTCGTTGCAACGGCACCGGCGTCAGCCGGTCACCTCATGTAGGCATCGGCCGTTAGCGGCGCTTCTTGAGCGGGGTTCAGGTCAGCGCCAGCGTCTCGACGGCTTGTTCGCACGGCGGTCGAGGCGACGGCACGAGCGGCAGCCGTATGCGAAATTGAGCGCCTCCCATCAACGAGTTCGTCACATCGACTTCGCCGCCGATTCGTTCGAGCATGAGGCGCACGACCGCGAGCCCGAGACCCGAACCTCGCGCTCGGGTATGAGCCCCGCGCCGTGCGAGCGTGAACACGATGTCGCGCTCGTCGACCGGTACGCCCGGTCCGTCATCGTCCACGCGAACTTCAACGTAGCGCGGGTCGAGCGGCGCGATCGAGACGTACACGCGCCCGCCTTCGAGACCGTGCTTGATAGCGTTCTCAATAATATTTATCACGATCTGCATGAGTCGGTCGCAACCGATTGCTACCTCGTAACGGGCGGCTGCATGGTGCGTGATATTCGTGCCGCGTTCGGCGGCCGCAGGTTGCAAAACGTTCAGCGCCGATGCGATCGTCGACGAGAGTTCACACGATTCGACGTAGCCGGGCTCCGAGCGCAAATCCAGCATCGAGATGTCGAACATTCCGTCGACTAGGCGGCTCATACGGGTCGCCTCCAAGCGTGCTACCTCGAGGAAGCGCCGCGTCGTCGCCGCATCGAGATTCTCTTCCAATAACGTCTCGATATAGCCGCGAATCGACGTCAAAGGTGTGCGCAGCTCGTGTCCGATCGTCGAGAAAAACGCGTACCGCTCGCGTTCCCTGGCGCCCCGCTCAAGCGCCGTTTCGATCGCGTTCGTCAGCCGAGCGTCCGACGGCGCGCCGTAGAGCACGGTCCAGCCCGTCTCGACGAACATGCCGCCGGCGAGCTCCATCGCCGAAGCGAGCCGAGCGAGCGTAGCGCGGCAATCGGTCGGGGTCGCAACCGAACCCGTCTGCCGGTTCGGTGAAACGAGCGCCGCTAAGAAATCTTCGCTCTCGTCGTTATGGGCCAGAATATCGGTCGAGCGCAGCGTGCGCGAAGCAGTCGCAAGGAACGAACGCAGGCTGCGCCGTTCGACATTCCGCGCAGCAGCACGCCCTTCGCGCCATGCAATGCGCTCCAAATCGCGCAAACGAACCACGAGTAGCGGAACCGGCGCGACGATCTGGTCCGCCGTCAGCCGGCGCGTCAACGCTTCAACGTCCTCGACCGTAAGCGGAGTACTACGCCGGTGTCTGGGCAAACTTGTAACCGAAACCATGGACGGTATGAAGACAGGCCTCGAGCCGATGCTGCTCCTCGAGCCGCATGCGAATCCGTCGAATATGAACGTCGACCGTCCGTTCATCGCCGTCAAAATCGTAACCCCACACCCGCTCGAGCAACGTGTCGCGCGAGAGTGCGACGCCGGCGTTCGACGCGAGCGCCACGAGCAGCGCGTATTCGCGCGGCTTGAGACCGACGTCACGTCCGTCGACGCGCGCTTCACGGGCGCCCTCATCGATCTCGAGTCGCCCGAAACGCAGCATGCTCGGACTCGAATCGCTCTTCATTCCGCAGCGACGCAAGAGCGCGCGGACGCGCGCGGTAACCTCGCGTGGTGAGAACGGCTTGACGACGTAGTCGTCTGCGCCGAGCTCGAAACCAACGACGCGGTCGACTTCATCCGCGCGAGCAGTAATCATGATGAGCGGCGTCGTTCGGCTTTCATGGCGCAACGTGCGAGCAATGTCAAAACCATCTATTCCAGGGAGACCAACGTCGAGCAAGATAAGATCGACGCCGTCGCGTGCCGAGCGCAATGTAGACGGCCCGTCGACTGCCTCGAGCACGGTGAAGCCGTCCCGCTGTAAATGATGGACCAGCAGGTCGCGGATCGCACGATCGTCCTCGGCCACGAGAACGCGTATGCATGCCATGCAGCTTAGAGTGCCCAAGCGTTTCCCTTTCAGACGAAGGCGCCCGTCGCCACGTAAACATTAAGAATAAGTCATAAATTGGTATTATCCGCGTCACATTTTTTCCCCATAATCGCTGCACCCCGACGGCCCCCGCTCAGGAGAGACACGGATGCTCTATCCGATGACGAGGGAAGACGTATCGTCTTCTGCGGCTCCCCAATTCACCGATGGCTTGGTTATCTCGTTCCACCACCTATGCAAGCGTGGTGCGCGCAAATTTTGGCGCTCGGGACTCGAGCGCAGCGATCTCGAGCAAGTCGCCGCCATCGGTCTCATTAAAGCGGCACGGCGCTACGACGTAACAATGCCGACGCCGTTCGAGGCATTCGCGTGGTTCCTGATCGTCGGCGAGCTGATGCATCACGTGCGGGACTACGAACGCGCCATCCGCATCCCTCGGCGTCTCTTGGAGCTCGAGCGAGCGTTTTCTCGCGCTCACGAAGCGCTGCTCGTCAAGCTCGGGCGTGAACCGAGCGACCCCGAGCTAGCGAGCGAGATCGGAGTGCTTGTTCCCGCGCTCGTCGAATTGCGTGAAGCGCGGGAAGCGGCTCTTCCCCTGCGTATCGATGAGTGCGGCGCCGAGCGGCTCGCACAGCGACTCCCGCTGGCCCTCGAGGACCGCATTCTGGTCGACGACGCATTCGCCGCGCTTAGCGAGACGGAGCGCTACGTTATCGTCGGCGTGTACGTGCTCGGCCTCTCGCAACTCGATATCGGACGCCGGCTTACCATTTCAGCGAAGCGCGTTTCGCGTTTACACGCGAGAGCGCTCGGCAGGATGAGGCGCGCCTGCTCGTGATCCTGCCGTTCATTCTAACGCAGCTCGTATCGGCGTGCGCGCCCCGCATCGGGCGACTGACGATGAGCGCGATCGTCATGTACGAAAGCGGCGCGCGGCCCAACGCGATCGGCGACAATACGGCCAGGCACGCTTATTTCCTTAGGGACCGCAGCGACGCCGAGCGCCTCGCAACGGGCTTGCTCGCGGTAGGTCATAATATCGATGTCGGCTACGCGCAGCTGAATTCCGGTAACTTCCGCAGTCTCGGCCTCGACGTGCACCGCGCCTTCGAGCCGTGCGCGAACATCGCCGCGGGCGCGCACATTCTAGAGGCGGCGTACGTGGGCGCGGCGCGCCGCTACGGCTCGGGTCAACCGGCTCTCGTTCACGCGCTTTCGGCATACAACACTGGCGGCTATTGGGCCGGCCTCGGATACGCGAGCGGCGTCTACGCAACCGCCGCCGGGCTCCGGTCCGGGGGTTCCGTATTTGGGCCGACCGGCAAGCGCGCCGTTATGTTTCATGCCCGGCGGCCGCGCCGTTTGCAAAGCGCTTCGTGACCGAAGTAAGTCTGCTCGCTTCCTCGACCCAGCGTACTGCGGCCGCGCTGCTCTCGCGTTCGTTTGCGTACGACGCCGACGTGCTGCCGATTGCATACGATGGCGTCTCGCTTACGGTCGCAGTCGCCTCGGAGAGCCTCGAGCTGATCGATCGTCTGCGCCAAATTACGCGTAAAGAGATACGCACGCTGGTGCTTCCGGTGCGCGAGATTCGCGAGACGCTGAAAACGCTCTATCCGGCGACGACGGTTCGCGACGGCGATTCGCTCGCAGCCCAAACACTCGACGAGATCTTTGCCGCGGCAATCGGCAACTACGCCTCGGACGTACATGTCGAACCGACCGACGGACGCAGCGGCCGTGTACGGCTCGATGTCGACGGCGTACTACAGCACGATCGCACGCTCGACGGTGGACTGTTCGAGCGAGTCGTCTCGCTCATCAAGGTGCGCTCGAATATGAATACCGGCGAGTCGCGGCTCCCGCAAGACGGCCGCCTGACGGTGACTTTCGACGGCCGCTCGTTCGACGTTCGTACCTCGACGATCCCTGTCGGGGGTCTCGAAAAAGTCGTCTTGCGCTTCCTGCAACGCTTCGATCTGGTGCCGGATCTCGAACAGCTCGGCATGGGCGCAGAGTTGCTTGCACGCTATCAGCGAGGACTGCGGCGCCCGAGTTCCTTCTGCGTGATCGCGGGGCCGACCGGGTCGGGAAAATCGACGACATCGTACGCTTCGTTGCAAACGATCAGCCTCGACCAATCGAATGTCTGCAGCGTCGAGGATCCGATCGAGTGCCAAGTCCCAGGCATCGCACAAATCGCCGTCAACGATAAAGCGGGGATCACGTTCCCCGTCGCGCTGCGCGCGCTGCTGCGTCAGAATCCGCACCAGCTCTTCATCGGCGAATTGCGCGACCCGGAGACGGTTTCGATCGCCTTACAAGCGAGTCTTACGGGCATATCGCTCGTAACGACTTTACACGCGCGCGACGCGCTGCGCGTTACGGCCCGGCTCGCGGAACTGGGCGCAAACCGTTCTACGCTCGCGTCGTCGCTCACGCTGGCGGTCTCCCAGCGGCTCGTGCGCATGTTGTGCCGGCGATGCAAAATCAAGAGTTCGGTCTCATCGCAGGCTCTTGCCGTAGCGCGCAGATACGGTTTCGCCCTAGCAGTCGACGCTTGGGACGCGCAGGGCTGCGAAGCGTGCGCTTTCAGCGGCTTTCAAGGGCGCGTCGGCGCTTTCGAAGTGCTCGAGATCAAGCCGGAACTTGCTGCCGCAATCGAACGCGGAGATACACCGGCGCAACTCGGCAAGCTCGCTTTTAACGTGGGCTATAAGCCGATGGTCGTAGATGCGCTGCGTCACGTAGCCTCCGGCGCGACATCTGAAGGCGAGATCCTACGCCATCTTTCCTACGATGATGCCGAATAGTGGCACGCGCGTGTTAGCCGATATCGAAGAAGCGATCCGCTTTTCGCGTGAAAGCGCCCACGCGGCAAGTACGTCCGATCTTCACATCGAGGGTAACGAACCGCCTTGGCACCGCGTCGACGGAGCAATGCAACGCATGCTCTTGCCGGTTACGGAACCCGAATCCGTACGCACATTTTGCGAAACGTATCTCAGCAAGAAAGAGTATGAAAGGCTGAGCGGTCCGCTCGGCGCAGCGGACGGAGCGATTCAACATCCAAATTTCGGCGCGATTCGTATCCATGCGTTCCGCGGCGAGAACGGACTTGCGCTCTCGCTGCGCCTACTGCGCGACGGCGTGCCGGATCTGCAAGCGCTCGGCTTGCCGGCGATCGTCTCTTCGTTCGCAGATTTCGCAACCGGTCTCGTGCTTTTTACAGGACCCACCGGCTCGGGAAAATCGACGGCGCTAGCCGGGCTCGTCAATGAGATTAATAAGAAGTACGAGCGCCATATCGTCACGGTCGAAGATCCGATCGAATACCGCCATCGTAGCAAACGTTCACTCATCCGGCAACGCGAGGTCGGGCGCGACGTCAGTTCTTACGGCGAATCCTTGCGCGGCGTGTTACGCGCGGATCCCGACGTCATTCTCATCGGCGAATTACGGGATCCCGAAGTGATGTCGGCCTGCCTTGCCGCCAGCGAAACGGGACATCTCGTTTTCAGCACGTTGCATACCTCAGAGGCTGCGGAGACCGTGCAGCGCATCGTCGGCGTCTTCGAAGGCGGGCGGCAAGAGCAGGCCCGGATGCAACTCGCGCAGTCGCTGCAAGCCATCGTCTCGATGCGGCTCATCCCCGACGCGAGCGGTCGCGGGCGACGTCCAGCCTGCGAGATCGCATTGAACAATTCCGCGATCCGCTCACAGTTGATATCGCCTGAAAAGACGATACAAATTCGCAATACGCTGGAGACGTCGCGCAAAGACGGTATGCAAACCCTCGAGATGGATTTGTCTCGCATGGTGAACGAGCGGCTGATCACCTACGAAGCGGCCGTGACGGCGTCCGACTATCCGGAGCAAATACGCATCTCGGCGGGGATTCGGTAGGTGGCGTTAACCTTCGCTTATCACGCCCGCACGCCGAGTGGCGAGCGCGTGTCCGGAACGATGCGGGCCCTCGACCGCAACTCGGCATTGACGATGCTGCGCGAGCGGATGCTTATCCCCTCCAGGCTCGAATCGACGACGGCCACGTTTTCGTTTGCGCACGCGTTACGACGCGCGCGGCCGAACGAACGCCTAGCATTCTTTCGCGCGTACGCGGCACTCGAACAAGCAGGAGTCGACTTCTCCACCGCGTTTTCGCTCCTGATCGCACAGGCCCGGACGCCGCGCTTCAGCGATGCACTGGCGAGCATCCAGTCCGACGTCGAACGCGGAGGCGAAAAGTTATGGGCCGCGATGGCGCACCGCCCCGACGAATTTTCGGATCTCGAAGTTGCGATGGTAGCCGCCGGTGAGGAAGCGGGGAATCGTGAGGAAATCTTCGACCGGCTGGCTATCTTCCTCGAACGCGACGAACGGTTGCGCAAGAAACTGCAGGCGGCCCTTTTTTATCCGGCGCTGGTCCTTATCGCCGCACTTGCAATCACCATCTACATCTTCGCGTTCGTCATCCCGCAGTTTGCAAAGCTCTTCGCAAGTTTCGGCATAGATCAGTCACCGGTGATGGTTGGGATGCTCGCGATCAGCGGCATGCTCGCGAACCCGCTATTCGACCTTGGCGCTACTGCAAGCATGATCTTCGCGATCGTAACGATTGGCCGCACACTGCGCACGACTGAAGGCGCTCTCGCCTTCGACCAGGTACGGATGCGTCTTCCGCTCGTAGGAGAAGCGCTTCGCAAAACCGTGCTTTCGCGTCTGTGCCGAGTCCTGGCAACGCTGCTTCAGTCGGGCGTCAATCAAGTGCGCGCGCTCGAAATCGCGATACCGGTTGCGGAGAGTCCGATTTTCGCGCGAGCGATTACGTCGGCACGGGAGCGCATTGCGACGGGAAGCGCGGCGTCGCTCGAGGAGGCGCTCGCCGCGACGCGTCAGTTTCCGCCGCTCGTGCTCGGATTCATTCGCGTCGGGAGTTCGGCCGGTACCATTCCTCAGATGCTCGTCAAAATTTCGGAGTATTACGAAGAAGACGTCGAGTCGTTACTGTCGGCGCTCCCGACCCTCATTCAGACGGCTGTCACGCTGGGACTCGGCGGCGTCGTAGCGGTTATCGTGTACGTCGTGTACGTACCGCTTTCGACGCTCAGCACATCGATTCGTTAAGCTTGCTTAAACAAGAGGTACACATGATGCTCGCAGAACGGCAGATCCGCGGCGCCGAACGCGGTTTCACGCTCGTCGAATTGATGGTCGTCGTTGCGATCATCGCACTCCTCGCCGCGATCATTATCCCGAATTACGTGCACTCGCGCGCTCAAGCCGCCGTCGCGCAAAGCGAAGCAAACTTGAAGCAGATTGCAACCGCGCTCGAACTCTTCCATACCGATTTTCAAGCCTATCCCGCCGGAGCCGGCACGACCGTCGGCCCGGCGCTGTTCGCGCCTCCAGCAGGGGGCGCCGCGGGCGGCGTACCCGGAGGCGGGAACAATTACATGAATGGGACGCCGACGAATGCGGTCGCGCGCAAGCCGTATCTCTACACGCTCGTCGCCGGTAACGGCACGACGACCGAATCCTATACGGTTGACGACGCCGGTCCGTATGACGCGTCGACGCTCTCCGGCATTCCACTCCTGGGCGGCACCGGGAATTGTACGGCCTGCACGATTTTACACTATTCGCCGCAAATCGGCATTTACGGATCGTAATGTCCCGGATCCGAACCGGCTTGACACAAAGCGAGGCGATTATTCGGCGCCACAAGGCGCGAGGAGCGCAGAATTGCACAGCACCTTACGTGACAAGCAACGCCTTGGCAACGAAACAGCGACGAGCGACTGTCGTGCCATTACGGACTCGGGACATTAGATGCTCTTCTCGTTAGCAAACCTCGGCGTCGCGCTCGCGCTGCTGGCATGGATCGCAGTCGGCACGCTTCTCGTGCGACGCGCCGAACGAGATTTGAGCGCGAATAAGTTACCGCCGCCCTGGCCGGCGCTAGCGCTTGCTGTCGCCTTAGCCGTGCTCGCGTTCGTATTGCGGCCCGTTCCGCAAGCCGCGCTTTGCGCGGTCGCCTGCACGATGTTGGTCATCGCGGCGGGTGCAGATCAGCGCACGGGATACATCTTCGATGTACTTACTCTTCCGGCGACGCTCGTTGTCCTCGTGATTGCGGTTGCGACGCAGACGACGACGATGGCCGCATGGGGTGTCGCGTTGCTGGTTGGAATTTTCGGCAGCGTCGTCGCACTAACGCGCGGCCGCACGCTCGGACTTGGTGACGTAAAAGCCATGTACGCGCTCGGCGCCGCGTTCGGCCCGCTAGAATCGCTCATCGCGATTTTCGTCGCCGCCGTCAGCGGCATCGTCGTGGCTACGGTTGCAGGCCGCCTGCGTCGCGGCTCGGAGCTTTCCTTCGGTCCCCATCTTGCCGTGGGCGCCACATTTGCGCTCGTGGCCGGAGCTCCGCTCGCGCATCGCTTGATGGGGGTCTAAGTGGCCTTCATGCGACGCAGCACATCGCTGCCGCTCGGCGTCGACATCGGCAGCGAATTCGTGTCAGCCGTCGCAGCGCATGCCGAAGACGACGGCTTCACCGTTCGAGAGACGCGTACGCTCGAAGTGCCACCAACAGAAACGGTCGATCGGGCGATCGCAGAAACGCTTCGTGAATTGCTCGCGACGCTCGTTACGCGTGAGCGACGCTGCATCCTCGCGGCTCCGGCGGGCGAAGTCGTGACGCGCACGTTTCGCTTACCACCCGGAATGCGGCGTGGCGAAGCCGAACGCGCGGCGGCGCTCGAAGCAGATTCGATCGTCGATTGGCCTCCTTCGGAGCGTCTCGTCGCGCTCGACCCGATTCCCGGTCGCAGCGAAGAACGCTTACTTTCGATCGCACGTAACAGCACGGTTCAACGGCTCGTTTCGATCGCGCGCGCGGCAGGGCTGCGGCCGGTGGCGGTCGATGTGCCGGCCTGCGCTTGGCGGCGGGCGATACCGGATGCCGATGCCGTACTGGACTGCTCGACCGATCGCGCGGCGCTCGTCGTCTTCGGCGATCCCGCGGGGGTGACGCACCTCTTCCCGCCCCGGCTTATCGACGACCGCCTCGCCGCGGGCGTACGTACGGCGTTCGTCGACGCTCGCCGCGACGGCATTGCAGACGTGCAGCGCCTTGCCATCCTCGGCTCGCGCTACCGCTATGAATCGCTCGAAGAACTGTTGCATGACGACGGCTATGCGCTTGCTGCCGCTCAGCTGGGCGGCGTCGATAGCCCGTCCTGGACGTTCGCATACGGCCTCGCGTCGTGGTCGATCGCGCCGCGCGGGCTGACCGCTTCATGATTCGCGCGAATCTCTTGCCACGTCCCAAGGAAACCTTGGGCGCGTTCGGCGTCGAACTCGATGCCGATTACGTCCGCCAAGCGCTGCTGGGTTTCGCGATTGTCGTCGTCGTTGCGTTCCTGGGAATCGGCATCGAACAACTGCACGTCCGGGGCCTGCAAACGGCAGCCGACCGTTTCGATGCGGTACTCGCCGAGCGCTCGTCCGCGCGCGCAGAATCGAAACGTCTCGCGCTGGAAGTGGCGCGCTATCAACAGTTTGCCCGTCAAGCGCAGACCTCGCGGCGCAGCGGGCCCGCAGCCGCTGTCGACATCGCTCGGCTCGGTAACGGCGTTCCCAATCGCGTCTGGCTCGAATCGCTGGCGCATTCGAGTGCCGGCTACGATTTAAGCGGCGGCGCCGATAACGTCGACGTCGTGAGCGGTGCCATCGTCACGCTCGGGCGAGCGCTATCGAACAACGGCGCGTCGCTCGTCTCGGTCGAAAATCGTCCGGGTAACGGTGTACGCTTCGACGCACACGTCGGAACGAATCGATGAACGCTTCGAGCGCGATCGACGTACCACGCCTCATTCGAATTGCGACCTTGCTGTTCGCGCTGCTGGCCGGAACGCTCGTCTACCTCACCTTTGCGCCTGTCGTCGACGGCCTGCGGCAGCGGATCGACGATGCGCAAGCGACGCTGCGTTCCGACGAAGTCGCGTTTTCCGAGGTCGCCCACGTACGCGCAGAACGCGAAGATCTCGCCCGGAGATACGCGCGACTCTTCGCGCAAAATCCGGAAGCGGTTTTCTTGCGCGAACTAAGCGCAAACGCGCGTGACAAACATGTCACGCTACTTTCCACTTCCGTCACGCGCGATAACGTACCGGCAAACGCTCCGGGTTCGAGTACGTTACTCGCGCCCACTCACGTTGCGCTCGAATTGCGCGGAAGCTACCGGAACGTGCTGGCGGCGATCGGTGATCTTTCGCTCGGCTCCGAGATCGTCGATGTTGCAGCGCCGAGCTTGCGGCGCGATAACGACGCGGTCATCGCCTCGATTCCGGTGACGATCTACGAGCCGGATCCAACGGGCATCGCGTCCAGCGCAACCCGAGGCACGGGCCGGTGAAAATTTCTCTCACGCCGCGGCAGCGAGCTCTCTTAGTCTTTGTCTCGGCTTCTGCCTATACGGCGTGGTTCTCGGGACTCGGCATGCGAACGGAAGCCGCGGGCTTCGAACAACCGTCGCTACCGGCCGTTACGATCGACGAGCGTCCCGCTTTACCTCCGGTGGCATCGCTCATCGCGCGCGATCCCTTCGCCGCCAACCCCGGCACACGAGCACAACCCGCCGGCCGCAATGCGGTTAGCGCCGACTCTAGGGCGGCAGAAAAACAACTAGCGATCGCGCCGGGCCCGGCGGTCACGGGCGTGGTCGTGCCGGACATCGACGGCCGTTCGCAGCTTCCGGCTGCAACCTTGACGCTCGTGCTGCGAGCGACGATCGTCGGGCCCGATCCCGTCGCTTACGTTGCGAACGGGACGGCCATGGATATCGTACGCGTGGGCGACACGCTCGGCGACCACCGCGTGACGAAGATCGACCTGCGCGGCATCGTCTTCTCCGATGGAACGCGTCTCGATCTTCCGGACGCATACGAAGCCACGCCACCGCCGCGACCGCGCCGCGGCGCGAGCGGCGAGCGCATCTCCCTCGAAGCCTTACGACGCTTACTCGCGCCGCCCGAACCCCGCGCAGCTGCCCCCGGCGCAAGCGCGCAAGCGACGCCGCAGCCCGCGCCGACAGCGACGTATCCGACGCCCGGTCCGCTGCCGACCGTCAATATGCAGGGGCTACCCGTCGGGGTGAATCCTACACCCAATCCGGACAATCCGACGCCCTATCCATACCCGTATCCCTATGCGCCGCCGGCGCCCCACTGACGTACGCGTCGTGAAAGATCGTGCCGTGCTCAAACGTTCGCTCGCAGCCGCAATAGCGGCGCTCGCAATCGCCTGCGGCACGGGTCCGCTCGCCGCCGCCGGACCCATCTCCCTCGACGTACGCGATCTGGACATCTACGACGCGGTGCGCTTACTTTCGACGCAAGCCGCCGTCAACGTCGTTGTCGACAGTTCGGTCGCGCATCATCCGGTTTCTTTGCGTCTCCAGCATGTAAGCTTCGCCGAAGCGCTTGCGACGCTGACTGCGGCTAACGATCTCGCAGCCGTTCACCTCAATAACGTTATCTACATCGGGACCAACGAAGCGATGAATCGGCGCTATCCTTCGGGTACGACCGGCACTCGCACGGTGCTTTTCAACGTGAAGAACGGCGCGCCCGACGATATCGCTAAAAGTCTCATCGACGCTCTGCCGAAAGGCACGCTCGTCGTCCCCGACCGTCGCACGGCTAACATCATCGTAACCGGTTCGGCGACGACGGTCGCTCGCGCGCGAGATCTCGTCGCGGCGCTAGATGAAACGTCAGGTCTGAGCAACGTCGTCGTGCCGATGCGGTATGTAAAAGCAAGCGACGCGCTCAAGGCCGTTCAGGCGACACTCCAAGTAACGGCGCCAGCGAGCGCGTACGCGAGCGATCAACAGAACGCGGTAGTGCTGACCGGCTCGCGCGATTTCATCGCGCTCGCCAGTTCGCTCATCGCACGCGTCGACCGGCCCGGACAACAGGTGCGTTACGAAGTGCGCGTCACGGACCTCAGCCCGAGTGACACGAGCAACGTCGGCTTCTTATTTGGGGGCGCCGATGAAAACGGAACGCAACATGCCGGTTCCGGAAATACCGTAACGACGTTTCTACGCAACTCGCTTGCGATCAACGCGACGATCAACGCTCTCGTAACGCATGGGGAAGCGAAGATACTTGCGCGGCCGACGCTTTCGTCGCTGAATAATGTGGCCGCATCGTTGCTCGTCGGGCAACAATATCCGATCGTGTATTTCGACGCGCGCACCGGCACGCAACAGGTTCAGTTCGTGAACGTCGGTGTCAATTTGAACGTCACGCCGACGATCGGGACGGACGGTGTGATCACGACGGATCTGGAGACCGACTATAGTCAAGTAACCGGTCTAATTCAAAATTTTCCCATTATCACGACGCGCAAGGCACAATCGACACTGCGCGTGCGTGACGGAGAAACGATCGTTATCGCGGGACTTTTTGCGGACATCGACACGGCTACTTTAACGAAAGTTCCGTTCCTCGGGGACATACCTTTTCTTGGTGAAGTGTTTCGCAATCGTACGCGCCAGCATAGCAAGGATGAAGTCGTCTTCCTCATTACGCCGCACCTCGTCACCGACGGTGACGGCCCGGCAGCCCAACCTCCCTCCGGTACGACGGCGTTGTAAGGAATCGACGATGCAGGAACCTAGCGCGCTTCCAGATCTGGCCCTCGCTCGCGTTCTGAGCGGCGGCGGACCGTACCGGCCGGGCGACGAGATCTCCGTGGCCTTCATGACGCACGGCGTCGGCCGTCTCGTCGCACACGACGCCTCCGTCCGCGCGGCGTGTCTGCCGGTCGAGCATGCAATCGTGCCCGAGATGATCTCCGTGGTCGTAACGCATCCTGCACTTACGTATCTAGCGGGCGACGTGTTGACGCTTTCGTTCGTCGATCCACGAATCGCTCGCATCTACTCGAGCGCACAGCGAAGCGGCACGCCCCTCGCGGGCGCCGAGCGCGCATGCGAAACCGCGAGTGCCGCGCCGAAGCAAACGCCCGGCATGCGCAGCGATGCGCCGATCTGCGAAGCGGAGCCGCTCCCTCCTCATATCGATCAGGGCGCGACGAGCGAAGCATCGGCCCGAGCCGCAGACCCAATCGTTTGCGATGCCCAGCTACCCGCAACCGGCGTCGGTTCCGCGGACGTGAAGACCGAAGTGCACCAACTCGCCACCGAATTTGACTCTCGTCTGATGACGGACGACTCGCTCGCGCTGCTAAGAGATGCGCGCTCTCGCGAAATGGAACCCCTCGAATCGATAGGCGAGCGGCAATTCCGGGTGACGACTAAAACTTCCGAGTCCGGAGGCAGCCAAGGCACGGGTGTCGTCGTTCGACTCGAATGGAGCCCGGAACGGCTACGGCGTTTTGTGCAGATCGTAGACAAATTATTTACGATCGATCGTTTGGGCTGGTATCGGCACGCCCTCGCCATGCGGCTCCTGATTCCGGACGACGTACACTGCGGAAATACGGCGGCGGACGTCGAGGCGAACCGCCATCTGCACGCTTTGCGAGGTGCAGCGATAGTGGCGCTTGGAAAACCGCTCCTGGCAGCGTGCATGCCGAATTTCGTCGTTACGAGCGAGTGGCTAGCCTCGATCGAAAGTGCGGCCGAAGCGCGCGCGATTGCCGGGTTTCGCAGTGCGCTGCTGCCGTTCGTCGAAGACAACGCCGTAGCACCGGTGGCGGACCTTAAATCGGCGAGCACCGTCGGTGTCGTAACGCGGCGCGAGTTGCTCGAGCCGAGTGCGACGAGCGTGGACGCGTTTTTGCCGATGCTCATTGCGAACGTCTCGCACGACGAAGCGTTGTCTCGGCGGCTGGCCGACTACCGTTATCTTCTTCTGGATCTGTTCGGTCAGACGGCGGGTTCGGGCGAACTCGTGCGGCTCAATGGGATGGCGCAACCGAATCACTCGCTCGACGACCGGCTGTGGCAGCTCGTCGGTGCCGTTAGTGAAGCTTTCGATCATTTTGCACTCGCATAAGAAAGGCACGTCCGCTGCAAGCCGTACAACTGCTCCTTCCGGCGATCGCAACTGCTGCGCTTGGAACCGCGTTGCTCGTGCCCTTACGTGACGACAGACGCGGCCGGCGCGCCACAATCGCGGGCGGCTCCGCACCTTTTCGCCAGCAATTTAGCGAAGTCGGCACGGCCAAAGTCGCGCCGATAATCGAAGCGCTACCGAGCTCGGCCACCGCGCAACCGATCGAGCGAAACACGACCGCGCCGAACGCTTCTTCGCCCGCGACGGCCCAATATCCTAAGGCCAAATCGGCTGTGAAGACATCCGTCGCCGCGAGCCGAGCGGCCCTACTTGAACCGCTTTCTGCCATGCTGATGCTCGCGAAGCCGCTGCTCGACTTTAAAGATGCCTGGCAACGTTACATTGCGACGGCTCGACCTGCAACCACACTGGCCCGCATTGAAGACGGACTTCCGGCCGACATGCCGATCTCGCACGGGATCGAGGTCGAACCGTCCGATACGCCGATCTTGGAGCGCTCGTTCGCAAGCGAACTCGCATCGTTGCTCGGGACGCATCAAGCGGAACCGATCCCGAAAGAAGTCGATCGTGAGACGTTCTTCACTGAAGATACCGAGCGACTGGTTTGCGAGCCGGAACACGATACGGCGACGTACGCGAGGCCGGCGGCCGCGGCACGCGAGTCAGATGCGGCTGCGGTCGCCGCTGCCGAATCCGGCCTCGATGGCGGAACGTCCTCAGCCTCAAGTGAGGTGAACGGTAGCCAAGCGCAACAAGAATTCGTCGTGCCGGCACTGCGCACGCCGGTCGAGCGCGTCGTTCCGCTCACGCGTCTTCCGCTGCGTCCGCAAACCGCCGTAATAACGTGGCCTCGCGAATACGGTTCCGGAACCGCCGCGGAAGCGTCGCGTTCGGACCGACATGCAATCCTAGAGAGACTCGTCCGGGAGCCGGAGTCTGCCGCACCTGCTCTTATCGATCTCGCCTATCGACAGGAAGACGCGACCGGCCGAGCGATCGCGCTGCGCATTTTGTTGCGCCACTTTCCGCAAGACGGCGGTGCAATATTTGTCGATGCTTTGCGCGCCGGATCGGACGACGAGCGGTCCCTCGCAATCGATGGCTGCGCGGCGATTGGAGCGCGAGAAGAGTTGCTCTTCGCGCTCAACGATCGCATCGATGCGCTGGCTGCAAAGGCGGCGTTGGCGTACGTCGGTACGCTAAAGCGCGACGACTACCGGGCCCACTTAGCTCGCTATGTCGACGCCGTGCGAATAGAGACGATCCTGCGGCTGCTCGCTGGTATCGTCGAGTGAATCTTGCCGGAGCAAACCCACCTCTCACAGCTGCCGATCGCATCTTCACGCTTCTCGAGCGCGGTCGAACGCGCCAAGCCTCGGACCTGCATGTCGATCCGGGGCAAGGTGCCGCATACCGGATCTTTACCAACGTCGAACGAATAGCCGGTCAGACTTTCGAAGCCAGAGACGTCGCTGCGTTCCTCGACGAGACGGTCGATAAAGTGTCCCGCGCGCGGCTCGATAAGATCGGCATTGCCGACGCCGTGTATGCAGACGAACGGGTCGGCTCGATTCGCATTCACGCCTCACGCGGTAAACAAGGGCCGCGGCTAGCCATTCGCCTTTTGGCCCGCTCGATTCCGGAATTCGAGACGCTCGAGCTGCCGCCCGTTATCGGCAGCTTCACCGAACTGCGTTCGGGTCTCGTTCTCGTCGCGGGGCCGACCGGGTCAGGAAAATCGACGACCATCGCCTCCTTGCTCGACCGAGTCAACGCCACGTCCGCAAAACACGTGGTGACGTTCGAAGATCCGATCGAATACCAGCACCGCTGGTTGCGCAGTGTCGTCACGCAGTATGAGGTCGGCCGCGACGTCGCGACGTTTGCAGACGGCGTACGCGGAGCTCTTCGTGCAGATCCCGATATTTTGTTTATCGGTGAACTTCGCGGCTTAGAAACGGTGACGGCTTGCCTGCAGGCAGCGGAAACGGGGCACGTCGTTTTCGCCGCGCTGCATACGTCCTCCGAAACCGCGCAGGCCGTAAACCGTATCATCGGTCTTTTCCCTTCCGAGGAACAAGCGAATGTCCGTAACCGGTTAGCGGACACGTTACGGGCTTTGGTCGGGCTTCGATTGCTGCCGCGTAAAGATCGAACGGGACTTCGCGCCGCGGCCGAAGTGGCGATCGTTAACGATCCTATTCGACGCTTGGTCCGGGATGGCGCAACGCACCAATTGCGGGCGACGATCATGAGTGCAAAACGTGACGGCTCACAGACGCTCGAAACCCATCTCTCCGAGCTGGTCGCTTCGGGCGACGTCGATCTGACGGCGGCGCGTGCAGCGTCGGCTTATCCCGATGAGGTACGAGAGCCGCTCAATCAGTTCGGACGCCGATGAAGCGGTGCCCGGCGGAGCAAACGGAGCTTCGGGCGATGAGCGCGCGGCTGTTAGAACTGGAGCACGAACGATCCGACGCGCGCGATCAAGCGCGACTCCTCTCCTCGCTACAAGAAGCGTATGCGCAAATCGCCGTGACGCGCGCTCCGAACGAAGTCATCGCGCTAATGTTGCGAGCCGCACACACTGCACTCGGCTTTACGCGAGCGATCTTCTTCGTCGCCGATCGCGAATGCGGCATCGAGGCACGTTGGCAGATCGATCGCAGCGATACGGTCGAGCGAAGCGCGGAAGCTCCGGACGTACGTCCGGGTAGCGCGATGCTTGCAGCGTTGCGCGACCCGCAGGCCGACGGCGTAGGCCGCGCGGGTGAACTCTCCTCACCACTCGTCGACGTAAGAAACTGGTATGTACTAGCGCCGCTTGCGCATGCCGAAGGCGCGAACGGCTTATTGTACGTGGACGGCCACCGAAGTCCCGAGGCGCGGGACTGGGAAATCAGCCTCGTACGCGGCTTGGCAACGATCGCCGGAGTGTCGTATCAGAACAGTCTGCTGTTTGCGCGAACGCAGGAGCTTGCCGAACGAGATCCGCTGACCGGTCTCTACAATCGTCGCGCCTTTCAACAACGCCTCCTGGCCGAGATGCAAATCGCGCGGAACACCGGTCGAGCGCTCGCATACGTGATGATCGACCTAGACGATTTTAAAGCCGTTAACGACAACTTCGGTCACGCGCACGGAGACAGCGTATTGAAACGACTGGCGGCCGCCTTGCAGCGCGGAGCTCGCGCTCAAGACGTCGTCGGACGCTATGCCGGTGACGAATTCGTCGTACTCTTTGTTGGAGTGGACAGGATGCTCGCCGAAGCACTCGTCGAACGATTGTCAGCGGCGCTTCGAGAGAGCGAACTCAGCTGCTCACTTGGCGCAGCATTCTTTCCAACAGATGCCGGCGACGCTATAGCGCTGCTTGCCGCTGCAGACCGTGCGCTATATGAAACGAAGCGCGCGGGCAAAAACGGCTTTCGATTCGCAGTACGCTGACGGCTGCCAATAGGTGACGACGTACCATCCAAGACAAAAACAACTCACCGTTACCGGGGAGTTGTTTTCTTAATCTGGCGCTGTCCTACTCTCGAGGGACCCTGCGGTCCGACTACCATCGGCGCTGACGGGCTTAACTGCCGTGTTCGGGATGGGAACGGGTGGGACCCCGCCGCTATCGGCGCCAGAAAATTGATCCCGGTGGCGCGTACGAGTCGAAACTCCAGTAGCGCGCGACCGGAAAGCTGTATAGTGAAGAACCTTCAGTGCCAAACGACAGCGTAGCGTAATAAAGTGTCCGGGCGATTAGTACCGGTCAGCTTCAGCGATTGCTCGCCTTCCACCCCCGGCCTATCAACGTGGTAGTCTACCACGACCCTTCACCCTTACGGGATTGAGATCTCATCTTCGAGTCAGTTTCACGCTTATATGCCTTCAGCGTTTATCTGGTCCGAACGTAGCTACCCGGCTATGCCCCTGGCGGGACAACCGGTTCACCAGCGGTTCGTTCGACCCGGTCCTCTCGTACTAGGGTCGACGCTCGTCAAATCTCCTACGCCCACGGCGGATAGGGACCGAACTGTCTCACGACGTTCTGAACCCAGATCGCGTACCGCTTTAATGGGCGAACAGCCCAACCCTTGGGACCTACTACAGCCCCAGGATGCGACGATCCGACATCGAGGTGCCAAACCTCCCCGTCGATGTGGACTCTTGGGGGAGATAAGCCTGTTATCCCCAGAGTAGCTTTTATCCGATAAGCGACGGCCCTTCCATTCGGTACCGCCGGATCACTTAGCCCTGCTTTCGCACCTGCTCGACCTGTCCGTCTCGCAGTCAAGCTCCCTTTTGCCTATGCACTCTAACGATCGGTTTCTGACCGATCTGAGGGAACCTTTGGGCGCCTCCGTTACTCTTTAGGAGGCGACCGCCCCAGTCAAACTGCCCACCTGACCATGTCTCACCACCGGATTACGGCGGTTGGTTAGAATCCCAAAGTTTTCAGGGTGGTATCCCAACGTTGGCTCCCCGCAAGCTAGCGCCCACGGATCGTCGCCTCCCACCTATCCTGTACAGAAAACCTCAAGACCCAAGATCAGGATACAGTAAAGCTTCATGGGGTCTTTCCGTCCTGCCGCGGGTAACCAGCATCTTCACTGGTACTGCAATTTCGCCGGGCCCCCCATCGAGACAGTGCCCAAGTCGTTACTCCATTCGTGCAGGTCGGAACTTACCCGACAAGGAATTTCGCTACCTTAGGACGGTTATAGTTACCGCCGCCGTTTACTGGGGCTTCAGATCAAAGCTTCGCTTGCGCTAACCTCTCCCTTTAACCTTCCAGCACCGGGCAGGAGTCAGCCCCTATACGTCCGCTTTCGCGTTCGCAGAGACCTGTGTTTTTGTTAAACAGTCGCTTGGGCCTTGTTACTGCGACCCCCCTCGGCTTTCGTCGTAAAGACTAGACCAAAAGGGGCACCCCTTCTCCCAAAGTTACGGGGTTAATTTGCCGAGTTCCTTAACAGGGGTTCTCCCGTCGCCTTAGCATGCTCTGCCAGTCTACCTGTGTCGGTGTACGGTACGGGCACCTATGTTCCTAGTTAGAGACTTTTCTTGGCAGCGTGGAGTCAATCACTTCGGATCCGAAGATCCTCGCATTCACATCTCGGAGTTGTCACACGGATTTGCCTATGTGACCCCCTACCTGCTTAGACACCCATCCAATAGGGTGCTGACCTATCCTCCTGCGTCATCCCTTCACTTCAACCGGCCCTACGAATGATGGCCATACCGCGGATCTTTTCGCCAGCTCTTCGTCGACGCTCAGTCGCGATCGATAGATCGCTCCTTCACATCTCCTCGATCTGGACGACAATCTCTCACGGCTTCGCAGCCGGGAGAGACGGATCAACGATGGTGGACACTACTCGTAGGGGCGGAAACGGGCATCGGTGGTTGCCGAATATGAACGGCATGGCCATCGCCTACGCTTCTCAGCCTCGGCTTAGGACCCGACTCACCCTGAGACGATTGACGTAGCTCAGGAAACCTTAGACTTCCGGCGTGAGGGGTTCTCACCCTCATTTGTCGCTACTTATACCTGCATTCGCACTTGTAGTTCGTCCACGAGTCCTCACGGTCTCGCTTCAGCCTACGCTACAACGCTCCCCTACCGATCGATTGCTCGATCGCAAAGCTTCGGTTCGATGCTTGAGCCCCGTTACATTTTCGGCGCCGCGTCACTCGACTAGTGAGCTATTACGCACTCTTTCAAGGGTGGCTGCTTCTAAGCCAACCTCCTAGTTGTCTGTGCGACACGACTTCCTTTACCACTGAGCATCGATTAGGGACCTTAGCTGTTGCTCTGGGCTGTTTCCCTTTTGACGATGGAGCTTATCCCCCACTGTCTGACTGCCGTAGAGTCCATCCTGGTATTCGGAGTTTGATGGGGTTCGGTAAGCCGGTAAGCCCCCTAGCCCTGTCAGTGCTCTACCCCCAAGACTTAACCTACGACGCTAGTCCTCAAACTATTTCGGGGAGAACCAGCTATCTCCAGGCTCGATTGGCTTTTCACCCCTATCCACAAGTCATCCAACGTTTTTTCAACAACGACAGGTTCGGCCCTCCACATGAGTTTAATCATGCTTCAGCCTGCTCATGGATAGATCGCCTGGTTTCGGGTCTACTGATACGGACGAAGCGCCCTATTCAGACTCGCTTTCGCTGCGGCTCCGGCTCAACACCTTAACCTAGCCCGTACCACGTAACTCGCAGGTTCATTCTTCAATAGGCACGCGATCAGCCTTGCTTGCGCATGGGCCTTTCACGGTTTGTAAGCGCACGGTTTCATATTCTATTTCACTCCCCTTCGGGGGTTCTTTTCACCTTTCCCTCACGGTACTAGTTCGCTATCGGTCATCACAGAATATTTAGCCTTGGAAGATGGTCCTCCCAGCTTCAGACAGGGTTTCTCGTGCCCCGCCCTACTCACGAACGACTTCAGCAGTCCGAATGGATTAACGTACGGGACTATCACCCTCTATGGTGCGGCTTTCCAGCCGGCTTCTACTTCCGAACGGTTTTGTAACTACTGCTCCGGTGATCGAACCAGAGGCGGTCGTCGTACAACCCCGTCTACGCAACGCTCGATCGCTTACACGTAGACGGTTTAGGCTCTTCCCGGTTCGCTCGCCACTACTACGGGAATCTCGGTTGATGTCTGTTCCTGCGGCTACTTAGATGTTTCAGTTCACCGCGTATGCTCTATCGCGACTATTGTATTCATCGCGAAGTACGCACCTATGACGGCACGTGGGTTGCCCCATTCGGAAATCTCGGGATCAACGCTCGTTAGCAGCTCCCCCAAGCTTATCGCAGCTTGCTACGTCCTTCATCGCCTGTGATGCCAAGGTATCCACCTGTGCGCTCTTGTGTACTTTACGTACGTGTCTCGATCGTTTGGGCGATCGAAACGTTGTACTGTCTTTTCGAGAAATTGCATCCGCACGCGCACGGAATACGCGCGCGGACCGCTCTCATGTTTGACACATGAAAGTTCTTCATTATGCAGTTTTCAACGATCAGAAGGTTGCGACGTTCGAGCCGGTTCGATTGCGATTCAAAGAACACAACTCGAAGCTCGAGGCCGTTCCCTCAAAGCTGAGCAGTGCAGTCTCACGACGTCCCAGCCGACGCGACGGCGCGTCGTTCACCAATCGTGCTTGTAACACGCTTCGTGAAAAACGCCCCGATCGCCGCGGCCGTATCGATGAACTCCCGATAAACGAGAGTGCGCTTACGAGACCCGAAAGATCTCGCGCCGTCTTCCTCAACCCGACATTAGCCATAAGTGGCCGGCGGATTCCTGGAAGCGCGGCATCGTCTGTGTTCGACGTAAGTATGTACGCTTCGACGTCGCCGGCAACCGGCCGACTCGAAGCATGTACTCCTTAGAAAGGAGGTGATCCAGCCGCACCTTCCGATACGGCTACCTTGTTACGACTTCGTCCCCCTTACCTAGCACACCTTAGACGTCTTGCTCCTTGCGGTTGCACGGACGGCTTC
>JAABUQ010001249.1_pt1 | contig 55834 bp, 48 predicted proteins | sample 5560001 | NCBI WGS metagenome assembly JAABUQ01 (sample SAMN10711888, study PRJNA513371) | rock metagenome | isolation source: Antarctica rocks | place: Antarctica: Victoria Land, Finger Mt nord | collected 2015-12-18
GGCAACGCTCCAAAGAACAACTTTTGGGACAACTGAAACAACGAGTTGAGCAACTAGGCTATCAGGTGCAACTGCTCCCGATTATTGCCCCTCCACTACCGAGCTAGTCACTGATTTTCAAAGCAGGTCTAATTGAGGGAGGATGGGGACTAGGGAGAGATTTGTACTAGTGATCGCAACTTAGTATCAATAATTGGCTGTTGCTGCAAGACAAGTGATATTGTAACTTGCGATACGAAATTCCTACTGAGAAATCACTAGCATGCTGAGGTAGCTTAGCCCCTTAATTATTGAGGCAGGCTCGAGCATGACTTATCTGACGCTAGAAACCATGAATGGAGAAATTTACAGTGAACCCCACTTCTTGCAGACATGGACACCGCAAGCACTGAAGAGCGAAGCAATAAAGTTTCCAGCAGATTAGTCGGTAATTACTATATAGGATTTAGCAATGTTCAAGTAATTCACAGAATGTTATCAACAACCTCAAGTTTTCAGCAAAAGTTGCTCAGGATCTGAAGATCATCCCTAATCTTGTTGATGCTAATACCTTAGTGGATGGCTCCCTAGTCAAATCACTGTAATTCAGCACTGTAGGAAATTGCAGGGATGGAGGTAATACAGCAAGTGGAGCGAGTAAAGTAGTACATAGATAAATCAACGTAGCTCAGCTCATGCTCAGTTCGACAAAGAAAGCCTCTCATTTCAGCTATCAAGGAGTTTACCCGTGCCCAGTCTGTCGTTTGGGACAGATCGAAAACCTGCTCTTGATGGATGCTATGGCTTGTGGCTTTTGCAACAACATTTTTACCGCCAACCTCGAAAAACAGCAGCTCAAACTGCCTTCGAGGCAACCTCCCCTAATTTGGCGTTGGAATGGCAAGAATTGGACAGGAGCACAGTTGGAGGGGCTGGAACTGGGTTGGGGTTATTGGTTGGCAGCAGTTGCCCTTGTACTGCTCCCGACTACCTTAATTGGGCTGACCACCTACATTTTTCCCCCAACCCCTGATGCCCCCTTATCTTGGTTACCATATGTTTGGACTGGGCTAGTCTTTTTGTCGCATTTAGGGATTATCGGGTGGTTGGTTGTTGAGTCTTATCAATTTCCAGTTGGAACGTACTTGAGAGCCATGCGACAGCATCTGCTAGAACGCTAACTAAAGTCATGCAGCAATTATTGCACTACCCATACCCTGGTGCCCGAAGAGTAGTGATGGGCCAACGGGGCGCTGTGGCGACGAGCCAACCCTTAGCAGCCCTTGCCGGGATGGAGATGTTCTGGGCTGGGGGGAATGCAGTGGACGCTGCCTTAGCAATGGCGATCGCTCTTACCGTAGTAGAACCCACCTCCAATGGCATCGGCTCAGACGCCTTCGCTTTAGTCTGGGACGGGAAACTGCACGGTCTCAACGGTTCCGGCAACAGCCCTCAACGCCTTACATTAGATCTTTTTGCGGATGGAGCAAGTGCCACTGCTTGGCTGGTTAGGTGTAACCGTGCCGGGAGCCGTTGCAGCTTGGCGCTCTTTGTCGGAACGGTGGGGACAGCTGCCGTTTGAGCAGTTGTTTGCACCAGCGATTCGGTATGCCGAAGAGGGCTTTCCTGTATCACCAGTTACGGCACAGGCTTGGAAGCGAGCCGAGGCGGTCTACCTGCCTCTGATAGATCCAGAGTTCCAGCCCTTCAAGGAAGTCTTCTTTCCTACCAACCGAGCACCAGCTGCGGGAGAAATCTGGCGAAGCGAAGCCCATGCCAAAACCCTGCGTGCTCTTGCGTATAGTGGAGGTGAGAGCTTTTACCGCGGCGAACTGGCCCAACAAACAGCAGCCTTTGCGGCATCAACCGATGGACACATAACGCTAGATGACTTAGCAGCGCACTCCTCCGACTGGGTGGAGCCGATCTCAACAACCTACCGGGGGCTGACAGTTTGGGAAATGCCGCCCAATACTCAAGGCATCGCAACTCTAATGGCTTTAAACGTTCTCGAAGGCTTTGACCTCAGCAAATATGCTCGGGAATCAGCTCAAAGTTACCACCTCCAAATTGAGGCGATGAAACTTGCCTTCGCAGACACCTACCGCTACATTGCTGACCCCCGTTTCTTTGACGTGCCTGGGTTGCTACTCTTAGAAAAAGCGTATGCAGATAAGCGGAGGCAGCTAATTGGTGAAACCGCCATTCCCCTCGCTCAACCTGGTTTACCTAAAGGGGGAACTGTCTATTTGGCGGCAGCTGACCAGGATCTGATGGTTTCCTTCATTCAATCTAACTATCAGGGCTTTGGCAGTGGCATTCTGGTTCCCGGTACGGGCATCGCACTCCAGAATCGAGGCGTAGGTTTCAGCCTAGAGCCGGAGCATCCTAACCAGGTAGGAGCAGGGAAGCGCCCATTTCACACAATTATCCCTGGTTTTCTGACTCAAGATGGTCAACCTGTCGGGCCATTTGGCGTCATGGGCGCACCGATGCAGCCTCAAGGACATCTGCAGGTGGTTGTCAATTTAACTGACTATGGCATGAACCCACAAGCTGCCCTTGACGCACCCAGGTGGCGGTTTATTTCTGGGAAGACAGTACTGTTAGAGCAGGCAGTGCCCCAATCTGTGGCTCTGGCACTGGCTGAATGGGGTCATGATGTCCAGATGAGTGCAGAGGGAGGACTATTCAGCAAGGGCCAGGTTATTTTACGGCAACGAGAGGTATTCGTGGCAGCCTCAGAACCTCGTGCCGATGGGCTAGCACTAGCTTGGTGAATGCTCATCTAGAAATGGTGCGATCGCAGCAACAAATTCAGCCGTTGATTCATAGGGTAAAACATTACGGCCTGGAACTTTGACCCCACGGCCTTTGGGCAAATACTCCAGATAGTCAGCTAGGCGTTGCTCCGGTGTTTCTGCCTTACCAGCCTGACTAATACTTGATGCCGTATCCCCTACCACTACCAAAGTTGGTTGGGAGATAGCAGCGATCGCTTCTTTATAGTCCTGTCGCCAAAATCCAGATAGAAAAGAAAAAACAGCATGTCGACTGTCAGGATTCTTTGCTCCAGCCTCTAGAGTATTCAACCATTCAGCATCAACAGAATTAGCATCAGCAAATAGTTGGCGAGTCGAGAAAGATTGCAAAAATTGCTGCCTTCGGGCATAGCGATAAAAAGCAATGCCCAAAGGCGAATCTAGCAGGTTCCATCTCAGTTTTTGCTGCCAAGCATCCGAGCTCTTAGTTATCACTGCCCAAGCAGGAGGACCTGCCAACACTAACCCGTGAATCCAAGAGGCATGTGTAGCTAACGCGATCGCCACAGGCAGCAGGGCACCTTGCACCACCAGAATTACAGGTTTTTTTACCACCGTTTGTACAAATTGATGCAACTGCTCAGCCCAATCGGTTGGAGTATAGGCCACATGAGGCATATCACTCTCACCACAACCGAGTAAGTCCGGGTTATAAATCGGATTACAGCGGCCTATCTTCATCGATTCGCAGCAAAAACGCTGCCAAAAATGCCGAGATAAACCTACACCAATGGGATGAATCAACAGCAGGGGAATGCATTCATCGACGGTTGCATGATTCGGTGTATGGACTTCGTAGGCACAGCGGTAATTCCTCCAAGTGTAAAACTGAGTAGGAGGTATCCCATCTTTAGTAATTAGTGAATCTTTAATTGAAGATTTCGGTTGCATAAGTTGTTTAATCAGCCTACATTGACACGAATAAGTCTAGCGGTAAATGACCGTAGGTGCCGTTGATTAATTCGTTTTCTGCAGATTGGCAAGATACCAAAACTCCACGATACTTTCCTGCATAGGAATCGATATAGTATGTCTCCCTCTGAGAGTTGAACTTGATATAAACTGGACCAACGGATGAGGTGGTATCGACTTGGTTAATAGTTGCCTTATAGCCTAAAGCCTGTAAGTAGGTTTCTAGGGCTAAGAACCCCTGAGTGGCTGAATCAGCGCAAATTCCTAAATTTTGATCATCAGATTCGCTAGTAAGAAGCAGTATAGCCTGACGAATCAGGGCTTTTTCTGATTCTGATACAGACTGAACATCCATGTCGCTGAAACGACTTAAGATTTCTTGCGCTGCTTCAACAGTGAGATTGTTCATCATCTTCATCAGTAAGATCCCATAGCTGCGCGTCGCTAGCGAGTTCGCTCAATTCACTGAAAAGAACCTGTAGTTCACCTAGTGGCGTCTGTCTATACGGTAATTCAACCAGTTTGGCTTTGCCCATTTTACGCTCACGGGCTTCGGCCTCCTCAATGGCTTTGATGCAGATTACTTTAAGTTCGGAAAGTTTCATCTTTTTTATAAAGAAGTTGGGAGTCAGGAGTCAGGAGCCAGGAGAGGTAAAGATGAATAAGATCACTATCTAGACTAAATTGTAAATCTTCATTACTGACTTCTGACTTCTGACTCCTGACTTCTGACTCCTGACTCCTGACTCCTAAAACAACTATCTTTGTATGCAACTTGAATGGACATCAGCTTAAGGTAACCAAAAATCCGGCAATATTTTGCCCCAGTTATGCACTGTTTGGTTCAACGTCCGGGCAATCTGAATATGAGGTTCGTCAGCCTCGACTGGTATGAGCTGCGCTCTTGTGCCGCGCCTAAAGCGCGAAATCACTTGGTTCGCTGCCTCTAAACCAGTAACATATGCCTTCTCCTGAGACCAAGAACCGTGGCGGTTAACAATCCAATCACCACTCATAAAAACGTTTTCTATGCTTGTCACCGCAGGCATTAAATACTGATAACTACCAGGTGCAAAATGAGTCACAGCTCGTGGCAGACGAATCACGCTGCTGTCGATTACCTTCGCCTCCCGGAAAGCTGGGATACAGGTCGCTAAATCGCGCTGAACAATCGGCACAATTTGCTCATCGCTCAGAGGTAAAAACTGGTTAGCGTGGTAGAAGTCTGCTTCGATGACTGTGCCTGGTTCACTCTTGTAATCATCGTGTAGGGTATTGAGGTCAAAAAACGTCCAGCCCGTCGTTGCATTGAACCCAAAGCAAGCATTGGAAGGACGAGGAATAGCAATTTTGCGGTCAAACCACAGCCGAGTTGCGAGTACATCCACTGCCCCCAGATTGCTGATGTCCCGAAATTCCTGGCGGCTTTGCAGACTGGGGCTAGCGCCGACAATCTTCTGCATACCGCTTACCCCTACAGCAAAGATAACTGCATCTGCCTCAAACACCTCATCGCCGCAGACAACGCCTGTTGCCTTGCCAGTGCTGTCGAGGGTTAAGTCGCTGACTCGTCGGTGGGTAAGTACCCGTCCTCCAACCTGTTCAATGCGTTCCATCCAGGGGCGAAATATCATTTCTCCGACTGTTCCTCGACACCAAACAACATCGAAGTCTGGTTGATGAGCCAGGATAAAGTAGTACAGCATTCCCAAAGCTGCTGCCGCCGAGCACTGCTCCCCTGGTGCAAATAGCCCCACTAAGAGCATTGGCTCGAAGGAATCACGGTAGAGCCGCGCCGAGACCCCAAAATCTTTGAAGAGTTCCCGCGCTGTCACCGAGTCGTAGCGTCGCCAAGCCTGATCGGAATTGTCAAAATCTATAATTGCGTAGAGCAGGGGGAGAGCAGAAAGGCGGTCAATCAGCGGTAACCGCTTGAACTGAGTATATAGAAAAGTCCCAAGTGGGGTAGGGAGTCGCGGCAGGTCTTGAAAGATTGGCGATTCGACTTCCAGCCCAGCGGGAGAGTACTGGGAAGAGCGGGTGAAAGCGGTGAAGGGGTTGATGCCCAATTCCCTAACTAGGGAAAAGATATTTTTGTATGGGTACCAAAAGCCATGGATACCTGCTTCTACTGAGCGCCCAGCAGCCGTCTTCCAGCCTGCTACCAGGCCACCAGGTACTGGGCCCGCTTCTAGAAGTGTAACGTCGTACCCCTGAGAAGCTAGGTGGTAGGTCGCTCCTAAACCTGCCCAACCCGCACCAACGACGACTACTCTAGGGGTTTGTGATTCTGTTAACATCGCGCACTTCCCGATTCAAGGTATCAAATTGAGCTCTAATGGTTTCTATTCTTTTCCGATTCACTCCCAAATCCGACTCTCCGAGACGCGAGGCTGAACGAACATGGATCGCTTTGGTGCCTTCATCTAAATAGAATTCCACATCATCAACAAAACCCATAATGGCACTGGTAAATTCCACGTAGAGGTAATCCTCTGTTTCAGTGATAATTTTAGCTTTGTCTAGGGATTGGATAACTGTTCTGAGATCAGAAAACGCCTTCCGGGGGGAGGAACTGTAGGTAAAAGGCTCAATGCTATGCTCGGCATCCACACTTTGGCTACTGACACAGTTGGGCGTACTTGGGCAGGATGCTAGTTGACCTGACTGTACATCAAGATTAGTGGGTCGAACTCCTGCAAACAAGGTTATTCGCCCTGGAAAGGCTAACATCACCCCTATCCACACCATAGCTGCTAGTAGCAAAGATATGCAGGTTAACAGCACTCGTCGGAATACCGGGGTGGATTTCATTTCAAGCGTTGGCATTGGTTTTAACCTGAAGAGGGTGGAAGTAGTTACCATTATCTCGAAACACCACTTCAGCAGCTGATGGATTTGCATACCGTTGAAACTTACCTCTGTCCCACCGACTTAGAACAAGTCAAAAACTGGCAACCTGGATGGGCTTGGCTGGCAGGTGGTACTTGGACGTTTAGCGAGCCCCAACCCCAAATTAAAACTCTGGTAACAATGCGAGGATTGGGGTGGTCGGAACTGGAGGTTACCCCAGAAGGCTTAACTGTTGGGGCAACCTGTGTCATGAACCGCTTGCTGCATTTCTCCTATCCCGAAAACTGGACAGCAGTGAAAGCACTTCAGAGTGCGGTTCACGAACTGGCGTCTTTTAAAGTGCAAAATGTGGCGACAGTAGCAGGCAACCTCTGTCTGGCATTACCAGCAGGCACCTTTGCCCCGGTAATGGTAGCTTTAGGAGCAAGCTATGAAATTTTGCCGCTTGAGGGTGCGCCTTATCAGGTTGCTGCCCTGGACTTTCAGACGGGGGCAAAGCAAACCGTCCTCAAACCGGGTGAGGTATTGCGAAAAATCTGGCTTCCACAGGCAAATCTGGAGTGGCGGGTGAACTACCAACGCATCTGCGTTGCCACGGCTGGACTGGCAATGTCAATTGTGGTGGTCGCCTACAATCCCAAAACGTTTCAAGTGCGGTTTGGAATTGGTGCCTGTGTTACTGCACCTCGCTTGATTGAGTTTGCCCACTTGCCTTCGACAACCGAATTGGCAGAAGCGCTAGATGCTCAGATTCCCCTAACTAACTTTATCGATGGTGGGGAAGCCAGTGCTGTCTATCGTCGTCATGTGACGGGGGTGCTGATGGGGCGATCGCTCGAAGAAGCAGTTGCTCAAAGCTAGGACAAAAATATTAAGGACCGCAAGGCTGTTTTAGGCAGGCTTTCAGCTAAATGGGTAAATTTATGCACAAACTCCCTTCACCTTGGATAATAAATTCATATAAAAGCAAATGTTGTTCTGTGAGGAGTTCCAATTCATGATTGCGCGCATAACCAAGTTAGGTATTTGTCTGAGTGTATCTGTGCTCACCCTAAGTACTTCATTCTTGATCGGCTCACCTGCTAATGCTCAAACAACAACCTCCACTCCAACTACAAGCTCCACCACGACCACGACCACGAGTCCTCGGTCTACAACCATGAAGAAGCCCAGAATGAGGAAGAAGTACAGAACCAGGAAGAGTTCTACAACCACTAGCCCAATGACTCCTAGGCCCTCAGCTTCTCCCACACCTTAAATACTGAGAATCCTACGGCTGCCAGCCGTAGGATTCTCAAACGCTGTCGGTAACACTACTAAAGTTAAAAGCCCGCACTCGTACCCCAGGTACAACGCTGCTACCGTAACGTTCTACTGTACTGAGAGCATCCACATCCCGCAGCATTTCAGGTAAGCTCTGGTTGAAGCGCAGGTTCTTGATCGGATAGGCAATCTGACCGTTCTCGATCCAAAATGTGCCATCGCGGGTCATACCTGTAACCACTAGTGAGCGCGGATTCACATAGCGCACGTACCAGGCTCGACTCACCAGAATTCCTCGCTCTGTTTGGGCAATTAGGTCAAACAGACTCTGGTTTGACCCAGACATGACAATGGGAGTCAGAGAACCTGTAGGCTGTTTACCCTGCTGTGCTGCCCAGTAGCGGCTGTAAGCAAGAACTTGGGGAACCCCGTCTTTGATCACCTCACTGTAGCGATTACTCAACCCATCGCTGAAGAACGTACCCAATTGCAACAGCGGATGGCCCGCATCACGCTGGACTTGCACGAGTGGGCTAAACATCACCTCACCTAAGCGGTTACCGACTGGTTTGCCTGCCTCATTGGTGCAAGACATAAAAGAGCGCCCCTCATCTGCTGCCCGTGCATCCAGATTCCAAATTACCCAACTCAGCAAATCTGCAAAAGCAGCTCCATTGAAGACTACTGGGTACGTGCCTGGATTCAGTTCGCGGGGTTGCTGTGAAAGCATTGCTCGTTCAATCAGGTGCTCAGTCAATGACTCAATCGGCAACTGGTCTACAGCAACAGCATTACGCTGACTCCAACTGGAGCCATCCCCAATCCGAGCCGTAAAACTGAACTCCGCTTCTGTCACTTTGTTACAAGCTCGCAAACCCCGTGAGTTACCAACTGCCCGCAGGAACGCATCTGTACTCAGAGTACCCGAACCGTTGATGTTAGCTTTAGCACTCAGAGCACACACCCGCTGGACAATTTTTCCCCGTTCTAACGGCGAGAGGGTAGCCGTCGCTTTGTCAAAGGCTGGGGTACGCGGCTCATAGGCTTGCGGTTCGAGCAGAGGCACCCACTCCGGGTCTTCTGGGGCAATGTGGGCAAATTCCTCTGAGCGTTGGATTGCTGCTGCGATCGCATCTGGGTCGATATTTGTTGTGGAGGCAGAGGCACTACGAGTCCCGAAGTAACTTGTAATGGTTAGATTAAACTGAGTTTTACTGATATTCTGGCTAATCTGATTTTCCGAGAAGCGGCTGAGAGATTCTTCTCCAGTGCGGAGGCTGACAAAGACACCCTCTGCCTCAGATTGTTTAATGACTTTTTCTACCAGAGATAGTGCTTGATCTTCGCTCAAAAGAGTTGATGCTGCTGCTATCATGATGGTCCCCCAATCTGAATATTGCGTACTCGCACTGGCACACAGGCATGGGTCATTTGGGCTACCTGCATCGGCTCACCCTTACCACACATATTAGTTCCGCACTGTTCACGCTCAGAGGCTGGCCCTACTGCATCAATGCTGCGCCAGAAATCGGTAGTAGCGCTCTGGTAAGTCACATCCTTCAACATCCCTACCACTTTGCCTTTCTCCACTTTCCAAAAGGCATCACCCCCGAATTGGAAGTTACGACGTTGTTGGTCGATAGAGTAACTGCCGATACCGTCGATTAAAATACCGTCTTCTGTGTCTGCAATCATTTCAGCGAGAGTGGCAGTGTTACTGCCGCCTTCTGGTCCGGGTTCTAAGCCTAGATTGGGAATACGTACCATCGGCACACTAGACCAGCTATCGGCGTAGGCACAGCCGTTGCTATGAGGGCGACCAAGTCTATATGCTGTCTCGCGGTCGGTTAAGTAGTCCACCAGAATGCCATCTTTGACGACATACCAATCCTGGGCTGGAACACCTTCATCATCGTAGCCCAAGGTACTGCGTCCGCCTGACTGAGTGCGGTCGGCGCGGAAGTTGACCCAAGGGGCGGCATACTGGAGAGTGCCCAACTTATCGGTGGTGGCGAAGCTGGTGCCGGCAAAGTTGGCTTCGTAGCCATAGACTCGATCTAGTTCTGTCGGATGACCAACTGATTCGTGGATTGTTAAGAACAGGTTGGTTGGCTTCAGGATCAGGGTAGTACGAGTGTCCTGAGGTCCCTTGGGAGCATTGACTTTTTCAATAGCTTCAAGGGCAACACGGTCTACCTGAGCCAAAAGGTCATCTGCATTGATATGTTCGTAGCCTATGTTCAGGGGTGGTCGCTCATAGCTGCGGCTTTGGGCATCACCATTTACCACAGCAGTGCAGCCAAATCCTGGATAGCTGCGGTAGATTGTCTGTTGGATTATAGAGCCTTCTGTTGAAGCGAAGGTTTTATCCTCACGGCTAAATCGCAGGTAGGAATAGGCTTTTTTGATGCCGCGATCGCTATAGCTAAGCAGCTGTTCGTTGAGATGCAGGAGTAGTTCTGCTTTCTCAGTGATGGGTATGGTGAAAGGATCGAGGGCGATGGGTGTGATGTAACTATCGCGGAATTCTTCGATTGGAGTTAACTGCACTCGTGTCTGTTGGGAAAGATGGCTTGCTTTGGCGATATCTACGGCAAGGGCAACAATCCTTTCAACTTCAGCCAGAGTTTTGTTATGGCTAGCGGCGAATCCCCACGCTCCATTAAGTAGCACTCGCACCCCAAAGCCAGAACTGACGTTGTCTGCCAGCTGGCTCAGGGTGCGATCGCGAGCGGTTAAGTTCTGAGAATGGTAGGTGCACAAGCGCACATCCCCGTATTCACACCCAGCTTGACGAATCAGGTCAATAGCCAGTGGAGCTAAGTCTGTAGTAGCGATCAGTGCAGGAGCTTGAACCATAACGAGGGAGTCTAGCACAATGTGGATAACGTATTTTAACGCTGCGCTTGGCGTGGGTGTAGGGTGTAGGGGCAGTGCCTTGTGCTCGCCCAGAGCAGAGGAAGACGGTAAATTCTCGTAAGTTCACGAATGTTTTACTGTAAACAAATCCAACTTTAGCAGCTCTTCATCTAATATCTGTCTAAATAAGTACAGTACGGTACAACACTTTCCCAGTAATATCCCCTATAGCGAGTTGAGGCTCTGATGAGCTATTGCTTAAATCCGACCTGTCCCCATCCTGAAAACCTGACCCCTGACGCCGAACAGTGTCAGTACTGTGGCTTCCCTCTGTTATTACATCAACGCTATCGCGTGCTTAAAACTTTGGGGAAAGGTGGCTTCGGCACCACTTTTTTAGTCAAGGACGAGACTTTGCTCGGTAAACCCAACTGCGTTGTCAAACAACTGCGCTCCTTTGCAAACGAATCAGAAGATTTGCAGCAGAGTGCGCGGAAACTGTTTGAGCGGGAAGCCACAACCCTTTACAAGATTGGTAATCATCCCCAGGTACCACGGTTACTGAACTACTTTGAAGACAGTCAACGACTATATTTGGTTGAGGAATACATCAGTGGCTCGACGCTGCAGCAGGAAGTCAAACGCTCTGGCCCCTTTAGCGAAACCAAGCTCAAGCAATTCTTGAACGAGTTCCTGCCGCTCCTGCAATATATCCACGAACAACAGGTGATTCACCGGGATATCAAACCAGCCAACTTAATTCGCCGTGAGCAAGACGGTAAAATCGTTCTCATTGACTTTGGTGCCGTCAAAAAACAGATAAAGAATGAACCAGAGGAGACTACATTGACTGCCAACGTGGTTGGCACCCGTGGTTTTGCCCCCCCAGAGCAGATGGCCAAGCGCCCAGTCTACGCCAGTGATATCTACGCACTGGGAGTCACCTGCATTTGTCTATTAACTGGTAAATCGCCTAAAGACTTCGACTACAATTCCTTAACAGGTGCGATGCTCTGGCAGCATAAAGTTCAGGTCAGTGACCACTTGGCAAAAGTCCTGAGGAAAATGCTAGAGGTGTCGGTTCGGCATCGCTACCAGTCGGCTGACGAAGTCCTCAAAATACTTGAGTTCGAACCCTGCCTAAATAATCTAATCAAAAGGAAAGTTGCTCAACGCTTTAGTAGCTTCCAACAAACGGTCAACCAGACTAAGTTGAATTCTGGTGATTCCGGCAATCCCTCCGGTGGCGGCTATTTCTACAATCGGTCTGTGGCTCAGGTAGCGGCAGAGATCCGGGCGAAACGAGCCAAGTTAGCAGCGATCGCCAGTTCAAAGCCGGAGATGACAGCTCACCAACTTCTAATGTCCAAGCCCAGCGGCGCAACGACACGAAAAAAAGCCACAGCACAAGCGTCTGGAGTTCTTCGTAATTTAGATAGCGACAGTTTACTATCGGCCTATGTCAAGGGTCGGCGCAATTTTGCCCTACATGACTTAAGTCGGCTCAACCTACAACAGGCTGACTTACAAAGCGCTAATTTTCATTCCTCCAAGCTGGACAGAATAAACCTCCAGGGAGCTAATCTGTTTAGCAGCAATTTTGGTCGGGCTAGTCTCAACCAGGCAAATCTCAGAAACGCAAATTTGAGTCGGGCTTACCTTAGTCAGGCCAATTTAGAAGCAGCCGATCTGCGCAGCACTGACCTCAGCTATGCTGATCTCACTAACGCCAATCTCCGGGGAGCCAATCTGTGTGGAGCTAATCTCTCTGGTGCCAAACTTTCACAGGAGATGCTGGCACTAGCCAAGACGAACTGGTTAACAGTACAACCGAGTGGTAAGCGGGGCTTGTTATGAAAGGAGTCAGGAGTCAGGAGTCAGGAGTCAAAAGGAACCCTATGGATAAATTCAGGGGTTTCAATATGGATAAATTCAGAAGCAAAAGACCGATTAATTCATCCGCCAGTCGTACAGGAGCCATTCTGAATTCTGACTCCTGACTCCTGAATTCTTTGTTTATGAAACCCTACCAGCAAATTCCAATCTTAGAGTGTGAAGAGCTGCTAGTACCAATTCCTTTGGAATTGTTTGCAGTTGAGTCGCCACACCCTTATCAAAAACTGGGTGCTAACTATGGAGAGCGATCGCCTTATCATCTCCGTCAAAGCGTTCTTAACAGTTTGATCCAAGCCCAAGCTCAGCTACAGCGCTACCATCCTAACTGGCGCATCCAAATCTTCGATGCTTATCGCCCCGTAGCAGTGCAACAATTTATGGTAAACTACACATTCTCTGAACAGGTTCAGGGACTTACCCCAGCTGAGCTATTAGAACAGCGCCAAGCAATTTGGGAACAAGTTTATCAAATTTGGGCTGTGCCTAGCCTCGATCCAACTACCCCCCCACCCCATAGTACTGGTGCTGCTGTGGATGTAACGCTAGTAGATAGTACAGGCCAGATTAATATGGGTTCTGCGATCGATGAATTATCAGCCCGATCGCATCCCGATTTCTTTGCCAATAGCGCCGCTGCACTGGAACAGCAGTACCATTGCCATCGGCAGACTCTATGGGATGTAATGCGTTACTCTGGGTTCCAGCGCCATCCAGGAGAGTGGTGGCATTTCTCTTTAGGCGATCAGATGTGGGCTTGGCTAAGCAACCAGACAAATCTAGCCAACCCTGTCGTTGCGCGCTACGGTCGGCTTTTATAGAGCTATAGAGCTATAGAGCTATAGAGCTATAGAGCTAGCAGTAGCTCGCATAGCTGTTCTTTCGTCATACGATTATAGTCAGGTACCTTTAGGTCTTTAGCAATAGCCTTAAGATTTTGGATGCTGAGTGTGGTAATGTCAAAACACACCACTAACTTAGGTAAGGAATCTTCAGGCACACCACTAGCAGTAGAAGGTTTAGCCTCAACCACTGTCTCAGGCGTTGTAGGTGGCATAATAGTTTTTTTTTCTGAATTGAACGACATGCAGTGTGGTTGAGGGAGTGTTTTAAGGAATCAGCAATGCTGAGCAAACTGTTGTCTATCATATGACACAACAGGGAGCTTCAGAGTCAAGTAATTATAATTGAGACTAAAATTTAACAATTCTATCGGAAGTCGGTTTTCTCAATCCCGTTAAGTAAGTCAATTCCAGCTTATACGGTTAGTGGCAGAGTAAGATATTTACTCTACCACCGTCAGTTGATACGCGGTATTAATAGCGCGATCGCATCTTCCGCTGCTTTTGCAAAGCCGTTTTTTTGCGCTTACGTTTTTCTAGGGGGGTCTCAAAGTGCCGATGCTTCCTCATGTCGGGAAAGATTCCGGCCTTGGAAACTTCTCGCTTAAATCGACGTAGAGCTGACTCAATTCCTTCATCTTCACCGCGAATAACTTGCGTCATCCTATCTCCAGAGTTAATTGAATTAGTTAATGGCTCGCGTGGGGGTGGAAACTTAATCAATTTGCACTCTCAGCGCCTAGTAGCGCCTTGAATCTCTACGATTATTATCCCTGCCACCACCAAATGAACCTCTGTCTTCCTTGGGCTTAGCCTTATTCACCTTCAGGTCACGACCCATCCACTCGGCACCGTCGAGGGCTTCAATCGCCGCAGTTTCTTCTGCCTCAGTTCCCATTTCGACAAAGCCAAAACCTCGCAGTCGGCCAGTTTCTCGGTCTGTAGGCAGTTGAACCCGCTTAACAGTGCCGTATTCGGCAAAGACCTGGGTCAAGTCCTCTTGTGTAACGTCATAGGATAGATTGCCGACATAAATTGACATAGAACATCTCCAGTCATCTTGGGTGTAGAGAGTTAGATTCAAAGAGACGCTTGTAAACAGTATAGAACCAAACAAAGCCGCCGATTAAATCTTCGCCCTAAACGTTAACACAATTGACCGCTCTAGTGACCAACGATTCTTGGCCACCAAGAAGTCTGGTTGGAAGAACAATATAGCACAGAGCTAATGCCTCTTTCACCTCACTCTGTAGGGGTTCCCTGTGCTGGAGTCGGATAAATGATCAAAAAATGGGTAAGTCAAAGATTAATGTAGCGAAGTTAACAAAAGTCAGACATAAATCAGGCATAGAACAGGCTCAATACAATGATCCTAGCGTGAGAACTACAGGCACACTTGAATAATGGACATCAATTCACTACCGAGTTTTGAACTTACCTTTGAGGCATACTGCCACGCTGTCACCGCATACGCATTGACAAAGAGCGACTAATTAATGGATGCTGTTAGCGAATTCGTGCTAAACGTAATTTTTGCCGCGATCAAACACGACACCAGAATTTGCCGAGATTCTAAACACTTAGCTAACAGTATTCGTCCGCTAATCAAACCCCAAATCTTTTTGTTGAATGTTGCCATGTTGCTTCTAGCCAACTATCTCCTGCTGTTGATGAAGCAACAGATTGATGAGTTAATAGCCCAAGACAGGCTGTTACAAGAGTTTCTCACCTGGGTGAGTCTTAAATCTCAGGACGTACCTGCTGATTACAAACCCGTGACTGTGCGGGCCTTTTATTTTGATTTGGCTATGGCCCGTGCACTGGGTCTTGTTGGTGGTACCCTTGATCTCGCAAGGACATTTGATTATTCTCTGACTTGCCACCTTGAGCGTAACCTTGCCCTTGACCTAGTTCTTGATCGTACCTTGGGTCTTGACGAAGTTATTGAGCTTACCCGTGAGCCAACCCAGGTTGTTGAGCGTGTTCTTGAGCGGGCCAATTCTCATGCCCGAGCCTTTGAGCCGATGCTAGAGCAAGCACTGCTTCAACTCCTAGAGCAACTGCCTAGCAAAGCTAGAGATCCAAAAAAATTCAAGCGGTGGTGGTCAGTTCACGGTCGGGCTTGGACTGAGCAATTAAGAGCCGTGCTGATTGAGTATCGCAACTTGGGTCACAATTGGCAGTTTAGCGATCAGCAGAGGGACACGCTTAAGCTTTACTACGATGCCAATCAGGTGCTGGTGGATTGCCTAAATAGTTATTTGGACGTGGCTCAGCCAGTGCGCGAGGAGATTGAGAAGACTTTGTTACTGCCGATTGCAGAAATGAGCGTTGCTAACAGTACCTCAACTCATCTCTGTTAGCAGTTTCTGACGTTTGCCGAACTGAGGGAGGTTTGTGAATACTACTGTCCGACTACAAGAATGACAAAACTATCAGGTATAGGACTGGGTCTGATAGACGGATGGGACCGGTTAGGAGTCGGTGTCGGTGCAAACTGCGCTGTAGCTAAAAATACGTTATGTGTCTTCGTGTCCAGTGCCATAGTACGGGCTCCACGTTGGGTAACGACGTCTACTATACTGAACTTGTGCTTGGAGTCTTCACGTACCACTGTCAGCGTCCCCTCACCATTCGAGCTGAAAGCTAGTCTGGTTGACTGATCGAAGGCATTTGCATCCGCCCCACTTCCAATCGGCAGGGTAGCGAGCAAACGTGCTTGAGCTGCGTCCACTATAGCCATCAGTCGATTGCGGCAGCCAATGAATAGCCGTCGTTTCTGTCTGTCCATGGCGATGCCCGTTGGTTCCGAGCAGGGTGCTAGCGACAACTGCGCTTTTACTTTGAGGCGATTGGCATCCAAGGTCAACACTTTGTTTTTAGACTCCAAATTCACATAAATCTGCCCTAATCCATCAGCAACGGCAAATTCTGGCTGACCGCCCAATGGGATACTGCCAACTACTTTGGCGTTACGAGCATCGAACACAGTCGCATTAGTGCTCTCACCATTGAATGTAAACACGTATTTGGAGAAAGGGTCGTAGACAATGGCATCCGGGTTTAAGCCAGTTTTAACCTGCGCCAACACTTGCAGTGTCTTCAGGTCAAAGATGGTGGCTGTGCCGACGCAACCGTTGCTAGTAAAGCCGCGACCTAGTTCGGGGGCGATGGCGACGCCATGCACTCCTGGAGTGTCTTTGACCTCGCCCACCACTTGACCAGTATCCACATTCATTACCACTACTCGGGTTTCACGCGTGATATACAGGCGGCGCGCGGCGCTATCTAAAGTGAGATAATCCCACCTTCCTGGTCCCCCAAGAGCAATTTTTTTAATCAGGTGGTATCCCGGTGTCGGTGTTGCTGCGATCACCGTGATTCCCAAGCAGAGACAGGAAAAGCAGTAGGTTAGGACGATAGCGGCAACTTTACCGATGCAATCAGTACCAGTGAGCATAGTTGTTTCCTACTTTATTACTAACTTACCTAGACAACTCTAGCTGCATTATTCAGCACTAGTTTAAGCTTCAATGAGGTTAACTGGAGCTACGTATAAACTTAAGTAATTTCTCAGTGGCCTAAAATTCCATATTATCAGAATGTCTATCAGGCTTTGGAAAGCCAGCGCTCTAGCTGGATACCAGAATTAACTCTGGATTTAGCTCAGAGTTTAGCGCATTTACCTAATAAATTTTGGGCTAAACAGCAAATAATTCATTCAGTGAGAGCTTGGCTAAACCTCCGCGAATTACCACAACCGAATGAGTTTGGGCCTTTATTACAGGCAATAGAATTAGCTTTGAGAATAGAAGACGTTGAATATGTAGAAAAGCTCAATCAAAGTTTGGCAACACTTGGGGATGAAAAACGCTTGAGTGTGATGGAGTCTTGCTACAAGCGAGGGCTGGGTCGCTATCATCAGGAAGACTATCAAGCTGCAATATCAGACTTTGACCAAGCGATTCAGCTTAATCCTAACTGGGCAGAAGTCTACTACAACCGGGGGCTTACCTATGCCAAATTGGGGCAATATCAGGAAGCGATCGCGGACTACAGCCAGGCGCTAGAAATTAATGATAGTTGGGTAGATGTCTACAATAATCGAGGCAATGCTTATTATAAACTAGGGGATTATGAGCAAGCTATAACTGACTACAACCAAGCACTCACTATTAATTCTGATTTTGTAGAAGCGCATCGAAATCGGGATATTTCTCAAGGTGTGCTGGAAGGGCTACAACGCAAAGAGGAACAGGAAGTTAAAAGTAAATTGGAAGAGCTACAACGTAAAGAGGAACAAAAAGTTAAAAGTAAACTGGAAAATGTCTTCCTTGTTGACGCTCTCATGCATTTTGGGATTGTTTATTCTCTAGCTATCAGCCCGGATGGGCAAACACTTGCTAGTGCCAGTAGCGACAAAACAATCAAGATTTGGCAGCTCAATACAGGCAAGGAGCTATGCACTCTCACAGGGCATTTTGACCATGTTCGAGCCATCGCTATTAGCCCAGATGGGCAAACGTTGATTAGTGGTAGTGATGACGCAACTATCAGGATTTGGCAGCTCAGTACAGGCAAAGTACTACGCACCTTCAAAGGATATTTCGGCTCTGTTTATTCTCTTACCATCAGCCCAAATGGCCAGAAGCTTGTTAGTGGTAATGGTGACAAAACAATTAGAATTTGGCAACTTAGTACAGGGAAGGAACTACGCACTATTACAGAACATGCTGGAACTGTTTATTCCCTTGCCATTAGTCCAGATGGGCAGACGCTAGCTAGTGCCAGTAGTGACAATACTATTAAGATTTGGCAGGTACGTTAGCAATTGAGAGTTTAGGAAATAGGCTGATCCGAGCCTTCCTGCTTTTTAATTCCTGATAGGGCTGCGTTAACCTCTATTTCTAGTTGCTCAGCTGTCGGTAGGCTCCTCTTAAGGGCTTCTGGTAGATCGTGCTTGACTCGGTAAGTGGCAACGCCGAGTGTCAATGACGGTTAGCCCAAAAAGGGTCGAAAAACCGGCACTAGTTCAGGACGACTGACGGCTAGGGTGGGGTAAGAGCGATCGCCATAATCCTCCCTATCCACCAAAGGAAACACCGGCGCTGAATGCAGCGGCACCCAAACTCCCCCAGCTGCCTGAACAATTACCCAGACCGCCGCAATGTCCCAGATTTTGGGTGTAGCCTCGACACCGCCAAGGGTAGCACCGGCGGCAACCATCAGGAAGTTGTAGCTAGCAACGCCCAGCATCCTAAATTTGCACGGAAAGCTTTGCTTTAGTAAAGATGTGCTACGAGAGCAGAGGCTGAAAAAGTGGTTATTGCTGGGAGAATCAGGGCTGGTGTGAATGGGGCGGTGATTGAGGAATGAACCTTTCTTTGATCCAGTTAACGCACCCGTTTTGTCCCAATAGCCGTAGAAGGCTTGTGCCAGTGGCGGCAAATACACGTAACCAAAAACTGGTGTGCCTTGGTAAAGTAAACCCAGAGAAATCGCCCAAATGGGAATGCCCCGCGTAAAGTTAGTCGTGCCATCTAAAGGGTCAATTACCCAGCACCATTCGGTACCAGGAAAGATATGTTCGCCTTCTTCGCTCAAAATGCCGTGGCTGGGGAACGCGGAAGCGATCGCATCCTGAATTTCCTGATCCGCCCACTTATCTGCTTTTGTCACTAGACTCCCATCAGCCTTTTGGGACGCCTGCACCTGTCCAAAATCTTGCAACAGCTGAGTTCCCGCTCTAGCAGTGGTGGTTTGGGCGAAGTCGAGAACTGTTGTCCAAAAATCACTCATCAGTCTATTTCTCCTTCTAGGACAGATGCGATCGCCTGCTGTGCCTGAGTGCGGAATTCTGCCACATTCACTTGGTTAAGGAACCAAACCGCCACTACCATTCCCAGTGCTTGTGGCAAAAACACGAGTCCATAGGCTAGCACAGGGTTAGAAAACAGAGTTCGGCCCACATCTAAAAGTGCACCTCCTGACACCACTGCTATCCCCCGTGCTATTGCCTGAGCTAATCCCCAAGCAGCAACAAACGTACCTGCGGTTTCTGCCGCCGTGAGATCTAGCATCAAGCTGACTGCTCCCGTCGTCGTCACACCTGTCGCCAGACCGAACAACAATAACGCTACTTTCAGCAACGTCTGATCGTGAGTGAATCCTGATAGACCAATCAATCCAACGCAGATTGCAACCAGTATACAGCCAAGTCTAGTAGTTCTTTTCTTACCCAAACGAGGCGCAATTAAAAAGCCAGTTATGTTTAAGCCAATCAGCGTACCTATTCCCCCAAATGAAGGCAGCTTAGAGGTTTCGGGAATAGACATCCCAAAGACATTGGCTCCATAAGGCTCTAGAACTGGCTCCTGAATAAACAAGTTGATTGTCATCAACAATAAAAAGGTGAAAAATATCCCGGTTTGGGGACTGGCTGTCAGCACTCGCAGAGCATTACCAAGGGTAATTCTATCTTCCCGATTGACCATCTTTGAACGCAAGAGATAGCGCGAGTACTTTTTCTCAACGCCGACCGTTGCCAGCAGTGCTAAAGCGAATACAATCACCGGGATAATGATAAACAGCCGATTAATCGATGCTTCCAATGTCGCTATCGGTGTATTTCGGGTTATGTGCTTCAGTAAGCTACTGCTGACTATCGCCCCCACAACAACTCCTACTATTAGCATTGACCAGACAATACCGACTAGTTTGGAACGGTTGTCGTCATCAGAAACGTCAACTAACAGAGCCGGAAAAGCAGTAGAGCTAGCACTGAGCGCCAGACCGTATAGTGCAAAAACTAGGGCCAGAAGTCCAATCCAGCCATAGCTTTGGGTTGAAAATGCATAGGCTTGCCAACTTCTGCCCAATTGCCAGGTTACTTGTACTGCTATAAACGGAGCGATCGCATATAGAGCTGCTCCTAACCAGATGTAGCTTGTGCGGTGATAGCCGAAGAGCGGCTTGGCATCAGACATCTGTCCAAACCAGATCCGGGAAGGGGAAACAAACTGAATAATTGCGATTGTTGCCGCGACAATCGTAGCCGGAATTGCCAACTCCTGAATCATGACTCTGTTGAGCACCCCCAGCGTCAGGATTGACATGATGCCTAAACCCATTTGGAACAGACCAAGCCGAAACATCGTTAGCAGGTTGACCTTGGGAAGTTGGGTACTAGCCAGCGGGTTGGGCTGGGAATCAGGTATCTCGCTAGTTGCCATATTCTTTACTAGAGCGTTTTCTTTTTTTAAGCATAAATGCCATAACGAACAGGGGTCAGGGGTCAGATCCCTGACTCCTATTTCGTCAGCTATAGTCTAAAACGATACACTAGGAAAATGTAAACAAATGTAAAAACTAGGTAGCAAGAGTGGAAACTATCACATTAGGGCAGGATGGCCCATCTGTCACACCCCTTTGCATCGGCACTTGGGCTTGGGGGGACAAACTATTTTGGAACTATGGCGGTGATTACAGTGCTGACCAGCTACGAGAGGCTTTCAAGGCTGCTATCGAAGCTGGAACTACCTTCTTTGACACCGCTGAGATCTATGGATTTGGGCTTTCAGAGGAATTTCTGGGGCAATTCATGCAGCAGACTAACCAACCAGTAAAGATGGCAACAAAATATGGCCCTGTCCCCTGGCGATTTACAGCCGAATCCGTCTCCGACGCTCTGAGCGCCAGTCTCAAACGCTTACAGGTCCAGAGTGTCGCTCTATATCAAGTACATTGGCCTTTCAACTTCTTTATGAGTCAACAAACGCTGATGAATGCCCTTGCAGATGAGGTGAAGCGGGGCAGAATTGAAGCGGTGGGAGTAAGTAACTATTCTGCTGACCAAATGCGGGAAGCCCACAGCTTGTTGGCAGGGCGTGGGGTGCCTCTGGCGGTGAATCAGGTACGCTACTCTCTGCTAACGCGGCAGATTGAAACTAACGGCATCCTTAACACAGCTCGCCAGTTGGATGTCACGATCCTGGCTTATAGCCCCCTAGCCCAGGGGTTACTTACTGGTAAATATACAGCTGATGGCTCAAAAAAACCTAACGGCGCCCGCCGTATAGATCCTCGCTTCAGTGCCGATGGCCTGAAGAAAATTGCCCCAGTAACATCTCTCCTACGCCAGCTGGGAGAACAGCACGGGCATACCCCTGCCCAAGTCGCCCTCAACTGGCTCATCGCCCAAGGCAATGTCATTCCAATCGCAGGAGCGAAAACAGCAGAGCAGGTACGTCAGAATGCCGGAGCTTTGGGTTGGAGGCTTAGCGAAGATGAAGTTGCCCAACTGGAGCAGGTTAGTCGTCCTTGGTTGAAATGAAGGGAGTGGGGAGTAGGGAGTAGGGAGTGGGGTCTACTCCCCATCTTCCCTAGATATTCTTCGACACAGAAGTCTGAGTCTGAGAGCGCTTGTTCAGAATAGGCTTAGGAGTCATGCCTCTTTCTTCTTCCATACTGTTATCTGATTGCATCCAGCTCGGGCGGGTTTGATCGTAGGTAATTTGTAGCGCAGCTGCTGCGATCGCATTAGGATCGTACTCTTCACCCAACTCGCGCACAATTGGCAAAAATGATGCCAAACGCTCTCCAGTTAGAGCTTGCCGTACCTGAACCTGCAGTTTTTCTAGCTGACGTGCCTCAATTTGAGCCTTTGTTGGAATCGAATTAATTTTCCAGCCCTGGCGCACATGACGCTCAATTTGTTGCTGCTTACGCCGCTCAAATGGTTGAACCAGAGAAATTGCCGTTCCTTCCTTACCTGCTCGACCAGTACGACCAATGCGGTGTACATAGGTTTCCACGCTATCCGGCAAGTCATAGTTAATCACATGAGTCAGCTCGTCCACGTCTAACCCACGTGCCGCAATATCCGTAGCAACAACCCAACGTACCTGCTTATTCCGAAACCGCAGTAACAGACGCTCCCTGGCTTGTTGAGTTAGGTCGCCGTGGTACTCATCGACACTGTGACCAGCTGCTTGCAATTGATTGGTAAGTTCAGCTGCCGTCCGTCTGGTTCGCACAAAAATCAAAGCTGACTCTGGGTCTTCCAGTTCCAAGATTGGCTGCAAGGCTTTGGCTTTCGTCCAATGGCGCGGTACCAGGTAAGCCACCTGGTTGATTCTCGCAGGTGCTGCCTTCGGCTGATCTACTGTTACCGTGACTGGCGAGCGCAAAAATCTATTCACTAACTGCCGAATTGATGGCGGCATTGTGGCAGAAAACAGAGCCGTCTGACGCTCAGCTGGAGCAGCCTCAAGGATTTTCTCTACATCCTCGATAAAGCCCATGCTCAACATCTCATCTGCTTCATCCAAAACCATCCACCTGATCTGATCCAGCTTGAGATTGCCTCGGTCAAGCAGGTCTATCACCCGTCCCGGCGTCCCCACCACAATATGAACACCGCGTTTAAGCTGTAGAATTTGGCGATCAATTGCTTGACCCCCATAGATCGCTAAAACCCGCACCCCTTGATCACCAACGAAGCTGTTGATTGCTTGGCCAACTTGTACGGCTAACTCACGAGTCGGTGTCAAAACCAGCGCTTGTACCGCCTTCTGATCAAAATCAATTTGCTCTAGAATCGGCAACGAAAACGCTGCTGTTTTGCCGGTTCCCGTTTGGGATTGGCCTACCATATCTCGACCCGCCAGCAAATGGGGAATCGCTTGAGATTGAATGCTTGTAGGTTTGGTAAATCCTAAGTTCTCTAATTGGCGAATCCGCGCCTCACTAAGGCCCAAGCTTTCGAACGAAAGGTCCATCGAGTCCTTCATTATGATTGATTTTCCGCTATTTATTACTGTTGGTTGCTGAGTAATTTGATCCAAAATTAAACCTCAAAATTTTCTAGTTACTAATTACTTGACCGTAAAGGTCGTAGTTGTCAGCGTCGGTGATCGCGACTGGCACCATTGCTCCCAGAAGAGCCTCGCCTTGAACGTACACCAAACCATCCACATCCGGAGAGAACCGGGCCGAGCGACCGATTAATTCTCCTGTTTCTGGATTTTCTTGCTCAATGAGGACGTCAACGACCTTTCCCATTTCAGCCTGATTCTTCTTAAAGGAAATTGGCTGCTGCACTTCCATAAGTGCATCGCGGCGGACGTCCATGACGTCTTGAGGCACCTGCTCTGGCAGGTTATAGGCAGGGGTTCCCTCCTCCTTAGAAAACGTAAACACGCCTACGTGGTCGAATTCATGACGCTGGACAAACTGCAACAGGTGTTCAAAATGCTCGTCTGCCTCGCCAGGGAACCCAACTATAAAGGTTGTTCGTAGGACTGCCTGGGGCAGTGCCGTCTTGATCCGCTCGATAACTGCATCATTTACCCGCCCCTGCCAAGGCCGGTTCATGGCTCGGAGCAGCTCTGGATGCGAATGCTGCAAGGGTAGATCCAGGTAAGGTAGTACATTCGGCGTTTCCTGAATTGCCTTGAGCACAGTTGGTGTAAGTCCTGTGGGATAGGCGTAATGCATCCGAATCCAGGGAACATCCACCTTGCCTAAGGCCCTTAGCAGTTCTGCCAGACGGGTTTCACCGTACAGGTCTAAACCGTAGTTGGTGGTAATCTGGGAGATCAGAATTATTTCCTGCACTCCCTGGGCTGCCAGTTGTTCAGCTTCCGCCACAATTGATTCAATTGAGCGCGATCGCTGGTTTCCGCGTAGGTGCGGAATAATGCAAAAAGCACAGCGATAATCACACCCCTCAGCTACTCGTAAGTAAGCTACCCCCTCAGTTGTGGTGCGATAGCGCGGTGTGGTTTCATCGGCAATGTAAGTCGGTTCAGCTGAAACTTCGCTGACACGCTCACCCGTCTCCACCCGTTGAATAACATCAACTATTTTGTGATAATCGCCGGTCCCTACCAAGGCCACTGCCTCTGGTAATTCATCCAGTAGCTGCTGTTGGAAATGCTGAGCCATACAGCCAGTTATGACAATTTTTTTGTCTGCTTCTGCCAGTTCTACCAAGGTACGGACAGATTCTTCTCTTGCCGCTTGGATAAAGCTACAGGTGTTGACAATGACGTAGTCAGCTAACTCTTCATTTGTATCCACCCCGTACCCTGCTTGTACCAGGAGGCCCAGCATGTGTTCAGTATCTATCCGGTTTTTCTCACAGCCCAAGTGGGAAATCGCAATGGTTGGCTTGTCACCCATATAGTGAAAACGTGTAACTTCAGTGAAGTTTAAAAAACTACAGTGTGGTTCAATTCCCAACGCGAACATTAGGAATCAAACCGTAATAACTACAGAAATAATCCCAAGAATATTTAGAATGCCGTTTGAAGCGCGGCTAATCGGCGTCTTTTATTTAATCCGACGTTTCCACTGCCCTTTAGTTAGGAGTGGGGTTGTACGCTACCTTCTAGGAACGCTACCCTTAGGAAGGGCTTTGCCCTAGGCGTACTGTAAAGCTGACGCTTACTTGAAGCCGCTTCCAAGTTTTACGCGGTCTAGGGTCTAGGTCGTGGCAAACTCATCTTCTGGGTTCGTTTTTATCTTAACATATCTTATGGGTGTTTTTATTCCAATCCCCGTACCAGGGATGGATGCCGCAGCACCCTTGAAAAAAAATAATCGATTTTAATTGACCTATTTTCCCTCTGAAGTCCGTAATGATAAACCTGTGGACTTAAATCAGCTGTTCAAAACTCCCAACCCAATCATCGGTGTCGTTCACTTGTTGCCGCTGCCAACTTCGCCTTGCTGGGGAGGTAGCCTCAAAGCAGTGATTGACCGCGCCGAGCAAGAGGCGGCAGCGCTGGCTAGTGGCGGCGTAGACGGCATTATCGTTGAAAATTTTTTTGACGCCCCGTTTACAAAGAGCCAGGTGGACCCAGCTGTCGTCAGTTCCATGACTTTGGTTATCCACCAGTTGATGAATCTGATAACGCTACCGATTGGAATTAATGTTCTACGCAACGACGCTAAGAGTGCCTTAGCGATCGCGACCTGTGCTCAGGCTCAATTCATCCGCGTTAACGTCCTTACCGGCGTTATGGCAACAGATCAAGGGCTAATTGAAGGACAGGCCCATCAACTACTCCGTTATCGCCGCGAGTTAGGTAGTAGTGTTAAAATCCTCGCCGATGTGCTAGTGAAGCACGCACGGCCCTTAGGTTCACCTAATCTCACTACTGCCGTGCAGGATACGATTGAGCGCGGTTTGGCAGACGGTGTAATTCTCTCTGGCTGGGCCACTGGTAGTCCCCCTAATCTGGAGGATCTAGAACTGGCAACAGCTGCAGCTAATGGCACCCCGGTTTTTATCGGCAGTGGTGCTAACTGGGAAAATATTTCTACTCTGATGCAGGCAGCAGATGGTGTAATTGTCTCCAGTTCTCTCAAGCGCCACGGTCGGCGTGACCAGCCGATTGATCCGATTCGCGTCAACCGATTTGTAGAGGCCGCACGAGAAACCATTCACACAAAAGCTGAACCGGCACAGGCACCATCTGTGACGCTGCGTTCTTGAGCGGTGCGGTTAGCTTGCGATCACCATTGCTGAGCTTATGTTGTCAGAATAGAAGCTAGCCAACTATTAGCAGGCTCGATTCAGTCAAAAGTGTAACAACCGTTTTCCTTCTTGAACAAAAGCAGTCTTCAGCTGGAGTCAAACAGCCAGTTAATTCAATGAGTCGCAGACGTTCTATTCCTTGGATTCATCAATGGTCTCGTCCCCTAATTGCAGCGATCGCCGGAGTGGGTGCCCTGACGACAGCTTATCTTACCGTAGTTAAGCTGAGCCAAGGCACTACTGCCTGCCCTACCCAAAGCTGTGATTTTGTACTTGCCAGCCCTTATGCAACTGTGTTTGGTCAGCCCTTAGCGTTGTTTGGCTCCCTGGCTTACATCAGCATGGTGATACTTGCCTTGGTTCCCCTAGCAATAGCTCCGGCAGACAAGAAAGAGACCCGCTCAAGCTTGGAAAACTGGACTTGGCTGCTGCTGCTGGCTGGCGCGATCGCTATGTCGGTCTTCAGCGGCTACCTCATGTACCTGCTAGCCTTCAAACTCAAAGCACTCTGTCTGTATTGTCTGGCCTCAGCTCTGTTCTCCATCAGCTTGTTGGTACTGACGATTATTGGTCGCACTTGGGAGGATGTCGGGCAAATACTATTTACCGGCATCGTTGTTGGCATGGTGACGCTGGTGGGCACCTTAGGTGTTTATGCCAAGGTGAATAGCCCTATAGCGGCTTCGTCAGACTCTGGGCAAGCTAGTCCTGTCAGCCTAGAGCCATTTGGACAGCCCACACCCGGCGTCGGTTGGCCAATTACCACTTCATCTGGTCCAGCTGAAATCGCACTAGCGCGTCATCTTAAACAAATAGGCGCTAAGGAATATATTGCTTGGTGGTGTCCCCATTGCCATGAACAAAAGCAACTGTTTGGCAAAGAGGCATATAGTGAAATCAATCATATAGAGTGTGCTGAGGGCGGCAAAAACGCGCGCCCAGACCTTTGCCAATCGGCGAATGTTCAAAGTTTTCCTACATGGCAGATTAACGGGAAATCCTATGCAGGGGTGCAATCATTAGAGGATCTGGCTCAAAATTCCGGCTACACTGGTCCTCGCAATTTTAAGAACTTTAACTCTAAGCCCTAAAATAGGGTTGGGGATCAGGAATCAGGGGGCATGGGGAGGAAGGTAATAGTATTAACCACTAAAATAATACAAGCCCCGGAGTTTATTTATGGAGAGGAAGAAAGATTTGTTGAGAGATATAAAGCTTGGTTTCAACAAGGTGTCCAGATTAAATCTGCCGGACTTTTATCCATAAGGATTCCCTGAACGCCAGTTTTGACGCGAGTTTTGCGGTTTTTCCCAGCTACACCGCCAACTCGCATCCGTTGGCAAGAGAGCAACTCCACAGCCTGGCTCCCCCTGATAGCCCCCTGATAGAAAGACCCCTGACCCCTGTTGAACAGCATGCAAAATTCCCCTAATCTTCCCTCAGTTTGGCAACGGCTGAAAAATCAAGAGATCAGTTGCTCCGAAGCGCTGAAACTTCTGGTAGACGAGCAAGGCACTGTAAATCAAGTGCTGCTTGACCAGGAAGTCAGCTCCAGATTTTTGCGCTACTTTCCGGACAGAAGAACTTTACCAAAGGCAATTCCCTTATTACTGTGGCGTGGTTGCTTCTATTTGGGAAGTCCGGTCACTCTCTCAAGCGAGGCGCTCAAAGACCTGAGCGATCGCACCCTCAGCGAAATTAAAATTATTTCCATTACTGATAAGAGCTATCTCGCCTGGTTTCACACCCAAAACCTCAACGTTAACCGCATCAGTTCTACCCCTTTGGTCAATCCTCTCACCGGTGAGCTGGATGCCGAAGACATTAGTGAAACCACACTGATCTATCTTGCGAAAGCAGAAGACCAGATTGGTCGGATTAAAACCCTGCTTTCTGGTGCCTTACGTAACCGCGCTAGTGATATCCATCTCGAACCGATGGCAGACGGGTTAAGAGTCCGTTATCGCATTGATGGCGTGCTGCGAGATATTACCACTTTGCCCGCCGAGCTTAGTCGTCGGGTAATTATTGCCCTCAAAGTCATGTCGAAGATGGATATTGCCGAAAGCAGACGCCCTCAAGATGGGCGGATTGAGGAGCAATATACTGCTGGCGAACAGGCAGAACTGGGAATGGATATGCGAGTCAGTACTCTACCCTGTGTCAACGGGGAAAAAGCTGTAATTCGCTTGCTTCCTAGGCAAAATCCCTTTTCTCACATGGACAATTTAGGCTTCTCCAAAGAAACGCTACCGATTTACAAAACCTGGTTGCAGCAGCCTCAGGGGATGATTATCCTTACTGGTCCCACCGGTTCAGGTAAAACTAGTACGCTTTATACCAGTCTTCAATCCGTTGCTAACGAACAAGTTAATGTAGTGACGGTAGAAGACCCAGTGGAGTATGTGCTACCCCGCATCACCCAGACCCAGGTGCATGAGGCAGCTGGCATGACCTTTGCTGGAGGCTTACGTGCGATTCTGCGCCAAGACCCAGATATTATCATGGTAGGGGAAATCCGAGACTCTGAAACAGCTGAAACAGCAGTCCGGGCAGCGCTGACAGGACATTTGGTGTTTACTACCCTACACACGAATGATGCCGTGGGCGCAATTCCCCGGCTTAAAGATATTGGACCAGATCCTGGTTTGATCAGTGATGCCCTACTGGGGATTGTGGCACAGCGCTTAGTGCGCCGGGTCTGTCCTGACTGTGCAGAACCCTACACGCCGAAGGAAGAGGAATTGAAGCTGCTGGGTTTGGATGTGGATCAGACGTCTTCACCCAAGTGGCGGCGGGGTCGCGGTTGCTCTAGGTGTTTCAATTCTGGCTACTTGGGGCGGGAGGCGATTGTGGAGTTACTGGATATAGATGATACGGTGCGGGAGATCATCTACGAAGGCACTCTCACTCAGCTACATCGGTATCTTAGGGAAATCAACTTTGCCTCGTTTCGCGTCGCGGCGATTGAAAAGATCACAAACGGCGTGACGACAGTGGAAGAAGTGTTGCGAGTGATACCCCGTAGCGCCTTATATAGTAAATCTTTAGCTCCGCTTTATACCTTAGAAATGGAACCAAAGGTGAGCTAGAGGGGGCTCATTGACAACTCCTAATGTTATCTAGCTTTTCTCGTTGACAAAGTGCTAGAGCTTGTTGGTAGTGATCCACATCCCCTTGCTCAAGGAACAGTTTGGCGGCTTTGTGTAAATCCTCAATCGCTGCCTTATAATCTCTATCAGCGTCTCCGCTATGTGGGGCAATTTCATAGCGGACAGTTCCCCGCTTGAAATAAGCTTCGGCAGAATGGGGATTGAGACGCAATACCAGGCTGAAGTCGTCAATCGCTGCCTCGTAATCTCGCTCAGAGTCTCCGCTATATAATGCAATCTCATAGCGAACAATTCCCCGCTTGAGATAAGCCTCTACCAACTGAGGATTGAGGCGCAGTGCTTGGTTGAAGTCGTCAAGCGCTGCCCTGTAATCTCGCTCAGAGTCTCCGCTATATAATGCAATCTCATAGCGAACAATTCCCCGCTTGAGATAAGCTTCGACTAATTTGGGATTGAGGTGCAGTGCCTGGTTAAAGTCTTCAAGCGCTGCCTTGTAGTCTCGATCACGAGATCCACTACGTCGGGCAATTTCATAGTGGGCATTACCCCGGTGCAAATAAGCTTTGGCGTCGTTAGGATTGAGCCGCAGTACACGGTTAAAGTTTTCAATTGCTCCCTCATAACTCTGGTTATAGTCAGCTACGGAACCATTACCACTATTGGTTGCTGAGTTAGGCGAAGCAATATTATTAGTCGTTGGGAAAGAGGTAGCGCTGGAATCGGTTATGGGGTTAGGAACCCTAAGAATAAACAGTACCTCTAAGCACCCCAATACAGCAACACCAAGTAAGCCAAGAACAAAAGGGCTAAACCTCTTGTTTGGCGGATTTATGGCGAGTAAAGGCAGTTGTGTAGATAAGGTGCGCTTTGTAGAGATCAAACCCGCCTTGACCAGCGGGGTGACTCGCTTTGGTTTAAGCGGCTGCAGGTGTTGCCCGGTTTGCACTGCCTGCAGTGACGGAAACGGGTCGCGTCCGCCCAGTGCTAGAGCACGTTCACACCACGGGCAAGCATTCATATGCTTACCGTAGCGATGCTGATTGTTGACGGTACAGATAACCAGGGCATTTTCTGCTTCAATCAATGCATTTCGCCAAGTCTTTGCAGTAGGACGCAAAAGCGGGTTGTCGTGACCCGACTCAAAACAACGCATAAACAGTTGCCGCAGAGTGGGATGCAGAAGTTCAAAGGGTGGTGCAATTGGCGTAGAGATATAGGGCACGGACCGTCTTGTACTATAGGGAAAATGCCCGGCGGCGATGCGCGCTTCGTAGGGCGGTGGGTCACCTATCCCTTGAAAGATGCCTGAAAACGGATGGCTCCCTTCCATCAGCAGTTGAAAAATCAGCACTGCCAACCCAAAGAGGTCATGTTCGGGCGTGCGGTCTAACTGCCCGAAACTCTTACCCTGAAGTTCAGGTGGGGTGAACTCAGGCTTACCAACAGGGCAGCGGTAAACGATACCATTATCGACCTCACGCACCTGAAAGGAATCGGTGTCTACCAGCGTCACCAGTGCAGTATCGCTGACGAGTATATTGGACTCGTTCACATCTCCAATGCAATATCCACGCGCATGCAATGCACCTACGGCAGCAGCGAGATTGCTTGCAGTGCGGTGCAGGTAGCGATAGTTGAAGAATGGACACTTTTGACGGCGGGTCTTGGGGTTGTAAAAGTCAAGGATGGGATGCATCCCTTTGACGCATGGCATCAGAAAGCCAACGATCCGCTGGCTATCATCCACCGTCCGCAGCAGGTCAAAAGGCCAAGCGATAGCAATGTGCCATTCCTCTGCCATTGGGTTTTCTGGCGGATTAGCAACCATGGCGGAGAGTTTGTGCGCGTGTGCTTCGGTAGGCTTGTGATAAATCTTCGCCGCTACCAGTGTCTGATCTTGGGGCACTGCATATATCCGCGCCTCACCTCCATGCCCCAATGTCGAGGAGAGGTTCAAGGTAATAATTTTGTCGTTGGATTGACGTTGCAAGCGCATGGCAAAACAAACTAACCCTTTCTTATTGCTAGCCGATGGTCGCTATCATTTGACAATTGAGCGAGTGTTGCTTAGCCTAAAGCCAACACAGTTCACTTTAGCCGAAAAAGCGTAAATTAACAGTTGTTACCCGGTTAACTCTTCTTCACTGGTTGCCCAACAGCTGAGATTTAAACCACTTGTCTTGTTGCACCAGTGTGTGAACTTGCCAGGTGGGGTCTGGTTGGGGATAGTCTAGCCGGTAGTGTCCGCCTCGGCTTTCAGTGCGAAACGCCGCACTTTTAAGAATTAAGTACGCTACGTCAAGTAGGTTGTGGATTTCTGCCCATAATCGCAATTGCCGCTCAGCATCCGGTGATATGAAGTTTACTGGCTGAGTCGGGGGCAGATTTAGCAGAAATTGACTTAGGGGCAGAGCAGCGAACTCTTGTTGCCAGTTTTCCACCTGAGCAGTTGCTGCATCCATTCCTTCCCGCTCCCGGCAGATTCCAGCATCCTGCCACATCAAACGCGGGATCTTTTGGCGCAGCGCTTCTAGCAATGCTAGCTGGGTATGCCAGTTGTCAGAAGATGCCGAGATGGGGAATTCCAAGGACTGCTGAATTGGTGTATCTACGTCGGCTAAATCAAGGTCAATAGCGATATCAGCTATTTGTGCACCAAACACGATGCACTCCAACAGGGAATTACTTGCCAAACGATTGGCTCCATGGACTCCGGTACTAGCTGTTTCCCCTACCGCATACAAACCGGGTATAGAGGTACGGTTCATCAGATCCGTAACAATCCCACCCATCCAATAGTGTGCAGCCGGGGCAACGGGAATTGGTTCTGAGAATACGTCAATACCCCAGCTTTGACAGATCTGAATGATATTGGGGAACCGATGGCGAATCTTGTCGGCTGGTATGGGTCGTAAATCCAACCAGACATGGTCCGTCGCTGGATCGGTTGAGGTCCGTTGCAAGTGGCTGAAGATGGCACGACTGACGACATCTCTAGGCGCGAGTTCTCCAGCGCTGTGGTAATCAAAGGCGAAGCGACGTCCTTGGGAATCTACTAAGTGGGCACCCTCGCCGCGTACCGCTTCACTAATCAAGAATCTGTCAGCACCAGGCTTTGTCAGGGCGGTAGGGTGAAACTGGACAAATTCTAAGTCCCGTAACAGGGCACCGGCATGCCAAGCGATCGCCACCCCATCTCCCGTACTAATAGCTGGGTTGGTAGTTTGGGCAAACACCTGACCGCCACCGCCGGTTGCCAAAACCACCGCACCCGCTCTTACCCAGATAATCTGACCCTGATGAACCAAGCTAATCCCTTGGCAGTTTTTGGTTTGGGGATGGAGCCAAAGACTTAAAGCGAACGCCTGCGGGATAACCTGAATATTCTGGCGTTGCAGTACTTGCGCCGTCAAGGTTGTGATCACTTCCCGACCAGTGGTATCTGCAGCGTGGAGGACACGACGGCGAGAATGGGCAGCTTCTAAGGTTAAAGCCAAGTCGCTGCCGTTGCGGTCAAAGGCAACCCCCATTTTGACCAACGACTGAATGCATGTGGGCGCAAGTTTGGCAAGAAACATCACGGCTTCGCGATCAGATAAACCCGCCCCCGCCCTCATCGTATCTTCAATATGCAGTGTCGGGGAATCTTCTGGAGCGATCGCGGCGGCAATGCCACCCTGTGCCCAATCACTGGCGGAAAGAGAGAGGGTATCTTTGGTAATCAAGCCCACCCTGAGAGTGTCTGGAAGACAAAGCGCTGTGTACATACCAGCGGCACCCGCTCCGACTATTAAGACATCAAACTGGCGCAGGTTATCTATCTGGGACAAGGAATTAACCGTGTGTATGTTTTAATACTAACAGCCCTGCTAAAAAATAGCCCACCCCGTTTGGAGTGGGTTTTGTAGCTTAATTACCGCTCAAAGCATTTATCTGTAAATGCCATTGTTATAGCGGTCGTCCCCCTCGTTGAAGGCTTCTTCCGTATCTGTCACGGTGAATTTATCCAGGTTAGCTTGCAGGAGTTGTTTCTGGCGATCGCTCAGTCCAGAAATTCCTAGCACATCATCCACCTTTTTATAGGGGGCATTTCGAACAATCTTCGTGGCAAGGTTTGGATACAGCCCTGGATACCGCGTAAAGGCTCGCACGTTGGTATTGTTCAAATCAATTTTTTTACCGAATTCCGTTCCCAGCTTTGCATCTGCACGGTTCCGCAAAGGCACCTGTGCTTCAACTGCCAAGACTGGTACTGAGTGAAAGACGACACTGCTAAAGTCGGCAGCGGTCGCGTGTTGGGGCCATCCGAACCATCCCAGGCACCCTACCAGCATCAAGATTGTTAATAAACGCATTAATCTTTTCACGGTCTCCCTACCTCTTTGCATCAACTATGAGCAACACAAAGCATGATCAAAATCTAATATATAGCGTTATTGATCTCCAACGCGATAACTGCTAGTTGCTTTGGCGCTGCTGTTGCAAAAGTTTATCTCAGAGGGGTCAGGGCTTTGCAAAAAAGGCACAAACCAAAAATAAGCTGTCAACCAAAATTGTACTTAGTACTGCTCCACTAAAGGCGTACCAGTGTCGCTGCTGATAGCGTAAGGGAAAGATGCCTATCATCAGGAGAGTAAGAGCTAAAATCAACGCCCAACTTTGTCCCCAAGGCGTCAGTACTTGCTCCAGAGCACTTTGCAAAATTGGTGATGCCAATGCGGGGTCAACTCGCATCAACTGCCGCCATTGAGGAATCAGATCAACTAGATAGAAATATATGTCCGTCAGCACTGTACCCAGTAGAGAACCCAGATAAAAAAAGTTACCTACCTTGCCCCAATCTCGCCTCAGACACACCAAGGCAAAAGGTACACCGAGCGCCTCTACCGGCAAATGTAACAACGGTTCCCAGCGCAGCCAGCCCCAATAGATCGCTCCCGCTAACCAACTCCAGCTAAACCCTAGCAAGATGTCTCCCCACAGTTGGGTGGATGTTCGAGACAGCAAGGCAAAACTTAACCAAACCCATCCAGCCGTCATCGCTAAACTTAGGACTGGCAGCGATCGCACCAGAGGGGCTTCAATAAACACTGGCACTGATACTAGAAAAACAGCCGCAGCGAAAACCATCAAGCCTTGCCGGGAACCGAGTCGCCCCAAAAAAGGAATAGCAGAGTTTATACCAGACTCGGCTGAGCTGATTGATGGGGCAGAAGCGGGATAGGAAGACAATGTATTGTTCACCAGCGTTTATTAAAATTATTTACTTAACTTAATCTTACTCAATATACCACAACAAGATATCCCCCCTAGGGGCATATTTATACTAGCTTAATCTTGGTTGGCTGCTGAGCGCCTTGTCTCCCTCTCCCCTCCTCCTCGACTCCAGGCGGACACAAGGCACCGCCCGCTACTATTTGTGATCAGACACACTGACTAGCATTGCTGTTTCCCGGTAGGCTATACCAAGAAAGATTCTCTACAGCCCTTGAAAATCGCTATATGATGATCACTTTTTTCTTAGCTGCCTCGGCTTGTCCTAGTGAGGTAGACTTGGGGTTTGTGCAGTTGGGTTGGTTTAGGGTGATGGTTTTGGGCATTGTCCAAGGCATCACAGAATTACTGCCGATCAGCAGTACTGCCCATTTACGAGTAGTACCCGCTTTGTTAGGGTGGCAAGACCCTGGCACTGCTTTTTCGGCGGCGATGCAACTTGCTAGTCTGATAGCCGTAATTAGTTATTTCTGGCAAGACATTAAGGGATTGACAGGAGCGACGGTGAGGGCGATCGCTAAGAGAAACTATCACTCAGAATCTTTCCGATTAGTGCTGGGTCTGTTACTGGGTACCCTGCCATTAATTGCGGCAGGCCTTTTGCTCCAGAAAACCCTGAACACCTGCCATTCTCCCCTACGGAGTTTAGTCGTCATTGGTCTGGCCAGCATTGTGATGTCTCTCCTACTAGCTTTGGCAGAAAAACAGGGCAAGCACAATCGGGACTTTAACCAGCTAACTCTGTCGGATGGGATCTGGGTGGGAGTCGCCCAAGCATTTGCCCTGATTCCAGGAGTTTCCCGCTCCGGTGCGACATTAACAGCCGGACTATTTCTAAGAATGGAGCGAGAGACAGCAGCTAGATTTTCCTTCTTGTTAGGCTTACCGGCCGTTTTATTGGCAGGAACCAAGGAACTGCACGCCCTCTTCCAAGCTGGCCTTGATGCTAATGGTTGGCTAATTCTGTTAATTGGTTTGACTTCTGCCAGTATTTCAGCATTCCTGGCGATTTATGGTCTCTTACACTATTTGGAAAACCGCAGCACCTGGATATTTGTCTGGTACCGCTTGGCATTGGGCGTATTTTTGTTGATTGGTGTAGGCATAGGATTTTTGAGCTAACGTGCATTATTTGAAGAAGTCAGGAGTCAGGAGTCAGAATGAAAAATTAGAATTAAATCCAGGCTAGTAGTTTCTATTCATCGTTACTCCTCTCCTGACTCCTGACTCCTGACTCCTGGCATAATATGAGTGAGCTTTCGATTCGTCCTGCCTTAATTACCAAGGTTCTCCCCGACTCTATTGCAGCTGAGATTGGATTCGAGTCGGGAGATCGCCTCGTTGCCATCAACGGCAGCAGACCTCGTGATCTAATCGACTATCAATTCTTATGCGCTGATGAAGTGCTAGAACTGGAAGTTTTGGACGCTGCCGGTAAAAACCATCAAGTTGAAATTGAAAAAGACTACGACGAAGACTTAGGACTGGAATTCGACACCGCTCTCTTTGATGGCTTGATTCAGTGTAATAACCGCTGCCCATTTTGTTTTATCGACCAGCAGCCACCTGATAAGCGGCAAAGCTTGTATCTGAAAGACGACGATTACCGTTTAAGCTTTCTCTATGGCTCGTACCTCACCTTGACCAATCTCGCGCCACGAGAATGGGAGCGCATAGAACAAATGCGACTCTCTCCCCTGTACGTTTCTGTTCATGCCACCGAGCCGGAAGTACGAATCCGCCTACTCAAAAACCCTCGTGCTGGTCAAATCTTACAACAGTTAGGGTGGTTTCAAGCACGACGACTACAAATTCATGCCCAAGTAGTTATCTGTCCTGGTATCAACGATGCGGTTCATCTAGAACGTACCCTGCTGGATTTGGCATCGTTCCACTCTGGGGAGGTGCCAACTGTTGCATCAGTAGCAGTTGTACCAGTGGGGTTGACTCGCTTTCGCCCAACACAGGACGAACTTACGCCCGTGAACCGAGAAAAAGCAGGTGAAGTGATACGCCAAGTTCAGGCTCTCCAAAGCGGATTTCGACAACGATTAAACTCTACCTTCGCTTGGTTAGCCGACGAGTGGTTTCTGATTGCAGGCGTTGAATTGCCGCCAGAATCCCACTACGAAGAATATCCCCAAATTGATAATGGTGTGGGTTCCATTCGCTCTTTTCTCAAACAATTTCAGAACGCTGCCCTATCGCTGCCACCACAACTTTTCCAGCCGCGAAAACTAACTTGGGTGGTGGGCAACGCGGTTGAAAAAGCCTTTGCGCCGATCCTGCACCGGCTTAATCAGGTTGAGGGTCTAGAAGTCAATATGGTAGCTCTGTGTAGCGACTACTGGGGACAGACCATTACTGTCACTGGGTTGTTGACTGGTCAAGATTTACTTCAAGGACTTCAGGGAAAACACTTAGGTGATGCAATCATTTTACCTGATATAATGCTTAAGACTGGGGAGTATAGGTTTCTAGATGATATGACAGTTGAAGAATTAGCTAGTAAAATTGATACACCTATTTTGCCAATCCGGGGAGTTGAAGAGCTAATTGAGACCTGTATTAATTGATGGCAACTAAGTTTCGCAAGCAGGCTCGGCGACAAACAGCAGCAAGGTCTAATTCCAGATTGGGAGTAATTTTGCAGCACTGTTTGCCTTTGTGCCTTTTACTTTTTCCTGGTTCAGCTACGGCACAACCGGCTGTATTAAGCGTAGTCAAGAGCCAGGAAAATGCCAATCAATGGACAGGGATTACAACACGCTTGCAGGTGGCTGGAGTCAGTTATTGTGTAGTTGATTTGCCTTCTGTCAAGAGCGCGGCAGATTTGGGCAGTACAGCAGTTCTGTTTTTGCCGAACGTTGAGACATTAACGCCGGTACAGGCAATTGCCCTGGAAGACTGGATGGGCAGAGGTGGGCGCGTAATTGCTAGTGGTCCCGTGGGCGAACTTTCTCAGCCAGGAGTGCGGCAGTTGTTGCGATCGCTGCTAGGGGCTTATTGGGGATTCAGCCTTAGCACGCCGTCAAACTTGGAACCCCTACAAAGCACGACTCAGGAGTGGCTGCGTCAAACCGGCCTTTCTGGTACCGTAAAAGGCGGCGTGATGATTCCTGCCGGCTTAACCAGCCAACCCGCTGCTGTCTGGCAGTCTCAAGATACCCCTCCAGCAGTCGTCACGACTGACCAAGCGACGGTTTTAGGCTGGCGTTGGGGCACAGATACAGCGTCATCGGTAGAGCTAGATGGTGCCTGGTTAAGAGCTGTCCTCAGTCATTACGTTCAGCTTTCCGCAAGTGCAACGACCAATCCTAGCTGCCCAACTCGCATAGCCCAGGGTTCTAATCCCCCCACCACAACTACACCCGCAACAAAACCACAGCCAAGCGCCACCCCCGAAGCCCACCCAGCACCGACATTGGTGCCTTCAGCCAAACTTTCTGCCGTTGCTCTTAGATCTGTCGCAGTAAATTCATTTCCCCCCATCTCCCCATCTCCGGGCGGGCACAAGGCACCGCCCCTACTCCCCATCTCCCCATCTCCGGGCGGGCGCAAGGCACCGCCCCTACTCCCCATCTCCCCCTCCCCCATTCAGCAGTCCAAACCAATCGAACAGCTGACACCTCCGGGTTTAGAAGTCGCGTCCAATTCCCCAGAGCCAATCAACAACCTACAGGCGAGTGCCTTACAGCAAGAGCTAGAAAATCTCATTGGTCGAGTTGAGAGCGCCCAGCTAACCGCTAACACAAACAGCAAAGGCATTGAGCCAACACAGACTCATGAAGTGACGGAAATTGCCAGTATCAGCACCGATTCGCTGCAAAAGGAGGTACCAGACTCAGTTGTAAAGGTCGTAGCCCAAGCCAGGGAAATTGCTAAAGCCTTGCCTCAGCTGATTAAGCAACAGAACTACACTGCCGCCCGCCAGCAGTGGCTCATGGCCACGCAACTTCTCTGGAACCACTATCCAACGGACCGCAATTTAACGCAGCCAGAGACCAGAGCGATGTGGTTAGATCGGAGTAGCATCGTCCATGCCGGGTCAGAGCATGGACTGGCGAAGATTTTTGATCAGCTGGCGGCAGCAGGTATTAACACCGTCTTCTTTGAAACATTTAACTCTGGTTATCCCATCTACCCCAGTCAAATCGCACCACAGCAAAACCCATTAGTGCGGGGCTGGGACCCACTGGCTAGCGCAGTCAGGTTAGCCCATGAACGTAGGATGGAGTTACACGCCTGGGTCTGGACTTTTGCTGTGGGTAACCGGCGTCATAATATGCTGGTCAATCTCCCAGTGAATTACCCAGGGCCACTGATTGCCGCCCATCCCAACTGGGCCAGCTATGATAACCGGGGTAAGTTGTTTCCGCCTGGTCAAGGCAAGCCCTTTTTAGACCCAGCCAATCCAGAAGCGCGGCGGTTTCTACTCAGCCTGTTCAATGAAATTGTTAGTCGCTATCAGGTGGATGGCCTGCAACTAGACTACATTCGCTATCCCTTCCAAGACCCGAGCGCTGACCGCACCTACGGCTATGGTTTGGCGGCGCGGCAACAGTTTCAGCAACTAACTGGGGTAGACCCAGAAAAGATAACGCCAAAGCACGAGCCCGACCTCTGGCAAAAGTGGACGGAATTTCGCACCCAACAAATCGATAACTTTGTCGCTGAAGCATCCCAACGGCTGCGACAAAAGCGTCCTAACCTCATCCTGTCAGTCGCCGTCTATCCACTCTCAGAACACGATCGCATTTACAAGCTACAGCAGCACTGGGAAGTCTGGGCACGTCGCGGCTATGTAGATTTGGTCGTTCCCATGACCTACGCACCGGATACCTACCGCTTCCAACGCCTCGCCCAACCCTGGCTCACCTCAGCTGAATTGGGGTCTAGCTTGATCCTGCCGGGGATTCGCCTGCTCCACTTGCCTTTATCAGTGGCGGTTGATCAAATTCAGCTAGTAAGAGACTTACCGGTTAGCGGTTACGCCCTATTTGCGGTGGAGAATCTCAGCAACGAGCTACAAAAAATTTTCCGGCGCACCCAAGGCACCAGTAGGAGCAATCCTCGTGCCCCTATTATACCTTACCGCCAGCCTTTTCAAGCCGCTGTCGCCCGTTACGCTGCTTTACAAAGGGAATGGACTTTTGTTCTGGCTAACCAACAACTTTGGCTGCGGGAGCCAACGCTCTCTGCTTTTAGAACTCAGGCAAAAGCCCTCGAAGATGCCTTGAATCAGCTAGCCGCAGATCCTTCTCCCAGTCGGTTGGCAGTGGCAAAAGCTGCCCTAACTGTCTTCCAGTCAAACTTTCAAGACTGGATGCGCCTACAGGCTTTAGATGATTCCTACCAAGTCAAAGTGTGGTCGAACCGTCTTGCTGCCCTGGAAATGCTATTACGTTACGGCGAACGGGTTGTGTTAAAGCGAGAAGCCCCTTCAGTAGCTGAGCAGCGATAGAAGTCAACCGTCTGTGTCTTTAATGAACCAAACCAATCTCAAACAATTATTTGTGTGACTAGTTTCTGGTTTTGACTAGGTTCTGGCGGGACTGGTAAAGTTCCAAAACCAATCCTAGCAATGTTTTTGTGCCAAGTTAACTCTCTTTGAGAAATCATATTCATCTTCACATCATAGTGCCCAAACGGCAAGAGTTCAGTCGCCAGGAAGAGGGAGGTAAGCCAAGATTTTTTTAGTATTTATATATAGGCAGGGTAAACAATTTAAATCATAGCAATATGACTTTTTACTACTAAAGCCTCAACAGATTCGTTCTTTTAAAGTTTGATTGAAACTAGAGGATAGATGAAATGTATATTAGCGACGAAGAAAGACGCCGAATTATGAACGATTTGGCTCGTGGTAATCCTGACTTGCCCGCTCAAAAGCCGAGCCCACATTCGGGGTCGGATGACGAGGAGTTTAAGGCGAAGGATTACCAAAACTTTGATGACTTTGCAATGCGCTCCTCTCGTAATGAGCCCCAACAAATAGAACCAATTAATTTGTTAAGGCTTAATCAACTCAAAGAGCAAATTACAACTGACCTTAACCAGGCTAAAGAGGCAGGACAGTTTCGCTCTGGGCGAGTTCGAGAAATTGTCCAATCTGCTGTGTCTCAGGTGGCGTCGGAGTTCAAAGATGGCTCAAACGACGTTCGCTTGATTGTTAAAGATGCTATTTCTGCAGCGCTCGAAAACTTGCAATCAAAGGGTGGTGAACTCAAGGAAGAAGTTACTGCATCTATTGAAGGTGCAATTGAAGGTATTAGTAGCTTGCGACGTCGCTCTATTGCCAAAACTCAGGCAGAAATTAAACAGCTACAGGCTAGGCTAGACACTGAAGAAAATGAACTCCAGCAAGAAATTGAAAGCATCATAAGTGACGTTGAGGAAGCTGGGAAAGACAGTCCTCCTAGTATCAAAGCCTCTATCGAATCTGCCATCAATGCACTTAAAAACAGTGAGGAGGTGACCTTGATGCAAAAGCGCTATGCTCAACTCCAAGGTCAAGCAGCAATTCTACGAGCTAACTTGACTGCACGTTATGGAGGGCGGTATGAGGAAGTTAAGGAGCATCTAGATGATGCTAAGGCTTGGTATAACCAAACTCGTCCTCAGGCTGAAGCAGTAGTTGACCAAGTTGAAAATAAGCGATCGCACTTAGAAGAAAGGCTAGGTGACGCAGGTGTTGCAATAGCTAAGAAAGAACGACGAATACGCCAGGTATTGAGCGAGTTACTGCAAGCAGCAGCTGAAATTTTGCGAGAAAAGGAACCGCACGGTAAATAACCAGTACAAGCCAACTAATTATGCTTTTCTTCCAGCTAGAAAACAATAAACTTGCTACGGTCAACTACTAATCGTTCTCCTAGTAAACGAGTGATCTGCTGTAACATACTTTTGGGGTGTCATCAGACAAGAGCGCACTATCGTTATCCGGTTCTTCTTGAGTATTGTGTGATTAGCTCTAGGATTCTGGAGGTTGTTGACCACCGACCACTTGTTCTTTAAGTCCTTGAATTTCTTGAGACAACTCCTGCCGCTTAGACACCTTAAGCAAGTAGCGGTTAACAAACCAGACTGAGTAACCTATACCGATCAGCTTAAAAGTCGGTGCCAGCAGTGGAATACCGTTTAGAGTATCCATTACTGCTAAAACTACCCTAAGGGAGATAAAGGCAAGCACAATCAAAGCAACTGTGATAATGGGCTGTTTGTATTCATTAAACAGCCCACCTACGTAATCAGGCAGTTGCGCTAAGAAGGTAGAAATTTGTGTTCCGACCCGCTGCCATTGCTGATTAGATTTAGCAGCATGTGGAAGCTCTGGTGTGCCTCCTACCTCTAGAGAGGTGGGCTCGACGTATTTCAGTTGTTGCTCTTGGGATTCCATAGTTTCTGTGTTGTAGTTTTGACGACGATTCTAAGATTGTTGACTAAGCACTATTTCAGCGTTGTTCTGGTATCAAACATCCTCTTCAGACGCTTGAGAAGAGGACGAATCCTTTTCCTTTTGCCCTCTGGATGCCTTCCTGCCCTTTAAAAACTGTGTTTTCACGATTTCATAAGCTTGCTTGTAAATCTGGAAGTCGCTGGGCTTCTCTATTTCAGGAACACTTCTAGTGACATAGTGAAAAGCATGGAATAAGGAATTTAGTCCGGCGATCACATCCTCCATGGGAATCGGTCTTGTTACTAGCTGTTTATCTAACCGTGTGATGTAGTTCAATCCACCAAGTTCTGCCAAATTCTCCAGCTTATTTTCGTGGACGAGACGAGCAATTTTTGTCAGGTCAGCGCCAATCACACGAGCAATTTTTCTTGCAGTTTCTTCGTCTGGACCGCTTCGTTTAAGGCAAATCCAGCCCAGCCCAGCGCGCGATATCCCAACCTGTTTGGCAAGCTGGCTCATGTTGATCTGCGGATTCGCTTCAAGGTAATGTAAAATGAGCCGCCCGAATGCCGAACAGTCTTCAGGACGTAGCCTTAAAAGATTCATATCAGATTTTTAAACCGGAACTTCAACGTTAAGAGCCAAAGTGAAAAGTTTTTTCTCTTAGTATGTTTGTACTATAGCTCTACTACCGCTGCTTAAAAATGCCAACTATCATCATGCGATGTGGCATCTAAAACTAAGTTCTACAGCAAAATCTGCTGGTGAATCTCTACCCTTGGTTGGTCTTGACTGCATCGAAATCTAAAAAAGTAATTATCCTCCAAACGAGTTGAACTTAGTCGGGGGTTACTTAGACTGCTTGCCAGGACGTGAATCAGTTCCTTTATCCACTACGGGACGACCTTCTGTATTTACATCTAGCTCTTCCCGACGCAGCGTTTCTTCTGCTTGAACAGTTTCCCGGTCAACTTCTTTTCTGACGCTCACTTCTTCACGGACGAAGGCTTCCTTGTGAATGTCAGGCGTTTCTTCATACACTTCCACACGAGCAACTTCACCCTGACCGAAAGCATCAGCGCCGGGGGTGACGGTAGCTCCAGCATCAACAGGGGTTGTACGCTCAATGACTACTCGCTCTTTTTCGATTGGCACTGAAACCTTTGCTGTTTCAGTTTCTACCCGCTTACCAATTGCCACTTCTCCAGTCTTTTGACGGCTTTTGTTCGCAATTAGCCGCTCTTCATAGAGCCTGAGGTTTTGATGATTCTGCTCATTCAGGTCATACAGAGCCGGTTCATGCTCGTAACTGTAAGTGTCACGATCATAAGCCACGGCGGCGGTATCCAAAGGAGCCGAAGCGTCCAGGGAAGCTGTTGCCGATGGACGATACACACCTCTGACTTGCTCTTCTTGCTCGTAGTCAATACTCTTGCCTTCTTGGTACTCAGGCAATTGCTCCACCTGGGTACGAGTTAGACCGTTCACATAGACACGACGCTCATTGTTGTTGAGCTGGGCACGACCGATTGGTAGCAATACCTTTTTGCCAAAAATCCAGATGCCCGTACTAACAATCAAGTAACGGAATTTTCCACTGTCGTCCACCAACAAATCATCAACAGAGCCAACTTTTTCGCTTCCAGAATAGAGGTCATACCCCAGAAGCGATTGATTTTCAAAATGGTTGTGATAATCAGGGTCAAAGTCTTTTATTAAATGGAGTGGCATTGCTGTTTTTCCTATTAATCTAAAGTGTTTGCAACAACTTTACTTAAAGCTAAAGCTCTACTGTAGTATGTTTCCTCCCTCTCAAGTTAGATTCGCTTCTACTCCTACACATAACGGAAATAAGCTGAACGCTTTGTAGTTCCTAAGTTTTTTACTGCTGGCGTTCTTGGATAACATTTCTTCCTAAAGGTAGATGCTGAGCTTGGGGTAGCTGCATAAGCTTGAAGTGAAAATTGCCACCTCACTTGAGATCAAATCCCTGGAGGAAGCATGGTATGTTCTGATGACTCGCTCTTAGTAACAAACTGAAACAAGGATGCGTTAATCCACGACTACAAGAATTCTGTGCCTACACGGCTACTGCTCCAGCAGCTTCCGTCACGCTGAACGGTCATGAGCCTCAAAATCTCAAGCTGTACGAAGCGCGGTTGGTTGCTAACAAAAGCCGGCAAAAAACCGGAGATGTAGCGGTTGATAAAGGTTCTGGAGTTATCTGACTGTATAGTGACGATTGATACAATGAGCTATCAACAAGAGATTGTCATAGCTAATTACTAAGCGAGATGCTGAATATATTATTACTTTGAAGAAAAATCAAGGTCAATTTTATAAAAATGTAAAGCAGCTATTTAAATTAACAATTGGGTTGTTAATAACCAAGAAACAATTTTAGCTTCACTCGCCTGCACGGGTGTTGGCAATATAAGCAGGAGTTCTCTCAAGCCCAACGTTTTCTCAAAGGCTAGCGGCATTTGCGTTACTTGCCGCCCAATGGCTGCAACAAAAGCTTCCTCACCTCATCTGCCGACTGCCGTCTATGTCAAAGTGCGGTCAAATCGTCTTGCCACCTTGGAAATGTTATTACGTTACGGCAAATTAGTTGCATTGAAGGGCGAAGCGCAGTGAATTTTGTGTTGTAATATGGTCGTGTTCCTGGGGTAAGGACTGAAAATGAACAAAAGCGTGAATATTTTAAAGATTATTGTCCATAAAGGTACATAATAGATAGCAAATTTACGAATCTCAGGGTCTACTAACCTGAGATTTGTCTTTGCTAGTTAATTTCTGGTTAATTTCTAGACAAAAAGCCAGTGAAATAGCTGACCGGCGTCTAGAATTCTTCCCAGTAATGTCTGGCGAAAGTCAGGGTTGCTTGTATGTTCTTCCGTACCATTTGACGTTAAATCAAGAAAACAATGAATGGAACTTGGCAAGGTATAACCCAACTGATGGGCACTAGTGTGCCGCTCAGAGCACAGCATGTTTTGGCACAGGCGACATCGGCTCCAGGCGTGCCAACGGTTCAACCAGGGGCGGCTGTTCAGTCTGGGGTGAACTATGTACAAGGACTTACCCAAAGTCTGATTCAGTTTATTCCCAATTTGATCGCGGCGCTCTTGATTCTGGTGGTCGGCTTGGTGATTGCAACGCTTGCCAGAAGCCTGACGCGGGGCATCCTTAATCGCACGGACATAGATAACAAAATTGCTGCTGGGGTGATGGGTGGTCGTACGGATAATCGTGACCTACCCCAGGTAGAGAACGTAATCTCCGGTGTGGTGTTTTGGATTATTGTCCTGTTTACCGTAGTGGCGGTGTTACAGGCACTAAATTTGGAGGCAGTCTCAAGGCCAGTAAATATTTTTCTCAATCAGGTGATCGGCTTCTTGCCGAAGTTAGTCGGTGCGGCAATCCTGCTAGCAGTCGCCTGGTTAGTAGCAACGCTGGTGAAGCTGGTAGCAACACGTGGACTGCACGCCTTAAGGCTGGATGATCGTGTGAATCAACAACCAGCAGGCACAGCTCGCGATCCAAACCAGTTGTCCCTCAGCGAGACGGTTGGCACTGCCCTGTATTGGTTCATCTTCTTACTGTTTCTACTGCCGATCCTGAATACTCTGGATCTGAATCAGGCACTACAGCCAGTACAAAGTCTGATTACACAGATTCTCTCAATTCTGCCGAACATCCTAGCGGCAGTACTGATTGGAGCTGTGGGCTGGTTTATCGCTACTATAGTGCGTCGGATTGTGACGAACTTGCTGACAACAACTGGAATCGACCAGTTAGGAAGTCGGGTGGGACTACGTCGAACCACAGGTGGGCAAACGCTTTCCGGGATTGTTGGCACAATTGTCTACGTCCTGATTTTGATCCCGATCGCGATCGCGGCGCTCAATGCCCTGAGGATTGACGCTATCTCGGTGCCGGCGATCGCAATGCTGCAACAGATCCTCAATGCCCTACCCGCAATCTTCACTGCGGCATTAGTGCTGATTTTGGCCTACTTCGTAGGGCATTTTGTGTCGGATCTGGTCACCAGCATCCTCACAAGCTTTGGCTTCAATAACATCTTTTCGGTGCTAGGACTGTCATCGCTCTCCAGACACGTACCTCCGCCACCAAGAGCTTCAGCGCCCAGATATAGCGATCCGGCTGAACAATCAACCGTGATTCAGCCTGACACGACTACAGCAGCGGCAGCGGCAGCGACACCTCAAACTCCGTCAGAAATTGTCGGCGTCATCGTCTTCGTCGGTATCATGCTGTTCGCTACTGTCGCCGCAGTCAATATCCTGAACATTACGGCACTGACAGTACTCGTAACTGGTATTGTCTTGGTATTGGGGCGGATTTTAGCTGGATTGGTGGTGTTCGGTATTGGTCTATTTCTAGCGAATCTGGCCTTTAACATCATTACCAGCTCTGGCGATGCCCAAGCACTGATTTTGGGTCAAATCGCGCGCATTGCCATCATTGCCCTAGTTTCAGCTATGGCACTACAACAGATTGGAATCGCCAGCGACATCGTGAATTTAGCCTTTGGACTACTACTAGGCGCTCTAGCTGTAGCCATTGCCCTAGCCTTTGGTTTAGGTGGCCGCGATATTGCGCGAGAGCAAGTTCGAGAACTACTGGACTCTTTCAAGCAACAACGAAACAAGCCACCCGTTTAGAGTTACCAGAATGACAAATTCGCCTCCCCCTGATCCACGATCTTCTCAAACTGCTTTAGGGTTTGATGAATTTATTGGCATCTTTGTTGCCTTCACCACGATTGGCGGCATTCTATTTTGGTCGATTTCCCATAAGGGTCAAGGCTTCGACATAACCAGTCTTGTGTCGCCGTCCACCTCTCCTTCTACTCAGGCGACTGCGACGGCGTCACCTCAGGCAACAGCGAGTCTTGTGCCGGTGTTGCCAGTGCCAGCAGGAGTTCCGACAGAGTTACCACAAGTGCTGACGCCAGCGCCATCTCCAAGCGCAGTTCGACCAGGACTCCCACTCTTGATTCCCTTGCCGGCTACAGTACCAGCCCCAGCAACACCGACTCCGGTCCCAGCAACACCAACGCCAGTCGCAGCATCACCGACTCCAGCTCCTCCTCAACCGGTTAACTTCGTGGATGTTCCCCAAGACTACTGGGCTCGTCCTTTTATTGATGCTCTCTCTGCCCGTGCCATCGTTAATGGTGTAACCACTGGCTACTTTCGACCCGATCAACTTGTAACCCGGGCTCAATTTGCCACAATGCTGCAACAAGCCTTTGACAAAACTCCAGGTCAGAGTACAACAGCATTTAAGGATGTACCATCAGATTTCTGGGCTGCTCCAGCTATTGACAAAGAAATAAAAGCCGGATTCTTAAAAGGATATCCTGGAAATGTCTTCCAGCCACAGCAGCCAATTCCCAGAGTGCAAGTCCTCGTCGCCCTTGTCACTGGGTTAAACCTTGCACCCAAGTCACCACCGAGCCAAACCTTACAAACCTACCAGGATGCTGGTCAGGTTCCTAACTATGCAACTGAAAAGATAGCAGCCGCCACAGAAGCTGGCTTGGTGGTTAATTACCCAAATCCAAAGTTACTCAAACCCAACCAAAATGCTACCCGTGCTGAGGTAGCTGCCGTGATTTATCAAGCCTTAGTTCAAGCAGGAAAGGCTCAACCAATTCAATCTCAATACATTGCGGGTCATTGATTCTAAGATAGTTGCAAAGTAGTAGCTAACGAACCGATAAAAACAGCCTCCTTGAGAGGCTGTTTTTATCGGTTAAGTTTTAAGTGGCTGAACCTTTAGCCAAAGAAAGCTATACCGACTACGGCTAAAGCTCCTGCGATCGCCGAGGCAGTCAGAGAGGTAAGAGCCGCACTAAATAACCACCAGGCAGCACCGGCTGCAGCTTTTTTGGTTTCCTCTGCTTGCTGAGTTGCTTGCTGCTTAAGCACTGTGAGCCGTTTTTGAGTTTCTTGCTGAATGCGCTCACCTTGTTGCAGCACACTATCACGCGTTGCTTCAACCTGATCAATGATCCGATTGGCATCCGCCTCAGAGATATCCTCACGAGAGCTAAGGACGGCAACTAGGGTGTCACGATCAAATTGACCAAGGCGAGCACGCAAAGCCTCTAATCCAGCTTGGGGGTCATTAAACACTTTGCTGAAGTCTTGCTTGATGCTATCGTAATTGAGTTCGGGACGCTCCAGTGAGTTGAGGTAGTCCCGGATTTTGCCAAAAATTCCATCGAGCACTGATTGGATTTTTTGTTGAATTTCCTGAAGTTGTTCTACGAAAGAGCTGCGAACAGACTCGATTTGGTCAGCAATCCGGTTCGCTTCCTCCTCGGTGATATCCTCTCGTTGTGACAGGAATGCCACAAGGGTAGAACGGTCAAACTTCGAGAGGCGATCGCCTATATTCCCCACGCCGGCTCGTGGATCATTGAGCAACAATTGCAGATCGCGCTTGATGCTTTCTGGGTTGAGTTCTTCCTTGTTCGTGTTACGCAGGTAGCTTTCAAGATTGGCTTCAAAATCCAGAGCCTGTTTTTGAGCGCGACTTGCCAAGCGTTGGGGTGCTTTGACAATGCTAAGAATACCTTCTTGCACCTGATCAATGGTCTTATTGACTTGCTCTTCGCTCAAGTCTTGACGCTGGCTAAGCAGTTTGACTAAAGTTTCGCGATCCACCTGAGAAAGTCGGTCGCGTATTGCACTAGCTCCCTCTTTGGGGTCATCGAGTAATTTAGCTAAATCTCGCTTGATACCTTCTGGATTGAGTTCTTCCAGGTTAGTATTGCGGAGATATTCAGCAATCGTGGCTGTGGTTTGGTCGTACTGTTCCTTGGCTTTTTCCGCTAATTTTTGTGGTGCCTGGAGGATATTATCCCGTACAGCTTCAATCTGATCTATGACTTGATTTACCTGCTCCTCACTCAGATCTTGACGCTGTCTCAGCAGTTGAACCAGCGTATCGCGGTCAAATTGAGATAGCCGTGTCCGTAGCGCACTTAGTCCTGAGTGCGGATCTTCTAAAAGAGTTTGCAGCTCACGCTTGATGCCTTCGGGATTGAGTTCTTCTTTTTTGGTATCGCGCAGATAGGCTTCTACCTTTTGCCGCAGCTCTTGTGCTTTAGATTTTGCCTGTTCTTGGAGTTCAGCCGCCCCACTTAAGACGCTATCGCGGGTACTTTCGAGCTGACTAATGATTTGATCTGCTTCCTCTGAGCTAATGTCTTGGCGTTCCTTGAGCAGTTGCACAAAGGTGTCGCGGTCAAACTGCTTGAAGCGCTCACCTAGCACTTCAAAGCCAGCTTCCGGGTCTGACAAAACCGTTTTGAAGTCACGCTGAATGCCTTCTGGATTCAGTTCTTCTTTCCCAGTCGAGCGCAGATAATTTTCTACCCGACTGCGGAGGTCTTGTGACTGTTGTTGAGGCTCAGCATTTTGGACAGTGTTCAAAACTTCCGTCCGAATGCCTTCAAGCTGATCGGTAATCTCCGTGATCTGATCGGGGAGGAAATCACCCCGAGAAGTCAGCTTTTGGATGAAATAATCCCGATTTAGTTGCTCTAGCTGTCGTCGAACGGTTCCTGAATCAGCTTCAGGATCATAGATAACGTCTTTGAATTCCTTTTTGATCGTTTCTCGGTTCAAGTGCCAACGGTAAGAGTTAAGCAGGTAGTCATCTACATCTTGCTGGATAGTACCAGAGGGTAGCGATGGTACCTTATCGGCAACCTGACTACCAAGCTTATTCGCTTGCTCGGTCGCCTGATCTTTGAGAGACTGCAACTGCTCTGAAATTTTCTCAACATTGAAATCCGGAGCTTTATCTTTGAGAGACTGCAATTGCTCTGAGATTTTCTCGACATCTAATTTTGAGAAATCTACCTTTTGTAGCGCTGTCCCTACCAGGGCGCTGAAGCCCAACTTCATTGCTTGATTTGCCAAGCCAGTGCCTTGCTGTCCTTTGTCTTGTCCACCCCCAATCAGCCCAGCCAACTGTGTACTTAGCTGATTCGACTGAAGATCCTCTGGAGTGGCAGATTTTATGAGGTTGAGCAATTCAGCATTCGGATCTTGCTGCCCCGGCTGACCTACGACTTGTTGCCAAACGCCTTCGAGCTGGTCGGCGACTCGATTAACATCTTGTTTGGAGAAATCTGTACGACTGGCAATTAAATCTACAAACGTCTGGCGATCAATATTGCGCAGCAGATCGCTGCCGGCGAGCGATTGCAAGTCTGAACCACTGAGAATTTTTTCAAATTGACTCCGAATCTCATCTAGATCTAGCTTGGGCAGTTGCAGAGAACCCAAAGAACTCTGTAGCGTATCTCGAATACTGTTAGGGTCGAGCCCCGAAGTCAATTCGCGCCGGACTGCGGCTGTGACTTCCTCTGCGGTAGAAACAACCTGGTTTTTGGCAGCATTAGCGCCAAGAGCCGCGGCAGCTGTCCCCATAATTCCTTGAAAGCCTGAAGTAGCAGTGCTGACGACAGAACCAATTAAGGACCCCGCTGCCGTTGAGCCGATCCACACTAGCAACGAGAAGTACGTTGACCAGATCACTACGCCAATAATTGCCCCTAGAACCGGACTATCAACCAAGCTAAGTTTTACCGCTAGAAAACAAGCGATGAATAAGGCAATGCTGACGGTTACTAAAGTCCAAAGTCCTACTGCAGCCGAAATCTTGCTAATCGTGCTGCCCAAGTCTGACGAACTATCATCTGATTGGCTCCCTCCTAAGGATGAAATCCCAAAGGCTACGGAGAAATTTGTTAATAGTAATTGGAAGGCAAAAGCCATCATCACTCCTGCAACCAAGGCCACAAGAAATTGAGGCCCTGAGAACACAAGTGATGCCTCTTCTGAAGTAATAACCTCTGGCGCTAATGGAATTGGTGTTACCCCAAATTGGGTCCACCATAGTCCTAAAGTAATTCCCGCGCTTTGAAACATGGCATTCTTCCTCAAATCGATAGTGTTTACGAATGTAGAAGCTACTACCTGGCGATCGCCACCACAGGAAATCCTCGTGCGTTCTTTATTTTTTTACCATTGTAGAGATTCCCATGTCTACGGTCATGGGACACTGAACATTACTCTCAGTACTTATAATGTTAAGCTAAATTCCTTGACTGTAAAGCTTTTACAAAAATAGGTGTCACTAGTTCCTAGCGTTTTTGTGACTAGTTTCTAGCGTTTTTGTGACTAGTTTCTAGTGCTAGCTGTAAGGCTGTATAACCACTATATCACAAGGCTTTTAAAGTAATTCAGTTTGCTTTTTTATACTTTACATAGTTGAAATACGAGTAAATATGTCTACTAAAAAAAATGTCGCTATGCTAATATATACACATGGTATTTTTTAGGCACAGGGTAGTGGAATTTAGATTAAGACTATAGTGTAGGAGGTAAATGCTTTAATGAATTTGCTTTGAAGCAAGTCGATCGCATGACTATTAAAATTTCCCGAATATGTACCTTAAGGTACATAAACGAACAGTTTAGTCCTTGGTAGTATCTAGTACACAAGGGTCAAAACTGCCGCAACTCAGCAAGGAACCCGGTAACTAAGGACTCTGCGGCTAGCAAGAGTTTCACATTATTGCTTTAGAAACAAAGCCTTTCTCTTGTGGAACAAAAAGTCTGGATGCTGATAAACTTGCGAAGAGTAATGTAGTTTTTGGAGGATAACGAAGTGAGTCTAATTCAGCAGTTTCGCAAATTTTTTACAGCTTTAGCTCTGGTTTTAATTCTGACCACGACTGCCGCCTGTAGCAGTGCTGTGCAAGCCAGGCAACCAAACAGTCTACCAGCAATTAGCAGTAGTGGCACCTATGCTCAACTGTCACGCGGTAACAGCCAGACTGGACAGGATTTTGGCAATTGGGTTGTCCAAACAGGCAAGGGACTAGTTCAAGATGCTTACGTGCGTGACAACAACAAGTTAGGGGTTGTGATTACGCCTCAAGTTCGGCCAAATGAAGTGCAGGCACTAGCGAAATCCCTAACCCAAGGTTTACGCCGGAATTTCCCGAATCAAGACTTAACTGTTTTGATGTATGCTCCCGACAAAAAACTGATTTTAACGGCTAAATATGACACTCAGACAAACAAGATTGAGTACGAATAATTCTTGTCAGTAGTTTGAACTGCCGCCGTTGAATTGAAATCGAAGCCGGAATGTAACTAAATTAGAGCCGAAAAAGGAGATGGGTAACAATGACTAGCAGTGAACAGTACAAACGTCAAATCATGAACGATTTGGCTCAGGGGAATAGTGAATCTCTGGATGATGCCTCAGCGACAACGCAGTCATACGAAAACTTTGACGATTTTGCCCAGCGCTCATCGCACGATGAACGTCGTCAGTTGTTTGGTCAGTCTTTACATCCAGACAAAATTCCTTCTAGCCAGATGGAGCCAGAACTCCAAAAAGCGATCGCTCAAATCAAGCCAAATGAGCGGGATGACGTAGCTCGTGCCTTTTTCAAGCACTTAAAGCAAAGAGGGTTAGATGATCGCCATCTGGAGCAGCAGTTGGGTCTTTCCACCCATAACCCCAATCGCATGAGTGCTGACGATGTTAGCAAACTCGCATCCTTCGCTTATCACAGTCACCCCGACATTTTCCAGCAGGTGCTAGCTGAGCAACCAGGAATTATCAAGTTTCTCAGTAACCCATTAGTGGCGGCAGCTTTAGGAGTGGCGGCGTCTAAGTGGCTAGGCGGACACCATAGATAAGTCAAGCGGCTGATCAGACCGAACCGAATTAGTCATTCCAGCACATAACACAAGAGCGAAAACTTAGAGGACATCACCATGCCACTGCTAAAGATTGACGAATTTGATCCACAATACCGTGACACTATTCAGGGAAACGACATCAAGGGGATGGATGTCTATACCCAAGGAACTAATGAGAAGGTTGGCCCAGTCAGCGATGTCCTAGTAGATGAGCAAGGTCAGTTCCGCTATCTAGTTATTGACATCGGCTTGTGGGTTTTTGGCAAAAAAGTATTGCTACCAATTGGTCGTGCCCAGATTGACCCTAAGACGGAGCGGATTTATGCAGTCGGGCTGACAAAAGAGCAAGCGGAAGCTTTACCTGAATTTAACGACCGCATGACGCCTGATGTCGACCATGAAGAGCGGGTACGGGGAGTTTATGGGGCTGCGGGAGCCGGGGCGGCTGTGACAGGCACGCAAAATGCATCTCTGTACGACCTCAATGATCGGGATCATCAAACGATCAAACTTTACCAAGAGCGTTTGATTGCAAGCAAAACTCGAGTGAAGACAGGGGAAGTAACGATTGGCAAGCATGTTGAAACTGAAACAGCACGGGTTTCAGTGCCAATCGAAAAAGAGCGAATTGTGATTGAGCGAGTGACTCCAACCGACGCTGGAAGGGCAGTTGATCCCGGTACTGTCAACTTCGGTGAAGGTGAAGTAGCACGGATGGAAATTTACGAAGAGACTGCTGACATTCACAAAGAAGCTTTTGTGCGTGAAGAAGTCAAAGTCAACAAAGTAGTAGAGCAAGAGACAGTTCAAGCACAAGACACAATTCGTCGAGAAGAGATAGATATCGATTCTCAGGGTCAAACGATTGAGGACAAAACTGTCAAACGGCCTAAAGACCGGATTTAAGCCACATTTAAGGGTGAGCGCGTTTGAGCCAGTTGACTACTGAGCTAAGTGCCTAAAAGTGCAGGCGGAGCGAATTTCAGGTGCCTGCACTTTTACCCAGTAAGATTTTAGTTGAACGAAAATACTGTGCTTAACGCTAGTAAAAAAGGAGATGCGATGAAAACAATATCCCAACGTGGAAGGCTGTGGCGTCCAATGGCGCTGTTGCTGACACCGCTTTTAACCCTTACGGTTTTTACTGGGGCTGGAAGTGCCAAGAGTACTACGGTGCTAACTCTGAGCGACGATACCCCTGGTGCAACCGTTTACAATCCTCTTGCCGCCAATTCACCCCAGTTGGATAAGGGAATAACGAATAAGCAGAAACTAGTGCTTTTAGGTGGAGCTGCCGCTCTTTACTATCTCTACAACAGGCATAAGAACGCGCAAGCGAAGGAGGGACAGAATGGGCAGTACTACCTTTCCAAGAACGGGCGTGTCTACTACCGCGATGCTCAGCACCGGGCTCACTTTGTCTCCCCACCCCAAGGTGGCATTCAAGTCCCAGCGTCGGAGGCGCAACAGTACCAAGACTTCCAGGGCTATAACAACAGATCCACAGGTCGTGACCTGACTGGCCTCGGTACAGCACAATCACAGTAACGCAGTTGCTGGAGGTGCAGATAGGTGACGGGTAGCTAGAAAATAACAGAGGACAACAGCTATGCGGAATCGGTCAGACCGTCCAAATAGCTGTTAGAGTACAAAGGTAGCAAGGAAATATACTATGGTAGATGATTTTTTGCGCAAGGCGAAAGACGCCATAATGGGTTCCGGTGACGAGGAACAACAGCAGTCTGAGGGGCAGTTCGGCAATGTCCGTCCAGCTAGCGAAGACCCCTACGGTGACCCCGCTGACCAAGAGCAAGGGCAGTTCGGCAACGTCCGCCCAGCTAGCGAAGACCCCTACGGTGACCCCGCCGACCAGTAAAACGCTCACTAAGGCGAGGCTGTACTTCGCCTTAAAGAATTCTGAATGAGATTAAGGCGGCAGTCGCTGCCTTGGTTCTGAAGCGATAGGCATCATCTCAATACTTTCATCTTATACCTGTGCGGCGTTAGTATTACCCTTCACAGCACTAGCAATTATAGAAGCAGTGCTTGCTAACGAGCGTTGTGTGAATGCTATCACCTTAGTTCATGATGGTGAAGAGAAATGGGATGAACACCGACTTCAGTAAAACTGAAACACCAGTCTATGCAAGCCATCAAACTGGGAGAATATCTGACCCTTGAGGATTTTTGTACCTGCACTAATACTTATTGGAGGTATGCTGCGCAGATTGATCCATCTCCCAAAAATCCAGACGCAACTATTCCAGCCCTCAAAGCCCTCAACCAATTTATTCTAGATCCAGTAATTGACTGCTTCGGCAGAGACAGATTTCAGCTAACTTATGGATTTTGCTCTCCGGATTTGAGGCGGTACCTGGAAAGAAGAGACCCGGTTACAAGGGTGAGAAATGGTCATATCGCCCCCGCCATAGACCAGCACATGGCTCATGAGGTCAAGAGTAATGGCAATTACTGCTGCAAAAGATTGGGTGCTGCCTGCGATTTTTTGATTACAGATTTAACCAGTGACGAAGTTGTGGACTGGGTACTGCGAGCCCGACTGCCGTTTGATTCCCTTTACTTTTATGGGGCTTCTAGACCGATTCATATCAGCTACGGTCCCCAGCATAAACGAGATATTTGGACATTTACTGTACAGGGGCAACCTACGAAAAAAGGGCTGGAACAATGGATTAAACTAGCCTCTTCGCTGACGTGCCTGAACAGCAGCGCGCAGTAGTTTGAGTCGGTAGGGCTCAGCATCCTTTCGCCACACCACCCTATGACCCTGGAGCGTGGCGCAGTGGTCTTCTAAACATCTGAGCCAACCTTGGTATTGACTGATGGCGCTCAAGTCATCCAGCAGCCCCCAGTCTGACTCTTGGCGGCTCAGCTTGGTGAATTTCTGGTAAAGCGGATAGTCAGGAGTGACTAAAGCTTCCTTCTGGTGTAGCACTGGAGGGTCGTCATCAGTATCGTAATCCCGATAGCTGACGTGCAGGTCCCGGAGGTCAATCTGCATACTGGTGTGCAGGGTAGGATGGGGGTCAGTATCAAAGTTAGGGTAAAAGAGATAGGAAATTTTCGGAGTCTTGGTGTGGAACTTAATTAAAGTAGCTCCCTCCAAGCGACCAATGGTGCGGTTGGCGCAGCCTTCATAGAGCCGCAGCAGTGGAGCGAGGGCTTCGTGCGATTCGTTGCTTAGTGAATCACGGCATAAAGTCCGTACATAACTAAGCCAACTGTGAATAAAATCACAGTTGAACTCTCAGATAGATGGAGGTGAAAGCCCTTCCCGCAAGATTCATGCGT